>Ga0114931_10010805_pt1 | contig 10836 bp, 9 predicted proteins | sample 2SBtaG_FD_89579 | JGI IMG/M metagenome (GOLD analysis project Ga0114931, IMG submission 89579) | Deep subsurface microbial communities from Kolumbo volcano to uncover new lineages of life (NeLLi) - 2SBTROV14_V59a metaG | ecosystem: Environmental > Aquatic > Marine > Volcanic | place: Kolumbo...
AGCGAGAAACCGCCGGGATCGTGATAGAAATGAGCCGGGGACGAAGTGTTTTTTCCAATCCAGTCATTTCTGTGCACATTTCTGTTCTTTTTCAATGTGTTATGCCCAAGGCTCAATTCGGCTGGTGCAATATGCAGGCTAGGCAGCCCGATCGAAACGCTTGCCGTTACGGGCACGATGGCGCTTGCGCTTGGCGTTGTCGCTTGGGTGCCGGGCACAGGATGGGTGTTTGGCCGAATCGCTACCCCGAACATTTTTCTTGCCCGCGTGTTGCGGGCGGGAGCGTGGGTTACGACCGTTTTGTATCGGCTCCGGCTTGATGGTCGGGTCTGGTTCGTACCCATTGATTACGATTTTAGGAATTTCGCGTTTCAACAGGCGTTCGATATCCCCCAAGAGCTTGCGTTCATCCACGCAAACCAGGGAAACGGCTTCGCCGGCCAGACCGGCGCGGCCGGTGCGGCCGATGCGATGCACGTAATCTTCGGGCACATTGGGTAGCTCGAAATTCACGACGTGGGGCAGCTGGTCGATATCCAACCCACGGGCGGCGATATCCGTCGCCACCAACACGCGGACCTGGCCTGCCTTGAAGCCTGCCAAGGCGCGGGTACGTGCGCCCTGGCTCTTATTGCCGTGGATCGCAGCCGCATTTAGACCGTCTTTCTCCAGTTGTTGTGCAAGCCGATTGGCGCCGTGTTTGGTGCGCGTAAAAACCAGCACCTGGCGCCAGTTGCGGGCACCGATCATGTGGCTGAGCAGTTCGCGCTTGCGGCGCTTGTCGATGGGGTGGACCACTTGGCTGATATTTTCCGCGGTGGTTTTATCGCGTGCCACTTCGATGAGTTCAGGCCGATCGAGCAAGCGCCCGGCGAGCTTTTTGATATCGTTTGAAAACGTGGCCGAAAACAGCAGGTTCTGGCGCGTGCCCTGTTCGGGCAAGAGTGCAAGAATCTTGCGGATATCGTGGATAAAACCCATATCGAGCATGCGGTCGGCCTCGTCCAGTACGAGAAGTTCAACCCGTGACAGATCCAGCGTTTTCTGGCCCACATGATCCAGCAGCCGGCCCGGTGTCGCCACCACGATATCGACGCCTCTACGCAAGGTATCGATTTGCGGCTTTATTTTGACGCCGCCAAAGATCACGGTGGATTTCAGCGGCAAGTGACGACCGTAAGTCTTCACGCTGTCCGCGACCTGTGCTGCCAGTTCGCGCGTCGGGGTCAGTATCAGGGCGCGCACCCCACGTCTGGAATGTTGCGCCGGATTGGCGTTCAGCCGTTGCAGCAAGGGCAGGGTGAATCCCGCGGTTTTGCCGGTGCCGGTTTGTGCGCAGGCCATCACATCGCGACCTTGCAGCACAACGGGAATCGCCTGGCGCTGGATTGGGGTAGTTTTTGTATAACCCTGCTCGTGAATAGCGCGCAGGAGTTCGGCCGACAGGCCGAGGGATTCAAATGACATGGGGGTTTGCTCCAGTCTTGCCCTCCCAGTTTCAGCCTCTGCTGACGGGAGCCGGTTCGGGCTGGAAAAGGGATTCTTGGACTTAGCGGGTGGCCCCAAAATGGACGGGGCGAACGGCTCAAGCGTTTTTCCGGCGGCTCCATGGCCGCCCAGGGCGCTAACCGGTCAAGCACCCGAAAGCGCGGCAGTGTAACAGAAATTCAACTGGCCGTGTGTGCCAGCGCGACTGCCCGGCGCCCGCCAGTTTACGCGTGTAGGTATTGCGCGATGTAGACGCCTTTGTTTTTCAGTGCTTGAAGACAGTCGTTTTGAAATTGCGCCGTTACCACGCTGCGCACCGAATCGCGTTGCAGTAATGCCGTGGACCATTCGGATACCTTGGGGAACGGGGCGAGTAGATTGATCGGGTGGTATTGATTCAACAAGTCCATGCGTGCGAACAGGGGAGCGGCCGCGGCATCCACCAGGGAGAAATCGGCGCCGTTGAAGAACGGGCCGTCGCCGAGCACTTCTTCCAGGCGTGCCAGCTTTCCCTGTACCGTTTCGATGCGATCGTTCACCGTGGCCAGCTCCTTGGCGTAGTAATAGCCGCCAAAACTCATGATGATGCTGGAGATCAGCACGATCCAGGCACGATTTTGCCCCTTCAGAAATGGGTCGGCGGGGTGCAGGTGGTGACTGCCCACGTCGTCCAGGTATTCATTGATCACCTGGGATTCAAATAACACCCGGTCGCCGGGTATTTTCAGCAAGGGCACCTTGCCGAAGGGCGACAGCCGGAGAAACCAGTCTGGCTTGTCCTTGAGGTCGATGGTGGTGTGCTTGAAGGGGACGTGTTTTTCGGTGAGGGCGATGGTGACGCGTTGCACGTAAGGACAGGTTCGCGCGCTGATGATTTCGTAGTCGGGTGTATGGCCCATGTTGGCATATCCTCAGGGGTGGTGGCTGCTTATTACGGATACAACCAGGGTTGACTGCGCGCCTGGCGGGCTTCAAATTCTCCGATCAGGTGCTCTTTTTGCAAAGTCAGCGAAATCTCGTCCAGACCTTGCAGCAGGCAGCGCCGATGGAAGGGATCGATGCTGAAGTCCACGCATTCGCCGTTGGCGCGGGTAATCCGCTGTGCTTTGAGATCGACTTTGACACTGGATCCCGGGAGCGCTTCATCCATCATGGTGGCGAGTAACGCACCGGGTAATTCGATGGGCAGCATGCCATTCCGGAAACAATTGGCGCGGAAAATATCCGCAAAACCCGGGGCGATGATGCAACGGATTCCAAAATCCTTGAGCGCCCACGCGGCGTGTTCTCGGCTCGATCCACAGCCGAAATTATCGCCCACCAGGAGGATTTTGGCGTTCCGGAAGGCGGGCTGATTGAGGACAAAATCATCCTGTTCCGAGCCGTCGGTGTGGAAGCGGAGGGGCAAAAATACGTGTTGGCCCAGCCCCGTGCGCTTTATGGTCTTGAGAAATTTCTGCGGGATGATTAAGTCGGTATCGACATTGCTTCGGGGCAGGGGTGCGGCAATCGATTGCAACTGCGTGAATTTGTCCATGGTCCTGCTCTACCAGTCGCGGACGTCAGTTAGGTGGCCGGTGATGGCCGCGGCGGCGGCCATCGCCGGGCTCATCAAATGGGTCCGGCCTCCCGGGCCCTGGCGCCCCTCAAAATTGCGGTTGGATGTGGAGGCGCAACGTTCGCCCGGCGCCAAGCGGTCGGCGTTGATGGCGACGCACATGGAACAACCCGGTTGCCGCCATTCAAAGCCGGCATCCGTCAAGATTTTGTCGAGACCTTCATGTTCTGCCTGCCGCTTCACCAGGCCCGAGCCGGGAACCACCATGGCTTGAACGCGTGGCATCACCTTGCGCCCGGACACCACCGCGGCCACGGCGCGAATATCTTCGATACGGCTGTTGGTGCACGAACCAATGAAAACCCGATCGATGTTGATTTGGCACAGCGGTAAACCCGGGCGCAAGCCCATATAGTCGAGCGCTCCCTGTACGGATGCGGCGCGCTCGGGATCGTCAAAGTCCGATGCAGCCGGAACGCGGCCAGTGATGGGCAAACAGTCCTGGGGGCTGGTGCCCCAGGTGACTTGTGGAGCCACGGTTTGAGCCTCAATGCTCACGTGCTGATCGAAACGGGCGCCGGGATCGGATGCCAGGGTACGCCAATATGCCAGGGCGGCTTCAAAATCACTGCCTTTCGGGGCCAGCGGGCGACCCTGCAGATATTCGAAGGTCTTATCGTCCGGTGCAATGAGCCCGGCGCGGGCACCGGCCTCAATGGCCATGTTGCACAGGGTCATGCGGCCTTCCATGCTCAGGTCGGTAACCGTGCTGCCGGCAAATTCGATCACCCGTCCGCTGCCGCCCGCCGCACCGATTTTTGCAATCACGGCGAGCGCAATGTCCTTGGCGGTAACCCCGGCTGGCAAGGGTCCATTGATCTCGATACGCATCGACGCAGAGCGGTGCAGGATCAGGGTTTGGGTGGCCATGACGTGTTCCACATCCGAGGTGCCGATTCCAAAAGCGAGTGTGCCGAATGCGCCGTGGGTCGAGCTGTGGCTGTCACCGCAGACCAGGGTCGTGCCCGGCAGGGTGAAACCCTGTTCCGGACCGATGATGTGGACGATGCCCTGGCGCGGATCGAGCATCGGGATGTAGGGAATCGAGGAAGCCGCGCAATTTTCTTGCAGGGTTCTTAGTTGCAGGGCGGAATTCGCATCGGCGACCTTTGTTCCACGTACCGGATCGGTGGGCACATTGTGGTCCGGCACGGCCAGCATGGCCTGCGGGCGGCGTGGTTTTCGTTCCGCCAGGCGCAGGCTTTCAAAAGCTTGCGGGCTGCTCACCTCGTGGATGATGTGGCGGTCGATATAGATCAGGCAGTCGCCGTCGGGTAACTCTTCGACGACATGGCTGTCCCAGAGTTTGTCGTACAGGGTGCGTGGGGCTTGTGGATCGGGCACAATCGTAGTCTTGGTGTGTGCTGCAATGCAATGGGACCCGGGTTTGCCGGGTCCCATTGATTCTATATCAGATGCACCCCCTAATAGTTATAGGCCACTTGCACGCCGAAGCGCTGGCGCGCGCCGGGGGCATCAAAAGTGCCACCAAATTCCGGTGCTGGAATGATTTCCTCAACGAACCTTTTGTCGAATAGATTGGAAACAAAACCGGTGATGGACCAGTGTTCACCTTCCACGCCGAGGCGCAGGTTGACGGTGGCGTAAGTATCCCGTCGGGCATTGGAAAAATCGGCAATACCCAGAGGGCCTGCGCCGGCCCCGAAACCAATCTGGAACAGGGGTTCGAAAATCGTCGGGCGTTGACCCCTCTGCACGGTGTGGAACCAGGTTTTCCCAGTGACCTGCCCATCGATCCGGGCGACGATGTTCAGGTCATTGTTCATGGGGAAGTTGAAATCAAGCGCGGCGTTCAAATTGTAATGGGGCGTGTAGGGTGAATCGTTACCGACGGTATCCGGCCGTGAGCTGTTGGCCTTGATCTTGCTGTGGGTGTAGTTGCCACCGAAATTGAAGGTAACATAATCGCCCATCAGCAGGGTTGCCCCCAGCTCACCTCCATACAAGTCCACGTTGTCGATGTTCGATACGGTGCGCAACAGGCCGAAGGAACCGACGAAAAACTCGAAAAAGTGCATATCGTTGACGTTGGTGTAATAGCCGGCGCCGCTCAGCTGCAAACGCCCATCCATCAATCGGGTCTTGAATCCCGCTTTAAAGGAGCCGGAGCGCTGTTTCTTGTATGTGTCGTTGATGACGGGTAGCGGCACGCCCAGATCATCGGCGAAAGTATTGCCACCGCCGTTGATGAAAGAATCAATAAAAATGTTAACCGTGGCGGCACTGCCCGAATTGTTGAATCCGCCGGCCTTGAAACCAACGCCCCAACTGGTAAATAGCGTCGTGTCGTCGGTCACATCCCAGGTTAATGAAAACTTGGGTTGCAGTTGCGTGAAGGTTTTTTGCTTGGCCGGGATCACGCCCGTGTTGTTGATCAGCGTACTGAGCGCTGGATTCAATGGATCATCCAAGACACCGTCAAAGTTGAGATCGATCAGTGACTGCCGTGCATCGAAAGGCACCAGGCTGTGCGTGTCACGCCGCTCACTGTCAAAACGCAGTGCCAGCGAAGCCTCCACATCGTCCGAAACGTCGTATTCCAACTGGCCGAAAACTGCCAATACGCGCGTGTTGAAATCATCGAAAACCAGGGACGCGGTCTTGTTGGGTCCACCCAGTTGCAGCACACCCCGGATCGGCTCCTGGCCACTGTCCCGGTTCAGCGATACACCCACCTGGCGGTCAATGCTCAGCCCGTAAAAGCCAAACATCCAGCGCAAACGCTGGTCGGCGCTTGAAGCAAAGCGAATTTCGCCGCTGTCGTCAGTCTGGTTGCGCAACTGTTCCTGGATGCCGTCGCAGGTGGTCGGCGTATAGGCGCCCAGAAATGATCCGTTGGGATCGAAAATGACACCCACCGGAGATTGCCCGATGAATTGTGGCGAAGGCAATTGCACGCCGGCGGCATGCAGATCGGCTACCGATTGCTGACAAACCGGATCGTTATTGAAGAAACCAAAGGCGGCGGACGTGCCATCGGAAATCAGATTGTTGTCGATATCGCTGTGTAGGTACCAGCCGGTGACCGATGCCCAGTCCAGTTCATAATCAAATTTGCTGGAGATTTCGAAGGTTTTCTGGTCATTGTCGGAAACGATATTGGGTTGAAAAACAAAATTGGCGTCATTGCTGTCCTTAAAGGCCGCGGGCGTGTTGGTGGCGGCTGCAAACACGGGCAGGTGGAAGATCGAGTTGAATACAATGGAGGAGGCATTCACCTAGCCAAAGTGGATCTTGGTGTCCAGGCTGAACTTGTCATCAGGCTCCCAGACAACACGGCTGCTGATATCGAAGCCGTGGAATGTGTCCACGGTACGGTCGTCTTTCTGAAAACTATTGCGGAAAAATCCATCCGATTCACGGAAACTTGAGGACAGGTTGGCGAATAATTCATCTTCGATCAGCGGGCCGGATACCGACATGGCGACCGTATTGGTGCTGTCTTCGGCGAAGCTGGTTTTGCCGCTAAATTCAAAATCGTTGCTGGGTTTTGCGGTGGTCACGATGATGGCGCCCGAGGCCGCGTTGCGCCCGTAAATAGCACCCTGTGGGCCCTTGAATACTTCAATCTGGCGCAGATTCTGATACTCGCGATTAAATGCCGCCGGGTTGCTCAGCAGAATGCCGTCGACGATATAGGCAAAACTGTTTTCCGCGTCGCGCGCACCGTTGATGCCACGGATGTTGACTTGGGTGTCGCCGACTTCAGCAGCGTCGACCATGCTGACGCCGGGCGTCATGGCGATGAAATCGGCGGCGCGTTCAACTCCGGCATCCAAGAGGTTGACTTCAGTGAGCGCGGTCACCGTGCCGGGAACATCCTGCAGTTTTTCCTCCCGGCGCCGTGCGGTGACCACAATTTCCTCGATTTCTGTAGGTTTCGCCGAGGTCGCCGCCTGATCGGATTGCGTCGTCTGGTCCTGCTGTTGCGAGTCCGCGGCTTGTTCCTGGTCATCCGTGGCGGATTGCGCCAGTGCAGTGCTGCTCATGAGCAAGGCGAAGAGCCCGAGCATGGGCAAGCGGATGATGAATTCACGCCGAAAAAAAATGTTCATTGCCTGATCCCCTGGAGTACGAAGCTGGATTCGGAGGGTTTTTGACCCCGTTTTGCCGGCTGAGACATCAATGCCCGGCATTATTGTATACAATAGCGCGAATATAACCCTGTTTAGGGCTATGAGTCAACGCGCGATGCCATGAATGTATACAGTGCCGGGACCAGCGCCTGGATACGTGCAATTCTTCCCTCGAGGCGTGCCCGAAGCCGGACGTTGCGTCGAATCAGGTATGCTTGGATGCTAGCCCGCTGAAAAAAGCATTTTGACTCCGAGCCATGTCCAAAGCCTCGAAAATTGCTTACAACGTCATCAAAGCGCGCATCCTGGCGGGTGAATTCACGCCCAATGCGCATCTCAAGGAGGAGGAGTTGACGCGAATTTGCGGGGTCAGCAGGACCCCGGTCCGGGACGCCTTGCGCAGCCTCGCCGCAGACTACTATGTAAAAGTGATTCCGAACCGAGGCACCTTTGTTTCGGCCTGGTCGAACGAAGATGTCGAGGACATTTTCAGTATGCGCATGATGCTGGAAGGCTATGCCGCGCAACGCGCCGCTGAAAAAGCGCAGGACCGGCAAATTGAAAAATTGGCCCGCTATTGCCGAAATATTTCGCAACTGATTGACGCGCCAGGGCCGATCGACACGGAGGAGTTTCTCGGTGAAAACCGCCTGTTCCACGCGCAACTCTGGGAGGCTTCAGGAAGCGAACGATTGAGTATCGTGTTGGACCGCCTGGTGGCGCGGCCCGTCGTCGACCGCACGGCAATTGCCTACACCGACCACGACATTCATCGCAGTAACGAACACCACAAGGAGATTGTCGAGGCTGTTCGTGCGCACGATGGTCCCTGGGCGCGATCGGTAATGCACAGCCACATCCAGGCTGCTTTCCAAATGTATACCCACGCCTTCCAGTGCGACGAGCCTTAGCCGCTTGCGCTTAGAGACTCTGCATCCACGCCACGACCTGGCCTAGCTGCAGCACATCGGCGTATTTGGCCTGCAAGTCGAACAGATTGGCGGCCTGAATCCCTGCGTCGCGATCGCCGCAGGCCTGTTCCACAACCATCGGGATGAAACCGTGCTGCAGGGCGTCCAGTGCCGTGGCACGAATACAACCCGAGGTCGTGTAGCCGCATAGGATCACCGAATCGCAACGCATGCTGTTCAGCGTTGCCTCCAGTGAGGTGCCAAAGAATGCGCTGGCGTATTGCTTGGTGATCACCAGTTCATCGCTTTTCGGTTCGATGGACTGCGGAAATTCCCCGAGTGGGTTGCCCGCATCAAAACATGTTAATGCTTTGATTTTTTTGTAAAAAAGTCCACCGTCACGACCCTGTGCCTGGTACCTCACATTGGTGAAGATCCTGGCGATGTTCGTCTTGCGCGCTACTTGTAGCAATTCTTCGATAGCGGCCAGTTCGGATTCCACCCCGGCGTATAAGGGTGAATTCTTTTCCAGGTAGGCCATGACCGTGTCGACGATCAGTAAACACGGCGCTTGGCCAAATCCAAGCGCATTGCCGAACCCGGACGCGGCGTAATCCCGCGCCAGTTCTTCGCAGGGCCCATCGTGCATCAGATCACCCCCTGGCGGCTCAGATCGGCCATTCGCTCGGCCGATATGCCCAGCATGCCCGTGTAGATTTCCTCATTGTGCTCACCCAGTTCCGGCCCAACCCAGCGGATCTTGCCGGGTGTGGCTGAAAGCTTGGGGAATACATTTTGCATGTGGAAGTTATCGTAGCTCGGGTGATCCACTTTGACGATGGCCTCACGCGCCTGGTAATGCGGATCCTCCAGCATATCCGGCGCCTTGTAAATCTTGCCGGCCGGCACGCCGTGTCTTTCCATGTGGTCGAGTACATCGGCGCTGCTTCTGGGTCGGGTCCAGGTGTTGATCCGCTCATCCAGTTCACGTTGCTGTTCACCGCGCGCGTGGTGGGTGGCATAACGCGCATCGTCCGCAAGTTCCGGGCATTCCATGGCGGCGCACAGGCGTTTGAACACGGTATCCTGGTTGGCCGCGATGAGCACTTCGCCATCGGCGGTGTCATACACATTCGACGGCGCCACGTTGGGCAGGATGGAACCCGTCCGTTCACGAACAAAACCCGCTTGCGTGTACTCCGGTACCGTACTTTCCATCATGGAGAGTACGGCCTCGTATATCGCCGAGTCGACCACTTGCCCCTCGCCGGTCTTGTCGCGGTGATTCACGGCCGCCAATGCACCCATGCAGGCGTTCATGGCTGCCAGCGCGTCACCGATGGACAAGCCGATGCGGCTGGGTGGGGTTGACGGATCGCCGGCCAGGTTGCGCAAACCGCCCATGGCCTCGCCGATGGAACCGTATCCGGCGCGCTTGGCGTAGGGGCCGGTTTGGCCGTAGCCCGACACGCGCACCATGATGAGGCGCGGGTTGATGGCGTGCAATTCGGGAAAACCTAAGCCCCATTTCTCCATGGTTCCGGGGCGAAAGTTTTCGATCACGATGTCGGCGGTTTTGACCAGTTGCTTGAGGATTTTCTGACCGGCCGCCAGGCGCAGATTCAGCGTCACGCATTTCTTGTTGCGTGCCACCACCGACCACCACAGGGGCTCGCCGCGTCCCCATTTTCGCATCGGATCGCCGCTGCCGGGTGGTTCAATCTTGATCACTTCGGCGCCGTGGTCGGCCATCAATTGGGCGCAGAACGGCCCGGCCAGTAATTGCCCCAATTCAACGACACGCAAATCAGCGAGGGCGCCGAAATCCCTGTTGTTATCGATCACGTATTGGTCCTCACCAACGCCGGTAGCCCCGCGCACCAGCGTGCATTGTATACAATATGTAGAACGTATACAATATTGTGGCACCCAGCTTGAAGCAAGCGGCCTGGGAAACCCCGGAGTCAATTCCCCGAATGCCAATGAGTTCCGATCAAAGCGTCGAAATTGTTGAAGTCGGCCCCCGTGACGGTCTGCAGAATGAAGCCGCACATTTTTCCACCGCCGACAAGCTGGCCTTTATCCGACGCTTGATGCAAGCCGGGTTGCACCGCATCGAGGTAGCCAGTTTCGTACACCCGAAACGGGTTCCGGCCATGGCCGATGCCGAACAGGTGCTCTCCGGCCTGCCCGATCGGGAAGGTGTTTCCTATATCGGCATGACGCTCAACCGTCGTGGCGCCGAGCGCGCCCTTGCGACCAAAGTCAATGAACTCGCCTGCGTGGTGGTTGCCAGCGACACCTTCGGTATCAAGAATCAGGGCCAGAGCATTGACCAGGCCATCGCCAACGTCGCGGAAATCGCAAGCCTGGGCCGCGCAGCGGGGGTCAGGGTGCAGGTGACCATATCCGCGGCATTCGGCTGCCCCTTCGAGGGCGAAGTGCCGGCAGTGAGAGTCCTTGAGATTGCGCAACGGCTGGCGGAGTGTTATCCCTGTGAAATCGCGCTCGCCGACACCATCGGTGTCGGTGTACCCCGACAGGTGGGGGACTTGTTTGCCATGCTCAAGGAGAGAGTTCCGCACATTCCCCTGCGTGGACATTTTCACAACACCCGGAATACCGGTATTGCCAATGCCGTCGCGGCGCTGGAAAATGGCGCCGTGGCGCTGGATGCGAGCCTCGGCGGTATCGGCGGCTGCCCCTTTGCGCCCAGCGCGAC
>Ga0114931_10010806_pt1 | contig 10835 bp, 8 predicted proteins | sample 2SBtaG_FD_89579 | JGI IMG/M metagenome (GOLD analysis project Ga0114931, IMG submission 89579) | Deep subsurface microbial communities from Kolumbo volcano to uncover new lineages of life (NeLLi) - 2SBTROV14_V59a metaG | ecosystem: Environmental > Aquatic > Marine > Volcanic | place: Kolumbo...
TCGAGTGATGAAGCGTATCCGAAGATGTATTCAATGCGACGACGCACGATTTCATCCAGATAGGCATCCAGAAAATCAGGCCGAAGATGGTACGAGGACATGTAAAGTTGGGCACCGCTGGCATTCCAGACCCAGAACGGTGGTCGCTCTCGATGTTGGGGTACGATAAGCTGCCCTCCGAGAGTTGCCCAGCGGTCTCCCAGTTCGACGTGTGCCCAGTTGCGAACGCGACGTTCGAAGCAGGCGTACCAAGTTTGATGGGTTTCGTGCGACCACCACAGCGTAAGCGGTTTTCCCGTCGTGCCGCTGGTTCGTTCGGCGTACATTTCAGCGGGATTACAGTCGTCCGCCAGGAATTCTCGCGGCCCCGCGCGAACGGGCTCTTTATCCAATAACGGTAAGCAAGTCAGATCATCGGGCGTCGTTACCCGATCGATGGGGAACTTGCCTTGGGCGTGTAAGCGGCGGTAATAGGGCACCCGTTGAACCGCTCGATGGAGCAGCGTTTGGAGGCGCTCGGTTTGCCACTGTCGCCAGCGGTCCGGGGGCCATGTTTCCCGTTCGGTGAAGTGGGGCAATTCACGGCGGAAGATTTCGCCGTATCGCAGTCGCATCAACCGCGCCCCATGTCGAGTTGCGACAAAGTTTCGCGCGGGCGATGGGAGACGATGAAACAGATGCAAAAGCCAGGGGCTCATGCTTGTCCCCCTTTGGCGGAAGCCTCCGCGGTGGTCGGCATGCTCACCGTTTCCAGTCGCTCGATGTGGTCTTCCCACCCTAGTGGCGCAGTGAAGAGAAACGGATGGTTGGCCGACATTTCCGCCAGGGAACCGCACCACGGGGGCATGTTGCTGAGTACCTGGATGTCGGCTGGTGTAACGGAGGTGAGCGGTAACGGGTGTGGGACAAACGCTTGCGCGAGCATCGGATGTGCGTATGGTCGAACCCGATCAATTCGGCACCAACGGTGTCGACAACCGCGGGGCAGCTTCCGGCAAGGACAACTCCGGCCGCGCGAGGATCGGCGAACACCGGTCCGGTGCCTTCGCCGGCGATGATGCCATCGACAACGCAGAAGCGACGTCGACAAGGTGTTTCGTGCAGTTGTCCTTCGGTGTCGGCGTATTGCAACGCGCGGTTGATATCCAGCACCATTCGCCACAAGGTGTCGTTGCCGTGCCAGCCGCCTCCGCGGATGGTTCGATGGCTGGCACCCAACACGGTGCGTCCCACGCGCTTTGCCAGCCGATAGATGGGGGGCACCGCGCGAGGAAAACGTAGTGACGCACGTTCAAACATGCGAACGACTGTTTGTTCCAGACGCTGCCGTATTCCAGAGTTGGCGAACTGATCGCCACCTTTTCGCGGTGTGCCTTGGGTGCGATGCGGGAGCCAGTTGCGATTCGTGTTGAGACCGACGACCCCTTTGAGCGCTAAGGTTACGCCGACCTTATGATGCGTCTTCAGCTTCGGAACGTCGATGATCACATCCGCCTGCATCGCCGATCCGCTCAGTTGATATTGCTGGGTTTCGCCATGGTGATGCTGATTGACTTCGTCGGTGTCGTAGTCGGCGCCATAGTAGCGACCCTCGCCGGCAAAATGATAGAAGGCGCTGTGCGCGCCAAGATCGACGGCGACGTTACCGCGAGGGTCGCCCGGCAGGGAACTTCGCGAAACGACCACGTCATCGCGCGTCTCAAACAGAACCGAGCGCAGGTCGATCAGTTCCAGGGGGCAAACGCCGGACAATTTATTGTAAAACTCCTCCAAACAAGCGGCGCCCGTGCGTCGACTGATTTCGGCAAAATCGGAGTTGAGCATCGGCCCATCGGCAAGCCAAATCGCCCCCTGACCTCCCAGGGCGATCTGGACGTAGTCGATCACCGCCCGCAACACCGCGCCGTGCGTGATGATTTGTTGCCAGGTGTCATTGAGTTCATGTTTCTGGCTGACCCAATTCGGCTTGATCAACACCGAATCTCCGTGATGGACGACAGCCTCCAAGGGGTTCCACCGGGGTGTGCCAAAGTGCGATTCATCGAGACCGAGCAGATGCAACGACTCGCGCACGGCGGAATAACGGCGTTTTCCGAGTCGGTCGATTGAGCAAGACCGGTTCCCGAAAGTTCGGGATAGCGAGTAGGTGGATCGAAGGGAGCCCGTTGGGGATACGACGAACGCTCGGCACGGCAGACCGAGACGAAATGCTCGGCCAGAGGCGACGTTTCGAGCTGTTTCGGCTGTTCTAGTGGCATGTTGTGAAGGGCGGTGTTCATCATCCATCAAGCAAGGGGTACATTTTCATGCCGCACGCGCGCTGGCGGCGACCTCTCCGGCAATCGCTTGGGCGAAAGATTCAACCGTGGTCTCTTTGGCTCGCCGAATTCCTGCCTTGATCAGCCCTTGTCGCAAGACACCGTCGCGAGCGATACGGAGCAGCGCGGTTGAAAGGGCATATACATCATCAGGCGGTACCAATAGACCATCAACTTCGTCGGTGACCGACGATGGAATACCGCCGACACGACTGGCAACCACGGTGCAGCCAAACGCCCTGGCTTCGACCAACACGCGAGGTGTTCCTTCGCTGCGGCTGGGAACCGCCAACACATCGGCATCTGCGAAGCATTGAAACAATTCTTCACCAAAATTTCTGTGTCCCAGGAATTCCACGGTTGCACGTTGTTGCAGGTGTCGCACCCAGTTCGCCACATCGTCCGTCATGCCGCGGTCTTCCATGTTTTGTGAGCCGACGAAGCACAGTTCGGCGGTGGGCAATTCGTCGAGCAGCCGGTTGAATGCCTCGAAGAGCGTGTCGATACCTTTTTCGTGACGCAAATAGCCGACAAACAAGACCCGAAACGGCGCGTCCGCCGGTCGCGCTCGGACGACGCTCATCACTTCCGACGACAACAGCGTCGACGACACGACCGAACGACCTTGTTCGAGCTTGTACGCCCGTAAGAGGTCTTCTCCGTTGGTTATTACTTTGGTATGCGGTGCATGGAGCAGGTGGCGATACAGCCGGTCAATTCCATTGGAGGCCGTTAGGGCAACCAGTCTTTTGGGGCCCCGATACCATGGCGACGTATGCGCGATTTGGCGTACATCGGCACAAATGTGATAGACCCGGGGTACCCGGGGCCCGACGAGCGCCAAAGGTGCCGCGAAAGGGAGTTGGACGATCACGACGTCGCTTTGCCGTTCTACTTGGCGAATGACACGCCGACATTGCGGAGCTTTGTGAAAACCTCGCGCGATGCTTGGCAACCAGGGTAAGGGAAGAAAGTTGAAACGGTTTTCGTCAAGACGATGATCGTGCCATCGTTGTTTTTCAGACGCCAAGCTGAGAGCCACCGTGAGCTGTTTGCAATCGTTCGACCATTGATCGAGTAATCGCCCAACGCCTGCTTCCGTCCACAGCCCTTGGCTGTTTGATGCCGACCGGGCACTAACGAACCCAAGGCGAATTCCCTGGAGAGGGTTCAAGCTGGGCGCCTCATCATTTGGCGACGGCCCGGCGGGAGGTTGCGGGGCATTTTCGCTTGCGAGGCCAGTTGTTTTTCCGCGGGCACCCATACCTGTTCGACAATGCACAAGCCGATGCAGATACCCATCCCGGCGGCAAAGACCGGCATATAGAGGATTTCGCGGGAAAACAAGCCACGAACAATCCAAAGGATCATCAGCAACTTCAAATAGCGATGCGCGAGTCTCGCGGAATCACGCCCGAAGAAGTCTTTCTTCACCCCACGACCACGCCGCCACAGTAAGACGGCAAACAGGGCGAACGCCCCACTGCAAACCAGCCCAGTTCCCCCGACGAGATGGGCCACCACGTTGTGCGGGTCGACAATTCCCCCCTCATAGTGTTTGTTCACTCGACGGGCAAGTTCGAAGTACAAACCTTGTGGTGAGACACCGAGGATCGGATTCTCGATGCCGACTAGCATCGAAGAGAGGAAGAGTTCGCCCCGTAAATGGTCGGCCGTATGACCTTCGACGGTCTCGTCCAATTGCGATTCAATCATCTTCGTGGAAAAGACGTTGGTTAGCACGAAAAAACTGGCTACACCGACGATTCCAAAGAGAATGGCGGAGCGAATGAAATTGCCTTGCACCATCAGGAGGCCGACGATGAGGCCCAACCCGAGCCAACCCGAGCGATTGGCTGAAGTGAGAATGGCAACCGAAATGATGGCGATGCTGACGGCAAAGAAAACGCGTAGCCATTTGGCAATGCTCTTATCCATCATCAACAGGCCGCCAAGAAGCACGGGAGGAAGGGAGTAGAGAGACCAGCCGTTCTCGTTGGATAACTCCAAAGGATTGACACCGATGTGAGCTGTCATGGTAGCGAACCCTTTGAAACTCAGGATCACCACTCCCAAACAAATGCCAAAGACAGCCAGTCGGAAATCTTTGATGGAGCGTATGCACAAGGCGGCGCCAACGGTGGTTGCCACGCCTCCGCCCATCTTCAGGATTTCTTGATAGTAGGAGACGTAGTATGCGGCTCCCGCCAAGACCGAGAAGGTATACATGGTTATGAAGACAGCCACGCATAGCAGTGCGCCGGTTGGGAAATTGGACATCCGAACCATCAGGACGTACAACAACAAGGGGGCCATCGCGAGTAGATTGGCATGCACTTCCAAGGGACCCGACGGGACACGCCCCCACTTGTACGCCGTCAAGGGAATCAACATGATTACCAGGAATAGCAAGAACCCCGTAAAGCTGACTTTGCCGGTGTCCACCTTCGGTTTGGCAAGCGGCGGGACATAGCTTGCCGCTAGGGTGGGGTTCCAACCCCGTGCGGGATGGCTTGGGATACTCATTCCGGTTCGGTCTCTCCGTTGCCGCGCTGTTGGTGCGATTGATATGCGTATCGTGCGATTCCACTTCCCACGGGACCTAGAGCCAGTAATCCGGCTAGCATCCAGGCTTTGCGATTGCGACGCACGTGCCATGGATAGACCGCCTTGCCGAATCGCAACACGCGTTTGGCCTTCAGCCTCTCACCTCGAGCGAGTGTTGCCAAGCCGTGTCGTGCGACATCTTGTTCGACAAACGCCCGTTCGACTTCGGATTTCGACAGCCCCGTCCGTTCGAGCCACATGGGATCGACTTCGATGCTGGACAAATACTCGTCCACCATGAATTTTAGGGCGCCAGCGGAGGCTTGGAGCGAGTTTTGATTGTTTGCATGAACGCGATAAGAAAATAACGGACGATCGATAAAATAGGCAGTTTCGGCGACTCCCATCAACTTCCAACTAAACCACTTATCTGGATTGATCACCCGGTTTCCGCCGTACCCCTCGACGGTCTCATACAGTTTTCGTGGATAACACGTCGAGGCGAACATGAACGGAGATTTCATGGTCGTCAGGCAACGTCGCAATAGTTCACTAACCGCGACGCGATAGACCGGGGCATCGACCACCGATTCCAACTCCGCCACGCGGTCGGATGCTTTCCATACAGCCTGCTCAGGAGGAAGACGACCTGTGAGATTGTCGTTTGAATCGATAATGTCGGCTGCCGAACTGACGATGGCAAGCGACGCCGATTCGCCGAGAGAGTTGAGTAACCGATCGTAAGTTGCCAGCGCGTCAGGTTTCATGAGGTCGTCGGACGACAGCATGATCATCCGCTGCTGGCTAGCGTGTCGCGCGGCGCGGTCGAGATTGCCGGCGAAGCCAACATTGCATTGGTTTACGTGGATTTTGATGCGTTCGTCGTTGATCCCGCGGACGACTTCGGCGGAGTTGTCGGTGCTGGCATTATCGGAGACGAGAATTTCAAAATCGCCGTACGTTTGATCCAGCACGCTTTGAATCGTCCGACCGATGTAGTCGGCGTAGTTGTAGTTCGGAATGCAGATTGAATAGCCCATGACGGTAGTTCGCGTCTCTGTGTTTGCTTGCGTTTATTGTCGACGAAGTGGCCGGCTCATGGCTGCCTGATAGACCTTTAGGATACCCGCGGCACAACTTTCCAGCGAATAGGTCGACTCGGCACGCTTCCGCCCGGCGCGTCCCATCCGCTGGCGCTGGTCGGCGTCCCGGGCCAATGTTTCGATTCCTTTAGCCAATGCCGCAGCATCGTTTGGCGGCCCTAGCAAGCCCGTTTCACCATCGATTATAATCTCGCCGACCCCGCCACCCCGGACACCCACGACAGGAATTCCGACTGCCATCGCTTCGACAATCACGCGACCGAACGACTCGTCGTCGGCTTGATGCACCAAGATATCGATCCGCGACATGATCTCGACGGGATCGGACAGAAAACCTGGAAAGGCGAACCGCTGGCGGAGCCCAAGACGATCGATCTGAGCGTGCAGCGCATCGGCGTAAGCATTCCCGGGAACGGTACCGCCTTGCGCGGGATCGTGACCGTAGATGCGAAACTCGATGTTCAACGATGGGTCGACGTGGGAGGCAGCGTCGACGAACAGCGGGTGCTTTTTCCAACTGCTACTGATGCTGCCGACCATCGCCACGACGAGCTTACTTCCCTCCGGCGTGGTTTGGCGGACGGGGAAGCGCGAAAGGTCGATGCCATTGGGCACTACCTGAAGCAATCCGTCGGTTAGCCAGTCACGCACGATTGAGGCGGTCACATTGGAATTGGCAACGAGAAACGAACAGTGTTGGGCTAAGTATTGCCCCAAGCTTCTTCCTTCCAGCGGGAGCCGAAACGGTCGCCCGGGACCAACTAACTCGCGAAGGTGCCACACGTGTGGGAGCCCCAAGTTCCGTGCCGCGGTGGCGCCCTCGGGCGTGCAAATCGTATTGGTGTGAATCAGGTCGGCTTGTTGGTCTTGAGCGAACCGCGTTACCTTGGCAGCCGAACCACGTTTGAAGCCAGTACGCCTTAGTTGATTGACTTCGATCAACGGTCGCTTCCAGGCCTTGGCGCGATTTTTTCGGTTCCACCAGTACAGCGGGGTAAAGATTACATTCCCTTGCGTGGCTTCGGAGAGCAGATCTCGCTCGGATTGTCCGCCAGCGTCGTGGCAAACCGCGCAGGCATCGATCCCTTGTTCGCGTAGCGACTCCATCAGGCCGACCGTGCTCAGGGCAGCGCCGCCGGAGGCGCTGTTGAGCACATGAAGAACTTTCTTGGGCTGAGTTTTGAACATCACGGTTTGTAGTGCTGGTTGAAATGGTCCAAGTCCTCGGGGGTGCCCAATACCCAAACGTCGAGTGCTTCGTCGATGCGAATATCGGCCCCTTCGGCGATGAGGCGGTTGTAGAGCGGCGCGACGTAGAACTCCCGATTCGTCCGTTGGTTGTTGGCAATCATCGCTTCGGCATGACGTACGAAGTCGGCACCCCGTGAGAAATGATAAAGCCCCGTGCAGGCCCACTCCGAGATGCGGCGCTTTTCGGCGGTCTCCACCACGCGACCCGTCTCGTTCGTGCGGGCAAAACTCCACTTGTCTCCGGGGGCCTTGAACACGCTAAGTACCCCGTCGGCATGCTTTTGCAGTTCCGCTAGCGTTTGTTCCAGCGTTGTGCGGCAGTAGGTGTCGGCGTTGTAGATCACCAGCGGTTTGTCGTTGTCGATGTAGTCTCGCGCCACCAGCACGGTGCATGTCTGTCCTTCGGTCACTTCGTCGATGGAGAGAATCACGGGATCGAGATCCGCATAACGCATCTCGATATCCGCTTGCAATTGACATTGTTCGAGGTGCTCGCGAAGGCAGACGAAAACAACCTTCTCGACCAACGCCAGAGGTAGACTGTCCATTGCCCAGGAATACATCGGACGGCCGCGAACATCGATCAGCGGTTTGGGCGTGGCGATGCCGATGTCGGCAAAGCGACTTCCACGACCGGCCATGGGCATGACGGCGATCATTCGTTCACGGTGCTCTGTTGTTCGGAGGCTTTCTGTTTTTCAGCGCTCAGTGGCATACCGCTGCCATCGTCGGCGATCGCGTCCCATGATTCGAATCGCATGGCGTTGTCGTCGAGATAAATATCGGCGTGCGGTTTACCGAAGTGAATTTCGTCGTATTCTATCCCGTGCTTGGCAAGCCAGTTGAGGGTTGTCGCGCCCTTTCGGGCAACCACCAATCCGACGTTCCCTTGACACGTTTTCATGTGCCGTGCCGTGAAGAGGATAATGTAGTGCCCTGCCGCGCGCAATGCCCGCAGTTTCTCTCTTGCCCCGGGCACGGGTTCCAAGTCGGCATAATCCTGGTCCGGCTCGCGGAGCCGGCTGATCACGCCGTCGATATCAACGCATATTCGCATGATTCGGTTCTGGTTGAGAGTCAGAGGAGTTTCCACCGTGGAATGCTTCGTCAAAAAGTTGCATCGCCCTGGCGTACATGGCCAGTTGCCTTCGTGGAGTGTCGTAGTGCAACGCCGGCATGCTGGCGAACAGAACACCAGTGAGAATTAAGATTTCGCGTCGATCGAAGGTTCCGAAAAAGGCCTTTTCAAAACGTTCGCGGATGTGTTCGTGTTGTGGCCGCGAACAGATTTCCAGGCGGATGTTGGTTCCATCGACTTCGACGTGGAACAGATCGTTGGTGATGAAATCGTAGAGCCCGTAGACGGAGTGATACAGCTTGGCCACGTCGTACCTTGAATCGCCATAGAGGCCCGTCGATCCGAAACTTCCGCGGGGATCGATCAGCTTGCAAACCCGCGACCGCATGTCGTAGAGAATGTTGGAGAAGCACATGTCTCCATGAATCACGTTACCCTGCACATTCTCGGCAAGCCGATCGACTTCGCCTTCCAGCAGATTCCACATCCGTGGCAGGTTGGTCATTTCACGACCATTGATCGTAATGGGGCCGTCGTGCTGGACAATACGCAAAAGCTCGGGCGATGCACGCAGATTTCCAAGTCGGTTGCGGGTCTTAAGGACGTACATTTCGTGCAAGTCTTCACGCGAAAGGGGCCTGCTGCGGCGCATGAACCCGCCGGTGATGATCTCGCGAAGATGGACGAAAACTTGTTCCCAAATGCCTGGGTCGACATTCTCGAACACGAACACTTCGGCCAACGACGGGTACCCGTAATATTCAAGCGTTACGTAGGGTTCGTCCCAATTGGTCGAATAGTCGATGATGCGAGGGAACAGTACGGCCAGATCGGGTGGCAGCAAACGCATGAAGTTGATCTCGTCGATGAACTTCTTCACGTGCCGACTGCGTTTGGTGATCGTGCCCAACACGGGGTCGATCGAGAGTTCGTTGAATTCGCGTTTTTGCAAGAGCGACCGGTGCGATGTGGCTTGACGGTCGGGGTTACCGCAATCGAGCCAATCGGCGGCCGCCTGTGAGCGAATCGGTTGCGTTTCACCAATGAGTTCTAACAAGTCGGCCATCGCCGTTAAGCGTGACTGCGATTCGGCACGTTGGACCGCCAGACGCGCTTTCTCTTGGAGTGCCTTGGTGTCGGGGAAGAAGTATACGCCGATCAAAGCATCGTGATGCGTGCCGGGGAAGTCGGGTTCTTTGTCGTGCAGCGAGGTTATGAAACCCGCCGGGTCTGTTTCGACCGTACACCAGCGATACGATTCTTCCACCGGGCTGGTGAGCACCACCGGCGACGTGTCATCGAGAATGCTCGGGTCTTTGAACTGGAAGTGCGTGTCGCCAAGCACGACGAGAGAGGAACGGGTTGTTGCGTGTTGGGCAAGTTCATGCACGGTGAGACCAAGCCCGCCATCTTTCGACGGGACAATGAACTGGATATCCGCATCTTGGCCGAAGGTATAGGCTACAAAGTCTTCGATAAACATGTCGCGATGGGCCACCGCGATCACAAAATGGCTTAGCCCAAGCGACCGGAGATAGGTCAAGGTCCAGTGAATCACGGGACGCCCGGCAACGGGGACCATGGCCGGACACGAAATGTTCGACAGCGCCATTACGCCTTCGGCCACGCGGCCGGCGGCGGGGATCAGGACGGTGGTTTCGTCGGCGTTGTTCAACTGTGCGATCAGCTTGGATTTTGAATTGTTTTGCATGTTGACTATGAGTTGGACAAGTTGGCCAGGCGGCAAAGTTCCTGTCCCACGCGCTGGGCCGAATGCCCGTCGCGATGGAGAAACATGTCGTGCAGATAGGCTTGTGAGGCGTCGCGGGGCGTTGCTACCTCGGCAGGCGATTCGATAATCGCTTGAACCGCTTCGACCAAAGCCCCTGGTTTCGTTACGTGGGTTGTTGCGCCGCATGTAATGAAGTCGGTTTCACCAAACTCGTCGGCTAAGTCCATCGTAACGACTGGGACGTCCATTAACATGGCCTCGATCGCCACGGTCGAGGCACCGGTCACTAGAGCCTTGCTGCCTTGTAGCCAATCAAAAATATCGCCCGGATAGCCTTCCGCCCCATAGGGGACCACGTGCAGCTTCGCGTCGGGTACGCGCGAGAGGACTTGATTGTAGAATTCAACACGATCCTTGCGATGCAGTTTGGCCACGAATTGCACGTGCGGCAACCGAAGGCTCGCCCGAGAGAGTGCTTCGATAACTTGCGTGTGGTGTTTGTGTGAGACCGTGTGACCGGGGCCCGATGTGGCGACCAAGATGTACGGTTTTGCGTCGTCCAACTGCAATTTGTGTCGAATCGTCTCGTTGATGTGCCCCGATTGTTTTGGACAACGATCTAGATACGGAGCCCCGCAAACCACGACGCGCTGGCCAGAAAAGCCAAGGCCTGTCAGGATTCGCTTGGCGTTTTCACCATAGGCGAGATATCGCTCGACAATGTGCAGCGCATGCAGCGGATTGCTTGCAAGCGAGCCGTGCATAGGGGAAGCAGTTGGAATCCCCGCGGTTTTCGCCATGCGGCA
>Ga0114931_10010807_pt1 | contig 10835 bp, 7 predicted proteins | sample 2SBtaG_FD_89579 | JGI IMG/M metagenome (GOLD analysis project Ga0114931, IMG submission 89579) | Deep subsurface microbial communities from Kolumbo volcano to uncover new lineages of life (NeLLi) - 2SBTROV14_V59a metaG | ecosystem: Environmental > Aquatic > Marine > Volcanic | place: Kolumbo...
AATGTCGGCGTATAGGTTAGCGAGATCTTCTCTTACCGGCTCGAGCGAGCGGCCCACGTGTAGCATGACCCAGTTGTGGTTCCGGGCCTCCTCCCTCACGGGCCTATATGCCGACATTCGGGGGGAGCGCCGACCGTATCGGTCCCGCGCCGGTCGGCAGGCGCTCGTGCGGCCGGCGTCGGCCTCCTCGATCAGATCGCGCTCGCCCCAGCGCTTCACGCGCGCGTTCGGGGTCTGGCGGCCCCGCGGGAAGAAGCGGATGACGGTGCCCACGATGCAGGGGCGTGAGACGTCGCCAGCCTTGAGCTCCCCATAGTTGTGGCGGATGTCGACGACGTGACTGACCGTGGGGCTCCACGGGTGAGCGTCTTCGACGAGGTGACGCATCAGGGTGCGTTCGCTCTTGCCTGTGGCCTCGCTCAGGGTCCAGTAGGTGGTGAGGAGGTGCGGAGCCGGGTCCTCTTCCGAGGCGTGCTCGATCGACCAGCGGGCGAGGAGGTGGAGGGTGGGGTAGGCGGGGCCGAGGGCGTCGCGGTAGGGGGAGAGGAGAGCGGTTGCCTCGGCATGCGACGGGTGGACCGCTGCCGCAGGGTGGACGGGCGGGGGCGCCGAAGGGGTCTCGAGTGCGCTGTGGCCGGGTGGGCTTACCCGGTGCGGCTCGAGCCCTCCGTCGCCGAACAGGCGGCGCGCGAAGGCCTCGCCCTTGAGGCGGGCCGTTGCTTCGAAGACGAGAGCTTGGCTGTCCGGCGAGGGTTGACGATCGCTGGCGGTCACGGGCGGCCGCCGATCGTGTATAGGCCAGTGGATCTATGTATAGCAGCCGAAAAGCAGCCGTTGGGCAAGACGGAGGCCGAGCGCGCCTGTTGGCGGCTCGGCCTTTCCCTTGTGCGACGGTCTTCCTTTTGGTGGAGCCTGCCGGATTCGAACCGGCGACCCTTAGCTTGCAAAGCGAATGCTCTCCCAGCTGAGCTAAGGCCCCTCGATGCGGACGCCGTACCTTGCGTGCCCGCGCCGGCGCGCGCCCTTGAGGATACGCGGGCCGCGCATGCCTGTCAAGAAAGCTTGCGACCGTCCAGGACGACGTTCCCGGCAAGCCGGTAGTCAGCCGAAGTCCCGAGCCGGCTCGTCGGGGCGCGCGAAGATCATGCGGCCCATGTTGGTCTGCAGGCTGCTCGTGACCACCACCTCGACGGTACGCCCTACGAGATCGCCGGCGTCCTCGACGACGACCATGGTGCCGTCTTCGAGGTAGGCGAGGCCCTGCCCCTGCTCGCGGCCGGGGCGCACGATGCTCAACGTGAGCTTCTCGCCCGGCAGGAAGGTGGCCTTCACGGAGTTGGCGAGCTGGTGGAGGTTGAGCACCCGCACGCCCTGCAGCGCGGCGACCCGGCTCAGGTTGTAGTCGGTCGTGATGAGGTCGGCACCGCGCGCCTGGCACACCCGGACGAGCTTCTCGTCCACCGCGGCGGCGGAGGGATCGTCGTGGATGACTTCGGTGGGGATGCTGTGCTCCTTGGCGATCCGGTCGAGGACCTCGAGGCCGCGCCGGCCCCGCTGTCGCCGTAGCGGCTCGTCGGAGTCGGCGATGCGTTGCAGCTCGCTGAGGACGAAGTTCGGGACGAGCAACGTGCCGTCCACGAAGTTCGACTCGGCCACGTCGGCGATGCGCCCGTCGATGATGGCCGAGGTGTCGATCACCTTGTCACGCAGCGTGCCAGGCGCGGGAACCACCGGGCTCTGGGGCCGGCTGAAGGTGAACAGGTGCCGGTTGACCACGAAGAACGACGACGACGCGGCGACCAGCACCACCGCGATGAGCAGCGACCAGTACCAGGTGAAGCCCGGAACGTTGGCCAGCAGGTTGTTCAGCAGCACCGTCACGAGCAGCGCCACGGTGGCGCCGGTGCCAGCAGCGAGGACCGCTTCGGGTGGCGTCTTGGACGCTCGCGCCACCAGCCGGTCCCACGCATGCGCACTGCGCTGCGCCAGAGCTCCGCCCGCCAGGTAGGCCGAGAGCAGCCCGAGGAGCGTGAGGTAGAGCAGGTTGTTCGGCCCCGTCAGCAGGCCGCGATCGAGCAGCAGCACGGCCAGGCCGTACCCGACCAGGGCCCCGATCAGGCTGAAGGCCGCGCGCGCTAGGAAGGTGACGGTGTTCGCCGAGTCGCTCACGAGGGTTCCCCCCAGACACGCCGGATCGCCTGGTGGAGGTCGGCGACGCCGGCGTCGAGCTCGCGCGAGCGCGGACCCACCAGGTCCGGGTGGTCGGCGCGGCGGGCCTCCTCGAGGCGGCGTCCCAGGTGGCTGACCGACCGCACCTCGCCCGCCAGTCCGACCTCGCCCACGACGGCGGTGCGCTCGGGAGCCGGGCGGTTGGTGACGGCGGAGTACACGGCCAGCGCCACCGCAAGGTCGGCACCGGGATCGGTGAGGCGGAGCCCCCCGGCGACGTTCACGAAGACGTCGAGATCGGCCAGGGGGAGCTCGAGCCTGCGCTCGAGCACCGCCAGCACCACGTCGACGCGGCGCTGTTCGAGGCCCTGGACCACCCGCCGCGGCGAGGCGTACGGGGTCTTGGAGGCGAGCGCCTGCACCTCGAGCAGCAGGGGCCGCTGCCCCTCGAGGGCCGCCAGCACGACCGAGCCCGGCACCCCGTGGGGCCGTTCGGCGAGGAACACCTCCGACGGGTTGGGAACCGCGTGCATGCCGGACTGCGCCATGTCGAACACCCCGACCTCGCCGGCCGGCCCGTAGCGGTTCTTGATGGCCCGCAACACCCGCAGGCCGGCGGCCGATTCCAGCGCGAACGTGGCGTCGACGACGTGCTCGATGACCTTGGGGCCGGCGATTGAGCCCTGCTTGGTGACGTGGCCGATGAGCACCAGCGTGCTGCCGCTCTCCTTGGCGGCCGCGACGAGCAGCGACGTGCCGTCGCGCACCTGGCTGAGCGTGCCGGGCGTGCCCTCGGGGTCGGCCAGCAGGGTCTGGATCGAGTCGACGATCACGAGGTCGGGCGCCGTGGCGCGCAGGTGCTCGGCCAGGACCGCGGCGTCGGTCTCGCGCGTGAGCAAGACCCCGCGGGAGAGACCGAGGCGCTCGGCCCGCAGGCGGACCTGCGCCAGCGACTCCTCGCCAGCCACGTAGAGCGTGGTGCGTCCTGCCTCGACCGCGTGGTGCGCGAGCTGGAGCAGCAGGGTCGACTTCCCGATGCCCGGCTCGCCGGCCAGCAGCAGGGCGGAGCCGGCGACCCAGCCACCTCCGAGAACGCGGTCGACCTCCGCCTCACCCGAGGTGACGCGTAGGAGCTGAGCGTCGGTGACGGCTTCGAGGGCGATCGGTGCGACACGGCGCGCAGCCGAGCGTGCGGTGGTACGGGGTGCGGCGTCGCCGCCAAGGACTTCCTCTTCCAGCGTGTTCCAGGCACCACATCGAGGGCAACGGCCCATGGGTGTCGCTGAGTGCCCGCCGCATTCGCGGCACACGTAACGAACGCTCACACGAGCCACGGCATCACCGTCCTGCCGGGCACCGTCGGCCACATGTCGGCCACGATACCGCGGCCGGACCCGGTCGGTCGGGCGTTCTCGGCAACGATGGCGTGCGGGGCCGATCCGCGGGCGACGCTCCGGGCGCGAGCCACCGCCAGGTCAGACCATCGGCACGGGCCGCGCGAAGACCACCCGGCCCTCTTCGACGGTCACCAGGAGCGGCTCCTCGGAGCCGTGCTGCAGGATCTCCAACGACAGCGGATCCTCGATGTGCTCGCGGATGATCCCCCGCATGGGGCGGGCGCTCTCGCCGCGCGGCAGCTTGTCGACCAGGAACTCCGCGACCTCCTTGGAGAACGTGACGTGGATGTCGCGGCCGGAGAGCTCGCTGCGGATGTCCTCGAGCATCTGCTCGGTGATCACCACGATGCCCTCGCGGTCGAAGGTCTCGAACACGATGACCTCGTCGAGCCGGTCAAGGAACTCGGGGCTGAAGATACCCTTGAGCGGGGAGTTCGAGTCGGCCTTGCCCTCCTCCTGGAACCCGATCGTCGAGCCACGGTTGAAGCCGGTGTTGCTGGTCATGATGAGGATGACGCGACGGAAGTCCACCGTCCTGCCGAGGCCGTCGGTGAGGCGCCCGTCGTCGAGCACCTGCAGGAACGTGTTGTAGATGTCGGCGTGCGCCTTCTCGATCTCGTCGAGCAGGACCACGCTGAACGGCTGGCGCCGGACCGCTTCGGTCAAACGGCCACCCTGCTCGTGCCCGACGTATCCGGGAGGCGCCCCGATGAGCTTGGAGATGCTGTGGGACTCCTGGAACTCGGACATGTCGAGCCGCACCAGCGCGCGCTCGCTGCCGAAGAGCTCGAGGGCGAGCTGCTTGGCGAGGAAGGTCTTGCCCACGCCCGAGGGCCCCACGAACATGAACGAGGCCGCCACCCGGGTCCGGCCGCCGAGGCCGACGCGCGCGCGCCGGAGCGCGGAAGCCAGCGCGTGGATGGCCTTGCTCTGACCGACCACGCTGCGCTCCAGGTTCTCCTCGATGTGGGCGAGCTTCACGGAATCGGTCTCGTCGACGTAGATGCCGCCCCAGGAGTTCACGACCGCCTCGAGGTCCTCGCGGGTGACGACCGGCGTGCCGTCCTCCTCCTCGACCACCGGGAAGCCGAGCGACTTGTTGAGCCGTGTGCGTGCGGCCGCCTCGTCGATGAGGTCGATCGCCTTGTCCGGGAAGTTGCGCCCCGGCAGGCTGCGCTCGCCGTAGCGCACCGACATGCGCAGCATCTCCTGCGGGATGGTCACGCCGTGGTGGGACTCGTACTTCTCGCGCAGACCCTCGAGGATCTCGAGCGACTCCTCGGGGGAGGGCTCGAGCACGATGACCGGCTGGAAGCGTCGCTCGAGCGCCGCATCCTTCTCGATGTACCTGTGGTACTCGCCGGTCGTGGTGGCGCCGATGACCTGGACCTCGCCGCGCGACAGTGGCGGCTTGAGGATGTTGGCGGCGTCGAGCGTGCCTTCCGCGCCTCCGGCCCCGACGAGCGTATGCAGCTCGTCGATGAAGGCGACGACCTTGGCGTTGCGCAACTCCTCGATGACCTGGCGCAACCGCTCCTCGAACTCGCCGCGGTACTTGGTGCCGGCCACGATGTTGCTCAGATCGATCGACAGCACCCGCACGTTGGTCAGGTTGGGCGGTACGCGACCCTCGACGATGGCCTGCGCCAGCCCCTCGACGATGGCGGTCTTGCCGACGCCCGGCTCGCCGATGAGCACGGGGTTGTTCTTGGTGCGCCGCGTCAGGATCTGGATGACGCGGCGGATCTCCTCGGTGCGTCCGATGACCGGGTCGAGCTTGTCCTCGCGTGCCTCCTTCGTGAGGTCGCGGGCGTACTCGTCCAGGAACGGGGTGTTCACCGTCTCGGCCTGGTTCTTCGGGTCGGCGGCGGCGAGGATGCGCCAGCGCACCGTGTCGACGTCGCGCGTGAGGTTCTGCAGGATGCGGTAGGCAACGCCGTCGCCCTCGCGGATGATGCCGAGCAGGATGTGCTCGGTGGCAATGACGTTGCTTCCCAGGCTGCGCGCCTCGGAGCCCGCGAGCTCCATGACGCGCCGCGCCCGCGGCGTGATGGCGGCGGTCTCGTTGCGGGGCAGGCCGTCCCCGCGCCCCACCATCTCCTCGACCTGCCTCCGGAAGCCCTCCAGCGTCGCCCCGAACTCGGCCAGCACCTTGCTGGCCGTGCCCCCCTCGCGCATCAGGCCCAGAAGCAAGTGCTCGGGTCCGATCATGGCGTGCCCGAGCTTGGAGCCCTCCTCGCGGGCGAAGTGGAAGACCAACCTCGCTCGATCGTCGTACCTGTTCAAGGTGCCCTCCGATGGGGAGAAGGAGGCGTCGGTCGATTCGGCCCCATGCTGCTCGCCTTTCGCCGCCGAATCATGATGGTATAGTACCCGCCTGATGTGAGTCCAGAAAGGGCGTTCGTTACGTTTGCCCCGCGCTGGACCGGGGCTGGAACGCTGCGTACGCCTCGAGGAGCTGCTGTGCTGTTTCAAGATATCATGCTCGGCCTCGATCGCTTCTGGGCGGACCAGGGGTGTGTCATCGCGTTGCCGCACGACACCGAGGTGGGGGCGGGGACGTTCTACCCCACGACTTTCCTCCGTTCGCTCGGCTCCGCGCCCTGGCGGGTGGCGGGCGTGGCGCCCAGCCGGCGGCCCGCCGACGGCCGCTACGGCGACAACCCCTACCGCTTCCAGTACTTCTTCCAGTACCAGGTGCTCCTGAAGCCCTCGCCGCTCGACGTGCAGCAGGTGTACCTCGACTCGCTCTACGCGCTGGGCATCGACCCGCACGCGCACGACATCCGCTTCGTCGAGGACAACTGGGAGTCGCCCACGCTTGGTGCGTGGGGGCTGGGCTGGGAAGTGTGGATGGACGGCATGGAGATCACGCAGTTCACCTACTTCCAGCAGGTCGGCGGGTTCGACTGCCGGCCGGTCTCGGTGGAGCTCACCTACGGGCTGGAGCGCATCGCCATGTACCTGCAGGGTGTCGATCACGCGTTCGACGTGGAGTACGCCCCGGGCGTGACCATGGGAGCTTTGCGCGGCGACTTCGAGGTGCAGCACTGCCGGTACAACTTCGAGGAGTCCGACGCCGAGCTGCAGCGGCTGCTGTTCGACAAGTACGAGTTCGAAGCGAAGCGCCTGCTCGAGCTCGGCCTGATCCACCCCGGCTACGAGTTCGCGATGAAGGCGTCGCACGCGTTCAACCTGCTGGACGCCCGCGGCGTGCTCTCGCAGACCGAGCGCCAGACCTACGTGCAACGCGTGCGTCGCCTCAGCGAGGCCAGTGCCCGCGAATACCTCTCGCAGCTCGGCGAGCTGGAGACGGCTCCGGAGGCGTCCTGATGGCCGACCTTCTGTTCGAGATCGGCACCGAAGAGCTGCCGAGCTGGTACGTCGACGAAGGGCGCACCGCGCTGGCGCAGCTCCTCGAGGAGAGGCTGGCGGACGCCGGGCTGGCCGCCGAACGGGTGCGCGGCTTCAGCACGCCCCGGCGCCTGGCCGTGCTCGCCGAGGGCCTGCCGGAGCGCAGCGCCTCCCGCGAGGAGCTCAGGCGCGGCCCCGCCGCCGAGGTCGCCTTCGACGACAGCGGCGCGCCGACGCGCGCTGCGCGTGGCTTCGCCCGGTCCAGCGGGGTCGAGCCCGACGCCCTGGAGATCCGCGACACCGATCGCGGCCGTTACGTCTTCGCGCGCCTGAGACGGGGTGGCGATCCCGCGACCGAGGTCCTCCCGCCCCTGCTGGCCGACCTGGTGCACGACCTGCCGGCACAGCGGAAGATGCGCTGGGCCGACGTGAGCACGGCCTTCGTGCGTCCGGTGCACTGACTCCTGGCGATGCTGGACGAGACCGTGCTCGACCTCGAGGCGGCCGGCGTGCGCTCCGGCGCCACCACGCGCGGCCACCGGTTCCTGTCTCCGGACGAGGTGCGGGTATCGCACGCCGCGGCGTATGTGGAAACGCTCCGGGACGCGTTCGTCCTGGCCGACCCCGACGAGCGCGACGAGGCGACGTGGCGGGCCGCACGGGAGGCCGCGGGCAAGGAGCACCTCGTTGCCCACGACGATCCGGACCTTCGTTCGGAGGTGCGCAACCTGGTGGAGTACCCGGTCGCCGTGCTCGGCCGCTTCGACGAGGGGTACCTGGAGCTCCCGGACGAGGTCCTCCGCACCGTGATGATCCATCACCAGCGCTACTTCCCGACCCACGCCGAGGACGGGAGGCTGGCACGCCACTTCGTGGGGATCTCCAACAATCGCGTCACCGACGAGGGCGTCGTGCGTTCCGGCTACGAGCAGGTGCTCGAAGGCCGCCTCTACGACGCCCGCTTCTTCTGGGACGCCGACCGGCGCAAGAGCCTGTCGCAGCATGCCTGGGGCCTCTCGGGCATCGGCTTCCAGAAGGATCTGGGGAGCATGGCCGACAAGATCGCCCGGGTGAGCGACGTGGCGGGCCGTCTCGCCGAGATGCTGGACCTCCCCCTGGGCGAGCGCGCCTCGTTGGAGCAGGCGCTCCCGATCTTCCGCGCCGACCTGTCGACCGACATGGTGTACGAGCTGCCCGAGCTCGAGGGGGTCATGGCACGCGCCTACGCACGCGCCGAGGGCCTGCCCGAGGACGTTGCGCTGGCCCTGGAGGACGGCGTGCTGCCGCGGGGCCCGGGCGACCGTCTTCCCGGGACGCGCATCGGGGCGATCCTGGCGGTGGCCGACCGGATCGACAAGGTGGTGGGCTTCTTCTCCCTGGGCAAGCGCCCCTCGGGTTCGGCCGATCCGTTCGCGCTCCGCCGCGACGGCCTGGGCATCGCGAGGGTGCTGAACGCGCAGGGCTGGCGGCTGCCGCTCGCCGACCTGGTGCTCGAGGGGGCAGCCCCGCACCGGGCCAACGGGATGGAGATCCCGGCCGACGGCGAGGCCGAGGTCGAGCGCTTCCTGTGGGACCGGGTGAGCTCGTTGCTCAGCGAGCAGGGCATGCCCGTGCCCGTGGTTCGCGCCGCCGTGCAGGGCAGCCGAAGCGTCATCGACGCGTCGCGGCGCGCCCACCTGCTCCGCTCGCTCATGGGGCACGAGGAGTTCCCCGATCTGATGGCGCTGTACAAGCGAGCGGCGAACCTCGCGCGCCAGGAGGAACGCCGGCGCAACGTCAAACCCGGCCTGTTCCGCAACGAGTACGAGGCGCCCCTGTTCGAGGCGCTTCCCGGCGCCCGGCGCGGCGTGGAGGCGTTGCTCGCGCAGGTGCGCGAGGCGCTCCCGGGCTGGGACCTGGCGTCCCCGCCGGCCGCTCCGCTGGGCGAGCTCGGCGACGAGGTGGGCGCGGTGCTGGCGCTCAAGGCCCCGCTCGACGCCTTCCTCGACAACGTGCTGGTGATGGTGGACGAGCTCGAGGTGCGCGCCAACCGGCTTGCGCTGCTGCGTGAGGTGACGGAGGTCCTGCGCGAGCTCGGCGCGCTCGATCAGCTCGAAGGGGCCTGAAGCCGGCCCCCACCGCACCGCGGCAGGGGCCGACCTCGTCCGGACGCCCGTGCTGCGCTAGCCTTGCTTCAATGCGTCGCCGTGCTCCGCGATCGCCTGCAGCAGCCTCACGGTCGCGAGCGTGCCGCGCCGGATCGTCTCGATCCGGAAGAACTCGTTGGGGGCGTGGATGCTGTTGTCGGGCTCGCCGAAGGCGAAGTACAGGCACCACATGCCGAGGATGGAGCGGAAGTCCGACGTGACCGGCACGGTTCCTCCGATCCAGACGAACACCGGTTCCTTGCCGTAAACCTCCTCGAGGCAGCGGGATGCGAGGGGGAGGGAGGGGTGGTCGACGGGCATCTGATAGGCGCGCGCCTTGCCCGCCAGGCGGGTGACCCGTACCTGGAGCCCGGCCGGCGTCAACGACGTGACGTAGGCCTCGATCGCGTCCAGGACGCGATCGGGGTCCTGTCCCTCCACCAGCCGGCAGGTGATCTTGGCGTGGGCGGCGTTCGGCAGCACCGTCTTCACGCCCTCGCCCTGGTACCCGCCCCACATCCCGTTGATCTCGAAGGTGGGCCGGACCCAGCGGCGCTCGAGCGGCGAGTAACCTTCCTCGCCGATCCAGGTCGTCAGCCCGACGGCCGACGGTTCCTCCCGCATGCCGGCCGGGAGCGCCGCCAGCGCGTCCCGCACCGCTTGCGAAGGCTCCTGCACGCCGTCGTAGAAGCCCGGAACGGCGATCCGGCCGTGGTCGTCGCGCATCGCGGCCAGGATGTGGGCCAGCCCCTCGAGAGGGTTGGGCGCCACGCCGCCGTACATGCCGGAGTGGAGATCGCTGGACGCGCCCACGACATCGATCTGGCAGCCGGCCAGGCCGCGCGTTCCGATCGTGAGGGACGGCTGATCGGCGCCGTACATGCCCCCGTCGGCACTGATGGCCAGGTCGCCGGTGAGCAGCTCACGGTGCTCGCGCAGGACGGCGGGGAGGTGGGGGCTGCCGATCTCCTCCTCGCCCTCGATGACGAACGTGACGTTGACGGGGGGCCGGCCTGCCGCCTCGACCCACGCCTGCACCGCCTGGATGGCGGTGAGGACGCCGCCCTTGTCGTCGGCCGCGCCACGACCGTACAGCCGCCCGTCGCGGACCGCCGGCTCGAAGGGGGGCGAGGTCCAGAGCTCGAGCGGCTCGGGCGGTTGCACGTCGTAGTGCCCGTAGATCACTACCGTGGGGAGCGCCTCGTCGACCGACCAGCGCCCGACCACCACGGGGTTGCCGGGGGTTTCGATGGTCCGCACCTCCGGGAACCCTATCCGTTGCAGGCGCGCCGCCACCCACGCGGCTGCGGCGGTGATGTCGGCGCGGTGCTCCGGCGCGGTGCTGACGCTGGGGATGCGCACGAACGCGGCGAGGTCGTCGGCGAACGTCGGTGCGTGCGCCTCGACCGCGTCCAGTGCGGCGCGAAGTGGGTCGTCCATGGGTCCTCCACCCTCCGCCGCATGCCGTTCCGACGGGTGTCGCGTGCGCCGGCGCGGGGGCCACCGGGCGGCCCGACGCACCTCCGCGTCGACTCCCGGTTCGCATGCGACAGGGTCCAAGCTACCCGCGGGTCCGTTGCGCGTCAAGGGAGGCCCGCCGCCCGTTCCGGAGCGGCGACGCCCCCCGCGGGGCGACCCATACCGGCGTTCGGACGCCAACAAGCGTTCGGGCGGCCGCGATTGGCGGCCGCCCGAAATCCTGCTTCCTTCGTGCTGTAGGTGGTGCCGAAGGGGGGACTTGAACCCCCACGACCTTGCGGTCACATGACCCTGAATCATGCGCGTCTAC
>Ga0114931_10010808_pt1 | contig 10835 bp, 10 predicted proteins | sample 2SBtaG_FD_89579 | JGI IMG/M metagenome (GOLD analysis project Ga0114931, IMG submission 89579) | Deep subsurface microbial communities from Kolumbo volcano to uncover new lineages of life (NeLLi) - 2SBTROV14_V59a metaG | ecosystem: Environmental > Aquatic > Marine > Volcanic | place: Kolumbo...
CGAGCACCTCGAAAAACTCCGCGGAAACGACGCCCGTCGAGACGCGCTCCGGTTCGCTCCGCCCGAGTAGCGTGAACGTCATCGAGTGGTGCTCTACCAGGCCGTCGAGGCTCCGGTTGAGCTCGCGGTAGTCGTAGACCTCCTGGATGGAGAAGGCGAGATTCTCGACGTCCGCCTTCGGGGCGCTTTGGCGGAGGAGTACGAGGCGATCGCCGTCGCGGTAGGGGAGGGGCTCGAGGAGCACACCGTTGATCACGCTGAAAATGGCCGTGTTCGCGCCGATTCCGAGCGTGAGCGTCGCGAGCGTGGCGAGGGCGAACCCCGGGCTTTTCAACAGGCTACGGGCGGCGTAACGGACGTCTGCGAGCAGTCTCTCCATCGTTTGTCTCCAGAGGCTCCCTACACGGATAGTCTTGCGAGGCTTTGTTCTTTGTCAAGCCGATTTTTTGTGGAACGAATCGCGGGGTTTATCCGTCCAATGGGTGAGGTGGAAATGAGCTTTCTCAAGAAATTGCTGGGCCGCAAGGAAGGGTACGAGCCGGGAAAACGTGTGCACGTCTGCGTCGAATGCGGCATGCCGGTGGAAGATCACAAGGATTGGTGCGCGATCTACCGCGAGCAAGCCCGCCGCGACAAGGCCTCGAAGACCGCCTGAGCCGTCTCTCTAGCCGACGAGGTAGGCTCCCGTTCCGACGGCGATGTGCTCGTCGGTGTCGTTGTGAAGCTCCATCCGTGCCACCGCCACTTTGCTGCCGGCCCGCAAGATGTGTCCCGAGGCGATGAAGTAACGACCCAGGCCGGGTCTCAGGTAGTCGATCCGGAGGTCGATGGTGCCGACGTTCGCGAGGCGCTTCGTTTTTTCCTCGGGGGTGCCGCCGTTCATCGACTTGAGAGCACTCAGAAACGCCACGAGACCGCCGGTGAGGTCGAGCGTCGCGGAGACGACGCCCCCATGGAGGCTTCCCCTCACGAAATTTCCCACGAGGTCTTCGCGATAGGCGAAACGAATCTGGGCCCTCTCGTAGGACAGAGACTCGAGCTCGACGCCGAGGATTTTGTTGAAGGGGATTTTATCGGCGAAGATGCGGCGGACGACGTCGAACGTTTTCCGGTCCTCTTCTGAATGCCCCTGAGCCATCGAAGCGCATTATACTTGGCCGTCAATCGTGGAGGTGAAACCGGTTCGATGGGCAGGCACAAGCAGTATTCGGGCTACCGTTCTTTCGACTACCTGAAGCGCGGGCGTGATTTTCGCGAGTTCGAGCTCCTCGAAGGGGAGAACCCCTTCGAGCCCTACCTCGTTCCGTTGTCGGAGGCTGAGACGCGACGGGTCGGAGAGCTCGCAGATCGCTGTATCGTCATCTCGCTTCATGAGCATCCGCACGCGTTCCCCGTCGACCTCGGGGAGATGAAAGCCTACGATCGGGAAGGACGCGTCGTCACCGCCTACGAACACCTCGCAAACTCCTACTGGGATGCGATCTTCGATAACTTCCAGGACGGCACCGCCATCATCACGTCCAAAGAAGGGTGGAAGTGGAGCGACGTCATCTACGACGTGGGGATGAGGCTCTGCGATCTTGCGCATCAGAACTTCCTGACCCGGTGCGAGAGCGTGGACGATGTCTACGAGGCCCATGATTCGGGGAAGATCGCGCTCATCCCCGCACAGGAGGGCGCCGCGATGATCGAGAACGAGCTCGATCGCATCGAGATTCTCTACGGCATCGGCATCCGCGCGATGGGTGTCACCTACAGCGAATCGAATGCTCTCGGCACCGGCCTCAAAGAAATCAAGGACGGAGGGCTCACGAGCTTCGGACGGCGCGCCGTCGAAAGGATGAACGAGGTCGGGATGGCGATCGACTGCGCCCACGCGAGCCCGCAGACGACCCTCGACACGATTGAGGCCTCGGCCAAACCCATCTTCTTGTCGCACACCGGTGCACGCGCCCTTTTCGACATCAAGCGGCTCGCGCCCGACGAGGTGTTGAAAGCGTGCGCCGGCAAAGGTGGGGTCATCGGCATCGAGGCGGCGCCCCACACGACGATCACGGAGAAGCATCCTCGGCACGACATCGAGTCGTACATGGAGCATTTCGAGTACGTGAAGAATCTCGTGGGCATCGACCACGTCGGATTCGGTCCCGACACCCTGTACGGCGATCACGTGGGTCTCCACCACGTGTATGCGGACGCTCTCTCCATCGACGCGTCGCACGACAGTGGGAGCCCCGAGCCCTACGAAGAGGTCGAGTACGTGAAGGGCGTCGAGAATCCCACGGAAGCCTCGAAGAACATTCTCCGGTGGCTCGTCGCACATGACTACTCCGATGAAGACGTCGCCAAGGTTCTCGGCGAGAACTGTATTCGGTTGCTGAAAGACGTGTGGGCGTGAGGGAATCTCTCGGAACCCGGTTGCCTCTCGTCTCGATCACCCTGATGGCGGTGTTTCTCGTCGGCGGCACGCTGGCACTTCTCGTGGACTGGCCCGAGGGCCCGGCCCACCTGGACTGGGGCGTTTGGCTCGTCGTCTACTTCGGCTACGTCTATGTCGTCGCGGCGTCGTTCTTCTACGTAAAGACGGGCAAGTGAGCCTCACGACACAGTACGGCGTCGTGCTCGTGCTCTACTTCGCGGGCCTTCTCGGTCTCGGCCTCTGGTTCAACCGGCGCGTCCGCTCGAAGAGCGATTACTTTCTCGCCCGAGGAAAGCTCGGGCCGGCGACCGTGGGATTCTCGTTCTCGGCAACCCAGATGAGCGGGAGCTCCTACATGGGAGCCGTCGGCACCGAGAAGCTCCTCGGTTACAACTTCTCTCCGGCGGGTGTGTCCTCGGCGGCCGCACCCTGGTTCTCCTACGTGCTTCTCGGGAGCCGCTTGCGCAAGATCGCGGGCCGGATCCAATGTGTCACCATCGCGGATATTCTCGAAGCCCGCTTCTACAGCCAGGCGGCGAGCCTCACGGCGACGGCCATCATGCTCATCGCCTTCATCCCGATGATCGCGGCTCAGTTGAAAGCGGCGGGGAACGTCTTCGAAGTCCTCCTCGGGATGCCCTACCTGACGGGGCTCTTCCTTTTCGGCGGCATCGTGATTCTCTATACCGTTCTCGGAGGCATGCAGGCGGTCGCGTGGACCGACCTCATCCAGGGCATCATCATGATCGCCGGCTTCGCGATTCTCGCGCCCGTCGCTGTGAGTGCCGCGGGCGGCTTTTCCGAGATGCACCGGCAGTACGGCGAGCTGAACCCGGGGGCCATTTCTTTTCTGGGCAAGATGCCCGCGCTGTGGGTCGTCTCGTCGTTTCTCGTGTGGGGTTTTTTCCAAATCGGAGGATCGCCCGCCTCGGTCACGCGTTTCATGATCCCGGAAGACGAGAAAAGTCTCCGTCGCGCGATGGCGTACTCGGTGTTGTTCCAGAGCTTCATCTATGTGTGCGCGACGCTCATCGCCATTGCCGGAGGTGTCTTGCTGCCGAGCCTGGCCGAGCCCGATTTGACGGTGCCGACGCTGGTCTCGGCTCTACTGCCGCCGATCGTGGGCGGCGTCATCGTTGCCGCCGTCCTGGGCGCCACCATGTCCACGATCGACTCGATCCTTCTCCTCGCTGGATCTCTGGTCGTGCAGAACATCTACGTGAAAGAGTTCGGCGGGAAGGCGGATGCGGGGAGGGGCCTGAGGCTCAGCCGTGTCACGACGCTCGTCATCGGCGGGCTCGCGCTGGTCGTCGCGATCGACCCGCCCGCGGCGATTTTCTGGATCGTGACGATTGCGTTCAGTTTGATGGCGTCGGCGTTCACGTTTCCTTTCCTCCTCGGGCTCTGGTGGCCGCGCGCGACGAAAGAGGGCGGCATCGCGGGGATGGTAGGGGGCGCCCTTGCCTGCGTTTTCTGGTATGTTGCCGGATATGCCGTGCACGGGGCGTTCAACAACTGGATTGGAGGGCTTTGGCCCGCGCTCGTCGGTCCCGCGGTTTCGCTGCTATGCGTCGTCGCCGTGAGCAAGATCACGCCGCCGCCGGATGAGGTCCTCGAGATCTTCTTTCAACCTTGAAACGAAAGGCGGACCGATGCGATTCGCGTCAACCCTCGTCATGTTCGGTCTGAGCACTTTCGCGAGCACGCTCGGTCAAGTCGGAACCCAGTTCGACGGCCCCGGTCATATCGGAATGCGCATGAAGATGGAGGACGGTGACGTCGAGGACGTGTACTACAACGGTTTCACCGGCGACGAGATTTACAGCCCGTACGGGCTCCGGAAGCTCGGCGTCGAGAACGTCAAGTCCATCGTCACACGAGGCATTCTGATAGACCTTCCGGCTTACAAAGGCGTCGAGACGCTTCCCGACAGCTATGAAGTCACGGTGAAGGCCGCGACCGGCTCTATCGGCCGGCCCATCGCGATCAGATAGGAGAAGATCATGAAGAAGTGGATCAAGATCCTCGTGGGCACTTTGTTGTTGCTCGCCCTCGCGGGCTGGGGCGTGATGGAGGCGGCGAAGCACGCTTGGTTCCGTATCAACGAGTATGACATCCGCTCGGAAGGATCGCTCCAGGTCGGCGATCTCGCCCCTGACGTCGAGCTCCTCACGACGGACGGTGGGCGGCGGCACATTTCCGAGCTGTACGCGGACGAGCCGCTCGTCATCACCTTCGGGAGCTATACGTGACCGCCGTTTCGCGCCAGGCTGGCGCGTATCGAGGAGCTCCAGAAAAAATACGGTGACACCGCGAACTTCGTCATCGTCTATATCAAAGAGGCTCATCCCGATGACGAGTGGCAAATGTCCTCCAATGAGGAGAGCGGCATCGTCTACACACAGCCTACGAGCCTCGAAGAACGGGTCGCGTTGGCTCGCGCCTTCGTCGACCAAATGGACGTCGAGACTGAGACCCTCCTCGACGACATCGACAACACGGCCATGGCCTGCTATGCCGCTTGGCCGGAACGGCTCTACGTCATCGATACCGACGGTCGCATTATTTATAAAGGAGGAATGGGCCCTTATTATTTCGACCCCGGCGAAGTCGAAGAGGTATTGCGAACTCGGTCTGCGGGCTCGCCATAGGGCTTCAGTCTGTCGAGATGCGGTACAGGTAGCGGTAGCCCCGGAGGTACATCTCCCGGCCGACGATGGCGGGGGAGGCGTCGAATCCGTCGTCGAGCGAGTTTTTCGCGAGGATCTCGAGCTCCGGCCCGTTCTGGAGGACGACGGCGTTTCCATCCCGACCCACGATGTAGACTCTCCCGGCCACACCGACGGGGGAGGCATAGATTTCATAGATTCCGGGAAGACGTACCGGGCCGTAGAGGGTCCGTCCGGATCCCGCCTCGACGGCGGTGATGATGCCGTTGTTGCTCTTCACCAGATACAGGACGCCCTCGTAGAGAAGGGGTGACGGCACGTAGGGCGTGTCTCGATCGAGTGTCCACAGGATCGCGGGCGTGCCGGTGATGTCGCCCCGCGCGTCCGAGAGACGCACGGCGAACGCGGCGCTGCCGCGGAAACCGCTGGTCACGTAGACGACGCCGTCTTTCTCGACGGGCGACGGGATCGAGTTCAGCGTGAGCCCGGGACCTTGCCACAGGATCTCACCCGTGGCGAGGTCGTAGCTCGTGACGTGGTGGGTTCCCGTTGTCACGACTTGAGAGCGGCCACCGTGCTCGATGATGAGAGGCGTCGCCCACGACGTAACTTCGTCGCGATCGCGCCGCCACCGCTCCTCACCGGTGTTCTTGTCGAGTGCCACGATGAACGACTGCCCCTCGTGATCCCAGGGGACGACGAGGGTGTCACCGTGGAGCGCTGGGGTCGCGCCCTCGCCGAAGCCGTTTCGCGTGCGCATGTCGCCGAAGTCGCGGCTCCATTTCAGATCGCCCTCCATGTCGTACGCGTAGAGTCCCCAGGATCCGAAATAGGCGAGGAGGACTTCTCCATCGGTGATGGCGGAAGCCGAGGCGTAGCTGTTGTTCTGTTGTGTGGCTTCGTGCGGGACGGCCGTAGCGGCGGTCCGCTCCCAGACCGTTTCGCCGTCGGCGCGGTCGATCGCGAGCAGCTTGAACGCCTGCTCTACCGAGTCGGCGCGACCCCGGCGCGGTCCATGCGGCGCGCCCGGGTCCGCGTGCGGTGGCAGCTCGGGCGTGGAACCATCCACCGGCACGGCGGTGAGCACGTAGAGACGATCGCCCCAGATGACGGGCGTCGAGGAGCCGCGCCCCGGTAGCGCGACTTTCCAGGCCACGTTTTCTTGCTCGCTCCACTCGAGATGCGGGTCTCCGTCGGGAGAGATGCCGTCCATCCGCGGACCCCGCCACTGCGTCCATTGGTCGTGGACTTCGGCACTCATCGCCGGCGTTGCGCTCAGAAGGAGAAGCAACGAACACCGCACGAATCTCATGGTTTCCATTTTATCTCCCGTATCTCCTCACTCTTAGAACCGGACGACGTCGGCGCGCGCGAGAAGCTCGAGGTAGGACGTGACGGCGTCGAGAGGCACGGGGTCGAGCTCCGCCGAGACGGCGTCGCGAATCTCCTGGACCGTGCGGTGCCCGTCGACGAAATTCAGGATCTCGTACTGCACGATCCCGGGAAGCGAGACCCGGGATGCCTCTTCGCCGAGCTTGTCGGCGAGATAGTCGTAGTAATAGACGGCCGTCGGGCCCTGGACCGTCTCGGTTCGAGAGGGAACGCGCGCGGCGGCGCCGGTCGGCTTGGATGCATCGCTCCCCAGGGGCGTGAGACCGCGCTTGCGGCAAAGGGTCTCGTAGAGCGTCCGTACGGCAAGGGCGTCGCTCCGGTGGAGGTCGTCGAGGGTTTCGAGCCACGGGTCGAGGGCGAGCTCACCCGTGAAGGCGGAGACCGAGCCGAAGGACGCTCGTTCTCGAGCGAGCGCGTGGACGAGGCGGTTATCGGCCTCGCGGTACGCGTCGTGCAGTTCCTCGCCGCTCGAGGTTACGAGCATCTCGAGAGCGCGGGTGCGGTCGGCGCCGAGGCGCTTGGCGCCACGTCCGGAAATCTCCGCGAGAAGGGCGGGGATATCGTCGCCGCCGAGGTTTGCGAGCGCGTAGCCCGTCGTCGCGCCGAGAAAGGCGACACGCTGAAGCTTGGTCGCATCCATGTTCTCCGGCAGATCTTTGTTGGTGTGGATGTAGATGTCGGGCCAGTCGTGGAAGTAGAGCATGGGGACGCCGAAGGTGTTGTCGCCGAACACCTGATGGTCGCTTCCGAGGTCGAGACCCTGGATCTCGGCAACGAAGTCTTCCTTCGTGCCCTCGGGGGAGACGATCGCGTCCGAGAAGTCCCCCTCGGCGGCGGCGCGGCGCGAGCCGTCCACGACGTAGTCGAAGAAGACTTCGCCGACGTCACCCACGAAGCTCGGGATGGACGTCGGTGGCCTCGAGAGGAAGAAGACCGACTTCGTCGTCTGAGGGATACCTCCCACCATGTCCATGTGGATGCCGGCTTTCATCCGCCGCCTGATGTCGGGGTGGCGGTCGAGATAGGCGTAGCTTCCCGCGATCTCGGGCGGCCACAAAAAGCGGATGGTTCGTCGCGGCGCCGGGAGCTCGCGCGATTGCACGAGCTGCGAGAGCACGCGGGCGACTTCGAGGATGGTTGCGGCGCCACTCGCATTGTCGTTGGCCCCGGGGCTCTGGTGGTCGAGGTGGCACGTGAACACGATCTCTTCGTCCGCGAGATCGGTTCCAGGGATGGTGGCGCTCACGACTTCGAAATTCGCAGGAACGAGCCGGGCGTCGACTTCGGCGCGTAGCCGGATCGTTTCTCCGGCCGCGAGGCGGGCTTCGAGCGCCCGTGCGGTACGGAGGTTGGTCATGAAAGCGAAGCGGTTCCGTGCGTTCTTGGGGTCGAGGTGCCCCCAGCGCACGATGTCCTCATCGTCGCCGGACCAGCCGGTGTGCTGGTTCGGGTAGTAGCTCAGAATCCCGAGCGCGCCTCGCTCTTCCACCGCCTCACGGTGCACGGCCGGCAGGGCTCCTCCGGCGAGCACGATCTTGCCACCGACGTCTTTGTCGCGGTAGTTCTCGGCGCTCGTTCCTGCACCGACGTCGATGAGCTCCGCCGTCACATCCGCGTCCTGGCTGTAGTCGGCGAGCGCGACTTTCATTTCGTCGAAGTCCTCGAGACGTTGGTGCCCCGGTGAAACCTCGTGGAGACGCCCGACCGCGGCGCGCCACCCGTAGTAGGCTCGGAAGTGGTGGTAGAGCGACTCACCGTCGGCCGGAAGCTCGACGATGCGGACGTCTTTGAGACCGTACGAGGTGACGCGATCGCGCACGAGCTCCGCGGCCTCGTGGTAGCCGGCCGTCGCCTGGACGCGGTGGTGGAGCGAAAGCTCGCGGATGTGTGTTTTCACGATCGCACCCGAGACCGCGTTCCGGATAGCTTCGAGGTGCGCGTCTTCCATCAAAGTGACGTGGGTTGCGAGAAGTGTGAGGGCGAGCATCGTCAACATGGAAACCTCCCAGAACTGCTATGCTAACCGAGATGTTGCGTTGTGAGCAGCTTTGTTCTGAAGCTCGGCACGACGCGCGCCAACCACCATTGTCGTCGTGCACCAACCGCTAGCTCGTATCTTCCCGGGTATTCGCCGCCCTCAAAGAGCACGGCGTTCGCGAGAACGATACCGGAACGTTCCGCCGGTCCAATCGGCTCGGCGGCACCCGGCTGGTCTCGTCGGCCGAGATTGCCCAGGACTACCCCCGGATTATCGTTGACACGGCCGCCGGCTAGCGGTACATTAACGATAATGAAATTGCTTTTCATTATCAACCGATGAATATACGCACTGCTCGAAACGAATCTACGTCCCTCGCGGATCAGTCCGTCGGTTTCCGGGGTCTCATCCTTCAGCCCCAAAACGGAAACGTCCCCTGGCGCCTTCGGGAGCTCGGGTTCGTTCCCGGTACGACGGTCTCGGTTCTCCGCAGAGGGCCCCTGGGCGATCCTCTCGAGCTCGAGCTCCGTGGATACCGTATCTGCCTGCGTCGCAGTGATTTGGCACCCATCCTCATCGAGCCGCTGTCGACCGGGGTCGCCCGGGTCGCCAAAGTGGAATGAGCACCGCCACCGTTCGCACATCGCCGCTGGTGGCACTTCTGGGAGCTCCGAACTCGGGCAAAACCACCGTCTTCAATGCGCTGACCGGCGCCCGCGCCAAGGTCGGCAACTACCCCGGTGTCACCGTCGAGCGGCGTGAGGGGATTCTGCGCGGGTCACCCCGTACCGTTCGGGTGCTCGACCTTCCCGGGAGCTACAGCTTGCGGGGCGAGACGCTCGACGAGCGAGTCGTGGAGCGTGTGCTCGACGGCGAGCTCGACGGCAAGCCGGATGCGCTTCTCGTTGTCGTCGATGCGACCACGTTGCAGCGAAGCCTCTCCATGGTCCGCGAAGCGCTCGAAGAGCACGCGGAGCTTCCCTGCGGTGTCGTCGTCACGATGATCGACGAGATGCGCGCGCGAGGTGGCAAGATCGATTTCGTGAAGCTCGGAAAGAAACTGGGGACTCCGATCTTTCCCGTCGTGGGCCATCGGGGGGTCGGGATGGACGCCCTCGCGCGTGCCCTCGAGCGACTCGAAGACTGGTCGCGTCCCGAGACGTTCCCGCGAAGCGATACTCCGGAAACGCGGTTCGAGTGGGTCGACGAGGTTTGTGAGGAGATCGGGGCCACCAAGATTGCTCCCGATACGAGAAGTGATCGGATCGACCGCTGGCTCCTCCACCGCTGGGTCGGAGGCTTCGTCTTTCTCGCCGTGATGGTCTTCGTCTTCCAGAGCATCTTCGCCTGGGCCGTGCCCGCCATGGATGCGATTGAAGGGCTCTTCACCGAAATCGGCCATTTGTCTCGCGCGGTGCTCCCGCCCGGTCTTCTCACGGATTTCTGGGCGGATGGCGTCATGGCTGGAGTCGGGTCCGTTCTCGTCTTCCTGCCGCAGATCGTCATCCTGTTCACGCTCATTCACTTTCTCGAAGACGTGGGATACATGGCACGCGCGGCCTTCGTCGTCGATCGGATCATGGGCTGGGTCGGCCTCCAGGGACGTTCCTTCGTCGTGCTCTTGTCCTGCTCGGCGTGCGCCGTGCCAGGGATCATGGCCGCGCGGACCATCGCTTCGCCTCGGGATCGTCTCGCCACGATTCTGGTCTCTCCCTTCATGACGTGCTCGGCACGGCTGCCGGTTTACACGCTCCTCATCGCGGCCTTCATCCCGGCCCAGACCGTGGGGCGCTTCTTCGGCATCCAGGGCCTCGTCATGTTCGCGCTCTACTTTCTAGGAGCGTTCACCGCGCTCTCCTCGGCGGCGCTTCTCAAAGCGACGATCGTTCGCGGCAACCTGGCAACGTTTTACATGGAGCTCCCTCCGTACCGGTGGCCGACGTTCAAGCTGCTGGCGACACAGGTATGGCGCAGCGCGCGCGCGTTCATCAAGCGGGCCGGAACGATCATCTTCGCCGCCTCCGTCGTCGTGTGGGTGTTGCTCAACTTTCCCCGAGCCGAGGTCGGTCCGGACGTCGCGCCGGAGGTGCAGGCCCAACGCCAGCTCGAGGTCAGCGCGGCGGGTCACATCGGCCGTGCCCTCGAGCCCGCGATCGAGCCGCTCGGTTACGACTGGAAGATCGGGGTCGGCCTCATCTCGAGCCTCGCGGCGCGCGAGGTCATCGTGGCGACGCTCGCGCAGATCTATGCCGTCGGGAATCCAGACGATTTCGAGGGACTGCGGACGGCACTCCGGGGCGACGTCGATCCCGATACGGGGGAGCCCACCTTCACGATCGCGGTGGCCTTGTCGCTCTTGGTCTTCTTCGTGTTCGCG
>Ga0114931_10010809_pt1 | contig 10835 bp, 8 predicted proteins | sample 2SBtaG_FD_89579 | JGI IMG/M metagenome (GOLD analysis project Ga0114931, IMG submission 89579) | Deep subsurface microbial communities from Kolumbo volcano to uncover new lineages of life (NeLLi) - 2SBTROV14_V59a metaG | ecosystem: Environmental > Aquatic > Marine > Volcanic | place: Kolumbo...
ACAAAACCTTCGGTACCGTTTGGCGGTAAGTACAGAATAATTGATTTTGCACTTTCAAACTGCCTTAATTCCGGTTTAAGAAAAGTTTATATTCTTACACAGTACAAATCCGATTCACTTAACCGGCATATTTTTGAAGCGTGGAATATTTTCAATCCCGAATTAAATGAATTTATATATTCAATTCCTCCGCAGCAAAAAAGAAATAATAATTGGTATATGGGAACTGCCGATGCAATTCACCAAAATATGAACTTGATTGAAGATAACAATTACAAGTGGATAATTGTTCTTTCCGGCGATCACATTTACAAAATGGATTACTTAAAAATGCTCCAATATCACGTTCAAAAAGGAGCGGATATGTCAATTTCAAGCATTTACGTTAAAAAGGAAGATGCCGGCAGATTCGGCGTTTTGGAAATTGATAAAAATTATCGTGTAAAGTCTTTTATTGAAAAGCCGGATAATCCGCCTGAAGCACCGGACAATCCCGGACATTCTTTTGTTAATATGGGAATTTATATTTTTAATGCTTCCACTATTGTAGATGTACTTAAAAATATGGAAGATAAGAAAATTGATCATACTGACTTCGGTAAAAATGTAATCCCTTATATGCTTAAAACCGGAATTGACATATATTCCTATAGATTTGTTGATGAGAACGGTAAGGAAAAATCTTATTGGGTTGATGTTGGAACAATGGAAAGTTATTATCAAGCAAGCATGGATTTAATAAGTGTTACACCCCATTTTAATCTGTACGATAAACATTGGCCAATTAGAACAAAACAAGTCCAACTTCCTCCGGTAAAAACTCTTTCACATGAAGGTGAACGTATCGGGCGGGCACACAATTCCCTTGTTACAGATGGGTCAATAATTTCCGGCGGCTACGTTCAGCGTTCTCTAATTGGTCCGAATGTACGAGTAAATAGTTACAGCAATATTCAAGATTCAATTATAATGGATGACTGTGTAATAGGGAGACATGCAAAAATTAAACGTGCTATAATAGATAAAAATGTTGTTGTCCCCGAAGGAGAGGAAATCGGATACGATATTGAGCGTGACAAAAAACGTTTTACGGTAACTGATACTAATATTGTTGTTGTACCTAAAAACTATATTTTTGAATAACCTTCTATACAGACCGAAATCCCGTGATGTTTTTGTTAGGCTTTCAGCGAATACACAAATTTTATGGTTAGGCAAAGCTCACTAAAAATAAAAAATTTCAGTGATTGAACTCACTAATTTTACTCGTTTTTCTATTTTGCTTTGATTAATTCAAACGAAAAAGTACTTCCCTTCCCGAATTCACTTTCTATTACCAACTTGCTGTTATTTTTAGACAAAAATTCCTGACAAAGGACAAGACCAAGTCCGGTGCCCTTTTCATTGTTTGTACCAAGTTTTGTGTAATGTTCATCGATAGTAAGGATATTTTTTATATTTTCTTCCTTAATTCCAATACCATTATCTTTTACACCGATTGTAACCTTATTATTATCTCCGGCATAAGCAAATATTTTAATCAACCCTTTATTTTTGGTAAATTTAATCGCATTCGAAACCAAATTTCGAAGTACTAAATTTATCATATTTTGGTCGGCAAAAACCGATATATTTTTATCAATATCGGTTTCAACTTTAATATTCTTTAATGATGCCGTTTGTTTCAACAAATAAAGAGTGTCGAAAACCACATCCGAAATTTTAATATTCTTCGGATCAAAATCGATATGATTCGTCTGCATCCTTGCCCAATTCAATAAATCCTCAACCATTTCCAGTACATTTTCCGAATTTTTATGTATCCGCGTTGCCAAATCCGTAACTTCAGCCGGTGAAAGTTCTTCGGATTCTAACTTAAGAATCTCAGTCATTCCCAAAATTGAATTAAACGGTGCGCGCAAATCATGAGCAATTATATTAAAAAACTTATCTTTCCTTTTATTTTTTTCTTTAAGCTCTTCCTCGGATTTTTTTAGCCTATCAGTAAATTCGAAAAGGTGTTTTGCTTTTTCCTCGAGCACTCCGATTTCACTTAAAAATAAATCATCCTTTTCATTATTATTATTTGGCAAAGAAGTTTCCTTGTACGAAATCAATAAAAGAAGGTTCCAATCAGAATGATTTTGAATAGCTTTAACCGTAGCAGAAACCGTTTTTTTTCTGCCATTTATTAAAATAAGGTCAAGTTCTGTTTGGTAGCGAATATTTTTAGGGTTATTAATAAAAGCGACTATCTTTCCCTCAAATTCAAATAATTGTTCACTTTCAGCAAAATGCGCCACTAATTTTTTATACTCTGATTTTTTGTTTAAAGAGTGCAACATTTTTAGGCCTACAATATTACAATAATTGATCTGACCAAAATTGTTAATCACAATAACGCCACTATTCAGTTCATCTGCAAGTGTTTTAAACAAGACTTTATTATCTAAATCGACTATTAAATTAGAAGAATTATTTTGATTATAATTTTCCAACAGTTTCGTGAGTCTCTGCTCAAGTACTTTAATGGTACTTTCTATTTCTTGCATAATATTTTTATTTGACAATTTACTTGTTAATTATTTAAATAATAATATTTATTCATTAAATATTAAGTTATTTCAGCTCATCTGCTTTTAAACTAAAATCCCATATTTTCTTTCCATGAACATCGTAAGTAGTACATGTCATTACACGATGTTTTCTCTTTCCTGTAAATGAAAATACTACAAAATTGCGTTTAAAAATATGAGTTCCTTTTATTCTATAAAAATTTGGCTCTTCAGGCCAAGAATTAGCACCTGATGTAAATGCAGAAATAGTAAAATCATATAATGGATAAGTTCCATGTCTTTTCATTTTTGATATTTCAGTAAAATGGCGATCACCGGTTAAAAACACAACGCCTGTAATTCCTTCGGCTTTGATTTTATTAAGCAGCTCGTTTTTTTCTTCAGGAAACATTGAATAAGTTTCCCATTCCGGAAGCGGATTAAGAATTTGTCCGCCGGTAACTATAATCTTAAACGGTGCTTTACTAAAAGAAAGGGCATCCATTAACCACTCAATTTGATCCTCACCGAATTCAACTTTTCTAGTATTTTCTCTGTTATCAGGGGAACGATAATATCTATCATCCAACAGGAAAAAGTCAACATCATTCCATTTGAAAAACGTTGTAGTCCCGGGTTTATCCATAACACCATAACTTGGATTTGCCCAAAACAATTTAAATGCTTCCAAAGTTAAATCTTTGTTAATAAAACTTCTATCGCTGTTATCAGGCCCATAATCGTGATCATCCCAAATTGCATAATTATGAACAGAACCAAACAAAGGTTGAAGTTCCGGCAATGATTGATGGTAAGTATAACGAGCAAGAATTCCCGTTCGGGAATAGTAATCAGCTTCTCTTAAATAAACATTGTCCCCGCCCCAAAGCATAAAGTCAGGATGTTTTTTGTAGATACTTGTATAAATTTCATAATCTCCGCCATAAGGTTTTGGACGATCATATTGTTTTTGATTTACGTAAGCTCCGCTGCCGAAAGCAAAAGTAAAATTCGGCGGGTCGTGATGATACTGCCACAAATCTTGCGATTGAAATTCCAGCGGATATGGACGTTTTACAAGTTTATCATTTATAAAAAGTTCATATTCATATTTTCTTCCCGGTTCTACTTTATCTGCAATTAGATGTGCCGTAAAAGCCGAATGTTTTTTTGTAATTACACTATCTGTTTTAAATATCTTCGATTTGTTTTTTTTGTCCCAATATTTAATCTGAACTTTTGCCGGTACAGTAGTTTGAACCCAAAGGGCAACTTCACGCATTTGCGAATAACCGACCATTGGTCCTGCATTTAATAATTTATCCTGAGCTGTTAATTGAACTGAGAAGAAAATTAATATAATTATAATTACTTTTTTCATTTTGAACCTTCCTTTGGTTTTCAATTTTTACAAACTATTCTTGTTACACTTTTTAAAAGTATCAAATTTAATTTCCGAATTTAAACATTAATTTTATTATATTTTAAAATAAAAAACTGTTATAATTATGCGGTCAAATTTCAAATTTTATTTTAATATTTTTTTTGCAGCAGCCTTTTTTACAATTTTGTTTGTCTCCGGCTGCGATAGTACTTCTTTAACCTCAATCAAAATACCGTCTTCTAATATAAGTTATTCCCAGCATATTCAACCGGTTTTAAATGTAAAATGTGCTGTAACCGGATGCCACGATGCTGCAAATGCAGCGGGTGGTTACAATATGTCCGATTGGTCCGGCACAGTTACCATACCTTATGTAATTCCAAATGACCCGGATAACAGTTTGGCTGTTATGACAGTTACCGGTCAAGGTGGTTTACCGGTTATGCCTCCGGTTAACTCTTCAATTTTACCAATGACAGATACGGAAATTACAGGTTTTAAAAAATGGATTAAAGAAGGTGCAAAAAATAACTGATATTTCAAGCGGTATTTATGTGCTTGAAATTTACGCCTCGTCTTCTGTTAAAGTAGCAATAAAAAAATTTTCTGAAGTGCATTTCCCAAAAGTATATTATTACTATGTCGGGAGTGCACAAAAGAATTTAGTACATCGTATTAACAGACACTTAAAATTGAACAAAAAACTGCACTGGCACATTGACCATATTACTTCAAATGTTAATAATAATATAAAAAGTATTTTAATTTTTAAAGATTATCCGCGTAATTTTGAATGCAAATTAACCGGCGAATTACAAAATCAATTTTCTCTAATTCATATTGCAAAAGGCTTTGGGAATTCCGATTGTAATATTTGTGATTCCCATTTATTATATTCAAAAAAGCGAATTGACTACAACCATTTATTATCTTTGTACCAATCAACGGTTCGTTTAATCCCATCTTCAAGAGAAACGTTTTGATGAAATCCCAAATCATTAACTGCTTTTGAAACATCCATAGTCCAAGCCTCCTGAACAAAATCCCGTGCTTTCTCAAGATTGAAAGTTGCTGCTTTTGATGAAAACATAGCAAAAAATTGAGCAATTGCCGCAACAGTATAAACAAGCCAATGCGGTAACCTTAAAGTAATTGCCTTTTTCCCAAATGCTTTTGCTATTGCTTCACCAATTTGAGGCCATGTATAAATTTCTTCCGAACCGATAAAATAAATTTCACCATTAGAATTATTACTTACTGCCGCAAGATAAATTCCGTCAACTAAGTCTTTTACATGAATAAGGCTAAGTTCTTTTTTATTGAACCCAATTAACGTCATTAGACCTTTTTGATAAGTCTTAAACACAAGATAAATTTCCGTATCGCGTTCTCCATAAATTGCCGGTGATCTTACAATTGTAATCGGCAGTTTATCCATAAAACTTTTCGCAAGCTCCTCTTGTGCAAGTTTGCTTCTACCATACGTTGTAATAGGATGAGGTGTAGTTTCCTCATTACACGGTTTTTGCAATGTTGACGGGCCGCATGCTGTTTGACTACTGACAATAACAATTTTTTTTATATTCGGATTTACTTCATAAACAATTTCCAACAAATTACGGGTAGTTTCTACATTCCCCCTAAAATAACCCGTTTCATTTTTCGCTTTCACAACACCGGCAACATGAAACAAATAATCAGCATCTTTCAGAATATTTTTTAATTTCTCTTTGTCGAAAAGTCCGCTGTCAAAAACTTCCACAGGTTTATTTTCAAACCATCGTAAATTACTTGTTTTACGAACAATACATTTTACGATATGCCCTTTAGCAATTAACAAATCCACAAGATTACTTCCGACAAATCCGGTGCCTCCGGTTACAACCGATACTATTTTTTCAGAAATCATATTACTCCCATATTCAGTATATTATAATAGTAAAATTAAAATTATGTAAGAATAAATAATGTAGTCCTTTACTAAGTAAGCTGAACAAATTGCTTTTAACTATTTTTAATAATAATTTTACATTTTAATTAAAGATACTAAAATACACAAATCAAAATAAATTTATTCGGAGGAACTTTTGGATTTATTTCAAAAATGTTACAATTTCACCAGAGCTGATGAAATAAAAGCTCTCGGACTTTACCCTTATTTTAGAGCTATTGAAGCTAATGAAGGGCCCGTTGTTGAGATGGAAGGAAGAGAAATTATTATGGCAGGTTCAAATAATTATCTCGGATTAACTGCTCATCCGAGAGTTATTGAAGCAGCAGTTAAAGCAACAGAAAAATACGGTACAGGCTGCTCAGGCTCAAGGTATTTAACCGGAACTTTGGATTTACACGAAGAATTAGAAAGACGCTTGGCAAAATTTTTAGGAAAAGAAGCTGTACTTTTGTTTAGTACCGGTTATCAAACTGCACAGGGAATTATTCCCACTTTGGTTCAGCGAGGTGAATTTGTTGTATCGGACAAAGATAACCACGCATGCATTGTTGCCGGCCAAATTATGGCAAAAGGAGCAACTGCCGGTTTGCTGCGATACAAACACAAAGATATGAATGACCTCGAAAGAGTTCTTCAAAAAATTCCTGAAGATACCGGAACACTAATTGTCAGCGATGGTGTGTTCAGCACAGGCGGTGAAATTGTTGACTTACCCAAACTGGTTGAGTTATCGAAAAAATATAATGCACGGCTTCTTGTTGATGATGCTCATGCAATTGGTGTTATTGGTAAAGGGGGAAGAGGAACAGCAAGTGAATTTGGTTTGGTTGACCAAGTTGATTTGACAATGGGAACCTTTAGTAAAACTTTTTCCTCGCTCGGCGGTTTCGTAGCCGGTGATGCAAAAATAATTGACTATCTAAAGCATCATTCTTCAGCATTAATATTCAGTGCCTCCCCAACTCCGGCATCAGTTGCGGCAGCCATGGCAGCATTGGAAGTTTTGGAGGAACAACCGGAACTTGTTGATAAACTGAATACTAACGCCGATAGAGTTAGAGTAGGATTAAGCGAAGCAGGATTTAATGTACTTCCGGGTAGAACCGGAATTGTTCCGGTAATTGTTGGAGATGACGAAATTGCATTCAAAATGTGGCGTATGCTTTACAATGCCGGTGTTTTCGTTAATGTTTTTGTTTCACCCGGTGTTCCGCAAGGACGACAAATGATGCGGACAAGTTTTATGGCAACACATAAAGAAGAACATCTTGATTTTATTATTGATACTTTCAAAAGTATAGGTAAAGAGTTAGGGCTAATATAATTTAATTTTAAATTTTACGGTATTAAAATGGCAGATATTAAAATAAAGAAAGTTGAAAGCAAAAAAGATTTTAATCAATTTTTGAAATTTCCCTGGAAAATTTACGAAGGTGATGAAAATTGGGTGCCTCCGTTACTTTACGATAAGAAAAAAACCTTAAATCGAGATAAGAATCCATTTTTCCAACATGCCGAAATGGATATGTTTCTGGCTTTTGAAAATAATGAAATTGTCGGAAGGATAGCTGCAATTACAAATTCGTTGCACAATAAAGAATATAACGACAAAGTTGGTTTCTTCGGTTTTTTTGAATGTGTTAACAACCAAGAAGTTGCAAATGCACTTTTCGATACTGCAAAATCATGGTTAAAAAGCCATGGAATGAATGCCATGCGCGGACCGGCTAATCCATCAGTTAACGATGAATACGCATTGTTGATTGACGGTTTTGATGACCCGCCGCGATTGATGATGACATACAATCCGAAGTATTATATGGATTTAATTGATAATTACGGATTTGCAAAAGCAAAAGATCTTTACGCTTATAAAATTGAGAATCATAAATTAATGCAGTCCGAAAAACTTTTACGCATTGCAGATATTGCCCAACGGCGTTCTAAAATGACAATTCGTTCGATAAATATGAAAGATTTCAACAACGAATTGGCATTGGTAAAATTTGTTTATAATAAAGCTTGGCAGCAGCATTGGGGATTTATCCCTTTCACTGAAGCTGAAATTGACGCAGCTGCTGCCGATTTGAAACCCCTTGTGGATCCGAATCTTGTTTTGTTTGCAGAAGCGGAAGGAAGAACAATTGGCTTTGCACTTGTTATGCCTGATTATAATTTCATATTCAAAGAAATGAATGGTAGATTGTTTCCTTTTAATTTCCTGAAGCTTTACACAATGCGAAAATCAATTCCTTGGGCAAGAATATTAATTTTAGGACTAATACCTGAATATCAAAAACGCGGACTTGACGCCTCATTATATGTGGAAATAGCAAAACGTGCTCAAGCAAGAGGTATTTTACTCGGTGAAGCAAGCTGGATATTGGAAGATAATGTTATGATGAACCGCGGGGCGAAAGCAATGAACGGGGAAGTTTACAAAAAATATAGAGTTTATCAGATTGAAATTTAATTTAATTAAATTATTAATATTTTTTTCTTTACTTTATCAAAATCAAAAAGCCCAATATTCGGTTTACGATTACGACCTTGTAAAAACAACCTTTGAGCGTACTTTTAACAAGGATATAATTTCTTCTTATCTTAATAGTGATGATGAAACAAATGTAAAAGCAGCCCTTCTTTCAATTGCCAATAGCAAAGATACCTCTTTTATACCATCAGTTATAAAATTAGATTTCAAGAAGTATGGAAAGTACATTGCTTTTACTCTCGGTGAACTTGGACAGTCTCAAATTTCTTCACATTATTTATACACTAAAATTCAGCACACAAAAAATAAATTTCTTTTACGGAATTGTTACAATGCCCTTGGATTAGTGGGGAATGAAAAATATTTCAATTTGATTTTAGACAAAACCGATTATGGTGTTCCGTTAGCTTTTTATCAATTTGAACACCGAAAAATTGGATCAAAAAACAAAATTGTACTCAACAATTTGTTCCACACTTTCCTTACCAGTTTAAATGATTCATTAAAGTTAAATGATTTACTTTTTTCTTTAAGTAGAATTGGTGCGGACAGCACATTTATTCCATTGCTTACCACTGTTTTATACAAGAAGGACAATATTATTGGAGTTCAATCCAAAATTTTTAGTCTGTCAATATTTAACAAATTAAAATATTTCCCTCCTTTGCCTAAATTATTTAAATATGTTTTAGAGCATAACGATTGGCGAATTCGAACCGAAGCTGCAAAATCATGCACAAATTATTTTTTTGCAAATGATAATGAATTAAATTTATACTTTACACTTCTTTATGATAAAAATCCAAATGTTGCCAGACAGGCAGCTATTTCTATTAAAAACATTAACGTTTCGCCAAACTTAAAAACTGTTTTATTAAAAGAATTAGATTCAATTCTGATTGACAACAAATTATCAGTTAATGTAATAGGTGAAGTTTTTATTTCATATCTTAGACTGAGTGGAGTGAGTATAAAAACAGCTTTATCGAAATATGGGAAAATTATTTCTGATAAGTATTTGTTTAAAGCCGTTTCAGAAATTCCAGTTGATACAAAGTTTGCATTTAATCTTTTAAAATCCAAACAATTTAATATTGAAGCTAACAATTCAAATGAGTTCTACTATGCGGTGATGTCTTTACAAAAAAAATTATCTCGTAATGATGAATACAAAAATTTTATTATTCACAATTTAAAATCCGGTTCACCGGCAGCAATTGGAATTATAAGCTCGTCTATTAATGATACATTTATTAAAAACAAAAGATTTACACTTATTAACAGTATTTCTTACATAATTAGAAAATACCGCAGCGATAGCAATTATTTGGAATCACTTCCCACATTGGTAGGAATTGCAAAAAAGATATCACCCTCATTTTATTATCAGGTTTTGCAATCATTATCCTTTTCAGAAATTCCTTACATTAGAAATTTTGCTTTCGAAAAACTTGGGGAAAAAAATAATCTTAAAAAGTCCTTTAATCTGTTTGATGATATTTGGAACTTTTCTTTTCAGTACAGTCAAGCAAAAGTAATAACTGATAAAGGTGATTTTATAATTCGGTTCCTACCGGAATATGCTCCGGTTACTGTTGGAAATTTTTGCTATTTGGCTGATAAAGATTTTTTTAACGGTATCCCGTTTCACCGCGTTGTTCCTAATTTTGTTATTCAAACCGGAGACAAATTAGGTACAGGCTGGGGCGGCCCCGGTTATGAAATTAAGTCGGAGTTCTCCCCTCTTCCCTTCAGCTATTCAGCAGTTGGGATGGCAAGTGCAGGAAGAGATACGGAAGGTTCGCAATGGTTTGTAATGCACAGTGACTATTCACACTTAAATGGACGATATACCGTATTTGGACAAATAAGCAACGGTAAATCCGTTGTAGATAAAATTGATGTTTCCGATAAAATATTGAGTATAGAGTTAATTAAATAATTTAATCTCTAATAATTCGTTAATGCTTCTTCATATTTTGTAATATGTGTATTATCAATTTTAATTAAAGTATTAAATATTGATTTATCCGGATAATCTTTTAATAAATTTACCAATTCTCCTGCTTTAGCATCAAAGAAAACCTTTAATAAAACACTTCTCGGATTAAACCTATTCATGTGCGAAGCAAGATCGTTGATTAACTTGACAATATTCTTTTGTGCCGTTGCTTTGTCACGATAATAAATGTCTAAACCGTTGTAATGATAGTTGTAAAAATCGTCCCAAAATAATTTATAATTTGCATTTAAAGCTTCCTGTATAAATGCCTGTTTATTATAGGCAGTTAATTTATAATCCCAGCCTTTAGAATTACGGCTTGATGCACCTCTGACAGCAATTTCTAACGCATTGGACAACATATCTGTACCGCTTTCCATTTGGTAGGAATTATTGTCGAGAGCAATAATCACATAAGCATAAAAATCCAAAAAACTTAAAAAAGG
>Ga0114931_10010810_pt1 | contig 10834 bp, 9 predicted proteins | sample 2SBtaG_FD_89579 | JGI IMG/M metagenome (GOLD analysis project Ga0114931, IMG submission 89579) | Deep subsurface microbial communities from Kolumbo volcano to uncover new lineages of life (NeLLi) - 2SBTROV14_V59a metaG | ecosystem: Environmental > Aquatic > Marine > Volcanic | place: Kolumbo...
CCCTCAGCCAGCACGGCGTGGTGGTGCACACCTGAACCAGGAGGCGGCCGACCGGGCGAAGATTGAACATGCTGTAGAAGGTCGCGACCTCCTCGACCCGGATCACCGGCATCGCCAGCCTCTCGGCGACGTACTCGATGGCGGCGCGCGAAAGCCAGCCTTCGTTCTGGCGCTGGGCGAGGTCGAGCAGGGCGAGAACGGCGCTCGCCTGGCGGCCCTCGGGGTACTTGGCGATGGCGGCCTGGGCCTGGGCCTCGTTCTCGGCGGTGAAGGCGAAGGGCGCGCTCATCGGTCGACCTCGCCGAAGACGATGTCGATGGTGCCGATGATCGCGACCACGTCGGCCAGCATGTGCCCCTTGGCCATGAACTCGAGACCCTGGAGGTGGGCGAACCCGGTGGGGCGGATCTTGCAGCGATAGGGCCGGTTGGTGCCGTCCGAGACCAGATAGACGGCGAACTCGCCCTTCGGCGCCTCGACCGCGGTGTAGGTCTCGCCCGCCGGGACGTGGTAGCCCTCGGTGTAGAGCTTGAAGTGATGGATCAGGGCCTCCATCGAGGTCTTCATCTCGGCCCGGGGCGGCGGGGCGATCTTGCGATCGAGGGTCTTGATCGGACCCTTCGGCATCTGATCGAGGCACTGCTCGATGATCCTGAGGCTCTGGCGCATCTCCTCGACGCGGACGAGATAGCGGTCGTAGGAATCGCCGTGCTTGCCGACCGGGATGTCGAAGTCCATGCGGTCGTAGACGTCATAGGGCTGGGCCTTGCGGAGGTCCCAGGCGACGCCCGAGCCGCGGATCATCGGCCCCGAGAAGCCCAGGTCCATGGCCTCGGCGGCGCTGACCACGCCGATGTCGACGGTGCGCTGCTTCCAGATCCGGTTCTCGGTGAGGACCCCTTCGACGTCGTCGAGGCGCTTGCGGAAATGGGGGCAGAACTTGGCGATCCGCTCGTCGAGGCCGGCGGGAAGGTCGGCGTGGACCCCGCCCGGGCGGATGTAGGCGGCGTGCATGCGCGCCCCCGAGACCGCCTCGTAGAACTCCATCAGCACCTCGCGGTCCTCGAACATCCAGAGGAACGGCGTCATCGCGCCGCAATCGAGGGCATGGGTCGAGAGCCACAGGATGTGGTTCAGAATCCGCGTGATCTCGGCGAACATGACCCGGATGTACTGGGCCCGGAGCGGCACCTCGCAGCCCAGGAGCTTCTCCACCGCCAGGCTGAAGCAGTGCTCCTGCGCCATCATCGAGACGTAGTCGAGGCGGTCGAAGTAGGGCAGCGCCTGGAGATAGGTCTTGTACTCGATCAGCTTCTCGGTGCCGCGGTGGAGGAGGCCGACATGGGGGTCGGCGCGGTCGACGACCTCGCCGTCCATCTCGAGCACCAGGCGCAAGACCCCGTGGGCCGCGGGGTGCTGTGGCCCGAGGTTGACCGTGAGGTTCCTGATCTGGGTCTCAGCCATCGCCCTCGGCCGCCTTCTCGTCGCCGGCGAGAATCTCGTGCGCGCCCTCCCACGGGCTGAGGAAATCGAAGGTGCGGAAGGCCTGGGTCAAGGTGACCGGCTCGTAGACCACCCGGCCCTCCTCGTTGTCATAGCGGAGCTCGACGAAGCCGGTCAGCGGGAAGTCCTTGCGCAAGGGGTGCCCATCGAAGCCATAGTCGGTGAGGATGCGCCTGAGATCGGGGTGGTCCGAGAACAGGATCCCATACATGTCCCAGGCCTCGCGCTCCCACCATCCGGCCGAGGAGAAGACCGCGGTGACCGAGGGCACCGGGGTGTCTTCGTCGGTCGTGAGCTTGACCCGGACGCGCTGGTTCTGGCGCACGCTGAGGAGGTTGTAGACGACCTCGAAGCGCTCGTCGCGGTCGGGATAATCGACCCCGCAGACGTCCATCAGGCACTTGAACTGACAGCTCGTGTCGTCGCGCAGGAAGGTCAGCACCCGGACCACGGCATCGCGGCGGATGCGGACCATCAGCTCGCCCAGCACCACCTCGGTGGCGAGCACGTCCTCGCCCAGCGCCCCGGCGATGCTCTCACCGAGGTCGCTCAGGGCCTGGCTCGCGGGGGCCTCTGCCGCCATGGGCTCAGCGCGCGAAGGCCCCGGTGCGACGGATCTTCTTCTGCAGCTGGAGAAGACCGTAGACCAGCGCCTCGGCGGTGGGAGGGCAGCCGGGCACGTAGATGTCGACCGGCACGATGCGGTCGCAGCCGCGGACGACCGAGTACGAGTAGTGATAGTACCCGCCGCCGTTGGCGCAGCTTCCCATCGACACCACCCAGCGGGGCTCGGCCATCTGGTCGTAGACCTTGCGCAACGCCGGCGCCATCTTGTTGCACAGCGTCCCGGCGACGATCATCACGTCGGACTGGCGCGGGCTCCCTCGGAAGACGATGCCGAAGCGGTCGAGGTCATAGCGGCTGGCCGCGGCGTGCATCATCTCGACCGCGCAGCAGGCGAGCCCGAAGGTCACCGGCCACATCGAGCCAGTGCGCGCCCAGGTGATCACGGCATCGAGCTGGGTGACCAGAAAGCCCTTCTCGGTCACCGCCTCGCCGAGCGCCCGGGCCACCGCCTCGCGGTCGGGCGCGGTTTCAGCCGTCACTCCCATTCCAGGGCTCCCTTGCGCCACTCGTAGACGAAACCGACGGTCAGCACGGCGAGAAAGACCATCATCGACCAGAACCCGAAGACCCCGATGTCACCCAGAACCGTCGCCCAGGGGAAGAGGAAGGCCATCTCCAAATCGAAGATGATGAACAAGAGGGTGACCAGATATAAGCGCACGTCGAAACGCCCCCGGCTGTCGCCGAAAGGCTCGAAGCCGCACTCGTAGGGCGAGAGCTTCTCGGCATAGGGCCGCTTCGGCCCGACCAGATACGACGCCGCGACCAGCACCACCGCGATGGCCGCGGCGATGGCGAAGAAGATGAGGATCGGCAGGTACTCGGCCAGCAACCCTTCCATCGCGTCCTCATTCCCCTTCCGCCCGGCCCGGTGCGCCCACCATGCTGAACCTAGCGCGCAACCACGAGCGTTCAATCGCACCACGCCCCCGGCCGCGGGCACCCGCGCCTCTATACGGTCTTGCGTCCACTGAGGTGGCGGGAGTGACGGGACTCGAACCCGCGACCTCCGGCGTGACAGGCCGGCGCTCTAACCGGACTGAGCTACACCCCCTCACCCCTGCCGCCCGCGGTCGCGGGCGAGCCCCGTGTACTGCACGCTTCCAAGGGTGTCAAGGCACGCAGCCCGGACCCGCCGTCACGGCCCGTGGTGGGCGATGACGGGATCGAACCGCCGACCTCCTCGGTGTAAACGAGGCGCTCTACCGACTGAGCTAATCGCCCGCCGCGAACAGACATCGCCGGTCGCGACCGAGCCGCGACCGGGATGACCACTTTAAGGCGCGGCGAAGCGCCTCAGCCGTTCACGGCATCCTTGAGCGCCTTGCCCGCCTTGAACTTGGGCTGCTTGCTGGCGCCGATGGCAATGCGCTCCCCGGTCCGCGGGTTGCGGCCCGTGCTCGGGCCGCGATGGGCCACGCTGAAGGTGCCGAAGCCGACCAGGCGCACGTCCTGGCCACTCTTCAGCGCACTCGTGATGGCATCGAACGTGCCTTCCACGGCCTTGCCGGCGTCAGCCTTGCTGAGCCCCGCGTTGCCCGCCACCTGTGCGATGAGTTCGTTCTTGTTCACCGTTACGCCCCCTCCAAGGAATTGAAATTGGCGAGAATTCCGTATCCCGAAAGACGCGGCAGTTTATGCCTCGGCACCCCGGTCGTCAATGGCGAGAGTGGCGCGCGGGCAAAGATTTCCGCCGTTTTCGACGCCTCGAAGCCGGGTGCGGCCGCGCCCGCGCGCGACCGCTCCGGCGATCCGGCTTCAGTGGGTGATGAGCTCGCCGTGACCGGCCGCCGGGGTGGCCTTGGCCAGCGGCTCGACCGCGTCCTCATCGCGCCACTCGATGGGCTCTAGGGGCTTGGCCAGCGCCAGCCCGAGAACCTCCTCGACATCGCTGACGGGAACGATCTCCATGCCACGCTTGACGTTATCGGGAATCTCCGCCAGGTCCTTCTCGTTCTCCTTGGGGATGATCACCGTCTTGAGCCCGGCCCTGAGCGCGGCGAGCAGCTTCTCCTTCAGCCCGCCGATCGGCAGCACGCGCCCGCGAAGCGTGATCTCGCCGGTCATCGCGATCGAGGCGCGAACCGGGATCCCGGTCAGCGCCGAGACGATCGAGGTGCACATGGCCACCCCGGCCGACGGTCCGTCCTTGGGCGTCGCCCCCTCGGGCACGTGGACGTGGATGTCGCGCTTCTCGAAGACCGTCGGCTTGATCCCGAAGCGCGGTGCCCGCGAGCGCACGAAGCTGTTGGCCGCTCGCACCGATTCCTGCATCACGTCGCCGAGCTTGCCGGTGTAATTGATCCGCCCCTTGCCGGGGACGGTCACCGCCTCGATCATCAGGATCTCGCCGCCGGCCTCGGTCCACGCCAGCCCGTTGGTGACGCCGACCATGTCGGCGACCTCGGTCTCGCCGAAGCGATAGCGCGGCACCCCTGCATAGCGGGCGAGGTTGCGCCGGGTGACCCGGATGCGATCGGCCTTCTTGAGCAGGATCTCCTTGGTCGCCTTGCGCGTGAGGTTGGCGATCTCACGCTCGAGGTTGCGCACCCCGGCCTCGCGGGTGTAGCGGCGGATGAGCTCACGCAGCGCCTCGTCGCTGATCGACCACTCCGCGGGCTTGAGCCCGTGCGCCTCCATCTGCTTGGCGATCAGGTGGCGCTTGGCGATCTCGACCTTCTCGTCCTCGGTGTAGCCCGAAAGCCGGATGACCTCCATCCGATCCAACAGAGCCTGGGGGATTCTCAGGGTGTTCGCGGTGGTCACGAACATCACGTCGGAGAGGTCGTAGTCGACCTCGAGATAGTGGTCGTTGAAGGTCGAGTTCTGCTCGGGGTCCAGCACCTCCAACAGTGCCGAGGCCGGATCGCCCCGCCAGTCGGCGCCGATCTTGTCGACCTCGTCCAAGAGGAACAGGGGGTTCGACGCCTTGGCCTTGCGCATCGACTGGATGATCTTGCCCGGCATCGAGCCGATGTAGGTCCGCCGATGGCCGCGAATCTCGGCCTCGTCGCGGACCCCGCCCAGCGACATCCGGACGAAGTTGCGCCCGGTCGCCCGGGCGACCGACTTGCCCAGCGACGTCTTGCCGACACCCGGCGCCCCCACCAGGCACAGGATCGGCCCCTTCATCTTGCCCTGGCGCTGCTGGACGGCGAGGTACTCGAGGATTCGCTCCTTGACCTTCTCGAGCGCGTAGTGGTCGGCGTCGAGCACCTCCTGCGCCCACTTGAGGTCCTTCTTGATCTTGCTCGGCTTCTTCCAGGGGATCGACAAGAGCCAATCGAGATAGTTGCGCACCACCGTGGACTCGGCCGACATCGGGCTCATCGAGCGCAGCTTCTTGACCTCGGCCAGGGCCTTCTCGCGGGCCTCCTTGGTGAGCTTGGTCTTCTTGATCCGCTCCTCGAACTCGCTGGCCTCGTCGCGGCCGTCCTCGCCCTCGCCGAGCTCCTTCTGGATCGCCTTGAGCTGCTCGTTCAGGTAGTATTCGCGCTGGGTCTTCTCCATCTGGCGCTTGACCCGGCTGCGAATCTTCTTCTCGACCTGAAGGACACCGATCTCGCCCTCCATGAAGGAGTAGACGCGCTCGAGCCGCTCCGTCACGTTGTCGATCTCGAGCAGCTCCTGCTTCTCCGAGACCTTGATCGTCAGGTGCGAGGCGATGGTGTCGGCGAGCTTGCTCGGGTCCTCGATCTGGTTGAGCGAGACCAGGACCTCGGGCGGAATCTTCTTGTTGAGCTTGACGTACTGCTCGAACTGGGAAATCACCGAGCGCGCCAGGGCCTCGAGCTCCTGGGCCTCATTGGTGAGCTCGGGGATCAGCTCGGCTTCGACCTGGAAGAAGCCCGGGTTGTCGGTGTAGCGGAGGATGCGCGCGCGCGGCCCGCCCTCGACCAGCACCTTGACGGTGCCGTCGGGAAGCTTCAGCAGTTGCAGCACGGTCCCCACCGTGCCGACGCGATGGATGTCGTCGGGGGTCGGGTCGTCCTGGGCGGCCTCCTTCTGGGCGACCAGCAGAATCTGCTTGTCGTCCTTCATCACGTCCTCGAGCGCCAGAACCGACTTCTCGCGGCCGACGAACAGAGGCACGATCATATGGGGGAAGACGACGATGTCGCGCAGCGGCAGGACCGGGTACAGGGTCACGCTCGGCGTGCTCAAACTTGGGGTGCTCAAAGGCTCACCTCGATACTCGATGGGGGCGGGCGCAGGGATGTCCGACCGGACGCGCCCGCCGAACCGTGGTCGGATCGGACACCCTAGAAATGGGGGGCCGAGACCCTTGCTTCAAGGGCGCATAGCGGCGCCTCAGGAGGCCGTCGACTCCCGCTCCTCGCGGCGATCGGCAAAGCTCAGGAGCGGCTTGACCCGCCCTTCCACCACCTCGCGGTTGATCACCACCTCCTCGACGCCGTCATAGGACGGCAGCTCGAACATGGGGTCGAGCAGGATGTTCTCGAGAATCGAGCGCAAGCCCCGGGCGCCGGTCTTGCGCGCGGTCGCCTTGCGGGCCACCGCGCGGAGCGCGTCGTCGGTGAAGATCAGCTTCACGTCCTCCATCTCGAACAGGCGCTCGAACTGCTTGACCAGGGCGTTCTTGGGCTTGGTCAGGATGTCGACGAGCGCCGCCTCGTCGAGGTCCCCGAGGGTCGCGATCACCGGCAGCCGGCCGACGAACTCGGGAATCAGGCCGAACTTGAGCAAGTCCTCGGGCTCGATATCGCGCAGGATCTCGCCGGTGCGACGGTCGTCGGCGCCGCGCACGTCGGCGCCGAAGCCGATCGAGCTGCCCTGGCCGCGGGCCGAGATGATCCGCTCGAGGCCCGAGAACGCGCCGCCGCAGACGAACAGGATGTTGGTGGTATCGACCTGCAGGAACTCCTGCTGGGGGTGCTTGCGCCCGCCCTGGGGCGGCACCGAGGCGACGGTGCCTTCCATGATCTTGAGGAGCGCCTGCTGCACCCCCTCGCCCGAGACGTCGCGGGTGATCGAGGGGTTGTCGGACTTGCGCGAGATCTTGTCGACCTCGTCGATGTAGACGATCCCCCGCTGCGCCCGCTCGACGTTGTAGTCGGCCGCCTGCAGCAGTTTGAGGATGATGTTCTCGACGTCCTCGCCGACATAGCCGGCCTCGGTCAGGGTGGTCGCATCGGCCATGGTGAAGGGGACGTCGAGGATGCGGGCGAGCGTCTGGGCGAGAAGCGTCTTGCCGCAGCCGGTCGGGCCGACCAGGAGGATGTTCGACTTGGCGAGCTCGACGTCGTTCGACTTGGCGCCGTGGTTCAGCCGCTTGTAATGGTTGTGCACGGCGACCGAGAGAACCCGCTTGGCATAGTTCTGGCCGATCACGTAGTCGTCGAGCACCCGGCAGATGTCACCCGGCGTCGGCACCCCGTCGCGCGACTTCACCAGCGCGCTCTTGTGCTCCTCGCGGATGATGTCCATGCACAGCTCGACGCACTCGTCGCAGATGAACACGGTCGGCCCGGCGATGAGCTTGCGCACCTCGTGCTGGCTCTTGCCGCAGAACGAGCAGTAAAGCGTGTTTTTCGAGTCGCCCCCGCTGGCCTTGGTCATGGGCACTCCGTCACTTGGCCGTTTCGCCGCACGTCCGTTCTTCCCGCCGGGTCCATGTTAGCGAATTCCCATGGCGTCCGACAACTCCCGAAACCGGCCGCGCCGAGGCGGGCGGGGGGACGGTCCGATCGTCCCCGATCGACCGCCGAAAGGGTAGCGTCGGCCCCTCAACAAAGGCTTAATCGCCCTCCTTCGCCGCGGCCGCGTCGCCCGGCAGCTCGGGCCGCTTGGTGATCACGTCGTCGATGATCCCGAACTCCTTGGCCGTGGTCGCGGTCATGAAGGTATCGCGATCCATGTTGGCCTCGATGGTGGCGAGGTCCTTGCCGGTGTGGGCGGCGTAGATCTCGTTGAGCCGCGCCCTGAGCGCCAGAATCTCGCGGGCGTGGATCTCGATGTCGGCGGCCTGGCCCTGCATCCCGCCCGACGGCTGATGGATCATCACCCGGGCGTTGGGCAGGGCGAACCGCTGCCCGGGCTCTCCCGCCGCCAGCAGGAGCGAGCCCATCGACGCCGCCTGGCCGATGCACAGCGTCGAGACCGGCGGGCGGATGTACTGCATGGTGTCGTAGATCGCCAGCCCCGAGTGGACGACCCCGCCCGGCGAGTTGATGTAGAACGAGATCGCCTTGGTCGGGTTGTCGGCCTCGAGGAACAGCAACTGGGCGGTGATCAGGCTCGAGACCGAATCGTCGACGCCGCCGGTCAGGAAGACGATCCGCTCCTTCAAGAGGCGCGAGTAGATGTCGTAGGCACGCTCGCCCCGCGCCGTCTGCTCGACGACCATGGGGACGAGATAGTTCATGAAGGTCTCGTGAGGATCACGCATCGCTGTCATCACCACCACTGTTGCGGGCCACGCTCACGCCGGCGCCTCGCTCTTCTCCTCGCTCTGCGCCTCGCTCTGCGCCTCGCCCTCGGCCAGCAGGGTCTCGACCGAGACCTTCTCGTCGGTCACGTCGGCGAGCTCGAGGATGAAGTCGATCACCTTGTCCTCGAACAGCGGCGCCCGGAGCTCGGCCAGGGCCGCGGGGTTCTCGCGATAGAAGCTCAGCACCGCCTGCTCGTTGCCGGGGAAGGCCCGGGTCCGCTCGAGCACCGCCCGCTGGAGCTCCTCGGCCTCGACGGTGATATTGTTCAACCGCCCGATCTCGGCAAGCAGCAGCCCCAGGCGCACCCGGCGCTCGGCGATCTTGCGATAGTCGGCGCGCAGCTCGTCGTCCGAGCGGCCGACGTCGTCGGGGTCGAGCTGATCGTTGGCCCGCGCCTCCTCGACCCGCTGCCAGATGGCCTCGAACTCGCTCTCGAGCATCCCCTCGGGGATGGCGAAGTCGTGGGCCTCGGCGAGGCGGTCGAGAAGCTCGCGCTTGAGCCGGCCGCGGGCCACCGAGCCATACTCGCGGACGAGCTGCTCGCGCACCGCCTCGCGCATGGCGGCGAGATCGGCGAAGCCGTGGCTTTGCGCGAAGGCGTCGTCGACCGCGGTCCGCTCGACCGTCTGGATCTCCTTGACGTCGACCTCGAACACGGCGTCGCGGCCGGCGAGCTCGGCGTTGCCATAGCCCTCGGGGAAGGTGATCCGGACCTCGCGATGGTCGCCGGGTCGCGCCCCGATGAGCTGATCCTCGAAGCCTTCGACGAACTCGCTGGCGCCGAGCTCGAGGATATGGTCGCTGGCGCTGCCGCCGGGGAAGGGCTCGCCGTCGAGGGTGCCGACGAAGTCGATGACCAAGGCGTCACCGCGCTCGGCCGGCCGATCCTCGGTAACTGGCGCATAGGACTTCTCGCGCGCCCCCTGGCGCTCGAGCGCCTCGTCGACCTGGGCGTCGGTGATCTCGGGGCGATAGCGGACGAGCGCGAACTTCGAGAAGTCGGCGGGAACGATCTCGGGCAGAAGCTCGACCGCCATGGTGTATTCGAGGTCCTCGCCGGCGGCCGAGCGCACGAGCTCGATCCGGGGCTCGATCGCCGGTCGCACGCCCCGCTCGGCGAAGGTCTGCGACGACGTCTCGGCCACCGCCTGCTCGAGAATCTCGCCGCGAATCGCCTCGCCGAAGCGCTTGCGCAAAAGCGAGACCGGAACCTTGCCAGGGCGAAAGCCCGGGATCCGGACGCTGTGGCGCAGCGCCTCGAGGCGATCGTCGACCCGGCGGTCGATCTCGTCCTGGCCGACGACCACGGTGAACTCGCGTTTGAGGCCTTCGGCGCTGGTTTCGGTAACCTGCATCGATCACTCGGCTGATGGTTGCATTCCGCCCCGTCTCCGGTAGCGCGCCGAACATGGTGCGGGCGGTGGGATTCGAACCCACAAGCCCTTGAGGCACCAGATCCTAAATCTGGCGTGTCTGCCAGTTCCACCACGCCCGCCCGCGGCCGCACCCCGGAAAGCACCGGCGCTCTATAGCATCATCGTTTCCGGGAGGCCAGCGACTAAGGCGCCGGGTTCGCCTCAGAGATGGGCGCCGGCGAAGCCGTCATCAAGGGGTGGCGTCACGACGCCCGCGCCACCCGCTTGCGCACCAGCCCGCGGACCGCCGAGGCGGCGGCGATCCGACCCTCGGCGGTGTAGGCCTCGTGGTTCTCCTCGATCGCGGCGAGGTCGTAGACGTAGTTGACCATGATCCCGGCGGACTGCCGGCGCCCGCGCTCCGAGCGGTCGGCGAGCCAGTTGATCCGCCCGATGCTCGCCCCGTTGGCCAGATGAAAGCGCACCACCGGGTCGCGCGGCCGGCCCTGCCGCCACTCCTCCAGCAGATAGCGGGCGCAGGCCGCCAAGAGCGGCCGTTTCAGGGCCCCGGCCAGGGCCTCGTCGGCGATCCAGTCGGCGGCCAGCGCGGTCGCCAGCCCGGCGAGCCCGTCGGCGGCCCCGGTGTGCTCGGCGATGGTTTTGCCCTCGGCCGGGCTCAGCAGGCTGGCATCGCCCTCGGCGATCCGCTCCTCGAGCCAGGCCAGGAACCCCGGAACTGGCGACAGCGTCGCGAAGCTCTTGAGCCGCGGGAACTCGCGCGCGAGCTCGTCGACTACGCGCTTGATCAGGAAGTCGCCGAAGCTGATCCCGGTCAGCCCCACCTGGGTGTTCGAGATCGAGTAGAAGATCGCCGTGTCGGCCTCGCGGGGGTCGCGC
>Ga0114931_10010811_pt1 | contig 10832 bp, 6 predicted proteins | sample 2SBtaG_FD_89579 | JGI IMG/M metagenome (GOLD analysis project Ga0114931, IMG submission 89579) | Deep subsurface microbial communities from Kolumbo volcano to uncover new lineages of life (NeLLi) - 2SBTROV14_V59a metaG | ecosystem: Environmental > Aquatic > Marine > Volcanic | place: Kolumbo...
ACAGATACGAATTAGCAGTTCGTGTTCCTCCCCATACCAGTCCTCAGTCTCGGGAAGCCTCTCAGTCCAGCGATCTGACCTCACTTCCCTTTGCCCGGCGGGTTACATCACGTCATCGACGCACGATAACTCACTGCCGCCTGGACTCACCCGGCCGCACAATCGGCCGGGGTAGACTTACTGAAGTCACTGGCCTCAAATGATTAGAAAATTCTCAGCGAAGTCTGGGTCGTCATACCCGCGAAGGCGGGTATCCAGAAGCCGCGGACAGGGTTTCGTTCCCTGGATACCCGACTTCGCGGGTATGACGGTGTCGGCTTCGACGAGATTTCCTGAACGGCTATTCCATGTCTACAAATGAGAAAATCATTTTTATCCATATAACCATCGTGTTTATCCAAATTCGCCGCCAGTTAACGGGACAGCGGTGATTTAATATCCAAGATAAAAACTAACTTTTAAAACTTTTATCCAATTTTTATCCACAAATCCTTGTGTCGTTTTTTAGCTTTGTGATTTAATGGTTATTCAGCCCTGATAAAACGGACTAAACGAACGGTCAGCGTTTTTTCGTTTTAGAAGCCGTGAACCTCGTTTGATTATGACACTTTAGTGACAAAGATCGCGTGCCGTTATAACTAAAACCCGCTCGGCGTATATAAATCATAAAGAGGAAAATTCTATGGAAAGAATAACGACTCTGTTAATGATCCTGCTTCTGCTGCTAAGTGCCTACGGTCATATGGATATGTCCCGCACGACTCCAACCTTGGAGGTATCCGAGGATGCATCGCAAAACTCCGCACGGGCGTATTTCACCCTGCTGGAGCGCCAGGGCGATCAGTGGTATTTGAAATCCATAGGCTTAAGCCGGTACCCCGGTCATCCGGCCCCGAACCAACGGTTGATTCACTTTCTGGAGTTGGAAGGTGTCGCTTGCGCGGCGGTTGGCTGCACAAATATACCTTAAATTATAAGCGGTTTGTAGTGCTTAGGATATACGATCATTTCGTCATACTCAAGTAGGTGATTTGTACTACATCTCCATCGCATATTCATTTGTTTGTAACACTGACAGGCTATGTTATGGCGCTTCAGCCGAGGGCACTTTCGGGTGTTCATGGGACGGTTTTTTTATGGCTTGTAAGGGAATTGCGGGCTGGGGAGAGTTTGAAGTGAGTATTCGTAACATTCAGATAATCGGTGTTCTCTTGCTGGCTGTGTTGGCCGGGGCCCTTAACGGCTGCGGCGGTAAAGAGGGACGAATTGCGGAACATTTTGCCAAAGGCAAAGCATTCCTTGAAAAGGCTGACTATGAGAAGGCCCGTCTTGAATTTCAGAATGTATTGCAAATAGAGCCTAAACATCTCGATGCTCGATTTGAGTTGGCTAATGATCTTGAAAAATTAGGTGAATATCGCAGCGCCGCCGGCCAGTATATGGCGATCAATGATAATGATGAAAAGCGCATTGATTCCAGAATCGCTCTGGCGCGAATATTTTTGATTGGACGTGATATCGCACAAACAGAAAAATTAGTCAAGCAAGTGCAGGCTATTGATCCGGAAAATATCGACGCGCTGGCGCTGCAGGCCAGTGTTAAGTTCAATCGCAAAGACGTGCAAGGCGCAAAAGATGATGTGACGAAAGTGCTGGCAAAAGACGACAATCATGTGATCGCTCTGTACTTGAAGGCCAGTATCGCGGAGCAGGAAAAAGACTATTCCGTGGCCGAGCAGACGCTGCAAATGCTGACGGAAATGCATCCGGAGCGAAAAGCCGCGGATATATTGCTGGTCGGCCTTTATGTCACTCAGAAAAAATACCAGGATGCCGCCGCACTATTGCAACAGAAAATCATTAAAGACGACCCGAAAAATCTTGGTTATCGCGTGCAACTGGTCAATATTTATCGTGAGCTCAAAGAAGATAGCAAAGCGGAGCAGGTACTTAAAGACACCGTACAGGAATTGCCCGACAGTGTGGATGCCAAGATGCTGCATGTGCAGTATCTGCAGGAAAATTCCGGCAACGAGGCCGCCGAAAAACAATTTAGGGCCTATACAAGCGCAGGTCCCGAAAACTTTGATCTTCGTCTGGCGCATGCACGATTTTATGAAAAGCAAAATCAAATTGAAAAGGCCAGGCAGGTCTATAAAGCCATCATCGCCTCTGATAAATCCGGCCCGAAAGGACTGATTGCGCAAACGAGACAGGCCCGCATTCTGTTGGCTGAGAATAAATTCGATGAAGCACAGAAGCTCATTACCGGCGTTTTGACGGAGAATCCCGGGCAGTTTGCCGCCGAGGTGCTGCAGGGTGATCTGAACTATATGCGCAAGGACTATTCGTCGGCGATCGCCAATTACCGCTCAGTGCTTAAACAGCAACCGAATGCGGGCTTGGTGTTGAAAAAACTGGCAAGAGCGCATCTAGCGGTTAACGAGACCCATATGGCCGTGGACGCGTTGTCCAAGGCTGTCCTGGCTCAACCGGCGGATGTTGCTGCTCGTCTCCAACTGGCAAATTTGGCTCGACAGAGCGGCGAATTGGATAAAGCCGCTGAACAGGTTCGGAAGATTCTGATAATCGACCCCAAAAACAGGAGGGCAAATGAAGAGCTGTATCGGGTGCATATTGCAGAGAAAAATTACGTTGCCGCCGGTGAGATAGCCGATACCGTCATCAAAACGGATGCGGATAAGTCGCAAGGTTATATCATGAAGGGTGCGGTGTTTAACGCTCAGAAACAGTACGATAAAGCGGCGCAACAATTTAAACTCGCTTTGAAAAAAGAACCGGATGGCGTGCCGGCGTTAACCGCGTTAATTAAAACTTTGTTGGTCAGTAACAAACAGGAAGATGCGGCAAAAGAGCTGCAAGGCATTATTGCCGGAAATGATAAACACGTCGTTGCCTATAATTTACTGGCCGAAATCCGTCTGACGCAAAAAAAGTATACCGATGCCGAAACGCTGCTGAAAAAAGCCATCGAAATCAATCCCGGGCTCGCACTGCTGTATCGTAATCTGGCGGCCGTCTACTGGGCGATGAATAAGAAAGATGAAACCGTGGCTATCCTGGACCAGGGAATTAAGGCTATCGGTGGTGTCAACAGCCTGATTGTGTATAAAGCGCAGTTTTTGGAAAATCAAAAAGATATCGATGCCGCGATTCAGACCTATGAAAGCGCGTTAAAAGAAGGTCCCGAATCCATTGAGATCGCCAACAATTTGGCCATGTTGCTGGTTTCCTACAAAGAAGACGACACCAGCATCAACCGGGCTAAAGATCTGGTGGAAATCCTCAAGTCCTCGGAAAACCCCGTTTTTATGGATACCATTGGTTGGGTTTACCATAAAAGCGGTGATGCAAACAACGCCGTGACCTATCTTGAAAAAGCCGTAGATTCAGCACCGAAATCCCCGGAACTGCGTTATCACTACGGTATTTCCGTTTATAAACAAGGAAACACGGCCCTTGCGCGCGAACAGTTGCAAAAAGCCCTGGAGACCAAACAAGCCTTTCGTGGCCGGGAAAGGGCCGAAGAAATCTATGCGTCGCTGAGTGAAAACCTGTGATAATGTTTCAGGAGAAGAAGCGGCAAGTCGCCGCTGCCGTCAATGCTTATGGTATAGACAGGGCACCCAAGTGAATTTGCTGAATGGTTCGAAAACAATAAAACGGATATGGTTTGGGGCGCGGAACAAGGAGTGAATAAATTGGCTCCTTCCGAGTTTCTCATGGGTACATAGGTGAGTTTGCACAAAAGAAGCCAGTGCGATCCTGGGCTACCTTGAGCCGAAGTGAGCCGGAACCTTCAAAAACTATGAGCGTTAGCGAATTTCTTAAATCGGGATCTGCAGACTACCTGGAGGTTTTTGCCCCTCACCGTCGTTCGCCATTGCGGGTCTATTTCACGTATGGGTGAGGTACGCGCAAGACTCGCTTCGCGACCCAGCGGGCTTGGCCTTGCGCGTACCTCACCGAAACCTGCAATTCCCCAAACGCTCCCCCACAGTTTCATGCGATTCGAGCATTCCACTGGCAATGCCACCAACCTGGAAAGGCTCGAGGTCGACATACGCCGCAGTCCGACGACCCTTCAATAATCTTTCGCACGTTTATTGGTAATGGTTCAATCAGGCCGCTAAGGCATTAAGAGTGATAAGGAGTATAATGATCTTCAGTGCATGCATCGGAGTTTACCTGGAAATCTGTATACTGGCTGGTATCAAAAAGCCCTCCACAATCGCAGAGGGATTTTGCCGACGGGTGACAGGTAATTATTCAGCCGCTTTCTGCGCCATGGTTTCCTTTCCTGATTTGCTGAAGAACTTGGTCAGGTATTTTTGTAAATCTTGCCAGCTTTTTTTGTCGGCGTCTTTGTTATAAGCAATATCCATATTTAACATCTTGGCGAGTTGCTTGGCTCGCGGATTGGCGAATGCATGGGTGGCATCGTCGTATGTAATGACTTCAAATTCGTTTCCTGCCGATTGCATTTCCCGTTTGAAAATTTCAATTTTCGAGGCGTTATTAAGACGGTCTTTATTGCCAATCATGGCGATATAGCTGCTGTCAGTGTGCAGAGATTTCAATAACGGTGAATAAACCATACCGGCTATGCTGATCACTCCACTGCCTCCAAGGTTATAACGGCCCATGGTCATCGCCACGCTACCGCCAAAACCGTAACCGACCACGGCAAACCTTTTGGGGTCCACGTTGCCGTGCTTGATAAATGCTTCGCGCAGAGCTTTTAATCTTTCCAGTATTTCTGGAGTACCGTCCACATAGGATTGTACGTTACGTGAAATAGTTTCTTTATCCGTATACGTTTTTCCGTCACCGTACAAATCGGCGGCCAACACCGCATAACCGAGCTTGGCGAGTTCTTGTGCACGTTGTTTCGAGATTTTGTCCAATCCTTGATAGTCATGCAGAAATATAATCCCGGGCAGCTTTTGCGTGGCTTTTGTTTGGTAATAAAATGCGCCCTTGAAATTCTTTTCGCCGGCCTTATACTCAAACGGTTCGGATTTTACACCCGCATACAGGCTCGGTGCCAATAACAAAACGACAATAACTGTGCAAATTCGTAACATGGTACTCTCCAGATAAAACTCTACAATGGATAATGTCCGCTATTTGTAATATCTTTTTGTTACATGTTAGTGACAATTGACGGAGTAAATAAGTTTTTTCTATAAAATGCAGAAAAACGTAATACAAACGAAAACACAAAGTCCGAATTTGAAACAACTATGTAAGTCGTTTGACCACTTATTCACATGTCTGTGTTGAAAATACCAACGAAGATTGCACCAGCCAAAATACAGCCGAAATGTCATTAAACAGCAACATGCACCGCTTATATTGCCAGTGCTTCAGCAGTAACTTGGGAATCCGAATGGATCCTTAGTAATACTTAGGGATGATTGTGTGACTTTTGATAACAAATTTCTTAAGGAGTCTTTGTCGATGACGATTAATATAAACGCTTTATTTGCCGGTGCGGCATTTGCTTTTTCCGTTGGTGCCAACGCTCAAATCGGTGGCATGGCTGAAAACGGTGAATTGGTATTGTCCGCATGGGATCCTGTGCAACAGGTGTCCTATTCTCGTGGTTTGGGTATCTATCTGAACGACTTTATGCCGACGGGTGTTGCTCGTGACTATTGGGGTATTGGTGGTTTGATCAACCAATCTCCTCAAGGTCTGCCCGATGGCACCATGTCCGATGAAGGTGGAGAGTTCGTAAATTTTGGTGCTGACACACTGTTTGCTTCGACCTTTGCAAACAGTTTAGCCCAAAACATCAGCTGGCAGGTTGTTGCCACGGACGCCACTGGCGGCAACGCTGGTGTCGGTTTCTACGATTTTCGTGGTGCCTATACCACCAATCAGCTGAACGGTTTTCTTAACGCCACTGCGGTATTTGCCTCAGCCCAGCAAAACATTTCTTTTAACCAGAACCTGAATGCCATCGGTTGTGACGTGTCGACTTCATGCGCCATGTACAACAACGTTTACTTTCAGTATGCGGGTAATCCTTCCAACTCGGGTATGAACTATTTACCAATCGGGGTTTCTGCAAACATTAACAGCGATTTGGGAATGGTTTACGCGTTTGCCGGTGTTAGCACTCCCTCTGTTGGATCGGGTTCCACTCCGGCCGCCGTTACGGCTTATGCCAACAGCGCCAATAACGCTTACTGGTCCTTGGATCTGACCGGAAACCTGACGTATCAACTGGCTGCAGTTCCGGTTCCTCCGGCGTTGATCCTGTTGGGTTCCGCTCTGATTGGTCTGGCTGGTATTGCTCGTCGCCGTGCGGCCTAAATTAGAATTACTAAGGAGACTTGGTATGAATTTAAAACTTTCCGCCATAATGGCTGCTATGGGTGGTGCGGTAATCGCCACTTCAGCCATGGCCGGTACCGTTTACCCGGACGCTCCAGCAAGTAATGTGGTGCATGTGGGTGGTGCTTCTGCTGCCAACAAAAACACCGTGCTGTTGTATCAACGTCTTTGCCAAGCTGACAACGGCGCCACCGTCCCGGAATTTGAAGCGCCTTACGTATTCCTGGGTGAAAGCGGTAACCAGTTTTTGGTTTCCTGCCGTTTGAAAGCCGATGCCGATCTGCCGAACACCGGTAATACCCGGATGGACTTTTTCAAGGAATCAGCAGGTGGTTCCGGTGGTGGTACTATCAACGTCGCTAATTCAACAACGTTGGATTTCATGCAAAAACCGCTTGACACCAACAGCAACGGTATTCCGGACCAGTTCGAAGATACCTATTTGAACGATGCGAATAACGGACAAGCTGGTGATAACCCGGACAAGTGTGTCCCCAAAGGTGACACTGGCACACCGTTGCCGGCAACTCCCTGGACGGGTTCCGCCGCTGAAGTCGCAGCTGTTTTGGACGCCGCATTAGTAAGCAACACGCCTGACCCGGCTTTCGAACAGTATCGTCAATGGGAAGGTTGTACTGAAAACGCGGTTGCCTTGGTGCCTGACGCCGGTGTATCCGATGTGGAACCGGCCAAAACCGGTAACCCTCCTCTGGATGCTTCCGGTGTTGCCAAACTCAACTTCGCCTCTCACGTCGCAACCATTTTCGGTGTACCGGTCAGCGAGTCTTTGTATTTTGCTCTGCAATATGTGCAATTCCCGGTCTACAAAGCCTGTCACCCGAACCACCCGGATTGGTTGGCCTGGCGCTTCCGTCGGGATTGTATGCCGTATTTGAGCTGGACCCAGTTGCGTGGCTTTTTCACCGGTCAAGTCTCCGACTGGCGTGCTCTGCGTGACTCCGATGGTGAACCTTTGCCGACATCTGCGAAAGTCCCGGCATCGCTGCAACCTGTGCCTGACGTTAGCGGTTTCTTCAACAGCTATGACGTGCGTATCTGTCGTCGTGTGGGTACTTCCGGTACACAGTCCACCTTTGAAACCCAGATGATGCATTTCAATTGTGCCCAGCCCAAGCCGTTGGCTATGGTGGTTGGTCCGCTGGATGCAACCAATCCTACCGTTAACGACAAAACTTTTGGTGATTTCCCGACCTGGTTTGAGGCCGCTGTCACCAACGGTGAAACCACTCTGCGTGGTGGTGGTACTTCCAATGTGTTGCGTTGTTTGCAGCGTTTCGAAACCGTTCCTGGTATTCCGGAACATGCCAACCTGGATAAAAAATGGGCAATCGGTATTTCCAGCTTGGAAAAAGTTACTGGCAGCGCTTTCGGTGTCGGTGCGGAATATGTTAATGGTGACCCCGGTTTGTGGCATTTCATCGGCATCCAGGATGCTGCTCCGACCCTGTTGGAAACGGCAGAAGGCGTGTACCCGTTGTATGTGGAATCCACCATGCAATGGCGTAAGGCTGATGAGCTGAATGCTGCATTTAACAACAGACTTGAAATCGTGGGCAAAGTTCGTAAAGACGCTGGTCTTCCGACCATTGTCCGTCAGATCAACACAGCTTATGAGCAAACCTGGGGCTATACCGGTACCTTGGCTTTGAACGTTGATTCCAATAACGTTCCGCGCGTTGCTTCTTGGTGGTCAAAAGGTCTGGGCGTTGGAGTAGCTGGTGACAATGACGGTGTAGTCACCGATTTCGACGTGGAAGCCGAGCCGATTCTGGCCGTGACCAAGTCACCTAGTGGTATAACCAACGCTTGTCAACCGGTTCTGCTGAACGGTGGTACGGAAACCCGTGTCTCCGCTTTCTGGCCCTGGTGGCATAAGTGGTTGTGGTGTCGTACTGCGAGAGTTGCCGGCGTTTCACCGAACGGTTTCCCTGCTCCGTTCTGTGACGCAATGGCGCCTGGCGTATTCCCGGCTCTGTTCAAATAATAATAGTCAGGCAGTTTTGGCTGTCTTGAAAAGTTAAGTCAATTTTACCGGTCCCTCCGCAAGGAGGGGCCGGTTTTAGTTTAATACCATCCGACCCAAAACTGTCATACTGGCGCGATAGACTACCGGGTTAAGTAATAAAGTGAAAACAAATGTATGACATTCGTAATTTTTAGGGTGTGAACATGGACAATACGCAAAAAGCAACAATGCTTATTTTCTGGGTATGTTTTGCTTTGATGAGTATGCTCGTCGCCAGTGCGGCGGAGATGGAGGGCCAAAAACAAACTGGCGAGAGAAAAAGCGCGCTGGAGAACAAGCCGGAGCCACTGTTCGACATCCAGGAATTCGTCGTGTTAGGCAACAGTTTGTTGTCCACAAAGCAGGTGGAGCGCGTTGTGTATCCACACCTGGGTAAGAACAAAACCATAAAAGACATCGAAAAAGTACGCCTGGATTTGGAACAACTGTACCGTGCCGAAGGTTATCCTACTGTGCTTGTGGATATACCGGAGCAAAAAGTGCGGAGGGGCTTGGTGCGCTTAAAAGTCACTGAAGCGAAAATCGATCATCTGAGAATCAGCGGTTCGCGGTATTTTTTGATCAGCCGAGTCCGCGAATCGGTTCCTTCCCTGCAGGAAGGCCGGGTGCTGTATACACCACAGGTGCAAAAGGAGTTGGCCCGGCTCAACCGTTTTTCCGGCGATCGACGCGTGACGCCCATATTAAAGCCCGGCCTTATCCCGGGAACCACACAGGTTAACCTGCAAGTCAAAGACGAACTGCCTTTGCACGGTCAACTGGAAATGAACAACCGGCATTCCCCCGGCACCACCGAGCAGCGGCTGCTTGCTTCACTTCACTATGACAATCTTTGGCAACGGGCGCATAGTTTAACTTTAAATTATCAAACCGCGCCGGAAAAAACTGACGAAGTCCAGGTATTTTCCCTAAGTTACCTGTGGAAGTTCCAGCGTTCGGATAAAATGCTGGCGCTGTACGCGGTGAGTTCCGATAGTGAGACCACCACCCTGGGCGAACAAAGCGTTATCGGCAAGGGTGATATCTTTGGCACGCGTTTTATTTGGCCCGTGCCCGGTTCGGTGCGCTATTTCCACAGTTTCAGCCTGGGGGCGGATTATAAAAAATTCGATGAAAGCGTCGGTACTGCCGGCGCCGATCGCCAAACCACGCCCATCGATTATGTCAACTTCAGCATACAGTACAGCGGTACCTACCAGTGGTCCGCGGGTTCAGCCCACATGGGTGCAGGACCGAACTTCGCCATTCGGGGCATCGATGAAGATGTGGTCAAAAACTGCCTGAACGGCGAAGAAAACGAATTCAACTGCAAGCGCGCCGAAGCCAAACCCAACTATTTTTACCTACTCGCCGATGTCGGTGTGCAAAGCCGGTTTGTGCTTGGCAGCGTGTTAAGCCTGCAGCTCAGCGCGCAACTAAGCGATATGGCGTTGATCAGTAATGAACAGTTTAGCGCCGGCGGCCAGGACACCGTGCGCGGTTATTACGAATCCCAGGAACTGGGTGATTCGGGGCTGACCGCCAACTTCGAGTGGCTGACCCCGTCAATGGGTTCACTGCTGAGTTCGCGGATCAATCAACTGAGTTTATTGCTGTTCGCTGACTACGGTGTACTGAAAGTGCAGGAAACGGTTTTTTCCCCGGCGCAAGTCCAGGAACTGGCCAGTACCGGTGCCGGCTTGCGCCTGCAACTGTTTAAATCGTTGGCCCTGCGAACCGACTGGGCTTACCTGCTCAACAGCGCAGGCAGTTCGGCGGAAGGCGACAGCCGCCTGCATGTGCAAATGACCTACAGTTTTTAACTTTTGAGAACCTTATGTTCACTTTTAAATTAAACCGTAAACATGTCAATGACGTCAATCGAAGTGGCTTGCGAAAGATAGTACGGCTGTTAATGCGCGCCGGTGTTTTTACCACTGCAACTTTCGCCACTGCCCAGGCCGCCGATATCGACAAATTTCGTTTGCCGGCCAATTGCGGCGGGGGAGCATGCGGCGGCGTAAACTGGGTCGCCAGCGGCAGCGCCACCTTGTCCCAGCAGGGCAACAGTCTAATTGTGAACCAGCAATCCGATAAAACCCAACTCAACTGGCAGAGCTTTGACATCGGTGGGCAGGCCTCGGTTGAATTCAAGCAACCATCCAGCACCGCCATCGCCGTGAATCGTGTTTATCAAGGCGACGCCAGCAAAATATACGGCAGTTTGATTGCCAACGGACAGGTTTATCTTATCAATCCCAACGGTGTGATTTTCGGCGAGACGGCCAGGGTCAATGTACATTCTCTAATTGCTTCGAGTTTAAACATTACCGACAAGGCTTTGGAAAAAGGCATTGCCGATGCCATATTGGAAAGGCAACCCTCTTTCGAGGCGTTTAAGTCCGAAAATGGTGAGCCGATTTTACACGGCAAGGTTGAA
>Ga0114931_10010812_pt1 | contig 10832 bp, 7 predicted proteins | sample 2SBtaG_FD_89579 | JGI IMG/M metagenome (GOLD analysis project Ga0114931, IMG submission 89579) | Deep subsurface microbial communities from Kolumbo volcano to uncover new lineages of life (NeLLi) - 2SBTROV14_V59a metaG | ecosystem: Environmental > Aquatic > Marine > Volcanic | place: Kolumbo...
CATCCGTGACGGTTGCGTGCATGATGCGACTAAGGGCTGAGGCGGCGCGTCGTGGACCCGACCTCCACGAACAGCTTCTTATCTCCCGGCGTGCCTTCCATTTCAGGAATGTTCGACGTTGCGGTGTTTGCAAGGCGCCGCGGGCAACTTTTATCCAATGCTCCGCGCACGCGGAGCGCAAGAAGAATCGGAGGATTGAGATGCGAGCCGTGTATCCACTCTGTGTCTGTTCAGTATTGGCGGCGGCGGTGTCCGTCGCGATGGCCGACGTCCCGCGTTTGGTGAGTTATTCCGGCAAGATCGCTGGGGCGGCGGGCGGAACAGCCGACATGCGTGTCGCGTTGTGGGATTCCGCCGTCGGCGGGGCGCTGTTGTTCAGCGAGAATCACCTCGGTGTGCCGCTGAACAACGGAGTCTTCTCGATCATGCTCGGGTCCGAGACCGCCGGCGGGGTCGATGATGCCGCACTCGATGCAACCGAAGTCTGGCTCGGGATCAATCTCGGCGCCGGCGAGCTGGCCCCGCGCACGCGGATCGGCATGGTGCCGTACGCCGCCAAGGCGCGCTCGGCCGAGCAGCTCGTCCGTCCCGGCACGTTCGACGCGGTGATGCGGACCGACTCGCTCGGCAACGTCGACGTGGACAATCATCTGGACTTCGCGCTCCAGAACGCACCGCTGATCACCGCCGGGCACGACAATACGATCGACAAGCGGATGTGGATCGCCCATTCGGAAGCATTCCCCACGTGGGGCATCCAGTATCGCGACTTCAGCTCCGACGGGTTCGCGTCAGACTCGATCGAGTTCACCTCCGGCGATCAGACGAGTCCGCGCATGAGCTTCGAGCTGTTCAACGGCCGCATGCACATGATGAACAGCGGCGGCACGGAAAACATCCGTCTCGATTCGGCCGCGGGCGGACAGGTACAGGCAATGAACCGTCTGGCGCTGGTCCAGGCGATCGGCGGAAACGAGTTCGCTTCGCTCGGCACGAACGGCACGGGCGGCGGCGTGCTTCGGACGCGCGACGAGGCCAACAATCAGACCGTAATCCTCGGCAGCGTCAACACCGGCGGGGGCGGGTTCATGAACATGCACCTGGACGCCAGCATCTGGCCCGGCGTGGCGCTGCGGGCGAGCACCTTCGGCAGCATGACGCTCAACCAGGACAATGGCGCAGGTGGATTCAACACCAGGGTCACGATTGACGCCAACGGTTCTGGATCCGCGTCGTTCCTCCAAGCCGACGGCGACCCCGGTGTCGACATTCTCGGCGCCAGCGGACAGATGAAGGGCTACGGCAGCGACGGTCTGGAGAACTGGCGCTTGTGGGACGGCAGTTGGGGCGAACTGTTCCTCTACGACAGCAGCGCCACGAACGATCAGACGGTCGTCCTGAGCGCCACGAGCAATTCCGGCGGGCAGCTCTCACTGCGAAACGCCGACGCGTCATTAACGACCGTCATTGCGGACGGGCACAACGCCGACGGCGCGGGCGAAATCACGCTCCGCCACAGCGACGGCACCCAAACCGTCGCCATCATCGGCGAAGACCCGGACTTCAACACCTGAAGTTGTATTCGAGTATTCAACGACGTCGGCGCGCGAACGCTCGATGTTGATTCGGACCAAGGCGACGGTGGGAGCGTTCTCACCATGTACAACAGCGCCGGCACCGCGGTGATCACGATGGATTCCGAATTCGCCGGCGACGGCCGAATCATCACACAGGAACTCCAGATCACCGGCGGCAGCGACTTGTCAGAGCAGTTCGACGTCAACGCAGGCGTCGGCGAGGTCAAGCCCGGCATGGTCGTCTGCATTGACCCGGCGCGCGTCGGCAAGCTCATCGTGTCAAGCAAGCCGCACGACCGCGCCGTCGCCGGCATCATCAGCGGCGCCGGAGGCGTCAACCCCGGCATGCTCATGGGCCAGAACAACACCGTCGCCGACGGCGCGCACCCGATCGCACTGACCGGACGTGTCTGGGTCTGCTGCGATGCGTCCAGCGGCGCGATCCAGGCCGGCGACATGCTCACAACCTCGAGCACACCCGGTCATGCCATGAAGGTCAGCGACTTCTCCAAGGCGTACGGAACCACGATCGGGAAAGCGATGAGCCCGCTCGAATCCGGCCGCGGTCTCGTACTCGTACTCGTGAACCTGCAATGAGCCGCTGTAGAGCGAAAGAAAGGAGTTCACGATGATTCATCTTGACAAACACAAGCACAGGAGTGTGGGCCGATGCTGGCTTGCTCTGCTGGTTGCACATTGCTCGGCGGCGCTCGTGTTCGCGCAGAACGCGAATACGCCGCCTCAACCCGCCGATGACGACAAGTTCATCTTTTGCGAAACGGAAACCGAAGTTCAATTGCGCGGCGGCGGTATGGCCGGCAACGGCTGGGATGGCCCGGGCCGGAACCCCGCCACGATATTCTGGCACGTCGAAGCCGCTACGCCGGACATGGTCGCCGACCAGCGAACAGCGCTGATCGCCGCGATGCAGGCCTACGCGAGCGTGGTGCGCATCACGTTCCGGGAATTGCCGGTGGCCAATCGCAATGTGCAGGTCGACTGGAACTTCGCCACAGGCGATCACTGTGCGGTGGAATCGGCAGAGTGCGGTGACGCGGATTGCCCGTTCGACGGAGCGGGCGGCGTTTTGGCACACGCCGGTTTTCCACCTGGAGTCAACTCGACCTGCGTCAACCCGATGCCGGAGACGTTCGCCGGAAACGTCCACTTTGATGAAGCCGAGACATGGGAACTCGACAACGTACTCGGCGCCGGGCCGTACAGCCTGAGGTACGTCGCTGTTCACGAGCTTGGCCACAGCATCGGACTCGTCCACTCCGGGCAGGCCGGTGACGTGATGTTCCCGAGTTTGAACAGTTCAACCGTTTTCACCGGGCTGAGCGCGAACTACATCGCCAACATCCGTAGCGGATACGCGACCGGCACCGGCTCGGTCGTCACCCTGAACCAGTCCGGAATCTGGGTAGACGGCGCGTTTGGCGGCACCGAACTCGGGACGATCGGCAACCCATTTGACACCGTCATCGAAGGCGTCAACGCTGTTCCGCCGTATACGACCAATGTCGTGGTGCATATCGACGCGGGGACGTACACCGAGACGATGACAATTACGGACAACATGATCCTTCAAGCCGAGAACGGCAGCGCCGTGATCGGCGGATAGGAGTGTGAGATGAGAACAATTAGAATCACTTGTGCATTGACAATCACGGCGGCGCTGGCGGGGGCCGCACCCGCCGTTCTAGCGCAAGACGTCGACTGCCAGATTATTTCCGCCGCCGGCGGCAGCACTGCGGATGGAAGCGTGTTTCTGCTCGGCCAGACGGCGGCGGGACTGGTCAGCAATGCCAACGACGACGTCGACCAAGGCGTGATCCCCTGTTGGGTCGATGCGGGCATCCCCTGCCCCGGCGACATCGACGGCGATCTTGACGTCGACCTGACCGACCTGTCGATCATGCTCGCCGCTTTCGGCACGTGCGTCGGCGACCCGGCGTACAACCCCGACGCGGACTTCGACAACGACGGCTGCGTCAGCCTGTCCGACCTGTCGGTGCAGCTCGCGCTGTTCGGGACGGTCTGTAGCTGAACCGGAGCGCCGCAGTTCGCCCATTGAAACATGCGAACGGGCGTCCACGCCAAGCGGCGCGGACGCCCGTTTTCGCAGGACAAGAGCACGCTCCCGATTCGCTCAGTCGCCGCGGACGTAGAAGAGTCGCAGCCCGCCGGCGTCGGTCTCATTACGCAGGCGTTCGTCGTCGACGTGCAGGTCGCAATCATCGACACGCGAGCGAGAGAACGAAGTCGATCGACTTCAGAGCGACCCGCGGCACCGTGAAACCGAACGAGACCTCGAGCACATCTCACGCAGCGGCGTTCGGCGTTAGCAGTCCGCCGCAGAAGTGTGGCATAGCCGCCCTCGGCTGTGTTTCCGCGGTGTCAGGGGCGATTCTTGGCGCCCAAGCTACTTTCGCGGCGGACTGTTAGCGGAAGCGTCGGCTAAGCGCGGCGATGCCGCCGAGCAGGAGCAGCGCGATCGAAGAGGGTTCGGGAACGGCGCTGGGGCCATCCGGTCCGGCGGGCGCGGTCGATTGATTCAATAGCACGGAAAGCAGATCACGCCGCAGCACATCGCCACTAAGCGATAGCGCGGGCGTGGAGGCGTCGAACGGCGGATCGGAAAGCAGCGACGATCCCGTCTTTCCGGCGCGACGCTCGTTGATCGACGCGACGATGCGATCGATGGGAGAATCCGGGAAAACGCCCTGCAGCGATTGCGTGTCCACGCCGAGACCGGCCAGCATCGCGACCGTAATGTCGAAGAACACATTGCCCTTGATCGCGATCGGTCCGATGTCGAAATCGGTGTCGGTGCTTCCGTCGGCGGCGAGCCCGGTGAGGTCGGCTTGTGAGTTGGTGTTGCCGACGTCGATCAGCAGCGAGTAGAACCCGAGCGGATTGATCTCGAGCGTCTGGTTCGCGTTCAGCGTCCCCGTCAGCGTCGCGTCCTGTGCGCCGCTCTTGGCGCGGATCGCGTAGTTCAGATTATTGAAATTGATAACCGTGTTTCCGGTCTTGAGGCCGCGGCCGGTGACCTGCGCGGTGGCGTTGACCGCTCCGGCAAGTTGGATTTCATAGTTCCCGAAGTCGAACACCTCGGGTCGGCCTGACGAGTCGGGACCGAACGTGCGATCGAATTCGAGCCGATAGCCGCGCCGCAGCGAGGCGGGCACGATGCGAAGCCTGCCCGATCGGGCTCCGTTCACGCGAAACCCCGTGCCGGTCGGGTTCACCGGCGAGCCGCTCGGAGTCGCGGCAATCTCGAGCCCGCGGAAGATGTCGGTAAACAGGCCGGCGCGAGCCGTGCTCGCCGGCGAGGCAACCGCCAGTGCGATCAGCAGTGTTTTGATCCGATTCACGGTGATCCCTCTCAACAGCACGCGCGGACAATCGCTCACTGCTCAACGAGCATAATCGCCGAGCGCGGCGAACTCAAGGCGTATCGGCGACACCCGTCTTATCGGCGTGGGCCGCGGTGTACTCCACTTGCGGCGGACGGGGCCGGCGGGTCGCGCCGCGCGGCGCGCATTTTGCGCGTGCGGTCGGCTGCACACAGACGCAGGTCGAGTTATAATCACTCGCAGGAATGTCGAGCCTACGGACTCACGGTCGGCGACTCCCTCGGATCCGTCGCCGCGGCTCCCTACCCGGTTTGCGAGAACATGCAACGAATTCGTGCTCATTTCTGGTTGATCGCAAGCCTGTTCGCATTGGCAGCACCCGCAATTCGCGCCCAACAGACCGCTTCCGCACCGGCCGACGCTTTGTCGGCGGATGATCGGCAGCGCCTCACCGACATGATCAGTCTCATCGAAGGGCAGAACTCGCCCCAGGCAAGACGCACCGGGGCGACCGAATTGCTCCGCCAGCAATGGCCGGAAGTATCCCCCAACATCGTCCGCATTCTCAGCGGTCCGAACAAGCCCGCTCGGATCGCCGTTGCCGAGGCGCTCGCGGCCCTGCCCCAGGCCTTCCACGCCGATTTTCTCGAGCCGCTGCTCGCCATGCTTGCCGACACCCAGCCGCAGGCTCGATCCGCGGCCCAAAGCGCGCTCGCGGTCTGCAACGACCAGCGCCTCATCCCGCGCTTGCGCTCTGCTGTGCTCGGCGATGGCCCCCCCCCACTACCCCCGACAGCCGCGCTCGACACGCTCGGGCAGATGACCTCGCGCGACGCTGTCGCCGTGTTGGTCGACGCGCTGGCGAATGCACCGCTTCGGTCGGCGGCGCTCAACGCGCTCGAGCACGCAACTGCGCTCGAGTTCAAGGCCGACGCCGACGCCGCTCGCGCTTGGTGGGACGGCACACGCGAAATCTCCGACCAGCGCTGGCAGGCGATGCAGATCGAGCGCCTCGCGCGGCGCAATCGCACGCTCGCGCAACGTTTGCGCGACGTGGAAACCCGGCTCAGCGCCACGCTGCGCGAACGCTACGTACGCGCAGCCGAGAAAGAGCACGCCGCACTGCTGACGGCCTTTCTCAGCGACCCCTCGACCTCCGTCCGACTGATGGGGCTCGAACTCATGCAGGCCGAAGTGGTCGGCGGAAAGACGATCGGGCCGGACGCGGCGGCGCGAACGCGGGCCTTGCTCAACGCCCCAGAAACTTCCGTCCGCGCCGCGGCGGTCCGCACGGTCGCCGGCCTGCGCGACTCGGCGGATGCGCCGCGATTGATCGCCGCGCTCTCAAGCGAGCGGGCCGACACTGTGCGGCGAGCGCTCGTAAACGCACTGGGATACGTGGGCGGCGGCGATGCGGTTGAGTCACTCGTGAAATTGCTGGCCGAAGCCGGATCAGAGATGGCCGACGAGGCCGCCACGGCGCTGGGGCGTCTCGCGGAGCGCGGCGTCTTGCAGGACGGACCGCGCGATACGGTGGCGCAGGCGCTGCGTGCGAAGCTTTCCGCCAAGCCCGACGACCGCGTCTACGAGCGCCTGCTGTGGGCGATGAGCCGCGTCGCGGACCCGCGCTGCGGACAGGCATTCGTCGCGGCGCTACACGCGAAATCTGTGCCGGTGCGGCTGGCAGCGGTGCGCGGGACCGGTTTGCTCGCCGGGCGCAAAGAGGACGCGCCCCCGCCCGCAGGCGCACCAGCGACGGAAGGCGTCCTGAGTCACGCGGCGTTGTGCGACGCGCTGGCGGCGGCGATCGGCGATTCGGACGCGGGTGTGCGGCGAGCCATTGTCGACGCACTCACCAAACTCGCCACGAGCACCGCGCAACGCGACGCGCTCTGGACGCGGATCAGCACCCAGGCCGAACCCGACGCGGCGATTCGCAACGCCGCCTGGCGCGGTTTGCTCGACCTGCTCCAGACGCGGCCCATCACCGAAATCGAACAGCGCATCGCGGCTCTGCCCGATGAACCCGCGCGCCCCGGACGCACGCTCGAACTTCTCCGGCTGATGGAATCACGCCTTGCCGCCGACGCGGCGAAGCGCGGCGAGCTCGGCGCGCTGCGGGCCCGGATCGCCGCACAATTCGCGGCAAGCGCAAAACTCGACGACGCGATCAAGACCTACTTGCAGGCGCTTCAGGATTTGCACGCCGCCGGCTCGAAACAGATTCCACGCGTATCGATCGAATTACTGCGGCTGGCGCTTCTGAACGGCCGCTACTCGGCGGACGTGGCCGCGGCGCTGGCGAACGGAAATCCTGCGCTCGACGGCGCGGCAGTTTGGGAGCGCATTCGCGCGGACGTCGAGGCGCGGCTCAATCGCGACGGCGTCGATCGCGCGATCGCCATCTTGGCCGGCATGATGGCTCGCCCGCCCGCGTCGATGCCCGCCAAAGCGCAGACGGGGATCGAAGCGATGCTCGCGAATGCGCGCGAGTTGCGTATTCGGTTCGATCGCGAGGACGTGGACGCCGCGCTGCTCAAACTCCGCGCGAACCCGACTGACGAGGCCGCGAAAGCGTCAATAGTAGCACTAGGCGAACGCGCGCTACCCGCGCTCGACGTGGCGCTGCGGGCGCTCTTGGCCGCAAAATCCCCGAACGCCGAAGCCGAGCGTCTCATCCACGATCTGCTCCGAGCGATCAAGCCGGACTGGCCCGGTTTCGCTCCGGACGCGGTCGCCGGCGACAAGCTCAAGGCGCTCGACGCGCTGCACCCGTCATCGACGGAATAGCCCAGACCAGGAACACACGCGACGTCCGCCGAGATGAAAGCCACCGCTGGGCGCGCACGTTGCCGGCACGGTTCGACGCCGGTGCAGGCCGGCGGCCCGCTGATGCTTTCGACGCCGGTGCAGGCCAGCGCGCCCGACCCGGCGGCCCAGGCCTCGCCCGAGCTGCCGGTGTTGATGTTCTTGACCTTCCAGCCGGTGGTGTCGTTGTCGGCGAAGTCGTCGTTGACGAAGTAGACCGGCGATTCGCCCACGACCGTGCGGCTGGTCAGTTCATTGGTCGCGTTGTAGACGCGCGTTTCGGAGGCGGTCACGCCGCTGTTGACGCGCGCCAGCGTGGTGATGTTGCCCAGAATGTCCATCGTGTACTGGATCTGCCGCGGGTCGGACCATTCGCTCAGGATGTCCGTGCGGCCCGAGTTCAGCCGGCCGACGTCGGCCTCGGTCAGGCGGCTGAGCCCGTCGTAGCTGTAAAGCTGCGCCCGGCCCAGCAGCACCTTGGCCTGCTCCTCGGCGAACTTGGGCGAGCCGCCGCGCTTTAATCCATACGGGATCCTCTCGTGTCGCCCCAGATTTGGTCCACAGATTCCGTCGAAGAGGCAGGATTTGGACCCTTTGATTCCGTGCGTCGCGCGCCGTACCGCCACACGATCGGCCCCTCCGCTACCAATAACGCAGCCATTTCGTCGCCGCCAGCGGGCGCGATGGCAACAAATCGCTCGACGCTGCCGTATGTGCTGTTGAGCACCTCAGAATACACCAGACCTCCGTGGTCATCGAAGAGGCGCAGAAAAAGCCGAAAGTCGCTGTAGCCAACCAGTCGCCCCTGGTACATCAGATGGTTGGCTAGGACCAGGGACTCCTCGTCGGGCAGAAAACGCGCGACTTCCGCGATCAAGCGGCTCAGGCCGATTGCGTCGTTCTCCAGCCGCGCCACCGGGGCGGATCCGTCGATCGGAAGCACAAGCAGTTGTTGTTCCACGTACTGTAGAAGGAACCGCCGTCCGGGGTGACCCGGGAACGGCGATACGGCCCATCCATGTCCGGGAAGAGGCATCGTACGCGACACCTTTCCGTCGCCGCTTCGCACGCGTAGCTCGTATTCATATGGAACATAGGAACGCTCCCTGCGCGTAGTATAGACGCGATCACACAAGCCATCGCCGTCAAAGTCGAGCAAACGTGCGTCGTAGAGGAAGATCTGCCGCATCTGGCCCCGGTCGGAATAGGTCTCGAGCGGCCACTCATCCAGTGTACGGCCGAATCGATCAACTACCTTGAACGAAAGTCCGTGTGACGTATAGAAGTCCAAGGTTCCGTCGCGGTCGTAATCCACGTATCGATAAGAAGGCGAAAAAGCAGGCGAATGCGGTGTGTAAAAGGAAGCCATCAGCTTTCCGTTGTGGTCCACGAGACGTCCGGCGCCAACGAGAAACTCGCAAGTACCATCGCCATCGACATCGATGATAGTTGCGCTATCGAGGCGCTCACGGTTCTCCGGATGAATTCTCTTGCGCGCCGTAATATTCCCGGACAGATCGACGAACGTGATGTCGACTGCGGGTCCAGGTTGATTTCGTACACCCTGTAGAATCGCGAGTTCCGAGCCGGGCCGACCATCAAATGCACCGAAGCTCAACCGCGCAATCGGCCTATCCAGTTCCAGGAACTTTGTCTTTTCGAGCCTGGTGGAGGGTTTCCTTACGCCAATGTCCGCCCAATGCGGCAGGGGCACATAGCATCCACAGATGCAGGAAACCGTGAAGCAGGAAACGACACCCAACATGGACGCGCGGCAACCGTGGGCGCGTCTGTTGGCGGGCGACGATCGGACATCTGTCAAATACATCATCTTACGACTCATGGTGTTCCATCGTCTCGGCCATCTGGAGACAGAAAGTTGCGTCCTCCACAGGCATTTGGACCGGGTAGGGGCGGCGGAAACAGGTTGAGACACGGGCAGCCGAAGAACCCGCCCATCAAGAACCGAAAGACCGTTCCGCCGGCGAGGGGATTGCATGGACCGACGCCAGGCGCGCCATTCTGGGCTTCCTGACACAAAATCCAGTCGCAACGCCTCTTGCACGGATTGAAGATATCCAGCGCATTCGTTCCGTTCTCGAGATAACATTCATCGTGTCGCTTGCATGCAGCGTCGACACAGTCTTTGGGAGATACCGCGTTGGGACCTGTTGGTGGAGGTTCACCCAGTTCGTGAGGCCCGCAGTATTCCCCGTACAACTGTAGCAATCCTTCTGGATCAACACCGTATACGGGGTTGCTCCCGATGTAGGCGTAGAGGTTCATGCCGTCAGCGTAGTACTTCAGCACGTCTAACTTGCCATCCAATCCAAAAGAATCCCGGTGGCTGAAACGATAGACCGAGTTGGCCAGCTCTCGCGACCGATTCTGGTAGCTGCCCTCCTCCCGATTCAGCGGCAACCCCTGGTGCGCGAAGACGTTTCCCACGCTGGAGGTGGGACCGGTGTCGGCGAATTGGCCATCGCCCGCTAGGACGGTGAATTGCCCGAAAGGTGAGTATCGGTATCGTTCGACCACGCCTCCGGTACTGTCGGTGATGGTGGTGACATTCCAGTTGCGACCCTGACTGAAGGTATAGCGAGCGTCGGCTGGCGACTCGCCGGATTCGCCGGCGCCGGTGTTGTCCGGGTTGGTATCGTTGGACGCCGTTGCATCGCCGTTTACCTCGAGCCACAGGTGCTCGTCGGTGTATCGCGTTCCGGGCAGGAACGCCATCGTGGTCTGGTTCGATGCGTTACGCGTCTCGAAGATGTTCCAGCGACTGAGTGTCGACCTACTCGGCCCTACCCCGCCGTAGTAGAACACCACAGCCGTATCGCCCCCATCGTTGAGCGTGTTCTCTGGACCGACGTTGGAGACGGTCTTCCTGGCTCGGCGCACATCGCCGTAGTATTCGTAGTCGCCGATGGTGGTCTCATCACTGCCGACCACGAGCTTGGCAAGTCGCAGGCGGTTCCAGGCATCGTAGTCGTACACGAAGATGCCGTCGTCGGTCAGGTTGCCGTTGTCGTCGTAGGTGAGCGTGATCGCAGCCGAATTGAAGTCGTCGGAGATGAGAATCTCG
>Ga0114931_10010813_pt1 | contig 10831 bp, 7 predicted proteins | sample 2SBtaG_FD_89579 | JGI IMG/M metagenome (GOLD analysis project Ga0114931, IMG submission 89579) | Deep subsurface microbial communities from Kolumbo volcano to uncover new lineages of life (NeLLi) - 2SBTROV14_V59a metaG | ecosystem: Environmental > Aquatic > Marine > Volcanic | place: Kolumbo...
TACGTCGTTTTAAAACCTCGTTGCTGGGGACCCCTACCACATAATACAGCCCCTGCTGGTCGGCCAGCCGGTAGAAGGCCGGGCAGCTGAACCCACTATCGGCCCGAATCGTAATCTCGATAGCAGGGTAACGATCCCTGATCTTCCGGATCACTCGCTTTAGTATGGCCACATACCACCGGGTCGAATGACTATTGCCCGGCCGCAGGACCGGAACAATAATCTGGCCGGTCTGTCCGTCGTGAAAGGACAGCTCATTATACATAAATTGCCCATAGAATCCATGAAACATACTTAGCTGCTGGCGGCCATGCGTCGGGTCATCGGTCGTATCGATATCAATGATAAGCTCGCTGCGGCCTTCCAGGGAATCCACATACCGGTCGACCCAGGCGTGGCACAACCCAAACAAGGCGTGCTTATCTATACTGTTTTCGAAACGGCTGAGTGTGGGTTGGCAAGCCATCTCGCCCTCCAGCACATCCGTAAATAACGGGTCGTTTTTCAGGTGTTCGGTGTCGTTGCAATCTTCATATCCTTGCATGAGGGTGAATACACGCTGTTTTAATCTTATAGGGTAAATTCCCCGTGGCTTGCCACGAAGAAAAATAAAATCCTAAACCTGATACCCCGTCTGCTTGCAGCGAGGTAGTTCATTAATTTCTCGACCGAATGCTCCACTTTAGAGGGATCACGCTGGTCGGGAATGTAGCGGCTAAACCGGCGAATGACCTTGTGTTTGCGCTCGAGTTTTTCCAGCAGCACGACGGCTCCGTCAGAGCTTACGCCTTCGGCGGAAAAATCAACAGATACTTCTGTATTTCCTCGATAAAAAGCGGTAGTTTTTTCACTCATATTTGGGGGGGCTTAAAGGTTATTTATTGGCATATATATATATACCCTGAAAATAACACCTTAGAACCCCAAGTATGAGTTTTTTTATGAATAATCCGGGTTAAAAAGCCGATTCTCTTGTCACAAGACAGATGTTGTTTTGGGTAAAACAGGCAATTCTGATTGCATAGAGTGGAATAAGATTACAACCAATACATTCCGTTGATGGTCAATAAAATAACCTCAGACATTTATTCATAAGGAAGGGGGGGAATTTCATCATTAAACTATCAACTCTATATAAATAAATATACAATCAATAGGATAGTAAATAAGGTGCGTGATAATAAACACTTATATATTATACGTTGTTATTATTTCGTATATTTACAACTACAATGAAAATATACGGTAATTTCATAATTTTATTTAGTAATATGTAAAAAATAATTTAAGTAAAAATAGTAATAGCATTTCTCAATAAATATTTTTAATCATACATACTTCTTGCGGATGGCCAGGGTAAAACCGTCCAGAAATCTTAAAACGAAAAAAATAACGACATGAAACAATGCTATAGAGTGTTTGGTACTGTTTTTGTTATGCTATTTGTTGCGTGTTTGCCAATAATGGCGCAACAAATGACAATAACAGGTACCGTAAGAGATGCAAATTCCGGTACGGTCTTGCCGGGAGTTAATGTGGTGGTAAAAGGCACAACAACCGGTACCGCTACTGATGCAAATGGAAAATATACACTTTCAGTACCAGGTGAGGCGGACTCCCTGGTGTTTTCGTACATTGGCTACCTGCCAAAAACAGTGGCTGTTAACGGCATGAAGACAATAAATGCATCGCTTGAACCAACGGTGCAGTCTTTGAAGAATGTTGTTGTTACGGCATTTGGACTTAAGCAGCAGACCCCATCGCTGGGTTATGAGGTCCCACAAATTGATAATCAACAAGTTACTGAAACAAAGCAGACTAATGTAGTTGCTGCTTTGCAGGGACAGTTTGCCGGTGTTAATGTAACTAGTACGGGTGGTAACCCAGGTCAGTCGGCAAGAATTGTGATTCGGGGGATTAACTCTTTGGATCCAAGTGCTGACAATCAGCCATTATTCGTTGTCGATGGTGTCCCTGTTAATAATTCAACATATAGCGGAGGTCTAAATAGTCAGGATTTCGGGTTCAGTAACTTGCTTTCACAAATGAACCCTCAGGATATCGAATCAATCTCTGTACTGAAAAGTGGTGCAGCAACTGCATTGTATGGTATCCGGGCTGCTAATGGTGCTATTGTCATTACGACAAAAAAAGGAACAGCAGGGAAGACCCACTTCAGCTACACGAGCTCGGTACAGGCTTCCGATCTTTCAAAAGTGCCCAAACTTCAGAAGCAATACATGGCCGGATGGTATGGAAAACCGAACTACAAAAGCTATGATTTCCCATTTCATGCGTGGGGGCCTAAAGCCGATACCGTTGCAAATGCAAAGTTTTATAATAACTTCCAGGATTTTTACCGCACGGGTCTGAACATCAATAATGATGTTAGTGTTTCCGGTGGAAATGACCATGCAACGTTCTACCTCTCGGCAAACAACCAGAGTCAGAAGGGAATCACTCCTAATACGAAACTCGATCAGTCATCTGTTCGTCTGCGTGGTGATGTAGCGTTGTTAGATAATCTGCATGTTAGCGGGTCTGCAAACTACAAATCCAACAGTGGCCGTCTGGTGCCGCAGGGACACGGTAACTTCTCAACTCCGATGTCGGATCTGCTCTATTATCCAACGAGTATCAGTATTCGGCCATACGTGAAACCGGACGGCACACAGTACTCATACACGCCATTCCTGGATAATCCGCTTTACAAAGCCTATCACTTTTTCATGCGGACCAACAGTGATCGTATTTTGAGTAATGCGTCGGTTAAATATGACCCGTTATCTTGGTTGTCGATTAATTATCGAATAGGTAATGATGTGTTTTCTGATCATCGTAATCTGACCGAACCCGGTCCTCTCGGGGTTCCAAATGAGTTACCTCTTTCATCTACCGGTTTTGTGCAAAAGTACACAATCAAAAGCAGCCAGGTAACCTCTACTTTACTGGTAACAGCAAAGAAACAATTTGCATCCAAATGGCAGACTGAATTGACGGTAGGTAATGATATTTTTGCCAATCATTATTACCGCCTGATGGTAGAAGGAAGTGACTTTAATATTCCGGAATTCTACGATCTGAGCAACACAAGTACCATTTCAACTTCTGACGCAACGATTCGCAAGCGTGTTGTTGGTGTATATGGTGACTTCAAAGTAAACTATGATGACATGGCTTATTTAACAGTTACAGGACGTAACGACTGGTCATCAACACTTCCTGTAAATAACCGTTCATTCTTCTACCCATCTGTTAGTGGTAGTTTTATCTTGAGCCGTGCTCTTACTCTTCCGGATGTGTTTAGTTATGCTAAGTTGCGGGCCTCATATGCTATTGTTGGTAAGGATGCTCCACCGTATGTAACTGGAGTTACTTATTCATCTGCCTCCGGTTTTCCGTTCCGCGGACGTGCAGGTATCACCAAAGACAACACATTGGGTGATCCCAACCTGAAACCGGAAAAGACAAATTCGTTTGAAATCGGTACAGATTTGAGATTCCTCAATGACAGGCTGGGTGTTAATGTGACCTGGTAAAAGCAGATCAGTAAAGATCAAATTTTCCATGTGCCGGTCAGTAACACTACCGGATACACGGAGTTTGTAACCAACGCAGGACAAATCAATAATCAGGGTCTCGAACTTACACTGTCCGCTTTCCCCGTTCAGACAGCAAATTTCTCATGGCAGATTAAAGCAAACTGGACGAAGAACAACAACAAAGTCATATCCATCCAAAAGGGAATTGATTCGATCGAGTTGCTTGGTTCGTCCTATTCCTATGGAGGCTCCGTAGTCGAAAAACTGATTCCGGGTATGCCGTATAGAGTGATACTGGGTACCAGCTACAAACGGTACTATGCTGATCCATCGAAAGAAGATCCACTGCATATCGATAAAAATGCACCGCTCCTGATTGGTTCGGATGGGTTCCCGGTTGTTGACTACAACTACAAAATCCTTGGCAATGCTACCCCAAAATGGACCGCAGGCATTACCAACTCGTTGAGCTACAAAAATCTGAGTCTTTCATTCCTGGTGGATATCAAGAAGGGTGGAGACATGTTCAACACGCCTGCCGCATTCTTTGCAGCCCAGGGAACTTTGCCAATCACGGCCAAACGTGATCAATCGATGGTATTCCAGGGTGTGCATGCTGATGGTACGCCGAACACAACGAAAGTATGGCTCGGTCAGGGCGTTGGTCCTGATGGTGTCAACTATGGTGATGGTTACTTCCGCAACGTATATCGCCTGGTTGATTCCAACTTCGTGGAAGATGCTTCATGGGTACGTCTGCAGTACGTGACACTCTCGTACAACTTGCCGAAGTCGATTTACAAGAGCACGCCGCTGAATAATATCAATATTTCATTGACGGCTAATAACATTCTCTTGTGGACTCCATATTCCGGCTTTGATCCAGAGTCGTCACAATACAGTGCTGAGAGCAATACTCAGGGCTTCCAGGGGCGTACGACACCTCAAGTCCGCAGCTTCACGGCATCCATAAGATTCGGCTTTTAATCAACAGCAAATAGTTTAAGATATTATGAGACAATCACTTAAAACCAACAAAATGACATTCCGGTTGATTATGGCCGGAACGATATTAATGCTGGTGGCAGGCTGCAAGGATTTTCTTAATGTAAATCAAAATCCAAATGCGTCAACAAAACCGTCGCTTTCGGGGTTGTTGTCGGATGCAGAATACACCACCGCAAACAACAGCTATGATGCTGCCAGTGTAACTACGTACTATGTGCAGCAACTGGCGTCTCCAAGCGGAAGCTCGACTGATCGTCAGCACGAAGTCTATCTCGACGGTACATGGTACAACCTGTACAGCACGATGACAGATTTGAAGGACCTGGATGCCCTGGCTCAGAAGAAGGGCGCTACCGAATATTCCGCCATTGCTAAGATTCTTCTTGCAATGAATCTTGGTGAAACGACGGATTTATGGGGAGATGTCCCGTATTCAAAAGCGTTTCAGGGTCAGGCTGATCTGACTCCGACATACGATAGCCAGCAAGAGATCTACACTGATATCCAAAAGCTTCTGGATGATGCTATTAATGCAATTCAGAGCGGCGGATCCAGTGCGACGGAGACACCCAACTCTGATGATTATTATTATGGCGGTAATATGCAAAAATGGCTGAAAACGGCTTATGCACTCAAAGCCCGCTATCTCAATCATCTAAGCAAGAAATCCAGTTATGATGCCTCCGCTGTTCTGAGTGCTGTCGGTAAGGCGTATCAGTCAAATGATGACGATGCCCAACTGACTTACACCAGTGACCACAGGAACCCGTGGGCTACGGTTGTGCTTAATAACCAAGGCGGTGTTCTGGGCGGTTTCATCTCAGATTACCTGATTCGTGCCATGGCTGATGCACCACACCTGGCTCAATCGACAGACACATCGATCTATAATGTTTATGATCCGCGTCTGACGACAATCACCGATACGCTTGCGGGCGGGACATATAACGGGACGGTTAACGGTAAGGGATCTCCCAACACGCCGTATAATTTCCTGACCGCAAATTCCTGGTTCTCAATGGATAATTCTCCAATTCAACTGGTCACATACTCGGAGATGAAATTCATCGAGGCCGAAGCTGCTTTCCGCAATAACGATAAACCCACGGCTTACCAGGCATATCTCGATGGGATAAAAGCCAATATGGATAAGCTGGGTATCCCTGCTGATCAGGAAAACGCATACCTGAGTAATCCAGCAGTGGCCGTTGGTGCCGGCAACCTGACCCTTGAGTTAATTTTCAAGGAGAAGCTTGTCGCCCTCTTCCTGCAACCGGAGGCATGGACTGACGCCCGTCGTTTCGACTATCAGTACAAAGATATGACGGTCCCGTTCATGCAATACCCGGCATTGAATGGCAAGTTCATCCGCCGGATCCTGTATCCGCAATCTGAACAGTCACGAAATGCAAGCAACATACCGGATGTATCGCTGACAACTCACATGTGGTGGGACCAGCAGTGATCAGTTTACAGTAAACAGTGATATTGGAAAGGGACAATCATTCGTGGTTGTCCCTTTTTTATGCTTGGCGTTCTCATCGTAAGCCGGACTGTTAGTCCGGCACATAATGCTAAATTAGTTTGGAAGAAAGTCTCATCCCGATGGTCGGGGAGAGGTTCACACCGCAACCGAATCCGGATCTACGACCATTCCATTAATCACAACCATCCGGGTCGTGTGTCCATCAAAAAAATGAAGATTGGCAGGTTCGTTGATGGCAAGACTCGTTTCAGAAGTATCGCTAATGGAATCGCAAATATTAAGCGGACGCCATTTCTCTTTGAAAGAATCCGGTTCATGGTTCAGATAAATATTGGTATACCCTTTTTTTAGCAGATTTGCGACGGGGGGTAAGGCATCGAACGATTCCTCCGGAATGTAAACTTTGCCCGGATATACAGCGAATCCCTTTGCATCGATTTCCTCATACCCATAAAAACCATTTAGATCACCGATATCTTCGATTACGGCATGATGGATTAAACGTCGCCGATGTGGGTCAAGTTTCTCATTTCTGTTGATACCGATATCTGCCTGTATTTCTGTATCATGGTGCTGAATCGTGGCATTACGAATAACCAGATCGAAATAACGGCGCTGATTTTCCCGGAGATTATAGTATCCGTCGAGTGATTCATTTTTGTAAACATGGCCTGCTATTGAGCTGAGGGCATGTAGGTACGATGCCAGATTCCATTTGCGGGGAATCAATTTTTCACTATCGTTTTCATATCCACCCGATTCTATTAGAATGGTTGAAATCCCCATTTTTTGAAACTGGTCGCCAAAAGCACGAGCCTCAAACTCATCTTTGTAAGAACCTATACGATCTTTCAAGTGGCGGGACAAATACCCGTTCAATCCTGAAATGACCTGCATGGCATAACGTCTGTTTTGTGGAATTATCCCGGAATGATCTACAGGCGGGGCAAGAAAAGTAAGGGCCGCGGGATATGGAGTTGTTCCCGGTGTATAATATCTCATCTGATCATGCAGATTGAACCCGAACTTCGGTTTCAGTTTCCTGGCCTGATTCATCAATATTTGTGATTCGGGGGATTGAAGCGCCAGAGCATCCCTGTTCAGATCGATACCGAGTGCATTTCGTCTTTGAAACCGTTCCGCTCCATCCGGGTTGACCATCGGTATGATGTGGAGTGTCAGGTTCTTTAAAAGCAGCTGTGACAGTTCTTCAAAGATTGAACCCCGAAGTGTGAGGCAACGAAATAGATCGAATAACGCCATAGTTGCCGTGGGTTCATCACCGTGCATCTGCGACCACATCATGACGGGAATAGGACCACTTCCTATTGAAATGCGATAGATTGGGCGATCTTCAACCGATTTCCCGATCTCCTCGATGCGAAAATCGTCAATACCCTCGAGGCGGCGAATGAGCGGGATGAGATCCGAATGACTGATTAGACGATGACGCAGTGCCGGCTCGCGAATATTTTCAAAACGCTGCATCAAATGGTCAACGAGCTGATTTAGGGACTCAGAGGTCTGTATCATCTGAAATGGTAATTTTTAACAAAAACAGGAATGATAGAGCAGTGGAATCCTGAGGCAATAGGTAATAATCATTTTTCCAAAACTAATTCTGTTTGATTCGCAACCTGTTCAAGGTCATTTAACTATTGCATCTGCCGCTATTGCCGTGCATATTACGCAGCGTCGATGCCGTTTCAAAACCAAGGGGTTTCTATAAACTATGAACAACTATACAGGTGTTATTCGTATCCGGTTTATCGGATATTTTTTGTCAATTTTTCTGATTGTAACATTTTTTAACGGATGCAGAAGCACCGAACAACTGACGCGGCCCGAAGTAAAGCCGGGTTACCAGACGATTCTGGATACTTCAACGGTTTTGAATCGTGCCTTTACCGGATTCGTGCTTTATGATCCGTCGGATAATAAGATGATTTGTCAGAGGAATGCCGATCGTTATTTCACTCCGGCGTCCAACAATAAGCTGTTTACCTTTTATACCGCACTGGTAACATTGAAAGACTCGTTACCAGGACTTCTTTATGTCCGTCACGGTGATTCACTTATTTTCCAGGGGACAGGCGACCCGGCTTTTTTATATCCCGTTTTCAAACGGCAGCCGGTTTTTGAGTTTCTTTCGAATCAAACCGATTCCCTCTATTTCGATCCGGATAATTTCGATGCGACACCTCTCGGGCCGGGATGGTCATGGGATGACCTCAACTATTACTATGCTCCTGAACGCACTCCATTTCCGATCTATGGAAACGTCGCTCGCTTTAAAGTCAGGAAGGTCACCAATTATGATCTTTCATTGACTGATTCAGCAAATGATGTGACACCTCGCTCCCTGCGGGCCAACGTTCGTTATGCATCTCCAGACAGTCAATCATCTAATTTCGTTGTCCGCAGCCTTGGAAAGAACCAGTTCACATTCTATCCGCGCAGCGACACGACTCACATCGAAGTTGAAGTGCCTTTCCATTACACACCTGAGCTTTTTGCTGAAATGTTGGGTGATACACTTCATAAAAAGGTAGGCATCGTACATGGTAGATTGTACGGGAATCAAACTACAATATCCGGTATCCCTGCGGATTCTCTTTATCGACATATGTTGCTTCCCAGCGATAACTTTATTGCCGAGCATTTGCTTTTGATGTGTTCCCAGGTTCGCTTCGGCAAAATGGTCCCGGATTCTATCATCCGGTACATGAAACATACGTACCTGAAGGACCTGCCTGATCCTGTTATTTGGGTCGATGGTTCCGGATTGTCACGATATAACCTTGAGACGCCGCGAAACATGGTGGCGCTTTTGCAGAAGATCAACAAGATTGTTCCTGATTCGACGCTATTCAAACTTCTGCCCGCCGGCGGGGTTTCCGGAACATTGAGAAACTGGTATAAGGCAAATAAACCATACGTATTCGGTAAGACCGGCACACTCAGCAATAATCACAACCTGAGTGGATACATTATCACAAAATCAGGACGAAAACTGATCTTCAGTCTGATGGTCAATCACTATGTCGTCTCAACATCAACAGTAAGACGTGCCATGCAAAACCTCCTCGAAGCCGTTCACAACGATCTCTGAGCAGTGATCAGTATCAGTTAGCAGTAAACAGGTAGAGGTCGGAGTCGACAGAATCATACAACTATGATCTATCAACTAAGAATTAAAAATTAAAAATTTAGGATTAAGAATTATTTCCCCGAAGACCATGCTTTCCAGCCGCCGGCAAAGTCGTAAACATGGGGGAAATTCAGCTTGGATGTCATGATTTTACACGCATTAAAGCTCCGGCTTCCCGAATGGCAATACACGAGGTAGGTTTTCGAGGTGTCGAGTTTGGCAACCTCATCATTAAAATTTGATGCGTAGTAGTTGATGTGTACCGCATTAGGTACATGACCTTTTTTGAATTCCATATCCGTTCGCACATCCAGAACAACGGTGTTCGGCTGGTCCATCATCTTCTCAAATGTAGTTTTGTCAATTTTCTCGAAACCCTGTTGCGATCCGGAATCTCCGGATTCTTTTTTGTTGGACTGGCAAGCCGTAATGGTTGCAAAAGCCAGGATCAGTAAAATAGTAAGAGAAGATGAACGCCTGATTGACATAAGGTACCTCATTTTATTAATCAGTAACGGATGATCTGTCGATAAATCCTCGAGGGTAAGATAAAAAGCATAACAATATCTGCCATCATACAGTTTATTTGTTCGCGATTAATCGCGGTGATAATTTTAGCTGATTATTTCTATCAATTTTAAGTTGGGATATTAAATGTTACCGTTTGGGCGAGGATTCAAGATGCCGGCGGAGTGGAGTACCCATTCCGGAACACAACTTAACTGGCCGACGAACAGAGAAACGTGGCCGGGCACGCGCATGAAACGCGTTGAAAAAGTATACTCGGAGATTATCAGAGTCTTGTCTGCGCATGAGACCGTTTATTTGCTGGTACCGGACAACAGATATAGTCAGCATGCCCGTAAAGTGCTCCTTACTGAAAAGATCGATCTTTCAAACGTGGTATTTCATGAAGTGCCGACGAATGACGCCTGGGCGCGCGACTGTGGACCGATCTTCGTTAAAAATCCGGCCAATACTTATGCAATCACAGATTGGGAGTACAATGCCTGGGGTGGGAAGTATCCACCGTATGATGACGACAATAAGTTGCCCAAATACTTTTCCAAGATGTATGGAATAGAGCGCTTCCCGGTTGATATGGTGCTCGAAGGCGGATCCATCGATACGAATGGGAAAGGATTGATGATGACAACGGAATCGGTGCTGTTGAATCCGAATCGAAACCCCAAAAAGTCAAAAGCCCAGATTGAACAACATTTGCATGATTACCTGGGACAGGAGAAGGTTATCTGGCTAAAAAAAGGTCTTGCGGGTGATGACACTGATGGGCATATCGATGACTTGTCTCGTTTCCTTGATGAAAACACCGTAATGACTACCGTTTGTGAGGATCCCAATGATGTAAATTATGCGGCATTGCAGGAAAACCTGGAGTTGCTGTCAAAAGCCACCGATCAGAATGGTAAATCACTATCGATTGAAACACTTCCGCTTCCCAATACACGTATTGAAGGAACGACGGTGGATGGATCGGAATATGTACCCGCCAGTTATGCCAATTTTTATATTGCCAACGGTGTTGTTTTGGTCCCGTTTTATGATGAGCGATATGACGAACAGGCGCGATTGCTCCTTCAAAACTATTTCCCGGAAAGGGAAGTTGTCGGTATTCCTTGTGCA
>Ga0114931_10010814_pt1 | contig 10829 bp, 9 predicted proteins | sample 2SBtaG_FD_89579 | JGI IMG/M metagenome (GOLD analysis project Ga0114931, IMG submission 89579) | Deep subsurface microbial communities from Kolumbo volcano to uncover new lineages of life (NeLLi) - 2SBTROV14_V59a metaG | ecosystem: Environmental > Aquatic > Marine > Volcanic | place: Kolumbo...
ATAGAACCTTTATAAAGGGTAGCTGTCCAGTTAAATACTTTGATAGCACTTGGAATTGCCACTAAAAAAGTTAGTAATGAAAATACAAAATTAGCAGTATCACTCATACCGGCTGCAAACATGTGGTGTCCCCAAACCAATGAACCGAATAGTGCAATTGCAAGAGAAGAGTAAGCTATAGCTTTATAGCCGAATATAGTTCTATGAGAATACACCGTAATTAATTCAGTAATTACACCCATTGCTGGAACAGCCATAATATATACCGCGGGGTGAGAATATATCCAGAATAAATGTTGAAATAATACAGGGTCTCCACCTAATGCAGGATCAAAAAGACCTACATGAAAAACTCTTTCTACAATTATTAATAATAATGTAATGCCAATTATAGGAGTAACTAATACTTGTATCCATCCTGTTGCATACAAAGCCCATGGGAAAAGGGGCATCTTGAACCAGCCCATTCCCGGTGCTCTCATTCTATGTATAGTAACTATAAAATTTAACCCTGTCAGTATTGATGAAAATCCTAAAATAAAAGTTGCAGACAGTGTAATAATCATATTTGTGCTGGTTCTTACACTGTAGGGTATGTAAAATGTCCAACCGGAATCAGGTGCACCACCAGGTAAGAAAATAGAAATTATTACAAATATTCCACCGATAACATAAAGATACCACGTAAGTAAGTTCAATCTTGGAAAAGCTACGTCTTTTGCACCAATCATAATAGGTAAAAAGAAATTACCAAAAATTGCTGGAATACCGGGAATAACAAATAAGAATAACATTATTATTCCGTGTAAAGTAAAAAAAGTATTGTATGTATGAGGTCCTACAATTGTTCTTCCGGGAGTTAGTAACTCAAGCCGTATTAAAAAACCAATACTTACACCAATTAAAAACCAGGCTGATATTACTACCAAGTAAAGAATAGCAATTCTTTTATGATCAGTTGAAAGTATCCACCCTAAAAGACCTTTATGTTTACCTTGATAATCAAGATAACTAAGGTGTTCATTACTTTTATTAGCTACAGAATTATCTGCCATTAAACCGACTCCTGATTATCATTTACTTTTTTCTTTTTTACTAAAATAAGAATTACAAAACCTACAGTAATAATAGTAGTAGCACCTACAACTTTTAATATGTCGAATACATAAGTTTTTCCATGGGGATCATAACTAAAACAAAAAGCTAATAATTTACCAACACTCGGAATAATTTTACCTTCAGTGGCATCTATTATTGCTAACTTAAAGCTAAAAGGAAGTAATGCGAAACCTCTATTTTTATTGTAGCGGGGGTAAATATATCTACTCAGTTTCCCATTCTTTGTTAAAATCATTAAAGAAGTAGTATGTATAAATTGTGTCCCTACTCTTTTGTAATTAAAACCGGTAGCTTTTGCTAATTTAGTTATATTAGTGAGGTCACCAGTTAAAAATTCCCAATCTTCAGGCTTAATTTGTTTATCTACTAAGTAAAACATTGCCTTTTTTTTCTTAGCAGCTATTTTGGGAGTTTCTTTTTCATCCATACTGATTAAAGCCACTCTATAATCCTTACCAATTTCTATATCTGATTCGTTAATTAAGGATGCAATTTCTGTCATTAAAGGAGTACAAATACCGGGGCATTTATAATAAACAAAAGCAAGTACAACCGGCTTATCTTTAAATAATTCATTCAAAATAATTTCTTTACCATTTGAATTTTCAAATTTAAGATTCAATGGAATCTTATCACCGAGCTTTTCAATTATATTTATTTTGCCCTTACTTATTGCATAAATATTTATAGTTAGCACAAAAAACAATAATAAAATTGTAATATTTATAATAAATAATTTTAGTTTCATTTCAATCTTAATGTATTTGTTTATTTAAAAATAGAAATAGGCTGCCCCACTGTTTAGAAGAGAGTTGAAACACCTTTCCGTTAAATCCATTATTGACAACATCGTTTACAATAGTATCTATAAATAGTTTCTCATCCTTTTTCCAGTTTAAATTTGAATTCAAAGTAACCAATGCCGAAAATTGGTTGTTGGTTATTTTGTAAAAAAGTTTTCTTCCCTCATTGTCGTTCATGTTTTTTAACGAAGATAATATTTTCTCAATCTTTTGCACAGTAGCTTTTTTTTCTGATATGATTATTTTGGCTGCGAACTTTACCGGTATTTGTGCCGGAATTTTAGCTCCATCAGACAAATTATAATTTAGGTCCAAATTAAGTAAATCGTCTTCTGTTTCTTTGGGTGAATTTGACACAAAATCAGCGCGTATAAAACTACCAAGAGCTAATTTTTCTTCAGGTAATAAATAACTATAAGACGCCATGCCACTTCCGGGGATTCCTTCTTCTAAAGTCTTATATATATCGCTTAATTTTCTCCCGTTTATCCAACCGGTGTTTTTTGTAAAATTTCTTGGCTTAGGCGTTAATGCTACGCCTGCAGTTCCGTCACCTTTGCCTGTGTTACCATGACAGGATGCACAGCTTTGCAGAAATAATTTTTTACCTTTTGCAATAATATCAGCTGAGGGTTCCATTAAAGTCATAACATCAACAGGCGGAATTACTTTTGCTTCCTGTAATTTTAAATCTGTTTTAACTGTATGTGTATTTAATCTTGGAGGAACATTTTGCGAAGTAATATCATTTAAATTATCAACATAAATTAAGCCAATAATAACAATAACAACAATTAAGTATATATATATTCCTGCCAAAGATTTAATAGGATTACTATTAAAAAATTTAAATTTATTATTTTCAGAAGATTTCATTTTATTCTTAATTTTTTAAAGGTGAAAATCCAAACCGCGTTGTAGTTTTGGATCTTTCACAGGCAGCAAATTATATTTATCAAACATCCTGTTAAACATATAAATTATTATACCTATAACAGCTATTAAAAATGATACATCCATCCAGCTAAATGAATAATGTAGCCCGTTAGCATTCATACCCGGCATTACTAACCAATAAAGATCTATAAAATGCATTAATAAAATCCAAATAGAAATATATTTTAATTTCTTTAAATTTGTTTTGGAAGGATGTGATAATAGTACGGCAAATGGGATTAAAAAATGTCCGAAAATTATAATTAATGAAACTACAATCCAACCGCCTTGCCATCTCTGCATAAACCAAAAAGTTTCTTCCGGTAAATTTCCGTACCATATTAACATATATTGTGAAAAAGCTATGTATCCCCAGAAACAAATAAAAGCAAATAATAAAGTACCGAGGCTATAAAAATGATCTTTGGTTAATCTAGGATGCAAATACCCTTTTTCTTTTAATAAAACAGAAACTAATGCCAAAGCTGCTAAAGCTACACAAGCAATTCCAGAAAAGAGATAAACACCAAACATTGTAGAGAACCACCTGGATTCGAGACTCATTATCCAATCAACTGATTGAATGGTTAGTGTAATAGCAAATATTGGAATGAAAATAACAGAGAGTTTAATATTTTTCTTTGTTAAAAATTGATTACCGGATTCATCTTGCTTGCGACTGTTTTTAATAATTAAATAATAAAATAATCCCCAAATTAAAAGAATAACTAATACTCTTACAGAAAAGAAAGGTGTATTTAAATAAACTGATTTTGCTTGAAGCATTGGATCTTTAACAACTTCTGCATTATGAGACCAAACAAATAGGTCCTGAATATTAAATAATAAAGGTATCACCAAAATTAAAAGAAGAGGTAAAGAAGAAGATAGAAATTCACTTATTCTTCTAAACGGTGTACTCCAAACAGCATTAGCAGCATATTCAATTGCTACTAATAAAAGCGAACCAAGTGAAATACTTAATAAGAACAAAAATGCAACCAAGTAACTGTAGGTTGCTCTACTTGGGTCTATAAAATAACCTATTAATCCTGTAACAGTGCCAATGAGAAATAAAATTACACCAAGTTTACCAACATTTCTTGGTAATTCTCTTTTAATATAACCAGAATCATTATTGACCATTAGCGGATGACTCCTTTTTAATCTCTACTAAATCTGATTTTTTTGCATTTTCTGCTCTTTGTAAAACTCTTACATAATCTACAATTGCCCACCTTTCTTGTCTTGTAATTTGTCTGTCATATGCCGGCATAGAATTTTGTCCGTTTGTAATTATATGATATATCCTTCCATCTTCATAGTTTATAATTTTAGCAGAATGAAGTGTAGGCCCGTTTGGAAATTGCCCGTTCAGGCGGCTGTCTCCTTCTGCAAAATTTCCGTGACAAGGGCTGCAAAATGTTAAATATTTTTCCTTTCCTAATTTTAAATTTTCTATAGTTGGTAAAGTAGGATTTGCCAAAACTTGTTTGGGGTTTTTAACACCTTTATATGGATAAGGAATAAATCCTCTTGCAACAGTTCCGTTAACAGGGTCTCTCATAGATCTTCTATCTGCAAAAAATAAGCTGCTTTCCTGAGGAGTTATTTTTTCTTGAAATTCCATCCAATCAAATGGGGTTATATACATTAGTTTATTCAATAAAATATAAGTTGAAGCAGAAGTACCGGCAGCTATAAATATAAGTAATAGAATAAACTTGACATTGAACATTCCATATTTTTCAATCTTTGGCTCGTATATTAATTCTGTTGATTCAGCTCCCAAAGAATCAAATAATTTTAATATCTCATCTTTATCAAATTTATCATCTTCTGTTAAAATATTAATTCCGTATCTATCAACGGAAACTTTTTTCATGTAATTTGTATCGTGCAGTGGATGATTATTGAATGGTAATTTGAAGAAGACGGCAATTAATGCAATAAATGTAGCAACCGAACCGATAAGTACAGTTGTTTCAAAAGTAATGGGTATAAAAGCGGGTAATGCAAAAAATGGTTTCCCACCAATAAATAGCGGATAACTATTAGCTAAGGTCCACCACATAAACAATAATATAAATGAACCACCGAACAATCCAAAAAATAAAGTAACAAATCCAACTTTAGAATGGCTTAAACCCATTGCATTTTCCATTCCGTGTACAGGATAAGGAGTATTTACATCAAATTTTTTGTAGCCTCCATCTCTTACTTTCTCAGCTGCATGAATGATCTTATCAGGTTTGTCAAATATAGCGGCTACTGAATGTAATTTATTACTTCTCATCAGTTAATTAGTTCCTCCGTTATGTGAAGGTTGTGCACCTTCAACAACACCCTTAATCTCCGACATAGCAACCACAGGCATAGTTCGTGTAAAGACAAGCACAAGTGTAAAGAATAGGCCAAAACTTCCAATTAATATCCCAAGATCAACTAAACTTGGAGTAAAGTACGTCCAACTGGAAGGTAGAAAATCCCTGTGGAGCGAAGAAACGATAATAACAAATCTTTCAAACCACATCCCTACATTTACAAGTATAACAACAATAAACATTGCCGGGATTGACCTTCTGATTTTTTTAAACCAAAAAAACTGTGGAATGAATGCGTTACAGCTAACCATTATCCAATAGCCCCAAGCATAATCACCAAAGGCTCTGTTGATAGCTACATACTGCTCGGTAGGTACACCGCTGTACCAGGAAATAAAAGCTTCCATTAAATAAGCATAACCAACCATTGAACCAGTAAGAAGAATAATTTTGTTCATTTTTTCCAGATGATTCAAAGTTATTATGTTTTCCAAGTCAAATACTTTCCTCATTACTACTAATGCAGTAACAACCATAGCAAATCCTGAAAAAATTGCACCGGCAACAAAGTAAGGCGGAAATATGGTAGAATGCCATCCCGGTAATATTGCTGCAGCAAAGTCAAAACTTACAACTGTATGTACTGATAGTACAAGCGGAGTAGCCAAGCCAGCAAAGATCATATATGCTTTTTCATAATCTTTCCAATGTCTGCTTGAGTGTCTCCAACCCAAACTAAAGAAAGTATAAACAAGTTTTTTAACTTTATCCTTTGTCCTATCTCTTAAAGTTGCAAAATCGGGTACCAAACCGAGATACCAAAATAAAAGTGATACTGTAAAGTATGTTGATACTGCAAAAACATCCCAATCTAACGGAGAAATGAAGTTTGGCCAAATATTCATTGCATTAGGATATGGAATTAAATATCCGGCAAGCCAGGGACGACCTACATGAATTATAGGAAATAACCCCGCACATATAACCGCAAAAATTGTCATTGCTTCAGCAAAACGGGCAATGGCGTTTCTCCATCTTTGTCTCAAAAGATAAAGTATTGCTGATATAAGCGTTCCGGCGTGAGCAATTCCTACCCAGAATACAAAGTTTGTAATACCAAATCCCCAGGCAATTGTTTGATTATTACCCCAGGCTCCTATCCCAAAGTAAAATGTTATAGCAATACAAATAAAGCCCAATACCATCAAACCGGATGTGAAAGCTAAAGCTATGAAATATTTTTTTGAAGGATTAGTATCTAACGGCTTAGATATAACTTCGTCTAATTCGGCTATTTCTGGATTCCGAGTAAATTGAACCATTTCTTTGGTATAATCCAAACTCACGATTCCTCCGTATGCGTATTTCTAAGTTTAGCAATATATGTAACATTGGGTTTTGTATTAACATCTTCTAATACATAATATCCAAGTTCATGATTTCTATATTTTACAAATTCCGAATCTTTAGAATTTATATCACCGAATTTAATAGCTTCAGTAGGACACGATTCTTGACACGCGGTTTTCACATTTGCTCCAACTATTTCTCTATCTTCTCTAATAGCCTCTGCCTTTTCTTCCATAATTCTTTGGATACAAAAAGTGCATTTTTCCATCACTCCTCTTGATCTAACAGTTACTTCGGGATTATAAACAAGATCAAATAATTGTTCCTGCTGATAACCGTCTTTAAAATGATCTCTGAAATTAAAGAAATTAAATCTTCTAACTTTATAAGGACAGTTGTTCGCACAATATCTTGTACCAACACATCTATTGTAAACCATCTGGTTCAATCCATCTTCGCTGTGAGTAGTTGCTGCAACGGGACAAACATTTTCGCAAGGCGCGTCATCACATTGCTGGCATAACATCGGTTGTGTACTTACAATAGGTTCATCATAAGAGCCGGAATAGTATTTATCTATTCTCAACCAATGCATTCTTCTTGCTTTTTTTATCTGTTCTTTTCCAACCACTGGTACATTATTCTCTGCAGTACAAGCAACTATACAATCTCCACACCCAATACATTTATTCAGATCAATTGCCATTCCCCATTTTACACCTTTATAAAGTTCTTCGTGCCGTGGATAAATTTCAGGCGTGGAATGATGTTCTTTTTCATGTTCTTCTTTAAGGAAATGAGGATCCTTTTTAAATTCGTCTACAGTTCCTTCAAATAATATTCCTCTTTTAGTAAATATATTTTCAGCAGGAGATTTTTCGAACAGATGATGTTCTTGGTCGGTCACAACTGTATAACTTCCTACTGCTTTTGATACTATAACATTTGTTAAAATCCAAGGAGTAAATTTCGGTTTTTTTGACATAAGACCACTGATACTAAATCCGGTTCCCTCACCTACTTGACCGACTGTAGTCCTACCGTAACCTGAATCAATAGTTATAGTATTGTTTGCCGCTCCAGGTTGAATAAATATAGGAAATCCTTTTTTTCCGGAGCCGGTATCAATGCTGATCTTATCATTGTTTTTTACACCAAGTTTTTTTGCAGTAGACTGCGAAATTGATGCGTAATTATCCCAAGTAACTTGCACTAAAGGATTAGGTAATTCTTGCAGCCAACCGTTGTTTGCCTGCTTTCCGTCACCCAAAGCATAACTTTCTTTTATTACAACTGTAAAACCATTTGACTTAATAGGAGAACTTTTTAAACCTGATAGTGAAGAGTTGTTAAATTTACCGAATGATTTTATTTTTTCATTTGCTAAAACAACACCGTCATTTAAAGCACCGTACCAAAAACGTTTAAAATCAATTTTTGAATTTAAAGTAGGATAAATATTTGCCTTCCAATTATTCATTAAATATTTATGATATAAATCTTCAGTATATTTTACATTAGAACCTTTTAACCAATTAAGTAAAACTGCTTCTTTTTGCCTTGTGTTATAAAGCGGAGATATAACCGGCTGCTGCAGTGAATAAAAGCCGGTTCTTGTTTTTGCATCGCCCCAGGATTCTAGCTGATGGTTAATTGCAAAAACTAAATTACTAACAGCAGAAGATTCATTAGCACTTTCAGTTAGGGTAACCACAGTATCTACTTTTTTTAATGCATCTTCATAACCCATATTAACCGGCAGATGATAAACAGGATTTGTGTCAAAGTGAATAACAGTAGATACTTTCCCGTTATTCATATCTTCTACTAAATTATTAAAATCATCAAGAGTATTTAATTTAGAATTTGTGAACTCGGAAGATTTTGTTTTATATAATTTATTATTTCCTAAAACTTCGTTAAGTAAATTAACAGCAATATGAGTCTCTTCAGGTAAACTTCTGCCGGCATAAACAATAGCTTTGCCATTGCTATTTATCAAATCATTTACAAGATGATTAACATATTCTTCTTTTAATCCATTATCTTTTATGAAAGTTTTTAGTGAAAAATTTGAAACCGAAATAGGCAATTTAACATTTGCAATTCTTGTTAATTCATTAAGCAGGCTCATTACAAAATTGTATTGTAATTCTGGTTTTACTTGTAATCTGTAATCTGAATTAGTTCCTGTTAAAGACATATTTGCTTCTGCAACATAAAGCCTGTTAAATTCTTTAATGTTTTCAACGTCCCTTCCTTCTGCAAACAAACGTGCATTTTCTATTTTATTGCCATCGTTACCCAAAAAGTCAGCTTCAAGTGCAACAATAACTTTTGCTTCATTCCAGTTTATTATTGGATAAGAATCAGTTCCGTAACATTTTTTCCAGGCATTGTTTCTTATTGAATCGTCAAATAATTCATAAGAATATATTTTTGTTGTAGGATATTCCTTTTTAAAATCTTCTATTAATTTTTTAGTCGTAGGTGAAGTAATTTTATGAGTTATTAAAACAATTTGATTTTGAACGAAATCTAAAGCATCAAACAATTCACTATTTGCAGATTCCCAAGTAGTTTTTAGAAATTTTCCGGTTTTGCTTTTTCTTAACGGGTTTTGAAGCCTGTCAGGATCATATAAATCAAGAATGCTTGCCTGACCTCTTGCACAAATTTTTCCTTTGCTTACAGGATGATCAGGATTACCATAAATTTTTATAGGCCTTCCCTCTCTCGTTCTAATCAATGTTCCGCAAGAGTTTGGACATAAATTACAAGTTGAAGCATAAAATGTCGGTTTACCCAATGAAATTTCTTCGGCATTTTATTGTAAGACATTATCTCGCCTTTATCTCTATAGTCGGAACAACCTACACCTGCAAGTGCAGCAGAGGCACCTACTAATGCAAGAAATTTCCTACGTGAAATTCCTGTACTATTATTTTCATCGTCTCTTTCTTTGTTTATAGCTCTTGTAAATTCGGGATCATTTTGAATATCTTTAAATCCCTGCCAATAATTAGGATCTCTTTCCAATTCTATCTCTTTTTTATTATTGCCGATATTTTCAGACATTTTTAGTACCTGTTTTGTTTCTACGTACAGCAAGAGGGTTTATTTTAACTCTTGTATTTTTAGACACATGGGATTTATCAGCGACTATTTTTTTTGTAAAAAAATTTAATATAATATTTTTAACGGCAAGAGTACCTATGAATCCAAGACCGATGGAATAAAAGAATTTTTTTCTTTCCATCTTTCCGCTTTTATTTGGTTTTATATTTAATTCCATATTTATTTCCTTTTACCTATGACATGTCCAGCAGTTTTCAGGCCCATTCTTTAAATTCTTTACATACGGGACTTTCTCGTGAGCATTTCTATGGCAGTCTAAACAACTACCCATTGTAAAAGATTTTACTTGAGTAATTTTATCCATATTTCTAACATCACCATGACAGCTCACGCAATCAATGCCTTTGCTTACGTGGACACTGTGATTAAAGTAAACAAAATCCGGAACTCTGTGAATCCTCTTCCAAGGAATTGCTATTCCTTCTTTATAAAATTTCGTTAATTTTTTAATCTCAGGTTTGTCTGCTCTTGCAATTGTATGGCAGTTCATACAAGTAGATACAGCCGGTACCATTGCGTGTCTTGTTTTTTCAGCACCGATATGACAATACTGACAATCTATTTGCATTTTGCCAGCGTGCAATTTGTGCGAAAAATTAATGGGTTGATCGGGTGTATAGCCAACTCCATCTCTTGCTGAACGTGTTGCAAAGTATGTAATTGCAAAAGTAGCAACTATTACAAATAAAGTAATTGGTAATCTTACTCTTAATGCATAATCAAGAAATGATTTTTTCATTCTTTACCTTTTATACAACACAATTATGTACTTATTTTAATTGTTAATATAAATTTTGGATATTTTAAGGCTAACTAAATACAATAAACAAATTGTTAAATTAAGAAAACGGAATTTTGAATTGCCGTATAATAATTATAAAATTTTGACTCATAAATTTTATAATTTGAAAAAAGTAATTTATAAAACTTTAGAATTAAAACAAATAGTTAAGAGAAATAATTTTTAACTGAATTCCTTTCATTTAATTTTCGTATAAATTTAGACTATTTCGTCCAAATAATTAACTATATGTTTAATATTTATATCATATTTATATTTTTTAACACCATATTTTAATTGTATCAAACATCCAGGATTTCCAGTTAAAACAATTTTTGCTTTAGTATCAACTATGTTTCTCATTTTTTTATCTAACAA
>Ga0114931_10010815_pt1 | contig 10828 bp, 11 predicted proteins | sample 2SBtaG_FD_89579 | JGI IMG/M metagenome (GOLD analysis project Ga0114931, IMG submission 89579) | Deep subsurface microbial communities from Kolumbo volcano to uncover new lineages of life (NeLLi) - 2SBTROV14_V59a metaG | ecosystem: Environmental > Aquatic > Marine > Volcanic | place: Kolumbo...
AGCGACCGGCGCCACGAATATCAAGCGTGCGCATGGCACCGAGTCTGGCGTGACCACAGAGAAGCTGAATTGCCTGGTGGCGATTACAGCGATCGAGCCGTTTGCCAAGCCTGAGCTGATCAATCGCACATATATCATTGAGTTCAGCAAGCGCTACCAGCGCAGCGATTTTGTCGAGACAGACAATAACCTGAAGCTGCTGGGGCGCCGCAACGAGATACTGAGCGCCTGGATACAGGTGCTGGCGGAACGTGTCCTGCCCGATGTGGAACGGCGTGAGGTGTACATTAAGTACATCCGTGAGCATCACAAGCGGTTCAGCAAGGACCGCACCACCGAATATCTGGCGCTGTTGGTGCTGATCACAAAAGCCCTGCTGTACTATATCCCGCTGCCGGAGGACCTGAAGGTCGACGCCGGCGATCGCGCGCCTGAGTTTGTATTGCTCGATGAGTGGATCCGCTATCAGGATGAGCACGCCAGAGAGAGCGAACAGGGTACCAACTCGGTCCTGCAGCTGATCGAAGGCTTGCGGCGTGTGTTCCTGATCGACTTCTCCCGCCACGCTGAGGAATATCAGGATGAGGTCTGGTGCCAGCTGATGGGTATTGATGTCATGCGTACGCCCATCGATGACGAGTTTGGTAATTCGACCGGCCGTCAGACCTATTCCTTCTCCGCGTCGACGTCAGACCTGCTGTCGATGATGCAGCGCTACGGCCGTGAGTACGGCATCAAGGTGCCCTTTCAAAACCCTAAGCAACTAGGTGTCCGCATCAATAACGAGCGTGACACGCTGAGCGAGGCAGGCTGGTCGATTACCCACAACCGAACAGTGCACGGCACCCGGATTGCGGACTTCACCTGGAGCGATAGCTGACCCACGGCAAATACTGCGCCGAAGGCGCAAGAACGTTCGCGCCACACTCTCAACCAACTATCAATAACTTAGGAGTCAAAGTGAAGGTTTGTTGTAAGCAATTGCTACATAAGAGGGGGCATTTTTCAGAAAGGTCCCACCCGGAGCACCCAAATCTTATAAATAAATGTTTTTTAAGGTAAATAATTGGGTGCAAGTGAGGGTGCAAGTTGGGTGCTCCGGGTGCAAGTTGGGTGCAAGTGACCAACCCCAAAAAACCCACTTGCACCCTATTAACTATTTGAAAGTACTGGGAAAAACAATGATAGGTGGAAGTGAAGGGTGTAAGTGGGTTTGATCACTTGCACCCAATAAAAAAGTATAAATAACATAATGTTATGCTGTTTGGGTGCTCCGGGTGCAAGTGCTGAGAGTGTTAACGTGTAAATGTAAGAGGAGTTTTGAAGATGAAAGATACGATGCCTTTTGGAAAATATGCTGGAGAGCCTATCGAGCAGGTGGCCGCGAAAGATCCGCAATACATCGACTGGCTCATGAAGCAGGATTGGTTCTCTAAGCGGTACGAGGTCACCTACCAACTCATCACCAATCATTTCGTCGTCGGTGAGCAGGAGACCCCGGAGCACAACGCGCTGCAGGCGCGGTTCCTGGACAAAGAGTTCCTTTTACATTTGTCCGAGATGGTAATAGGCCGGAATATCGGGTCCCGCGGTTCATTAAGAGGTAGTGAATATTATGAATATTTTCCTCGACAGTGGGGGCATTATGAGGTTGCCGACATCAAAAAAAAATTGTGCCATAGAGTTAGGTTCGAGGATGGTTGTGATGTCTCTTGGGAATACACTCAGGAGGAATCCAGGCGATTTGTTTTGGAAGAAAAGGATCTTCCTACCCCAAGGTTAGGCAGAGGTCGCTGGTGCGATGAAGAAGGGTTTAATCGCCCTAATATAGGTCACTACGGCGGTATAATATTTTGCGAAGTTAAACCATCGTTGGGGGACGAATACCCGGCAACGTTACGTCAAATCAGACAGCAAAAGATCCCTTTAAGAATGCAAATGAACGATAAATTCCTGTTGTTAATAGGGGTGCAAGGATTCACCACAACCACGGTAGGCCGCGCGGAGGTTGAAAAAATATTCGCTTTGTCTGGCATTAAGTTACTCACCCTGGAGGATATCCAGTCATGGTCGAGCTAGACCTGGTTAACGAATGGCTTACCTATAAACAGCACAACCAAGGAAGGGCATCGACGACTGTGAATAAATACCGAGGCTATCTATCAGGGCTCAGCACGTTCCTTACCCAAGAGCGAGGCGTTAGCCTGCTGGAGGCCTCGACCGACGACCTCGAGGAGTTCACCGGCATGCATGCCTTCAAAGCGGGCCTTTCTCCGAAGAGCCGGCGGGCGATTGTTGCAGCCATCCGGGGTTTCTATACCTGGCTGAGCAAAAAAAGGCTGCGTGCCGACAACCCAGCCGCAGGCGTGCCCTACCCGGTATCAGGCAACAAGCTCCCCACTCCTTTGGAAACGAAATACGCTAGAGCCCTCTTCGAGCAGCTGAAGCCAGAATTGGACACGTTTCAGGGCGTCCGTGACTGCGCCATTATCATGACGCTAATCTGCTGCGGATTCCGCGTGAGCGGGCTGCTAAACCTGAATGAGTCAGACCTGACCTTTGTTGATGTGGAGGGGGAAGAGTGGTTAATTATCAAGATCACCGAGAAGGGGAAAAAAGAACGTTTGGTCCCGGCCCCGCACGATGTTAAATACATCATCCACGCATACCTGGGGCACGAAGACCTGACCCACATCGATCGCACCCTACCAGACGGCGATCGCGTACTGTTCGTGTCCACCATGGACCGCAAGACGCCCCTTCATGAGTACCGAGGCGAAGCCAGGCGGCTTTCACGCTGAAGCGTTGACAACATGATAAAGAAACGCGGGCGCCACGCCGGGATCCCGGACGGCCAGCTGCACGCCCATGCCATGCGCCACTTGTACGGCACTCAACTGGCAGAGTATGGGATCGACATCCTGACCCGTCAGGCACTGATGGGCCATGAGAAACCGGAGAACACCGAGATCTACACGAAGCTCGCCACGCGCCAGCTGACGCGTGCTGTAGCGAAAGCGAACCCGTTTCAGGATATCGAGACTCCTATAACCCAGCTGGTGAAGAAGCTGGAGCGCAAAAAGCCATGAACGTCTGTCTGGGGCCAATAGGCATTCAGAACACTCATTGGGTCTGCCACCGTAGTCTCTACAATCCACTGATGTCGGCCCTTGCGGGATATCGATGGATGCGACGGAAAACCGACATTGAAACGGCCTAACTCACTAGCCAGACAGAACTCTCTGAGCTGCGCGTACTGTCAGAAAGCGCAGTTGGAGGGGTGTGTGGCCCAGTGGTTTCAGGGGGTTGCAGCCGTGGTGTGTAACGTAATGCGCAGTTCGGATAGCAGAATGACACCAGTCTCCGGCACCAGGCTGGGGGTGGGGGGTCGGCAGGAAGGGTGGGGGTGCCTCCGGTGGGGGGGTGGTCCATCAGATATCTACACTATTTTCAAACCCCCAGTAGGGGGCTCAAAAAATCGCGCGCCGCGCGGATTGCACCTCAGAGCTCATCTTCGAGACGGCTCTCATAGTAGCAGCGGCAGAATCCTGTCCGGTCACCTAACAGGCTATTCGTGCATCCCGGATGCGGGAGAGGCATTTCTTGCATTGCTTCTTTTATGCTCAGCACACGCCCATGCTGCTCTTTACAGCATGAACATGTGCGGCGGTCATTCGCCACTATTGTCACCCAAGCCTCACCGCTCTCTGCGCACTCCAGAAGCTGGTAGCGTTTCGATTGCTTTAGGTGCTCAGAAAAATCCTTGTCGTTTCTATCATCCTCAATGGCTAACTGGGAAAACGTAATTTTCCGTTGGTAAGCAGTTCCTGTTTCAGCGATTGTTTCCAGCGCCTCGACAAGATCCATTCCATCGATCTGTTCATGCGTCAGACCCAGTGATTCACTTATTTTCTTCAGAGACTGCTTCTGGTTGTACGCATCCCATTGACGCTCTGCATCAGCCGCCTGATCTGCTGTCATTAGTCGCTTCTCACGGTTATCAGGTGTTTTTTTTACAAAAATCGGCTTACTGCAATGCGGACATTTCGATTTTCTGGTGGGGTGCTTCACCAGCACTGCGTTGCAGTACGGGCAAAGCGCTGTGGGTTCTTCGTTCATCTCGAGTCTCCCTTTCACGAACCGCGCTTTTGTTGACATTCAACGGGCCGGAGTTTACCGTAACTGACAGTGCTAACAACACTTCACAAAGCGGTACCCGCGCCCGACAGTCTGCGGTTTTTTTGTGTCTCCGAGTTATGGTCGGGTGTCGAGGGAAATACAAGACCGGTTCGTCCGGGAATACCCTCGGCCGTCTTTGTGCGGTTGTTAGCACCCGGCCACCCCTTACCAGGGGTGTACCACCAATAACAGAACACAAAGGAGGTCATCATGACCGCAACAAATCAGACCGTAACCCCGCCCTATTTACAGGCCATGAACAGGGATCAGCTTATCCAGGAAGTGCTGCGCCACAAAGCGGCCTGGGATGTCGTCGAAGACGCCGCCCTCGGCATTATTCAGTTCGCAGATGGGTTAACTTTTATCACCGAGTCACTGGACGAAGCCTATCCCTGCGACAGCAACCGGCATATCGAAGCCCCTGGCCTGGCTGTCGCCTCGATATTCACCGATTTCCGCTCCCGCGCCGAGGAGATACTCGCCAACAGCCTGGGATAATTTCCCGGCAGCCCGGACAGGGATGTCAGGGCATCCTCGGAGGTGCACAATGAGCGATTCGCGCCTCAATGAGCTCCGCGAGATCGGTCTCCCGCAATGGCTGCTGGACCTGACAACAGAAATTGGCGTGGACGCAGCGCTCATGGTTTGGCAACGACTCAGCGATGCAGCTCGGGAGCGCGGTGACAATAGGATCCACGTGCCGGCCTGGTCAACGTTTCTGCGTTACCAGCGGAACCGCTTCATTTTGACACTGGGCGATCAGGGTGTTTCACCGGAAGCCATCCGCGATCAGGTTCGAGCCGTTCTATGTGAACAGATCAGCTTGTTACACGTAAAACGCATCCTTAGCCGGAGTTAAGATATTCCAATGAAAAAAACAGCCATCATCTACGCACGCGTATCCACCAAACGACAGGCCGACGAGGAACTGCCATTGCAGAGCCAGATCGAGCGCTGCGAACGAAAGGCTGAGCAGCTCCATGCGCGGGTCGTACGCACCTTCATCGATGGCAGCGTATCTGGTCGAGCTGATGATCGACCGGAATTCCAGGCTGCGATCGCATTTTGCGAAAGCCACGGGATCGACCTGTTTGTTACCTGGTCGACCAGCCGATTCGCGCGCAACGTGTTTGACTCAGCGATCTACAAGCGCCGGCTGGAAAAGGCTGGCACGCGCCTGGCATACGTGTCCTGCGACATCGACCAGGACACCATGAGCGGCTTCATGATGGAACGCGTGATGGAAGTGTTTGACGAGGTCCAGAGCCGACAGATATCCGCTGACACGCAGCGCAGCATGCGAATGAACGCGGAGTCGGGTTACTGGAATGGAGGTCGCTCTCCCTTTGGTTACGAACCCCGCCCTGATGACGACAACCCAAAGCGGAAACGGCTACACCCGAAGGAATCGGAGGCAGCGATTGTTCGCGAGATATTCCAGTACCGCATCGACGGGCACGGCGCGAAATACATTGCGCAACTGCTGAATGACCTGGGGAAGACAAACCGCGGGAAACGCTGGGCAAAACACTCAATCTCCGCATTGCTGCGCAACATGAGCGTGATCGGCTGCGTAGTCTACGGTAAGCGGGATAACCGAACGGGCCGGAAACGTCCGCGAGACCAGTGGATTGTGGTTCAGAGCCACGAGCCGATAATCGAGCGGTCTAAATGGGAGGTCGTACAGAGCATGATGGATGACCTTACGACCAGCCCGTCAGGGACGCCACACAGCAATTGGCTGTTTATCGGGATGATGAAATGTGCGCAGTGCGGCGCCAGCCTCCAGATCGAAACCGCAAAAAGCGGAAAATACAGCTACTACAACTGCCGTGCGAACCAGAAACACGGCGCGTGCCGCCGTCACGCCATCCGGGCCGACCACCTCGACCCTTTCATCGTCGACGTTATCTGCAGGCGTATATTCAACACCGAAAATCTTCGGCAACTGGTCAAAGACATGCATGAATTCGCCGGCCGCTGGCTGACTGAGCGAAATGATCGGGTCCGCAAGAAAACGCGTGAGATTGAGTCAATCCGGCACGCCGAAGCCAACATTATGGAGACGATCGAGGAACTGGGCTCCAGAGCCGTGAATGTTGGCATGCTGGTGCACCGTCTGCAGGACCATGAGGATCAACGCCTGACACTGGAGCGGGAGATCGATGACATCTGTAACGAGACTCCGCCGGTTGTCGATATCACGGAGGCTGATACCGATGAGTTGGCCGACTTTTTGACGGAAATAATCAAGGAAAACAATAACCCAAAGAGAGCCAGGGCTTTTTTTTCCAGCTTCATCGAGCATATTGAGGTCGGCGACAGTGATATTGTGATCACATACCGGCCAGAATTTATTGCCTCAACACGGGTTTCGACCTCCAGTGATGGAGGTCGAATAGTACCCAGTGAGGAAATATGGCTCCCCAAGCGTTCCTGGCTGGGCACAAAAACGATCAGCGAAAATCTACCGGTCAGGCTCAGACTGGCTGCATAGCGTTGCCCGTATAGCAGCCTTTCCCGCTGTTTTGCATTGACTTATAGGTGATCATCTGGACGCATGGGAATACCGCGTCTGGATCCACTTAACTCTGTTGCGTTCATCTGCAGCGTGTGCCGTCACACGTTTGAGGCCGAGCCTGACCGTGTCGAATCGGCCCCGGAGCAGGACTGGCATCCGCATGCCTACTATGCCGAGTGCCCGGTTTGTCATTCCGAGGCGGAGCAGGCCGCGTGGCAGAAGGGGCTGCTGAAGGCCTGGTCGAAATCGACGGGGCCGAAAACCGTCGAGGGGAAGGCGGCGTCTGCCGCCAATCTCGACGGGCATCCTACACCGGATGAGGCGCGGTTAACCCGCTTCAACGGCATGAAACATGGCCTGTTCGCACGGACAGCCATGGTATTCCCGGCCAAACCCGGTAAATACCCGCATTGCGAGGGCTGTGAGCACTTGGAGACACGTGCCTGTGTGGCGCAGCGCGCCTGTCTCAAGCGCGCCGAGCTCTTGCTGAAACACCAGGTCGCATTTGAGAGCGGCGATCCGTCGATGTTGATGGAATATCGGGCTGATACCCAGGCGAGGGTACAGGCCCTCATCGATGACATGCTGCTGATCATCGCCATGGATGGTGGTCCTCGCCTGAAATCACCCGAGTGGTATTACGACAAGGATGGGAAATTCCACCTGGCTGCATACACCGATAGCACCACCGGCGAACTGGTGCAGCTCCACAAGCTGGAAGCTCACCCCCTCCTCAAACCCCTGATCGATTACCTGGCAAAGAACGCCATGACGCTGGCTGATCTGGAAATGACGCCAAAATCACACGATGAAACAGCAGCCATGCAGGGCTATCTCGACGGGAAGACGGCTGACGAAGAATCAGCGCTGGAATACCAGGAGCGCCAGACTCAGGCGCTGGAAAAACTCAGCGAACAAATCACGATCAGCCAGCAGAATCTGAAGCGAGACCACGTATTGATCGAACATGGCGAGGCTGACGATGGCTGAGCGCGTATCAGCCGCACAGCGGATCCGTCTGCAGAACGTCGCCGAGGTCGAGATCCAGCGTTATGCACACGACCATGCGCTTTGGCACAAATACGTGCACAACGTCGAACTGGATACGATGCAGGTCCTGAAGATGATCCAGATGGACAACAACAGCAACAGTGTCGATTTTTCCTGCCGGCGAACCGGCAAGACCGCCGTCAAGGAGATGTACATCCAGGAGTACCTGGCAAAAAACGCCGATCAGGAACTGGGCATCGTATCGCCGCGCGAAGCGCAAAGCCTGGTTAACCTCGGCTATCACCTCGATGCCATCCGCCGGTCAGAAATCCTCAGCGCCTATATCGCACACAAAAGCGGTCGCCGGCAGATTGCCGATACGTACTACCAGTTTGCCAACCGCAGCCAATCACGGGCCTATGGCATCATGGCGCAGGTCGACGGTGGAGACCTCACCGTAGCCTCATTGGAAGAAGTTGATGACATGCCGCGCGAGCGCCTGTTCTCGCGCTTCCTGCTCATGATGGGATCCGCTCGCCGGCTGGGCGCCAGCAAAACGGCACGGAATGAGCCGCAGATCCGCATCACCGGCGTATTCAAAGGGGCTGACACCCTCACCGACCTGATCAATAGCGGCAAATACCACATCCTGCCCACCATCGATGCCTACCTCGGCATGGAAATGGGCATCCTCAATACACAATTCATACTGGACATGCGTGACCAGCTCTCGCCGGACGAATACCTGCGCCAACTGCTCTGCAGGAACGTCTCCGCCCGCAACCTGATCTGGGAGAAACACGTCCGCCGCGCCATGCAGATCGGCCTGCAGGCCAGCCTTGCCCTGGCGCAGCCGCTGCCCGGCATGCAATACAAAAAACGCGGCATGCTCGCGTTCGGCTACGACGCCGGCGGCCACGGCGAAAACCCACAGAGCTCTCGTCACGCGCTGGTCGTGCTCGAGCAGATCGGCAACTTCACCTGCGTCGTCTTCTGCAAAACCTGGCCGCCAGGCGCCGACGACAACGTCGTCCGCCGCGACCTGCTCGGCTTCTGGCGATACTTTATGCCCGACTACGCCATGGGCGATGCCTACGGTGTCGGCATGCTCACCTCGCTGAACGATGACCTGTTCGCCGAGGGCCTGACCCCCACAGACCGCCGCGCAATCAGTGACGGCGACAGCACCGCCAGCACCTGGCCGGAGTGGGCCTTCTCCCCCATCCGCTTCGAGGGCATGACCAAACACCAGATGGCCACCGCCGTGCGCGCCGTCTTCCACGGTGGCCACGCCGCCATCCCATACTTCGACGACCAGAACCCCGACGACCCGGACCTGGCCGACTTGCGCCTGCTGGTCCGTCAGCTGCCCAACATCAAACCGGTTCCGACAAAAACCAGCTACTCCAGCTACAAAATGGCCGATGCCAAACTCGGCGACGACCTGTTCGACGCCACCATGGCCGCTGTCTGGGCGTTAGCCACGCGCGGCGTATCGCCGGTGGCCACCACCATCCAACTGCGTCGCAAAACCCGTGAGCAGCTCCTGCAACAAGCCGGCGTCTCACTGCACATTTATAGCGCGTTGGCCGGCCTGCACCGGGCTGCCAGCCTGATGAGGAGCACACCATGAGTGTCATATCACGATTCCTGGAGCGCCATCGCGCGCGCGGCCAGTCAGCGCAGGCCTCGCCCGTACTGCCGGGCGAGACAGAAACCCCCAACACCGAGCGCGGCTCCCGCACCACGCAGGAGAACCAGCTCAAATACCTCTACCGACACATGTGGGTCGACCCCGAGCTACGCTCCGCCATCCTCGACATCCGCCACATGGATCGCATCGATGGCCGAGTGAAAAAAATACACAAACGCACCGCCAGTTCCGCCGTGCAGGGTGGCCTGATCCTGGAAACCTCCAGCGCCAACCGCAGAATCATCCGCGCGTGGGACGCATTCCAGCGCCGGTTGCACCTTGACCGGATGGAAAAACTCAAATCCGATGCCAGAGGCCTGTTCATGGAAGGCAACCTGCCCCTGCAGTGGGTACTGGGCCCCGACAACCGCGTGGCCGCGTGCATTCGCATGCCCACCGAAACCATCGTGCCGAACGTCACCGGTACCGGCCGCTTCGAAAACCCACAGCAGGCCTACCAACAACACGACCTCAGCAGCGGTCGCGTCATCGCCACCTTCCCCCTGTGGCAACTGTCCCTGGTGCGCCTCACACCAGACAACTACGACGACCTGGGCGCCATGGGGCGCCCCTACCTGGACGCCACGCGCAGCGTCTGGAAAAAACTGTGCATGACCGAGGAAGACCTGGTGATCCGCCGGCGCACGCGTGCCCCGCTGCGCCTGGCGCACATCCTCAAAGGCATGAGCTCAGAGGATGTCGACAAATACCGTGCCGCTGTGGAAGAAGAAAAAACCGACATCACCACCGATTTTTACGTCAACGGTGACGGCCGTGTCGATGCCATCCAAGGTGATGCCAGCCTGGACCAGATCGCCGACGTCAGCTACCTGCTCGACACCTTCTTCTCCGGCGCACCCGCGCCCAAAGGCATTTTTGGTTATAACGAGGGCCTGAGCCGCGACGTCCTGCAGGACCTCAAAAACGACTACTTCGAGGAAATCGACGCACTCCAGGACACACAGGCCTACGTCTACGAGCTCGGCTTCCAACTCGACCTGTTATTGCAGGGCATCAACCCGGACAACGCAGAATTCACCGTCAAATTCGCCGAGCGCCGCACCGACACACCCAACCAGCGGGCTGACCGCGCACTGAAACTCCAGGCACTGGGCGCTTCACGTGAAACCGTATGGCGTGCGGCCGGGCTGAACCCAACCGCAGAACTCAAACAGCGAGAGGCAGAACAGAAAAGCAACGACCCCTATCCGGATCCAGGGAACATGGGATCAGGGAACGTGAGCATCACGCCAGGCAATCAACCTAAAGGGCAAAGCGCCACAACGATCAGTACGAGAGGTTAACCATGTTCGACATGAAAGGCTTTGTGTTCTTCCTGATGGCAGCGGGTGCAGTCGCTGGGTTGCTGGTCTTTGGGTTGGTTCGTTGGCTATTTCATCACCTGCACATTTTCTGGACATAACCATGTCCGTCCCCGCCGACCG
>Ga0114931_10010816_pt1 | contig 10828 bp, 9 predicted proteins | sample 2SBtaG_FD_89579 | JGI IMG/M metagenome (GOLD analysis project Ga0114931, IMG submission 89579) | Deep subsurface microbial communities from Kolumbo volcano to uncover new lineages of life (NeLLi) - 2SBTROV14_V59a metaG | ecosystem: Environmental > Aquatic > Marine > Volcanic | place: Kolumbo...
CATATTCGCCAGAAGCGGTATATAATGCAACAGGCAAACCGCAAAGTCATAAGGCGAGCGGCAGATAGGAATATACCAATCTGACGAAGATTGAGGGACTAGGATTTAGGATTTAGGATTTAGGGGCTAGTACAGCGGGCAAAAGCCCTCATTTCCCTAGCTCCTAAATCCTAGCCCCTCCCCCCCTGATCCTACACCTTTCGTCGAGTTGTCATTGGTAAATTCTCATCTGCCGATCGCCTAAGTTTCTTCGTCATCCGATTCCGTCAAGGGAGGTCTGGAATGCTTTCACCTCCGTCACGGGTCATGTAAGCAAAAAGTATTTCGAGATTGATCTCTTCGTTAAAAAACTGTACCGAGCCATCGCATTTCAGAAAGTTTGCTCCTCCGGGATGCTCCGAGAGAATGCGCTCTTCTCGCAAAGCATTTACATAAGGTTCTTCATCGCCAATCGTGTCGGTCAAATCGTTAATGCCTCGGTAGATGTGGCTGACATTTTTACCGTTAGCCCAAGCACCCACCGGGCTGGGGCCCTCCATTCCTCTTCCCGTACATTCGGTGACAAGAACCGTATTCGACAGACCATCGGTTATTTTTCGAGGCGGCATCAAAGGTGGTTCTAGCAAGCTTGCCCAGGTGGAATGTTTGAATCCAAGCAACACACCGCCTTGCCCGCCATAGGCTGAATTGGTCGCCGGGTTGATCTCATTTGGGTTGGGACCCGAGATACCAAGATAGTCAATGCATGCCATCCCACCCCCATAAGGAGTAAAGGGGACACCAGTGATGTACCCTTCAACCGAGCGAAAGGGGTCGACTCTCGAAGTGCTGGGGCAAAGGTAGGTTGAAATTAGGGATGTCACTGCGTCAAAGTTTGACTGATCGGTAAATGGTTTTTTGAAATCGATTAAATCGTGGATATTGTTTTGCTCGATATAAGGCAAAAAGAAAGAGCACCAAGCGTGCTTTTCCCCGTTGACCGCAAAACGCCTTTGCCCCGGCGGAAATGAACCCGTGGCTGCTTGGTAGTTTGCCATCCCCAAGCCAAGCTGCTTGAGGTTGTTCTGGCATTGCAAACGACGTGCTGACTCGCGGGCGGCCTGAATTGCGGGCAGTAGTAGGGCAATCAGAACACCAATAATTGCTATCACAACAAGCAGCTCGACTAGGGTAAAACCCTTTAATCTCTTGCATCGATTGGTCAATTTTTTTGTCACTGCTGTAGTTTCCTTTCCAGGTATTGTTCTCACTATTGGCCTCTTCGATACCAATGGAACCGCGTCAATGGAACCGCGCCACCTCCGCAACTCGTTACCTCTACTCGGTACCGTTGCGGTGGTGGCTCATTAACCGTGCAGAGGTCAATAGGATTTGCCCCCTCCAATTTTTTCCATTTCCAAACTATAAGCATCCGCTATTTGTCGAATCAGCCAAAATTGCGAATTGCGTTTACGCGCCATGGCAAAAATTCCGATCGCAAATAATGCAATCACGTAGGAACTTGGTTCAGGCACAGGGGCGGATGCCAATGGCAGGGGCCCCTCATTAAAGTCGCCAGGGGTTAACGAATAAGGCCCACCCGACGGAAAACCGAAGGTCTGACTCGTGGCACTTTGGGTGTATTGCTTATCGAGCGATGAACTTTGGCGTCCTTCCCCTCCAAACCACGCTGAGGAATCGCTATCTGCGATGTTCCCAACTAATCGAGTTATCGCGTCAGGCGTACTCTGACCGGGCTCTTGGGGAGCAACGCCAAAATAATTGTAATCGTCGACGTCAGGATCCCCGCCCCCAGCATCGACATTCGCCAAGGTGATGAGATCAAGCTGAGCGGACCAGGGAAGCAAGGCATCGAGCGTGCCATCGTTTTCCAGGTCCACATCATCCCCGATCACTCCAGAAAATCCTTGCACCAACAACAAGGCGACAGAATTCTGAATGTCAATATTTTCGAGCCCGTTGCCGGGAAAACCGAATGGATTCGCTTCCTTGCCAAACGTACGTTGCCATTCCAAGAAATCATGACCATCGACATCTAGATCCTGCGCAAGCGGGTTCGGGGGAGTTTCAAACAAACCCGTTCTTTCATCTGCGTTACCATGCCGTTTAACGGCGCTACCCACGAGACCAAAGTTGCTTTGCCAAACTGTGAGATCACCAGCATCGACGATACCACTGCGATCGAAGTCGGTAGGGTCGAGGTCAAACGATGTTCGATTGAGGTCTAAGAGCGCAGCATCGCTTGCTGTAATGCCCCACGGGTTTGTCGTCGAATAGCCTTCTCCCAAGACAATCAAACCTCGATTTGTGTATCCGATCTGCGCAGCTGCCGGAGACAGGTCGATAGCATTAACGATCGTTCCCGGCGAAATATCATCGTCCAATATTTCGTTGGCGATTTCGAGCAGGAAGACTCCCGCCAGCGAGTCGTTAGACGTTGTCGAGAGAATCTCTACGTACTCTCGTGGCTGGTCGATCGTACCACCGGGATTAACTAGCGCTTCGTTTATTAGCAACTTCGCTTGCAGTGGATGCTCGCACAGAAATCCTAGGAGGAAAAAAAGAGCAGCCTGTAGGGATCGGTTCACGAGTAGGTTCTCCTTGATGCTATGGGACTGAAGGGTGTAAAATTCGCTGTTCCACTCAGAAATACCCGAGTCTCGGCCAGAGCAAATTGCTCTGGCTGAGACCCATGAGGTCGAATTACATATCGCCTTTCCGACTACGTTGCGGAACGCGGCGAGTTACCAATACGAGAGAAGCAAGTATCGTTAAAACGATTCCGCTCGGTTCAGGAACACCGCCAACCACACCAGGCGAACCGATCGGCGGCGTGGAGAGAGCGTCATCCGTGGCATTAAAGTTTCCGGTGTACGCACCGAGCACTCCGTTTTGAGCAAATGTGCTACCGTCCCAAGTACCATCAGCGGCTGAGACAAGGGACTCGACTTGCGTCGTGACCGAGTAGGCCGCAAAGTCGATTGGCACTGAATCGGGTGCGTTGCCATCAAAGACGACCGCAACGTGACCTCCTCCACCTAGTCCACTTCCTCCGTCCACATAACCGATCTGCACGCCAGAGAGGTTGCCGTTAGGAGCGCCCCACATTGCGACAAAATCGGCAATCGCGTCGGCCGGGGTGACTGGTGGGTCAGGAAGAGAAGTTTCAAAGCTCACGACGTAAATCACTGACTCTCCCGGAGCAATCGTATCGATTCCTAACAGGGGGTCGTTCTTCGTCGGATCGAAGGAGTCGTCGTCCCAGTAAAGATTGCCATCCAAGCCCGTCGCGGCGGAGTCGCCGTAGTTGGTTAGTTCAAACCAATCAGAGGTGGCTTCCGCGCCGGACAATCCGCCGGCCCACAGTTCGGTAATTTGCAAGTCGGAAGCCGCCCAGACCGATCGGCAGATGAGGCAGGTCATCAGTGTGGTAGCGATAACAAGATACTTCATTAGTACAGTTCTCCATCTAGAAATGTGTAGTGCTAGTGTGTAACAACTGAAACGATTCTGTTGAGAGAGGTCTCTGGTGGAGCTTCTACTAGAGAGCCCAGGCTGCAGCCAATAAGCTTCTCTCAAACGTTGACCGCAGATTAAGGACTGTTCGTGAAGATAAGATGAACAGCAAGTTAGCTATTAATGAAAAGTATGTGAAGAAACTGCAAACCCCATGCTTAGTCTGCAAATGCAGAAAGAGAAGAGATCATTGATCCCTGCGAGTCGATGGACCTCTGCACATTTAGGCGATCGGCAGATGAGAATTTACCAATGACAACTCGACCAAAGGCGTAGGATCAGGGGGGGAGGGGCTAGGATTTAGGAGCTAGGGAAATGAGGGCTTTCGTCCGCGGTACTAGCCCCTAAATCCTCGATCCTCGTCAGGCTGGTATATTCCTATCTGCCGCTCGCCTTATTGGCACAGAGGGCTGTGCCACCGCCAACGACTCGCTACCTTCAGCCAGAAATCAATTGTGCCAGACATCAACTGTGCCAGACATCAATTGTGGTAGTGGCTCAATCGCTTCGCAGGGATCAATAGAAGGTGCTTCACCCACTAGGAGACATTCTCAGCCATCGCTAAGCAAAAAATAATCCGAGTAAAGCAGGTTGGCGTCTGCTCGTTGAGCAAACGTACCTTCTGCTGCCGTGTCGCAGACTGTCTCGAAACCAGTCGATTGCCTGAGACGCCACGTAACAGGGAAGGAGGGCATCGCAGCGAAAGCCGCTATTTCACTCCTGCCAGCGACTCGGCAACATTCAGCGTGTGGTCGCTCACCCGGCGATAGGAATTCAGAGTCGATGTAAAAGCAACATTTACGTGGGGCTCCACCCTCTTTTCTGTCAGGCGGCGTAGATGATCCTCTCGTAATGTTCGTACGCAGTGCTTGATCTCCGAACTGCTTGTGTTCGCCTTGGTCATCACGCCTGCGTCCCGACGTCGGTAACCATCGACGACCAAGCTGAGAAAATCGTTCACCATCTTGTGCAATTTGGAAATCTGTTCCCGCATCCCAGGCGAAAACGTATGTCCTTGATTCTGTAGTTTGAGATGAAACTTGAGGATCGTGGTGATGTAATCGCTAATCGATTCGAGTTCGTCGGCCATCCGAAGTTGGCGACGACCTTCGTCGATTACCTCGTGCGGCAAATTGGCTGCAAGCATGTCGGAGAGAAAGGCGACGATCTCGTCTTGGATCGAGTCGAGAACTTCCTCGCGGTGAAACAATTTCTGGACCTGTTTTTGGTCTGGTTCGTCTTGAGAGGTTAGCTCGGCGAGCCACTCCATCATTTTGTTACAGCCTTCGGCCATACGCAATATTTCGACGCGGGATTGTTCGACCGCAATTACCGGAGTCTCCAGCATACGAATGTCGAGACTCGTGAGATGCGGTTTCTCTTTGCGGTCTTTCTGCGGAATGGCTCTTTCGAGCAAATTGCCGAGCATGCCTGCGAACGGGAAAAATATGATGGTATTGATTACATTAAAAGTCGTATGAACGGCTGCAATCTTTACGGTCACACTCACCGCTTCGCCTGCCGCAGCATCGACCCCTGCCATGCGCTGGATAAACGCGAAGTCCAGCATATGGTTTACTGCGGGAATAAACACTTTACCGAACAGAGCAGTCACCCACAGGACTCCCAAGATATTGAAAATCACGTGAAAGTAGGCTGCCCGGCGGGCGTTGGTCGTTGCGCCAAAAGAAGCGAGCCAAGCGGTGATCGTAGTACCTACATTTTCGCCCAGCACGAGAGCCGCTGCGGTTTCAAAGGGAATTACACCAGTCATGGCCAAGCCGATCGTGATACCCAGCGTGGCCGACGAAGACTGAACAATAAAAGTCAACACGCAGCCAACCGATGCACACTTGAGTACCCCAAGATAGGTCGAGGCATCGAAGCGAGCAAACCAAGCCTCAAATGCCGGCAGCTCTTTGACCATCGAAAAGCCATCTTTCATAAGCGACAGGCCAAAGAAGACCATGCCCAGCCCCATCAACGCCAAGGCGGTGTAGCGAATTCGGTCGTTGCGGACAAATAGATAGGCAAATGCACCGAAGCCGAGAATCGGCAAGCCGTACTTGCCGATCTTCAACGCCAAGATCCAGCCCGTGATCGTCGTGCCAATATTCGCACCCATGATCACGCCTATCGCCTGAGGCAAATTCATGAAACCGCTGTTCACAAAGCCGACCACCATTACCGTAGTAATAGAACTCGACTGTACGAGCGTGGTGACCAGTGTGCCCACGCCCACGGCCATCAAGCGATTGTCTGTCACAGCACTAATCATCCGCCGCAGCCCACTACCGGCGATCGCCTGCAGACCTTCCGACATGTTAGGAGAAAAATCCCCAAGCCGCCGAGCACCGTCATCGCCAGCATCCAATAGTCGGGATGCCAAACCTTGGCGTTGAAGCGGACGTCGACAATCTTGTTCGTCACGGAATTCTTGGCGCGAACCGTGATTTCTGTTTTGCCTACCTTACCCCAACCAATCGTCAGTAGTCCTTGGTCGATAGAAGCAACAGCAACTTTTTCTTTGGTGTTATGTTCGACCGACAACGTTAGCGGTTCGCCCGTATCAACCGCGGTGTCAGCAAACGTCTCCGCAAGGTTGATGATCGTCGCCGGCATCCCGGCCAATGACTTTTGGTCGGGAATCAGCTTTTCGCTAGTACGCTCGCCATCGGTATCTCCAGCGACTTCGGCTTGATCGCCCGCATGGGCCTGATGCGTCGTCTGTAAACCTAACAGCAAAACACAGCACCAAGCGAATCCGGTAAGATAGATTCGAAATGAATCGAGTGCTGGTATTGCCCGCATTGTCTGTGCCTTCATCTGTTTTTTCAGTTGAGTTGAAACGGCCAATTGTTAGAGGATGGACGCCACATTGCACCTCGGTAGGATTCGCGACCTTGATCCGTAGACCTCTTGCACTTTTTACCGAATATCATAAGAAGCAGGAGAGTTGTCACCTAGGGGACGGTGGGGATGGTTGGGGGAGAAATTCAACATGGTGCACTTCTGCCTACGCAGCCTAGAAATCAAGTTCGTCGAGCGAGTCCATCAGCTCGTCGAGCTTGTCTTTGGACGGCCCAGAGCCCTGTTCCGCTGCATGCCGCTTCGACAGGCCCACCTCCCTACCGACCGCTTCCCGGCCCGCCAGCAGAAGCTGCTCGTCCCGTTCTCGAGCGGCGACTTCCGCTGCCCGTTCGGCACCTGGTGCCCCAGGGTCGGGGGCACCAAAAAGCTGCGAAAGATCGATTTTCAGTGTGCCCGCCACGTCGGCACTGCCTGCGATCGTCGGGGTTTTATGTTGTGGGAAAATTATCGCATTCTCGGGACAAACCCGGCTGCAGGCGGGACAACCCTGCCGGCAATTATCGGGCTGCTCAACAAGGATTGTCTCGCGAACATCAATGCCATAGACGCCGAACAGACAGAAATCAATACATTCCAAACAATTCGTGCAGCGGCTCAAATCGATTACGGGGTACCAACGTCGGGCCGCGTCTTCGTCGATGACAGTCGGGGCTTGGGGACTGGAAACCGAAGGTTCATTTGCCAGATATCTTTCCATCTGTTCTGGCTTCGGGTTGCCATTGATCCAACCATTGAGCGCAACCATCGGCGTAGCAAGCTCCCCGGCAATACGTTTTACTTCCTCGATATAAATAGACGAATCACTGTAGGCACGTAGATCGAGGCAGTAAATTCTTCGAGAAGGCAGCTCCAGTTGGTCAATCACTCGCCGTTTCTCATCCGCTTCTTTATCGCGGCCATCTTCATCGCGGCCATCTTCGTCCTCCTCGTTTTCCCCCAACGACTTCAGCAGCGTGACACCCTCTTGTCCGCGAATTTGGTTGCGATCAAGAATCCAACGAGCTGCCCGAGGATAGAGCCAACTACAAACCAACAGGTCGCCCGTGATGCCCGACAGACAAAGCAGCCCCGAGCCATCAGGTTTCAGATCGTAAAGATGAGGTACGACGGTGACATCGATTCCTCGCTCGCCGAGCAGACCGGCAACGATCTGCTCTTCCAAATCCCGCTTCTTGGGATTCTGGCTACGGCTTTGAGAAACAACAACGGTAAGACGGTGAGGCATAATGTGGTCAATTATCCTACGTTCATCTTGGAATTGCAATGCGTCTATAGAATAAGACGAGCGGCAGATAGGAATATACCAACATGACGAAGATCGAGGGACTAGGATTGAGGATTTAGGATTTAGGGGGTATTACAGCGGGCGAAAGCCCTCATTTCCCTAGCCCCTAGATCCTAGCCCCTCCCCCCTGATCCGACACCTTTGGTCGAGTTGTCGTTGTTAAATTCTCACTGATTCATTTGCCCCTTGATGGTCCGCTGAGTCACTTCCCAGACGGCTTCCAGGTGCTCTAGGTACGCCTCGGGGGATAGCAACTCCGTGCTGTCTCCTTCCAACTCAAAGAGCCAACCCTTGCCATATTTGTCGACGTTGATGGCCGAAGGATCCTTCAGCAGGACTTCATTGAACTGAAGCAGTATCCCAGCCGAAGGCGCGTAAAGCGACGCCTCTGCCTTTTGGCTTTCTACCTGCCCGATCTCCTGCCTCTCGGCAATCACAGCGCCCGCAGCCACGTCCCAATCAAGAAAGTAAACATCCTGCAATAACCTGACCGCATAGGCGGCAAAACCAAATCGACAGCAGTTGTCTTCTCTCGGCTGTGCCCACATATGATTGCGCGCGTACCGACGGTCGATGGGAAACTCGGCCGCGAATTCGCCCATCATGAAAGTGAGATTCTCGGCCATGGGCTCTGCTCTTCCATTCAATAATAGCCGCGGACAGACGCTGCTGAACTCAGATCGTGTTATCGATGGAAAAGAATCCGCGATTATCTACGTCCATCTGCGGCTAATTTTTTTGATCATGTATATCGAACATCACGATGTTCTGGCTCGAAGAAGGCAGGCAGCAAACCATCGGCGCGTAATAAGCCGGCCCGCGTAAGCTCAATACGGCCGTCCAAAATGTTCAGGTAACCTTCTTGCTGATACTCCACCCAAACCGTCTTCCAATGGTCGATAATATCGACACCATATTTTTCTTGGAAGTAGTCAACTTCAAGATAGCCCCGCTTTAGCAGCAAAATCAGCTCGCGGACTAGCCGCTGATGCTCGGTCGTCAGCAAACCGCGACCCAGTGGCAGCTCACCATTTTCGAGGCTGCTACAGTAAGCTTCCCACTCAGGCAAATTCTGATAGTGAACGCCCGAAACATGGCCGAAACTAGCGATGCCAGTAGCCAACAGATCGCTGCCTTGCCAAAGGTTATCGCGATAGCTGAAGTTTACCCTGCTCGGATCTTTCACCATCGTGTACGCGCTAGACATCGAATAACCCGCCTGCTGCAATTCATCAAAAGCATAGTCGACCCAGCTGCGCTTGGTTGGCCAATCGGCTACGGGACTTTCGGCATCGTTGCCAAGAATATCTTTGGAGTAAACCGTGTTGAACGGCAGTTCCATCTGATAAATCGTCACGCTATCGGGCTCAAGCTCGACAGTTCGTCTGACCGTCTCCTTCCACTTTTCATCGGTGTCGCCCACCATACCAGCGATCAGATCGAGATTAGTGTTATAGAAACCGGCTTTCTGGATCCAAGGCCAAGCTTTGTAAATCTCCCCCGACTCATGTGCTCGGCCATTCTCACGCAACACTTCATCATCAAAATGTTCGACGCCCAAGCTTAGCCGAGTGACGCCCAAATCGCGGAGCGTATGCACCTTGGTTTCAGTCAGTGTGCCAGGCTCGCATTCGAACGTAACTTCCTCCGCCAGATCCCAACTGATATTAGTTCGCAATCGATCGACCAAACGCGTAAGCTGTTTGGGACTCAAAAACGAAGGCGTCCCTCCACCAAAATAAACAAAACGAAATGGTCGCTCGCCCATCACGGGTAGCTTGCTGACCAATTCGATTTCTCGCGATAACGCGGCCAAGTAGCGTTCAACTTCCGGCGAGTTCTTGTCAGTAAAAACTTTGAAGTAGCAAAACTTGCAACGCTTGCGGCAAAAAGGGATATGCAAATAGAGTCCCAGTGGCACCTCAGCCGGCGAGGCGTGAAACGCAGTATGGACCTCGTCTAACTGATCCTTCGACCACTGCGAAAATGGCGGGTAGTTGCTGATGAAGTAACTACCGACTTCAGTTTTGGTGGATTCTGTCATAAATTAGCCGCCGATGAACGCGGATGGTTATTGGTGATTGAGGACCACACTTGCAAATCACACTTTTTGAGTTCATGGAAGAAGGCGTTTTCATAGACCTTTTCCAACAACCCCAAGCCTAACGTATTGACAACTTGATAAGCAGCTCCGATCACTAGCTCAGTGATTTCGTCGTCCGCACGACATCCGCGTTGATCAGCATTCATCTGCGGCTCTTTCCCTTTTTTCTCCAAAACAATACAACGTCCCATCCGTATTGCCCAGAATGAGTTTTCCCTCGGCCACGCTAGGCGACGCCATGAAACCTCCGCCTGCTTCGAATTGCCACGTCTCTTCGCCGCTAGCTACATCAAGTGCATAAATACGTCCACGTTTGGTGGCCACAAAAACTCGATCGCCCACGATGATCGGCGAACTCTCCACAGAGCTGCGTACGCCAAATTTCCACTGCAATTCGCCACTCTCGGGTGCTAAGGCGTAAACCTGCTTGCCGCGCGTACCGTACACAACAGTGCGATCGTTCACCGCAGCGGCGGTTCGGATTGCTTGCGAACGTTTGGCATCTCGATACTGCCAACGTATAGAAATCGGCTTCGTGGCAATCGAGTAAAACGTTCCTTGTTCGGTGCCGAACAGAACATTCCCAACTGCTACGGCAGGAGTCGACCCCGTGGGACCATCAATATCGATTCCTGCGACTTCTTCGCCATTAGCAATGTCGACCGCGTGCAATCGCTCGTCGCAACCGGCCAACAGAACCCGACCAGCCACTACCGTTGGCCAGCATCGCAGAGGCGCTTCAATTTGAAATACCCAATTCATTTCGCCCGACTTCGCATCGAGAGAAATAAGCTCTCCGGCTTCGGTGGTCACCAACACTTGATCTGCGAAAACATTGGGCGCTGCATAGAACTCTGCCGAAGCGGTGTACGACCAAATCTCCTCGCCCGTCTCAGCTTGCAACGCTCTCACTACGCCGTTGAAGTCACCAACAAAAATGCGCTGATCAACCACGGCTGCTCCCGCAAGAAAACCGCTGTCCTCGAAATGTTGCTCCCAGAGAACTTTTCCATCGGACAATCGCAGCGCGTAAAATGTGCCATCGACATCGC
>Ga0114931_10010817_pt1 | contig 10828 bp, 12 predicted proteins | sample 2SBtaG_FD_89579 | JGI IMG/M metagenome (GOLD analysis project Ga0114931, IMG submission 89579) | Deep subsurface microbial communities from Kolumbo volcano to uncover new lineages of life (NeLLi) - 2SBTROV14_V59a metaG | ecosystem: Environmental > Aquatic > Marine > Volcanic | place: Kolumbo...
GCCCACGATGGCGAAGAACTGCGCATGCCCGCGGAGCGCGAAGGCGAGCGCCATCGATAGCGAGCACACGCCGAGGCCGAGCAGGATGCCGTAGACCAGCACGAGGAGCGCGCCGGGGGCGCCGGCCGCGATACGCACGCCCATGAGCAGAGCTACGAGGAGGATCACGGAGGACTGCGCGGTGGAGACGCCCAGCACGTAGGCGAGGCGGCTGGAGAGCACGGCGCTCGGGGGCAGGGGCGCGGCGAGCAGGCGCCGCAGGAGGCCGCTCTCGCGGTCGAAGAGGAGTTCCACGCCGCCGTTGAGGGCGCCGTTGAAGGCGGTCATGACCACGACGCCGGCGGTCATGAAGGCGATGTAGCTGTGGCCTGGGACGATCTGGCTCTTGGCGAAGAGGTTGCCGAAGAGCACGAGCCACAGGGCGGGTTGGGCGATGGACGCGATGAGTCCGGCGGGTTCGCGGCGCAGATGCCAGAGCCAGCGCCGGGTGAGGGCCAGGCTTCCGCGTAGGTACGCGGTCATGACGCGCCTACCACCGCGGGCCGGTTGTCGGTGGTGAGGCGTAGGAAGACGTCGTCGAGGGTGGGAGCGGTGTAGGTGACCTCGAGCAGGTTGTCGCCGTGGGCGTCTTGGAGGCGGGCGAGGCTGCGCCAGAGCAGCTCGGGGGCGCCGGAGAGGACCATGCCTTGGTCGGTCGCCTCGAAGGTGGCGGGCAGCTACAGGGCGGTGGCGTCGCAGGGTTCGGCCATGCGCACGGTGAGGCGGTGCAGGTCGCCGACGATGGCGGTCCGCAGGTGTTCGGGGGTGTCGAGGGCGACCAGGCGGCCGTGGTTCATGATGCCGACGCGGTCGCACAGGCGGTCGGCTTCCTCCAGGTAGTGGGTGGTGAGGAGGACGGTGGCGCCGTGGGTTGCCATGTCACGGATGAGCGTCCAGACGTCGCGTCGGGTTTGGATGTCGAGCCCGAGGGTGGGTTCGTCAAGGAGGAGTAGGCGCGGCCGGTGGAGGGCGCCGATGGCGAGGTCGAGGCGGCGTTTCATGCCGCCGGAGTAGGTCTTCACGAGGCGGTCGGCGGCCGCCGAGAGGCCGGCCCACGCTAGGACCTCGTGGACACGCCGACGGGCCGCGCTGTTGCTACCGAGGTACAGCTCGGCGTAGATCTGGACGTTCTCGCGTCCGGTGAGATAGGCGTCGAGGGCGGATTGCTGCATGACGATGCCGGTGAGCCTGCGGACCGTCATGCTGTGACGCTGCGGGTCTGCCCCGTGGACCCGTACGGTTCCCGCGCTGGGGCCGGTCAGCCCCATGACCATGTCGAGACTGGTGGTCTTGCCGGCGCCGTTGGGCCCCAGCAGCCCGAACACTTCGCCGGGTTCTATGCACAGGGTCAGCTCGTCCACGGCCGTGACCCTGCCGAAGCGTTTCGTCACACCTTCGATGGCGACGGCGGGCGTGTAGGATCGCCCGCCTTGCTGGCGCGTCGCCCCGTCAGGTGTAGAGCTCATGGTCGTGCTCGTTGATCTGGATCTCGAGGTTGTCGGGGTCGGTCACGATCAGAGATCGGCCGTAGGCTTCGTCCATGACGGGACCTACCGACACGATGCCGGCCTTGACCAGGGCTTCGCGGACGCGCTCGAGCGGTTCGGGTGTGAGCAGGCTGAGCTCCACCCGCCCAGAGGCCGGCCGCGGTGCTCCGGTGGAGCGGTGGAGCGCCAGCATGCCACCGGCTCCGGCCAACTCGACCCAGTTGTCGGTTCTGCTTCGCCGGCGCTCAGTGAACCCGAGAGCGCTGTAGAACCTGACCGACGCTCGTACATCTGTCACATAGATGATGGGCATCGCTATCATCGAGATTCCCCCCTCTTTGCGGCCGCGCGTCGTACGTCACGGGTCAACGCTCCGCCGTGGCCTCATCGAGATGGGCGTGGTCCCTCTCCAGTTTCTCCTCAAGCGCCTTCTCCGTGTACTCCGAGATGGACGCCTCGGCGTCGATCGCCGCGTGCTTGACGCGACGGACCAGTCCTGATGGGAGGTACACGTTGAACTGTTGCTTCTCGGCCATCTGCACCTAGTATGCTAGCATGTTAGTCGCCACTCGTGGCGGGGAGTCCGCCCGGCGGTAGGGGAGAGAGTGCGCAACTTGCGGGGTACGGCCGAGTACTCGGTCTGAGCAGGTTCGCAGGAAATGGGGGAATCATGGTCAAGCGGATCCAACCGGAACGCGGCGCGAAGGCGTTGGCGCCCAATGGCAACCATCATCCGTTGCCCTCTGGCGGTTCCACTTGGGACTTCACCGAGGAGCTCGACAAGGGCAAGGCTACTCGCTAGGCGGACGATTCCGGCTGCTAAAGTGGACCATGGCGGCTCCTCTCGCTCGGTTCGGCCATGGTGCCGCATGATCGAGGACCGGTGGGGGGATCGGGACGGGGTGAAGCTTCACTACCTCGTACAGCGGGGGGACGCGGGCCTGGTGCCGCTGGCGTACGTGCCGGGGAGCCTGGGGCGGGCGGCGGAGTTCCGGGCGGAGATGGAGCGGTTGGCTCCTCGCGCCACGGTGGCGGTGGACAAGCGGGGGGTGTTCGAGGGGGAGGCGGCGCCGCAGGACGGGTACGCGTTCGAGGATCGGGTCGCCGACCTCGAGGCCGTGGTGGCGGACGCGGCGTTGGGGCCGGCGTGCCTGATGGCGTTCTCCTTGGGCGTGCCGGTCGCGCTGGGTTATGCGGTGCGGCATCCGGACGAGGTGCGGGGGTTGATCCTGCTGGACTATCCTGCCCGCTACCCGGGCCGGGGTGATGCCTGGCTCGAGCGGGCGCTGCCGTTCGCGCGCCAGCGTGGGATCCCGGAGCGTGTGGTCCGGGCCATCTACCGGGATTCCGCGCGCGTGGAGTTGTGGAGTGCGTTGGGGGCGTTGTGCTGTCCCGTTCTGCTCGTGGTTGGTGGGCTGAGTCCGAGCGTATCGGCGACGGACCTCGAGCGCTACCGGGGCGCGCTCCCGGACCTGCGGGTCGAGGTCTTCGAGGACGCCGGGCACGAGGTGTTTCGGCCCGACTACGAGCGCTTCATGCGGCTGATCGAGGCGTTGCTCGACGGGCTTGACGCACCCTGAGGAGTGCTCATGACGTTCCCGCTCGGCCACGGCGTTGCGGGCGCCGATGGGTTCTCTGGACTCGGTTCCCGAGGACGGCCCACCGGTCTCCTTCGGGACGCGCCATACCCTGACAGTCGCTTTTGGGCGGCGTCAATTCGGCGCGAGGATCTCGCGGGTCACGCGGGCGAACGAGTCGCGGAGCTCTGCGGTCGGGATCTGCTCGCCCAGAACGGAGAGCAGGGTCCGGGCGCGCGCGAGATGGGCATCGCCTTCGGCGCGCCGGCCGGCCAGGTGAAGCGCGCGGGCCGCCGCGGCCCGCGCCCTGGCCTCGCGCAGGGGGAACCTGCCGGTCAGCCACTGCTCGCCTGCTTCGGTCCAGTGCTGCGCCGCCTCCGTCATCGAGCCTGCGTGTGCCGCTATCAGGGCGCGCGCTTCTCGCAGGGCCGCCCTCGCCTCCGGGGAGCGGTACCGCCTCGCGAGGGCGCCGAGCGCGTTCAGGCATGCGGTGATGCGAGGGTCTTCGGGCTCGACGGCCACGCTCGTCAGATGACGGAGCGCTTCCACCACGGGGACGATCGCGTCGTACTCGAGAGCGGGCGGCATCGGGTTGACGGCCTCGACGATGGCGGCGGCCGCGCGATCGGCGTCGTGCCGGTCGCCCAGCGCCGTGCCGGCGCGCAGGAGGTCTCTGAGGTAAGGGAGGCGGTCGGACGGACGTGCCAGGTCGCGGAGGAACGGCTGCCGTGCCAGGGTGGCGTACGCCTCCTCGGCTCGGCCGAGGTCGAGCTGGCTCGACGCCAGCCACACCGCGTATGGGACCTGGGGCTCGGACGTGGCCTCGTCGACCAGTCGACGGATGTCGGGCAGCAGGGTGAACGCCTCGGACCAGTCACCGTGCGTCCAGGCGTGCCACCAGAGGGAGTGCCGACCCTCCTGCTCCGCGAGCGCGATCTGGTGACGCTCGGCGTACGCCAGGCAGCGCCGGAGTCCGGCGCCGGCTTCCTCGTGACGCCCCAGCCCTTCGAGCACGACCGCGAGGTTCACCGCCGCGTTGCTGGCTTCGAACGCCATACCCTGGTCGTCCGCGAGGCGGAAGCTGCGCTCGAGGAGCGCGATGCCCTGCTCGAAGCGCGGTGGATCCAGGAAGGGCAGCGCGCTGCCGACGCAGAAGAGAGCGTGGGGCAGGACGCTGCGCGCGCCCACGCGCTCGGCGAGCGCGACGGCGCGCTCGCCCAGTTCCGCTGCTTCCTGGAACTCCGAGACGAGCGCGTGCATGTAACCGAGGTTGCTGAGTGCAGCGGCCAGCTCCGCGGAATCGCCTTCCGGCTCGAGCATGGCGACGGCGCGGCGCGCGGCGTAGAACGCGCTCCCGAGATCGCTCTGGGCAACCGCGGCCATGGCGAGCACGACCTGCGCAGACCCCGCGGAGCGGAGGTCGCCGGCAGCCTCGAAGGCGGTACAGGCCTCGGCGAGGTTGCGTTTGGCGTCCTCGAGTTGCATCCGCAGCCACTGGCACTGGCCCAGGTCGAACTGGAGCGCGGCGCGCGCCGTCGGGTCGGGATCGCCCCAGTGTTCCAGGGCGGCTCGGTAGTGCTGAACCGCATGGTCCAGGGCGTGGGTCTTGCGGGCCCTGTCCCCAGCGATGCGGTGGTAGCGCGCGGCGCGTTCGGGCGAGTGCGCGAGGGTGTAGTGGCGGGCGAGGGCAACGGGGTCGGCGTCCTCGGCGAGCAGCCCTTCGAGCGCCGCCGCGATGCTCTGGTGCAGGTAGGCACGTTCGGTCGGATCGATACGGTCGTAGACGAAGCGATGGATGAGGACGTGGCGGAAACGGTAGCGGGACACGAGGCCTGCGGGTCCGCGCCCGACGTCGACGGGCGCGACCAGGCGGTGCGTGCGGTCGAGCTCGGTACCGAGGATGCGCACGACGCGGCGCGGGTCGAGTGCCAGCGTGCGGGCCACGGCCTCGGCGGTGAAGGTTTCGCCTTCGACGCTGGCCGCGCGCAGGATCTCCGCGGAGCCGTTGGGGAGGCGCTCGACGCGTACGGCGAGCGCCTCGGCGATGCGGGTGGGCAACGTGTCCCACCGCAGCGTGGCGGCTGCCACCCAGCGGCAGGCTTCGTCCCGCACGAGATCGCCGCGCTCCTGCATGGCACGCAACAGCTCGATGGTGAACAGTGGGTGGCCGGCCGTCTGACGCGTGAGGGCTACGCGGAAGCCCTCGTCCAGCAGGTTCGCCTCGCTGTCGAGCCAGGCGTCGACGAACGCCCGGCCGTCGGCGCTGTCGAGGTCGAGGCTGGTGGCGTGGATGCGGGCTAGCTCGCGGAGCGGATGCGGCGCCTGGCCGTGCTCCGGGGCCGGCGACGGCAGGTCGGCCGGCCGGAACGCGCCCAACAGCAGCAGCCGGTGACCCGCGGCGGACCTGGTGAGGTGAAGGAGCAACTCGGCCGAGTTGTCGTCGAGCCATTGCAGGTCGTCGAGCAGCAGGAGCAACGGGGCGTGATCCGCGAGGGCGGCGAGGCTGGCTGCGGTCTCGGCGCGCAGCGCCTGCTGGTCGTGCTCCGGACGGCTCGGGGCGGTCGCCGGCAGGCGCGCCGGCGCCGGGGATGTCGGGAGCGGCGGCGAGGGGATGCCGGCGCGCTGCAAGCGGCCGCGTAACGGTTGCAACGGTAGCAGGGTGTCGAAGAGGTGAGGCCCGCGCTCCGCCAGTACCCGGGTCGCCTCGGGCGCGAGGCGGGTGAGGCGGCTGGCGCGCTCGCGTTCGAAGGCATCGAGGTACCGGCCCCAGGGCACCTCGCCCGTCAACTGGGCGAGGACCTGCCGGAAGGGCAGGAACGGGTCCCCGCGCCCCGTGTAGGCGTTGCACGTGCCCACGGCAACGAGCAGGTCTGGGCGCGCGGCTTGGGCGCGGGCGGCGAAGGCGGTCATGAGGGCCGTCTTTCCTTGGCCGGCCTCCCCGGTGATGAGCACCGCGCGGCCGTTGCCGAGGAGGGCCAGATCGAGTTCCCGCTCGAGCCGGTCCAACTCGGTCTCGCGGGCGAGCGTGGGCGGTGGCTGCCCTGCTGGCGGCTCGATCGCGGCTGCGCGGCCCTGATCCAGCCAGGGGCTCTCCAGCGGAAGACGCGGGCCGGCGGGCGGCCGGTCGGCCCAGCCGGCGCGCGCGAAGCGGATGAAGGCGGCGTGCTCCTCCTCGGGGACCTGGAGCGCCGCGGCGAGCGCTCCGGCCATGCGCGGGGAGGGCTTGCGCTCGTCGTGCTCCAGCTTGCGGATGGCGGCGATGGAGCACCCCGCCCGCCGGGAACAAGGACGTTCACTACGGAAAGATCAGCGCGATTGTAGCACTCCGTGTAGCGGTCCTGGGGCGGAAGGTGCGACCAACGCGGCGTGCGGATGCCTTCCAATGGAGTCGCGGGCAGGCGCCGGGAGCGCGAGGGCGCCGCGAAAGGAGAACAGATGCCGCGATACATGGTGGAGCGGACCTTCCCCGATGGCCTGGAGATCCCGGTGAACGCCGACGGCGCCGCGACCTGTCTCAACGTGGTCGGACGCAACGCCGACTTCGGGGTCACCTGGGTGCACTCCTACGTCAGCGAGGACAAGCGCAAGACCTATTGCGTGTACGACGGGCCAAGCCCGGACGCGGTGCGTCGTGCCGCGGACGCCAATGGCCTTCCCGTCGACCACGTCACGCTCGTGAGCGTGCTGGATCCCTACTTCTACCGCTGATCGGGTCGCATCGTTGCCGGCGGGCGCGACATCCGCCGCCGGCCTGCCGGGCCAGAGGTCCGAGATCGGAGTGTGAATGATCGTGATGCAGTTCCGTTTCTTCCGTCGTGCCCTTGGCGGCCTCCGCGTTGTGGGCGCCGTACTCCTGGTGCTCGCTGCCGCCGGCGCCCCCGCCGCGTTCGCTAAGAGCGACCCCATGGCCGGCGTCACCACGGAGGCTCTTGGTTCGTTGCCGTCCGCCGGGGCGCCTGGGTACACGTTGGTGTTCCTGCGGATCACCATACAGCCGGGGGCCAACATCCCGGCGCACTCGCATCCCGGTGACGTGGTGGTCGTGGTGCAGAGCGGCAAGTTCGGGACGTCCTTCGTCCGTGGTCAGGGGACCGTCACGCGAGAGGCTTCGGGGGGCGCCGATCCCGTTGCCGTCACGTTGAAGGCTGGGGATTCGGCCGTGCTCCTTCCGGGAGACAGCCTCGCCTACAGCGGCAGCGCAGGGCACACCATGAGCAATGCCGGGCTTGCGCCGCTGGTGCTGCTGGTCTCGGCGCTGCTGGCCGACGGGCAGCCGGGCTTCATGTTCGACCACTGATTCCAGGCAGGTTCCGCGCGGCAGCGCGCGCGACCACCGCAGCGGTCGCGCGCGCTGCCCTGGCGTGCTCTTGGGCTGAACGATCGTCCCGAGGCGCGGGCGAGTCGACCGCCGCTTCGGTATTCGTGTAGGGGCGTGACGGAGGGCGAAGGTGTTGTAGTGTTGCGACCACCGATTGAATCCGGCGAAGGTGCGCCGTGCTGGATGATGGCATGCGTGGATCGTTCGGTTGAGAGGGTGACGTCGCGGGGGGCGATCGAGGTGCTGCTATAACCGTTCGTGGCGGCAGAGCCGATCTGGTACCGATGTTGAGAGCCGATTCGAGCTTCGGGTCTTGCCTCTTGGACGCGGTTCGTCGTGTTTCCGCAATTGTGCCGAGGTCCCTGGAGCTTGTCGCCGGGGACGCTGCACGGTGTTGCAGGCGGCCAGCAGGGCAATCAGGGCCCCTGGCGTGCGTGCACCGGTTCGACCACCACCGCCTGCTCGGACCCCTCGGCTACACACCGCCAGTCGAGTTCGAGCAGGCACACTATGAATAACAGGGTCAGGCAGCCGCCTGACCCAAGAGTCCCAGCCTCCGGACAACCCGGGGCGATTCAGTCTCGATCCCGCTTTGGGAACAGAGTCTGGGCGATTGGTCTCGCGCCTTCCGCGCTCGGGCGCTGGTCGGGACGGTCAGGATCTGTAGATGTCGTCAAGGGTCCAGAGCGTTATTGGATGTTCCGATTCTACTATGGCCTCGGTGAAGGCCTCGGTGAAGCCACCGGCGGCAACGTACAGGATTGGTGCAGTTGGTTCCTGGGCGTCGTGCGCCCACTTGCGGCCGGCATCTGCAGCGCGCCGGAGCATTTCGACATGGGCCCAGTGGACATCCGATCCGATAGGCTTGTAGTTCCACTTGACGGCGCCGGAAAGGACGCGCTTGTCGAGGAGTGGGGCTACGATGTCGATTTCGAGAGTGTCGCCGTGGCGGTCCTTGCCTTCCCATCTTCCCCACTCGCGGACAGGGGGCAGCCCAAGGCCAACCGCAGCCCGATCGTAGGTCTGCCTAGCGATTCGCTCGAACTCGTGCCCCATATACGTGTCAAGGTATTGCTCTACGGCCTCGCGCCAAACGAGTTCGGGCCCGTAGCGTTCCAGGGCGCTGGTGTTGGGTTCGACGAAGCGCTGATAGAATCGGAACGCGGGGTCCGCAACGTAGTATCGGATTGGATCGGATGAACGGGCGTCGATGTTCCTGTGCATCTCCAGGTATCCGAGCTCGATGAGCTTCTGGAGCATCTGCCGGAAGGCGTAGGCGTTTTCGAGCCCGGCACGATCGGCGATCTCGTTGCGGAGGGTACGACCCTGGGCGACAGCTCGAAGGATGCTCCGGTACTTCACGACATCTCGCAGACCCTCCTCTTGATCGAGGGCGGTCTCGACTAGTGAGCGCACCTCGCCCGAGGGCGCCAGAAGGAGCGCCTGTATGTTCTCGGGCACGGAGCGTGCGGCGTCAATGGCGGCAAGGTAGCGAGGCGTGCCACCGAAGGCGCCGTACGCGATGGCACGGTCGCGGGTGTCCTCGAAGGGGGCAAGTTCGGCGGCGTGCCAATAGGTAAAGGGCTGTAGCTCGTGGTGCCAAGCGAAGCGACCGTAGAGGGGCGCGCCGCCGCCGGCGAGAGCCTCCATGGTGCTCACGGCGCTTCCGGAGAGGACCAACAGCAGAGGCCGAGGGACGCGTGGTCGTTCCCATGCGGCGTTGAGCTCGCTGGCGACCGTCGCGAGGTCGCCGTCTTCGGCCAAGTACTGGAACTCGTCGAGCACCAGCACCAGCGGTTGAGAGCTCTTGAGATCGAGCATGAGGTTGAAGACGGTTCGCCAGGTGGGGTAATCCTCGCTACGAATGTCCTCGCCCGACCAGCTAGCAAGGTCCTTCAGGAGCTGAACGCGATTGGCTTCGGCCGTAACACGCGATGCCGTGAAGAGGAAGTACTCCTGGTCACCCCAGGCGCGGGTGAGGAGAAACGTCTTGCCGACGCGGCGGCGTCCCGTGAGAAGCGCTAGCCTGGGTTCGCCGTCCCCAAGCAGGCGTCTGAGCGCTTGGCGCTCGGGCTCTCGATCGATCATCGGCGCAGCGAGTCGACGACTCATGGGTGCCAGTATACCGGCATGCCATCGTAGTGGCAAGCCTGCGCGATTGCAGGCTAGTGCTCCACGAACAACAGAAGCATCGTCGCACCGACGAATGCGATCCATGGCACGGACGCTGCGTCAACAACGTGCAAGTGGCGCCATATGGCAAATAGGGTTATCTGGTAGCGGCGGTCTGTGTTGTTGGTAGCGGTGTTCTGGGGGGTTGGTGGCGCCGGCTCCTTGCTGGGTGCCGGCGCTACCTCTTGGAATGGTGGTTGGCGGTTGGTTCATTCCCAGTATCCGGCTTTGCTGCGGGCTTTGCGGTTGTTGGTCTTGCGCATGTCGATGTCGCCGAGGTTGATCTTGCGGGCGTTGTTGGCGAGGCGGTTCACGATGGAGTCCGCAGCGACCCGGTCGGGCAGTGCTTGCACCCAGTACTCGGGTCCTGATTGGCTGGCGACGATGCTTGGCAGGCGGTGTTCTCGGTTGGCGAGGATGGCGAACAGGTCGCTGGCGGCGTTGGGGTCGATGCCGACCGTCAGGAAGTCGTCGATGATGAGCCGGTCTACGTCGGAGAGTCTTGTGAGTAGGTCTTGGTGGGCGATGCCGTCACCGCGGGCGATGACGAGGTGGCGGGCGAGGTCGTCCATGCGGTGGTAGAGCACGTCGTGTTCGTTGTGGCAGGCGGCGATCCACGGGGATCTGAACGCCGACAACGTGCTCGTCGACGAACGTGGCAACATCGCTCTGCTGGACTGGGACGAGTGCCGCGCCGACGCGACGTGCTTCGACCTGATGGCCTGGCTCGAGGGGGTGAACCGCAGCGGAGTCCGTGACCCTTGGTCCTCCCAAGGTGGAGCTGGGCGTGCTGGAGATCCCGTGGCGATGGTCGAGGGTGAGCGGCAGCTGGTGCGGCACGGGTTCCGTGGTACACTGGACCCGTGGCCAACTTGACGCTCTCCATCGACGAGAACCTGTTGCGGCGTGCGCGCATCCGCGCGCTCGAGCGCGGCACCACGGTGAACGCCGTCGTGCGGGAGTTCCTCGAGAGCTACGCCACGGAAGAGGAACGCCGTGCGGCCCGCCGCCGTCTCGTCGAACACGCGCGCGCGAGCGTCGCCGGCGCCGAGGGACGCGGTCGCGACTGGGCGCGCGAGGAGCTGTACGAGGGGCGCGTCCGTTGGCCTCGTTCCTAGTACTACTGTGTCATAAACCTCTTGGTAGGCAGATCGGGCGTGTCATGCTGGGGTATGCCCACTCGGGTGGTGGATCGCGCGCGCTTCGATGCCTACCTGGCAGCGCTGGCGGGGGCA
>Ga0114931_10010818_pt1 | contig 10827 bp, 13 predicted proteins | sample 2SBtaG_FD_89579 | JGI IMG/M metagenome (GOLD analysis project Ga0114931, IMG submission 89579) | Deep subsurface microbial communities from Kolumbo volcano to uncover new lineages of life (NeLLi) - 2SBTROV14_V59a metaG | ecosystem: Environmental > Aquatic > Marine > Volcanic | place: Kolumbo...
CATGCGCTGGGGTCGCCGTCGCCGCGACAGCGCCTGGTTGTGGCTGTTCGTGATCGCCGCTGGCTTGATGGTGTTGGGCGTCATCTGGCTGGCGCGCGACCCCGATCCGGGCCGCCGAATCTAACCCCCGCCCTGGAGACCCGATCCCGGTGAGCGCTTCCGCCCCCGACGACCGCAACGACCCTCAATCAGCCGGGAACCCGCTCCAGGACTGGTTTCGCTACGTGGAGAGCGTGGCCCGGCCGGCCGCCGCCCCCGGTGAGAGCGAGGAGGCCCCGCCTCCCCGTGCCTGGCGTTCCTGGTCCGAAGTGCAGTCGGAACGAACCGCCGACTCCGCCGGCGGCGACCCCGCCGAGCGCGCCTCGCAGTTCATGGAGCGTCTCGTTCCCCGCCTGCCCACCGTCGCGGAGCTCGAGGAGGAGAGCCGCTACGAACTGCCGCCCTTGCCGGACTTCCCCGTACCGGAACTCAAGGCACCGCGCCTGCGGCTGCGAATTCGCCGGCTGGCCGGCTTCCTCGCCCCGGCCCGAGCCGCCGAGGTGGGCGCCAAAGGAGGGCGGGCCGCCGCGCCTGCCTGGGCCGCCGGCCGCGACGATCGCCTCGCCCACCACTGGCGATTGCTCCAGCTACCTGCCGACGACGTGACCCAGAACTCATACAAGTCTCGGTTCGACGAAACTCGGGACGAGCTGCTTGAGCGGCTCCTCAACCCGGCGCTGACCTTGGCGCAAACCTCGCGCCTGCTCGGCGTCTGTCCGACGACGATTCGCCGCTATACCAACAAGGGTCTGCTCCGCCACTTCCGCACCAATGGCAATCAACGCCGCTTCCACTTGATGGACGTGCTCGATTTCCTCGAGCGTCGGGCCGAGCAAATCTCCGCCGACGCCCGGAACGAGGCCGCTGGTTCTCCTCCGGTGGAGGAGGCGCAGCAGCCGGCCCTCGACTTTGAGGGGTCGTCGCCCGACTGACCGCCGCCGTCATCCCTCGCCTCGCGATGCTCACCCGCCGACTGCGACGTCAACTGTCCCGGCTGAGCCGGGGCCTGCCTCCCTCGACTGATCCGTCCGATGCCGAATCAGAGCCGCCAGCCGTGCCGCCCCCCGACGCCCCTCCGCCCGCCGACCTCTGGGCGCTCGACTACGACCCGCAGGCCATCGGCATCCCCTACGCGAGTGAGCGCGGTCCCTGCCTGGAAGTGTGCCCGCCCCTCGACACGCTGACGGGTCACGCCGAGCGAGTGACTCGGTTGGCGGCGGCCGGCGAAGCGCCGCTCTTCCTGGACATCGAGACCTGCGGACTGGGCGGCGCGCCCCTCTTCCTGATCGGCATCGCGGCGACCGAGACGGAAGGCTTTCGGCTGCGGCAATTCCTGGCGCGGGACTATGCCGAGGAGGCCGCCGTCCTCGAGGCCTTCGCCGGGGCGGCGGCGGCGCGTTCCGTCTGGGTCACCTTCAACGGCGCGACCTTTGACCTGCCGTACATCCGCGACCGGGCCGGCTATCTGGACGTCCCGCTGCCCGAGCCGGCGCGTCACGACGACGTCCTGCCGCCGGCGCGCCGTCGCTGGCGCGGCAAGTTCGACAACTGCCGGCTGACGACGCTCGAGTAGGGCGTCTGCCATCGGCGTCGCTGGGGCGACATCCCCGGGTCGGAGATTCCCGGCGTCTATCACGAGTTCGTCCGCGAGGGGAACTGGGGCCTGCTGCGGCCGGTGCTGGGGCACAACGCCCTGGACATCGTCACCATGGCGGACCTGTGGCTGCGGCTGCGCGGCGATTAGTCTTCGAATTCGACCGAGCATCGCCGTCCAGCTTCAGTGCGGGTCGCCCGAAGCCCGAAGGAACGCATCATCCGGCGATAGGGAGAGAAGCGCGTGGTCCCAGTCCAGCAATTTGGCGCCGTCGGCAATGGCCACGCGGATGACACCAACGCCCTCCGCAACGCCCTAGGTCAGGCGCGCGGCGACCTGCTCTTCCCCCGGGGCGTCTATCGGCTCACCGAGACGGTCGAAGTTCCTCTCGCCGAATGCGGTCCCCTCTCCCTGCGCGGCGCGGGCGGCGCGGTCCTGCGGATGGAGGGCCCGGGGCCGGCGCTGCGGCTCGTCGGCACGCACGCGGGGACGGCGGCGCCGGCATCGGTGCAGCCGGGTGTCTACGAGCGGGAGCGCCTGCCGACGCTGGACGGCCTGGAGATCGTCGGCGCTCATCCGCAGGCCGACGGCGTCCGCATCGAGGGGACGTTCAAGGCGATCCTCACCCGGCTTTTCATCCGCGAGTGCCGGCACGCGGTCCACCTGACGAGCCGCAACCGCGACGTCATCATCAGCGACTGCCAGCTGTACCACAACCGGGGCTGCGGCGTGATCCTCGAGGACGTCAACCTGCATCAGATCAACGTCCTCGGCAGCCACCTCAGCTACAACGCCGGCGGCGGCATCAAGGTGCTCAACTCCGAGGTGCGCAACCTGCAGATCACCGGCAACGACATCGAATACAACTACGACCTCGAGGCGGAGCAATCGGCCGATATCTGGCTGGAAACGGGCGAGCGCAGCATCCGCGAAGGGACCATCGCCTCCAACACGATTCAGGCCAAGCCCTCGCCCGGCGGGGCGAACATCCGCTTCGTCGGACAGAGCGCCGAGACCGCTCACAAGGTCGGGCTGTTCAGCATCGTCGGGAACCTGATCAGCAACCAGGAGGTCAACCTGCACCTGAAATGGGCGCGGGGCGTGGTCGTCTCCGGGAACACGCTGTACAGCGGGCATCGGCGCAGCGTCATCGCCGAGGAGAGCTCGAATCTGGTCTTCAGCGGCAATCTGTGGGACCACAATCCCGACTACCCCGGCGACACGCCCGATGGGCTGACCTTTCGCCACTGCCGGGCCGTCACGCTGACGGGCCTGCATCTCGACCGCGCCCGCGGCGAGGGCGAAGACGGCGCCGCCGTGCTCCTTGACCGCTGCGAAGACGTCCTGCTCCGCGGGGGCCAGATTCTGGACGCCTCGCCCCACGGGATGACGCTGCTGGACTGCCGTCATTGTCGCATCGAGGGCGTCCACATCCGGGACCGGCGCGAGCCGCCGCAGATGCGCGCTCCCGCCCTCCTCCGCCGGGGCGGGGAGAACATCCTGCGCCTCGACGGGAGCGAAGCTGCCGGGCCGGCGCCGCCGACCGGGCCGGATTGACTTCCCCGCGCCGGCAAATCTATAATGGTTCCGCTGCCTTGCCCCGCCCCGCCCCGAGGTGCGCCGTGACCGATCGCTCACTCTCCCACGGGCGCGACAACGTCTTCGCCGGCGTCCCGCGCACTGAAATTGACCTCGAAGCCGACCTGGAAGCCCTGCGGGATCTCATCATCGGCGGGAAGGTGGTTGCCGGTCGCGCTTGGGCAGTGGACGTCGAGGAATTCGAGGCCCGGCTGGACCAGATTCTGGCCCTGCTGCCGAAGGAAATGCGGCGCGCCCGGCGCATCGCTCGGGAGGAGCAACGCATCCTCGCCGACGCCAAGGAAGAAGCCCGCCGCAGCCTGGAAGAAGCCCGCGCCGAAGCCGAGCAAACCCTCGCCGCCGCCCGCGCCGAGGCCGAGCGCCTGGTCGAGAGCGGAACCATCAAGCAAATGGCCACCGAGCAGGCCGAGCAGATCCTTCAGCGCGCCGATGAGACGGGCGGCCAGATTCGCCAGGGCGCCTTCGACTACGCCCGGGGCGTCATCGAGAGCGTGGAGACCTCGCTGGAACAACTCCTGGAGAACGTCCGCGCCGACCGGGAGTCGCAACTCCCGCCGCCGGCAGCGACCGCCGACGCCGAGGCGTCCTCGACATCAGAGGCCAAGCCCTGACCCTCGATCTCGCCGAGATGATCGCCCGCGAGGGGCTCCGGGTCGAGGTGACCGTCTCCGAAGCCGCCCTGCCGGAATGCGAGTGGGTCTTTCGTGAACCCGTCACTGGCCGATTGCGGTTGGAGCACGACGGCGGCCTGCTGAGCCTGACAGGACGCTTCCAAACGCTCCTTGAAGCGCCCTGCCGGCGTTGCCTGCGCCCCGTTTCGCTCGGCCTCGAGTTCCCGGTCGAGGAGCGCTTCCTCATCGAGCGCGTCGAGTCCCCCGCCGCACCCCCGGAGGAAGGCGAGGAACTCGACGACGTGCTGCCCACGCTGGTCTCGCTGCAGCGCAGCGGGCCGGTGCTGGACGTCACCGAATTGCTGCGCCAAGCCCTGGAGCTTCACGCGCCGCCGGCGCCCGTCTGCCAGGAAGAATGCGCCGGGCTCTGCGCTCACTGTGGCGCCGACCTCAACGAAGGCCCCTGCGATTGCCTCGAGGAGGCGCCCCATCCGGCCCTGGCCGGCCTCGCCGCCTTGCTCCCCGAGAGCGGGGACTGACCGACTGGCCGCCGGGAAAGATAAAACAGCCGTCTCCCGGCGTGCTGATAGAATAAGCAGGCCGGGGAACCCTGGCCACACCCAGAAGCCCGCACCGACCTTCGAAACCAGGAAACCCCGATGCCGCTGCCGAAACGGAAGCACTCGCACGCCCGCACCTCTCGTCGCCGGTCCAGCAACTTCAAGCTGCCCCGGCTGAACGTCGGCGTCTGCCCGCGCTGCCACGAGCCCAAGTTGTCCCACGCCGTCTGCCCAATCTGCGGCTTTTATCGCAATCGGATGATCGTGGACGTCCGCCGCCGGGAGCCGGCGGAAGCCGTCGAGAGCAGCGAAGAAACCGAGGGCGAGTAACGCCTGACCCGGACCCCGAGCCGTGAGAATTGCCATTGACGCGATGGGCGGCGACCACGCTCCCGACGCGATGGTCGCCGGCGTCCTGACCTCCCGGCTTTCGGCGGACGTCACCCTCTTGCTCGTCGGCCAGGAGGAGCGTCTCCGGCCGTTGCTCGTCGCGCCGCGGGCCGCCGGCGGCGCCGCGATCGAGATCGTGCCGGCGGCGGACGTGGTGGCCATGCAGGAATCGCCTGTGCAGGCCGTGCGCGGCAAGCCGAACTCGTCCCTGGTCGTCTGCGCCGAGTTGGTGCGGCGGGGCGAGGCTGAAGCCATGGTCTCAGCTGGGAACACGGGCGCGGCCCTGGCCGCCGGCGCCCTCAAGCTGGGCCGAATTCGCGGCGTTGACCGGCCGGCCATCACCTGCCTGCTCCCCAATCGCCGCGGGTTCACCGTGCTGCTCGACGCCGGCGCCAATGTGGACGTCGGCCCCCAGAACCTGCTGCAATTCGCCCTGATGGGCGAAATCTACGCCCGCGAGGTGCTCGGCGTCTCCCGGCCCCGCGTCGGCCTGCTCAACGTCTGTGAGGAGGCGACCAAAGGCAACCGGGTCGTCCAGAGCGCCTATCCGTTGCTTGCCGAGGCGCCGATCCAGTTTGTGGGCAACATCGAGGGGCCGGATCTGTTTGACGGCGGAACGGACGTCGCCGTCTGCGATGGCTTCGTCGGCAATATCGTCCTCAAAGTCGGGGAGGGAGCAGCAGAGTTCCTCCGGCACCTGCTGCGGGAGGAGGTGTTGGGCCACCCGATCATGCGTTTTCCCGCGTTGCTGATGAAGGCCGGTCTCCGCCGTATCGTCAAGCGGACCGACTATCGAGAGGTGGGCGGGGCCCCCTTGCTGGGCGTTAACGGCGTTTGCATCATCAGCCACGGCCGCTCCAACGCCGTGGCGATCGCCAATGCTCTGGACACGGCCGAGAAAGCGGTAACTCATGGCGTCATTGACAAAATCCGAGCCGAAGTCGGGACCGGCGTCCTCGCCGGCAACTCTGGCGACTGACGCGCGGCCGCCGCAGGCCGCCGGAGTGTCGGGCATCGGCGCCTGCGTGCCGGAGCGCATCCTGACCAACGACGACCTCGCCGGCATGGTGGACACCAACGACGAGTGGATCACCAGCCGCACCGGCATCCGCGAGCGACATCTGGCCGCCCCCGGGGAAACCACCAGCGATCTCGCCGCCGTCGCCGCTCAGCGCGCCCTCGAAGACGCCAAGCTCCCGGCTGAAGCGCTGGACCTGATCATCGTCGCCACCGCCACCGCCGACTATCCCTTCCCCTCCACCGCCTCAATCGTGCAGGACCGGCTGAGCGCCCGGCGCGCCGCCGCCTTCGACCTCTCCGCGGCCTGCAGCGGCTTCATCTACGCCCTGGTGACCGGGGCGCAGTTCATCCGCACCGGCGCTTATCGGCACGTCCTGGTCATCGGCGCGGAAACGCTCTCCCGAATCACCAATTGGGAGGACCGCTCGACCTGCATCCTCTTTGGCGACGGCGCCGGCGCGGCGGTGCTGGGTCCGGCGGCGGAGGGGTTCGGGCTGCTCGGCGCCGAACTCGGCTCCGACGGCAGCGGCCGGGAGTTGCTGAAGGTGGAGAAGAACGGCGCCGGACCCGGGCAGATCACCATGAGCGGCAACGAGGTCTTCAAGTTCGCGGTTCGCATCCTGCCGGAGAGCGTCCGCCGGGTCGTCGCCGCCGCCGGCGTGGAGGTCAGCGATCTGGACTGGCTGTTCGCCCATCAGGCCAACTCCCGCATTCTGGACGCCGCCGGCCGGCGCCTGGGTCTGGAGAACGAAAAAGTCTTCTCCGTGGTGCACAAGTACGGCAACACCTCGGCGGCCTCGATTCCGATCGCTTTGGCGGAGGCCCAGCAGGAAGGCCGGCTGCATCCAGGGAATCTCCTGGCCCTGGTCGGCTTCGGCGCCGGGCTCACCTGGGCCTCCTGTCTGATTCGCTGGGGCGGCGCGTTGCCGGCGGACGCAAAATGAGCGAGTGCCTAAGCGGTCAAACGGCGCTGGTGACCGGCGGCAGCCGGGGCATCGGCCGGGCCGTGGCCTTGGCCCTGGCCGCCGCCGGCGCCGACGTCGCCGTAGCCGCCGGCAGCGACCTGGAGGCGGCGGAGGCAGTCGCCGCCGAGATCACCGCGCTGGGCCGACGCTCACTCGCCCGCCGGGCCGACGTCAGCGACGCCGACGCCGCCGCCGGCCTCGTCCGCGACGTGCAGCAGGAGTGGGAGCAGCTGGACATCCTGGTCAACAACGCCGGAATCACTCGGGACGGGCTGCTCATGCGGATGAAGGACGCGGACTGGGACCGGGTGCTGGACGTCAACCTCAAGGGGGCCTTTCACTGCACGCGGGCGGCGCTGCGGCCGATGCTGCGCCGCCGCGCCGGGCGAATCATCAACGTCACCAGCGTCTTGGGAATCACCGGCCACGCCGGGCAGGCCAACTACAGCGCCGCCAAGGCCGGCCTCATCGGCCTCACCAAAGCCACGGCGTGGGAGGTCGCCTCCCGGGGCATCACCTGCAACGCCGTGGCGCCCGGCTACATCGAGACCCGCATGACGGCCGGGCTGCCGCCGGAGGCCACCGAGGGGCTGCTGGCCCGAATTCCCCTGGGACGCCTGGGCCGGCCGGAGGACATTTCCGGGGTGGTGGCCTTTCTCTGCTCCCCGGCGGCCGGTTATCTCACCGGGCAGGTGATTGTGGTGGATGGGGGGCTGATCGGATAGAATTCTGGCGCGATGGGGGCCGGGCTACGCCCCGCCCAGGTCCCTTGCTCGCCGAGCCCACTCAACCCGGACAGAACAGAGGAGGTGCTATCGTGTCCACGATTGATCGCGTCAAGAAAGTGGTGGTTGATCAACTCGACGCCACGGAGAGCGAGATCGAGGCAACTTCCTCGTTTGTGGACGACTTGGGCGCTGATTCGTTGGACCAGGTGGAGCTCATCATGGCCTTCGAAGAGGAGTTCGAGATTGACATCCCCGATGAAGAGGCCGAGAAGATCGCCACCATCGCCGACGCCGTCCAGTACATAGACAAGGCGTCGTCCTGAGCCCGGCGCCGAGGCGTCGAGGCCCCGGCCGTCGCTTTCTTCAGCAGACCCAGACAGTTCGCTCCCTTACGCGATGAACCGCGTCGTCATCACCGGCTGGGGCTGCGTCAGCCCCCTGGGCTTGGACGCGGAGTCCACTTGGGCCGCGGTCTGCACCGGCAAGTCGGGAATCGGTCGCATTCAGTTGTTCGACCCCTCGCCGATCGCCAGCCAGATCGCCGGCGAAGTTCCCGGATTCGACCCCAACGAATACATGAGCCGCAAGGAGGCGCGGCACATGGATCGGTTCGCCCAGTTCGCCGTGGCCGCCTCGCGGGAGGCGGTGGCCCACGCCGGCCTGAATCTGGAGACACTGGACCGGGAGCGCGTCGGCGTGCTGATCGGCTCCGGAATCGGCGGCATCGAGACGCTGCAGGCCCAGATGACCCTGGCCATCCAGCGCGGCCCCGACCGCATCAGCCCCTTCTTCATCCCCATGATGATCTCCAACATGGGGGCCGGACAGGTGGCCATCATCCTCGGCTTGGGCGGGCCGAATCTCAGCATCGCCACTGCCTGCGCCACCGGCACCCACGCCATCGGCGAGGCGGCCGAAATGCTCCGCCGGGGCAAGGCGGACGTCATGCTCGCCGGCGGCGCCGAGGCGGCCGTCACCTGGATGTCCGTCGGCGGCTTTTCGTCCCTCAGGGCGCTCTCCCGCCGCAACGACGAGCCGGAACGCGCCAGCCGACCGTTCGATCGAGACCGGGACGGCTTCGTGATTGCCGAGGGCGGGGCGACCCTGATTCTGGAGACGCTGGATTTCGCTCGCGCCCGGCGCCCAGATCTATGCCGAGGTGCTCGGCTATGGTCTGAGCGCCGATGGCTACCACATTACCAAGCCGGCGCCGGACGGCCGCGGCGCCCGGCGCGCTATGAGCCTCGCCGTAGAAGACGCCGGCATCGGCCCTGACGAAGTGGACTACATCAACGCCCACGGCACCTCGACGGCCGCCAATGATCGCAACGAAACGATCGCCATCAAGACGGTCTTCGGCGAGCGGGCCCGGCGGCTTCCGGTGAGTTCCACCAAGTCCATGACGGGGCACCTCCTCGGGGCCGCCGGGGCGCTCGAGGCGATGTTCTGCGTTCAGGCCATCCGCGACGGCGTGCTGCCGCCCACCATCAACCTGGACCATCCCGATCCGGAATGCGATCTGGACTACGTGCCCCGCGAGGCTCGCGAGGCGCCGATACGGACGGCGCTGAGCAACTCGTTCGGCTTCGGCGGTCACAATGCCGCCCTGCTCATTCGCCGGTTCGATCACTAGCCCCGCCGGCAGCCCGCCGGCCAAGGAGGAGCAGCCTTCGTGTCCCGTCTATCACACCGCGCCGCGCAGGCCGCGGACTCCCCCACCCTAGCCATCACGGCGCGCTTCAAGGCCATGCGGGCCGCCGGCGAGGACGTCATCGGCTTCGGCGCCGGCGAGCCCGATTTCGACACGCCCGAGCCTATCAAGGCGGCCGCCCGGCAGGCCCTCGACCGGGGCGACACCAAATACACCGCCGCCAGCGGCACGCCGGCCTTGAAAGCAGCCATCCGCGGCAAACTGCAGCGCGATCAGGGCCTTGAGTACGGCCTCAATCAGATCATCGTCTCCTGCGGGGCCAAGCACTCCATCTACAATCTGATGCAGGCCGTCCTCGACCCGGGCGACGAGGTCATCATCCCCCGGCCCTATTGGGTCAGCTACCCGGAGCAGGCCAAACTCGCCGGCGGCGTGCCCGTCTTCGTGGACGCGCCCGAGGCCGACGGCTTTCGGCTGACCGCGGCGGCGGTGGAGGCCGCGATCACCCCGCGAACCAAGCTGCTGATCGTCAACTCACCCAACAATCCCTCCGGCGCTGTTGTTGGCGAGCAGGAGCTGCGCCGGCTCGCCGAGGTCGTCGTCCGGCACGATATTCTGGCGCTGAGCGACGAGATTTACGAAAAGTTGGTCTACGGCGAACGACACGTCAGCCTCGCCAGCCTGGGGCCGGAGATTCAGCGCCGAACCCTGGTGGTCAACGGCTTCTCCAAGGCCTTCGCCATGACGGGGTGGCGGCTCGGGTATCTGGCCGGCGATGCGGAGATCGTCGCCGCGATGGGCCGCATTCAGTCGCAGAGCACCTCGAATCCGACGTCGTTCGCCCAAGCCGGCGGGGTCGCGGCGCTCGAGGGGCCGCAGGACTGCGTGGAGACGATGCGTCAGGCCTTCGCCGAGCGGCGGGAGGTCATCGTCGCCCGCCTGAACGCCATCCCGGGCATCGAATGCAGTCGTCCCGGCGGGGCGTTCTATGTCCTGCCCAACGTCCGCGGGCTGCTCGGCGGCGCGATCCCCGACGTCAACGCGCTGGGAACGCATTTGCTGGAGAACTCCGGGATCGCCGTCGTCCCCGGCAGCGGCTTCGGCATGCCGCAGCACATCCGCATGTCGTACGCCGCCTCGCTGCCGGCGATCAACCGGGGTCTGGATCGGCTCGAGGCCGCGGCGGCCGCGATCAGGGGCTGAAGCCGGTCTCGACTGCGATCGCCGCGCCGGCGCCGAGGCTCGCCTCCCCGGCTGTGCAGACAGCGGTCGCCGCCTCAGCCGCGTCCATGCCGACCAGGGGTTCGCGGCCCTCCCGCGCGCAACGAGCAAAGTCCTGCAACGCCTCGAGGGCGCCGGGGAAGCCGTGAAAGCGATAGTCCGCCGGCCGAGGGGGTGAATATTCCTCCGGCTCGGCCGACTGCCGCCGCCAGAGGGCGATCGAGCCGCCGATGATCTCGGCCTCGATCCGCCCTTCGGAGCCGATCACCTCGAGGCGAATTTCGTTGCGCGCGGCGGCGATCACCGTCAGCCCCAGGAGCGCCCGCACGCCGTTCTGATAATCCACGGCGCAGGCGAGGTAGTCCGGCTGCTCCGCGCCCAGGGCATGCCCCCCGGTGCAGTAGGCGCGCGTCGGCGGCGCATCGGCGAAGAAGTTGAACAGGTCCAAA
>Ga0114931_10010819_pt1 | contig 10827 bp, 13 predicted proteins | sample 2SBtaG_FD_89579 | JGI IMG/M metagenome (GOLD analysis project Ga0114931, IMG submission 89579) | Deep subsurface microbial communities from Kolumbo volcano to uncover new lineages of life (NeLLi) - 2SBTROV14_V59a metaG | ecosystem: Environmental > Aquatic > Marine > Volcanic | place: Kolumbo...
CTATCTCTATTTCGTATCCCGAAAGGATGGGAGCCATCAGTTTTCTTCAAACCTCCTGGATCACAACCGGGCCGTTCAAAAATACCAGTTGCGGAGAATTGCCCGCAATGTCCGGCATTAGGGCCACGGCTGAACCTTCAATAATCTCCTCTTCAAAAAAACCGCTGGCTTCAACTATGAAAATCCAGAATGCAACACGTTCATCCATCCGGGATACAATTTTTCTGGATGGAACGCTTGAAAAATTGTGGAAACAGGGATAAGTTAAGTAGAACTGTTGTGAATGCTTTATTTTAAATAACTCTTCAACAATTCGGTTGAAGGAGGATGCATTATGAGTCAGCAAAATTTTCAAAACCAGAATTTTGACCACTTGCAAGGGGTGAAAAATTTATCGGATTCCCTGGACCACACGCGAGCATTTTTGGGAGAGGTGTGGGAAGCCTGCAAAATTTTATTGAAAAACGGATTGGCAAAAGGGATCAAGGAAATAAAATTTTTTATTTCAAAGTCCACTCCTCTGGATTTTTTGTTTGGAGGTTTGAATGCTCTTTTGGGCTCCCTGGCCACCCTGATTTTTCTTTCAGGATTTTGTCTGATCGGCTACCAGACCCTGCTTTGGCTCTTTGAGGGCGTGTGGACGGAGTTTCCTCTTCTCCTGGTTTTCAACTTCCTGTTTGAGAACACCGCTCTTCATTCATGGCTTGTCCATCCTGAATCGTGGTATGGACTGCAAAAAGTGGTTGCATGGATTCTTGAGAATACTCCGCTTTCCGCGGCTCTCATTGTTCCCGGGTTCCTTCTGTCCTCGGCTCTGGCGGGAATCATGGCGGGGGCGGTCATGATTCGTTACTACCAATTCAAAAAAGCTGATAAACGCCAACCGCCGCCCACCGTTGAATAGAATTTTGGCGGTGCAAGGTTGAATTCCTTGACATGTTGTTTTGAAACCTCGCCGTTCCTGAAATTTTTTCACTTTTTTCCATCATCAAAAGACGGTTTCAAGCAAGGGGCCGCCGTGCGCCTTTTTTGCTGTAAATCTTATTGAGATACTATATGATAGGGGACTTCGTTTGTTTCAGACAAAATCCTGTCATTCCACAATCTTTTATTAAAAATACCTAGACAATGAATATTTTAATCACCGGCGGGGCCGGGTTTATTGGGTCTCATATCGCCGACGCCTATCTGAAACTGGGGCATCGAATAGTTATTCTGGACAATCTATCTTCAGGCAAAAGGGAAAATATCCCCTCAAAGGCTGTTTTTTATGAAATGGACCTTCTGGACCCGGATGTGGAAAAACTGTTGCGGGATGAAGATATAGAAGTTATCAATCACCACGCCGCACAGATTTCTGTCGTCCGGTCAGTGACGGACCCGCTGGAAGACGCCAATATCAATATCATGGGAAGTCTCAAACTTCTGGAATTGGCAAAGTCCCGTGGTGTGAAAAAGTTTATATTTGCTTCCACCGGGGGCGCCATTTATGGGGTTCAGGACACCTTTCCGGCGGATGAAAATCATGCCTGCCGCCCGGAAAGCCCTTATGCAATTTCAAAGTTTTCAGTGGAAAATTACCTCCATTTTTATAAAACCGCCTACGGATTGGACGCCGTTATTCTTCGGTACAGCAATGTCTATGGCCCCCGGCAGGACCCGCATGGGGAAGCCGGTGTGGTCGCCATATTCTGCCAGAAACTATTAAAAAAGACCCAACCTGTTATCTTTGGAGATGGCGAACAAACCCGCGACTTCGTTTCGGTCCTGGATGTGGCTCAAGCAAATGCAACGGCTCTCAACACCTCTCTCACGGGAATTTTCAATGTCAGCACGGGGAAAGAAACCACAGTAAATCAATTGTTTCGACACATTGCTGATTTGGCCGGCAATGAGGAAGCGCCTCGACATGAAGCTCCCCGTAAGGGGGAATTGCAAAGGAGTGTAATCGACTCTGGAAAGTTTCAAAAAAATACAGACTGGAATCCGACCGTTTCGCTTCAGGAGGGATTGCGGGGCACATTTGACTTCTTCGCCTCCCAACGGGAAAAATAACTAAAATATTTTCAATATCCTACAGATTCCATCAACATCCCCCCTTTTCCCTGCCTTTTTAACCTGATCGTAACAATTCTCCAATACTTCCGTAATACGATAATTTTAAAATAATATCAGATTCAGGATATTTATGAATTCTGATTTATGGGCGTCTTAACAAAATTGACAACGGCGCCGAATCGCCAATTCAAAGAAGCGTCTTTTGTTTTTGCAAGACAGGCTTTCCTGCCTGTCTGCACGGGCTGGAAACCCCGTGCTCCGATTTAGGAAACTTTTGTGCACTATGCTACTTTCTGTAAAAACTAATTTTTAGAGGAATCCAAAATGGACTTATTATGCCCCGGCTTATTAAATGGGCTGTCAATTTTTTTTATGGGGGTCTTCATCCTCAGGGTTTGCAGCTCCATCGACAGGGAAAATCATCATAATTTAAAGAAAAGCCGGATGCTTGAATGGTATGGCAGACGAAGAGCCGACTCCTTCGCAACCCTGCCCTTTGCGGTCAAAAGCGGCTTCATGACATTCCTGGGATCTTCCATTTCAATGTACGGATTGTTTCTGACCGGTTGCGCCATCCCCTGGATGGATTTTTAGCTCAATTTAGGATGTGGCAGACGATTATCAAACCTGTCCCGCCAATTCCACCGACAGCATGCAATCACTGGACTTTCAATGCCATCATGGTCACGTCGTCGTGGTCAAACGCGCCTTCAGAAAACTCCAACAGAGAATTCAGGACCGTGATTTTAATTTCCTGGGCACTGCCGCTAAAGTTTCCATTCAAGGCATTGAGCAATTGATCCATACCAAATAATCGTCCTTCTTTATCCCGGGCTTCCAGAACACCATCGGTATAAAGAAATAGCGAATCATTGGGGTTCAGCAACACGGATTCTCTGTCATAGATCGTATTTTCCAACACTCCCAAAGGCAAATTGGCATTTTGGGTGGGTTTTTCCAGCGTCAACCTGTTCCACCGACTTTCTCCGGATTTTTTAATCAACACCGGTGGATGCCCCGCATTGGAAAAATAAAGATGAGAATCGGCTTTATTGAAAGTGATGATTTGAGCGGTTGTCAATGCCTTCGTCCCTTCCTGCGTCACTCTCTTATTCAGATCCTCGAGGATTAAATTCCCATCCAAGTCGTCCATGTGAGATACCATGTTTCGATACAGCCAATGGCTGGTGGAGCTGACGGCTTGTCCATGCCCGGCAACATCGGCGATCGCGATCCGGGTCAGCATTTCCCTGCCGCAGACACTGAAATAATAGATATCCCCTCCTTTTTCACCCTCCGTCCCCTTGGAAAAAAGGCTGGCCGTCAAGGCTCCGGCGCACACTTGCGTGTCAACTTTATGATTGCCTCCCCAAATTTCAGAACAGTGGATGGTATGCATACTTTTCCTTGAAAATTTAACTCAACAATTTATTAGAATTCATCATTTGAGTCGTGGTATGTGGGAAAACTTTACTTGTTTTTTCTAAAACGGGGAGAGTTCGCCGGTGAAGGGGAGAAAAGTAACGAGACCCTTTGAGAAAAGTGGCCGGTTTCAATAAATTCTTATTGCTTCTTATTGCGGGCATCATTGATGCTCAGATAGGTAAAAATCACCACCCATCCGATGCCAATATAAATCACACTGCGGATAAAGTTCCCATCCAACGCGCCAATGAGAATCCAAAAGATCGACCCGATGACCCAGAATATAATGAAAATGGTGCGAAGACCGCTGTTCGCCTGCATCGCATCCTCCAAACAAACAATAAAATAAAACCTCACACCCTGCAAAGGGATCGGAACGCAGACCCGCTTATGCCAAAATTGACTTCATTGGCGTGACCTGTTGATAATATCGCTGACTGCGTCGATGACTCTGTTCACGTCCTCCGCGGTCATTTTAGGGTACAAGGGCAAGGTCAGGACTCTTTCCGAATAATCCGTGGCCACCGGATAGTCTTCCGGTTGAGTATGAAACTCCTTTCGGTAAAAAGGTTGCAAGTGCAAGCCCACATAATGCACTCCCACGCCGATACCCCGCGCCTGAATTTCATCGACAAACCGGTCGCGGCTGATTGTCAAGCGGTCGAGACGCAGAGCGATGATATAAATATGATAGGCGGGTTTGGCGTAGCTCCGGGCAACCAGCGTTTCTATTTCGGGAAACTTTTTAAACGCCTCGTCGTACATCGTTGCATAGCGTTTTCTAAGCTCATAAAACTGATTCACTTTTCGCAGTTGATGAATCCCGATAGAAGCACTTATGTCCGGCATATTGTATTTTTAGCCGGGGGCATTGAGTTGCCAATGGGAATACCCGCTCTTGCCAAACCGCTTCCAGGCGTCCTTGCTCAGGCCATGAAGGCGCATGACCCGGATTTTATCCGCCAGCGCATCGTCGTTGGTGGTCAGCATCCCGCCTTCTCCGGTGGTGATATTTTTGTTGGCGTAAAAACTGAAAGAAGTCAAATGCCCCAGGTTGCCGATTTTCCGGTGTTTGTACGAGGATTCCAGCGCATGCGCGGCGTCTTCAAAAACGGCAAGGCCGTGCTTTTTTGCAATGGCTTCGATGGCGTCCATATCACAGGCATGGCCGGCGAAATGGACGGGGAAAATGGCGCGGGTTTTTGAAGTTATTTTTGCTTCAATTTTGCCGACGTCGATATTCAGAGTCCCCGGTTCAACATCCACAAAAACGGGCTTCAACCGTTCATGCACCATCACGCTCGCGGTGGCCGGGAATGTCATGGGCGTGGTGATGATTTCACTGCCCTCGGGAAACCCCATTGCGGCCAAAGAAAGGTGAAGACCCGCGGTACAGGAGTTCAGCCCCAACGCGTGTTTGCAACCAATGTAGCGCTTGAATTCATCTTCAAACTGATGGGTTTTAGGCCCGGTTGTGAACCAACCCGACTCCAGCGTATCGATCACTTCATTGATCTCGTCCTCATCCAGCCAGGCGCGGTGAAACGGCAAATCTATGCTCATAGCTAACCTTGTTTTACAATTTATAACCCTCTTCCCTTGCGCCGGGAAAAGACAAACGACTTGAATGGATTTTTTCGTTTCATATTGCTAAGATTGTCAGTTTGAATCGCTAACAGAACAACCTCAATAATTACCGCCTAATAATTATGGATAAAAATTTACACACCCTGCAAACAACCCTGAAAAACTTTCTTCTTGCGCACAACAGTTATCTGATTCAAGCGTTCATCGTCATTTTTGGTTCGCTTATCATCGATTACGTGCAAAAGAAAATTTTAAAACGCCTCCAGCTTCGACTCGAAAAAACAAAGAACAAATGGGACGATGCGGTCGTCGGCGCGATTTCCAAACCCATCAGCGTCATCATCTGGGCCGCCGGAATTTCCCTGGCGTCGGAAATCATCCAAAAAGCCACTAAGGCGGTTATCTTTAGCGCCGTCAAGCCCGTGCGGGATACCATTATCATCGCCGCCCTCGCCTGGTTTCTGATACGCCTGATCAATAATATTGAAAAAACTTACATCGCAAAAGAAAAAGACGTGGTTGACCACACAACCGTCGACGCCATTTCTAAACTGCTTCGTATTTCAGTTTTCATAACGGCTTCGCTGGTCGCCCTGCAAACTCTGGGCTACAGCGTTTCCGGAGTGTTGGCGTTTGGCGGTATCGGCGGTATCGCCATTGGTTTTGCGGCCAAGGATTTGCTGGCGAATTTTTTTGGCGGACTGACCATCTATCTGGACAGACCGTTTGCGGTTGGCGATTGGGTCCGTTCGCCCGACAGGGAGATCGAAGGGGTCGTTGAAAAAATCGGCTGGCGGCTGACTCGATTGAGAACGTTCGACAAAAGACCTCTGTACGTTCCCAATTCAATTTTCACGACCATCGCCGTGGAAAATCCTTCCCGGATGCATAATAGACGAATCTATGAAACCATCGGCATCCGTTATGACGACGCCGCGAAAGTGGAACCGGTCATTCACAAAGTAAAAGAGATGCTCATGAATCATCCTGAGATCGACACCCGGCAAACGCTGATCGTCAATTTCAATGCCTTCGCCCCCTCATCCCTGGACTTTTTTGTCTACACGTTCACTAAAACGACCAACTGGATTCATTTCCACGAAGTCAAACAGGACGTCCTGCTTCAGATCATCAATATTGTTGAGAACGAAGGGGCCGAAATGGCCTTCCCCACATCCACCATCCATCTTGCGGAATCACCTGAAAAAGAAATGCTGGGGCACCCGCGGGATAAAAACTGACAGAATGCTGAAAAAGGAAAAATTTTGTCAGCGAGCCAGGTTTTGCAAATTTTTTCTTTTAAGTAGCACCGTCTTTCCAGACGGTGCGCACAGGCTATAAAGCCTGTGCTACTGTTAAACGGCAACTTGAAACTAATATTTTAGAGTCCCAAAAGGACTTTTTCAGCGTCCTGCTAATTTCCCAGAGGCAGGGTCAGCAAGGGGCCCATACTCTTCGCGTTCCCCGATTGCAGGGAGAAGATCTGCGCCAACAGGGAAAATGTGGATTTCGATTGCAGATCGGAATCGTCTATATAAAACCAGGTGTCCCGGTAATATACCGATATCGCCGCTTCAACCGGCCGATAGGTCTGGGAGTGAATCTGAAGAATATCTCCCGCCACATCCGCCCAGTTGAAAGGTTTTCCGGACGGAAGATACGTCAACGTCACCTTTCCACTTGCCCGATCCTCTTCCGGAGTTTCCACCGCGTGCGAAAGGTAATACATCATTCCCAATAGAGATCGCGTTTCCACCCGGAGGTGTTGCAGGCCGTTGTGAGTAGGATGAGTGGTCAGAACGAACCGGGTATTATTTGCAGGCAACCCCAACAGCGAATTTAGTTTTCGAAGCTCCGGAAAATTTTCGCCAGCCCTTTCGAACTGAAATATTAATTCGGGGATGTTTCCCCTGGCTTCCAGGAACAGGGTGTAACCATCCTTCAGCTGTAATTTCCGAATCAAATTCGCGGCTTCTGCAAAATCTTTATAAGCAGGGGCAACCTCCGGTGTGGGCCCGGAAGCGGTGGTCGCATTTTTTAAGTTCCCAATCCGCTCCAGACAAACCCTGAAAATCCGGTCAAAGCTCCAGCCGGAACGAGTCAAAAGAAAAATATTTTGCAGGGAAATATGAGAGAGGAAGCGTTGAATGAATTTCTCACCCTGTAAAGGCGCGTATGACACGGTGGGAGTCTCCTCAAGACTGGCGCCGGCTGAAAACCCGAAAAGCCCCTTGACGCCATTTTGAACCGTGGCATCGGTGCCGCCATTCACACTGTATTTAAACTGAGCCGCAACGCTGTTGACCTCAAGAAAATAGGGGGTGTCCCGATATTTGAGACGGACCAGATTCAATAATAATTGTTGATCGTTGGATTTTTGGATGGTGGTGTTGTAGTTATATCTGTTGTTCTTTAGCGTAGAGGGACCGAAACCCGAGCAACCGGTCAACATGAGAACGAGAAGCAAACCCATCACCCCGGGCGTTATTTTTCCCGATCTACAGGAAATATATATGTAAAATACCATAAGTAAACCATTTAAAGGAGACTGCGCGGGCTCTTGACAAAAAATTAGAGCGCCGGGCAAAAAGGATCGTTTAATATCGACTGGAATCAGCTTTCAAGGTCTTTTGCCGTAAACCTTGCGCCGAAACAAACCGTCCCGCCGGCTCACCAGCCGGTCGAGAAACAACAATCCGTTAAGATGATCCATTTCATGTTGCACGGCCCGGGCTTCAAACCCTTCCATGTCATATGTTTGCCGGGCGCCTGATTCATCAAAAGCCCGCACTTGAATACGCTCCCAACGGGAGACATTGCCGGTATAATCCGGAACGGACAAACACCCTTCCCTGCCAACCACATTACCTTCCTTGTCGGCAATTTCCGGATTTATCATGACCAGACGGCCATGATTTTTTATTTCGGGTTTGCAGGAAACATCGACCAGAATAATACGTTCAAACCGCCCGACCTGAGGCGCGGCAATTCCCACCGATGGAGGCCCAAGACGCATGGTTTCCTCCAGGTCGCCGACAAAATTCAAAAGGAATTCATCAAATTTCATGACCGGTTGGGACTTTTGCCGCAATCGTTCATCCGGGTATACGAGAACCTTTAAAACAGCCATGGGACTTAACCTCGGAAAACTTCAATTTCCGAGAGATGCACGGTGACATCATTTTTACCTTCAAAAATTTTTAAGGCATTTTTCAAGGGGTCCATTCCTTGCGAGGCAATTCCCTCAATATGCATGATATACAATGGGTCGCTGACGGTTCCTCCCACATCCGACTCCAGATTCAGAATGTTGAACCCCGCCTCGGCCAGGGCACGGGTTATATGAGCCACGATTCCCGCCCGGTCGGCGCCATGAACGCTCAACCGAACGTCCGGCTCCAGATGATGATGCAACTCACCTGTTATTTTATCCACATGATGCCTGAGTTTCAACAAATCGCACACGGGTTGCAGTATCCGGTCCAACTCCTTGGCAGCACCTCCAAACTGGGCCATCAACATGATGGTGAAGCTCCCTCCAAGACGGGTCATTGAAGCCTCGCCAAGGTTGCAATGATTCAAATACAGGGCTTCGGTAACTTTTGCAACAATGCCGGCCTGATCTTTCCCAACCAGGGTGAGCATGAACCAGTTTTTCATAATGGAATTCTTGGAATACGGGTTGCGGGAAATTGATTTTCCTAAATTTTACGGAAGAAAAGCTAATTGCCTTCCGGCCAATGGGTAAAAACCTCCCACGCATCCTTAAAATGAGAGGACCCAAACTTCTTGGTCAGCACCGGACCTTTGGAGTCCGGGATTCTAGAAACTACGATATATTTTTCATGAAAACTTTCATTTTCCATAAAAATTGACGTTTTATCGGCCATAACGCATCCCGACCCCCGCATCAGTTCCTCGAACACGTGTTTTGCGGAATTGTGGACTTCGATCCCGTTTTTATTAATCAATTTTACCATAGCATATATCTGAAAATACCCGTTTGTAAAACAAACTTTTTGTCGTGTCATTCTCCATCCATCATATATACCTCATTCGTCCCAAACCTCAAGCGCGCTTTTAAATAAGACTGGTAAATTGAACGTATTTACGTTATCTTAGGACAAGGGGTAATAGAAATAACTAATTGATTGATAAGGAGTTTTATTACTCTTCACTCCAGTTTTCCAGAGATTTCCGGGGCTTACGGATTGAAAAAATGAATCGGATAATCTCTGAAATATTCTTCATTTCCAGGAAAATTATATGAGAAAAGTAAGGGTTATGGTGGTGGATGACGCCGTGGTGGTCCGCAAAATCGTGACGGACAGTCTGGCCAGCGATCCGGAAATCGATGTGGTTGGCGTGGCCGCTAATGGTCGAATTGCCCTGGCGAAAATCCCGCAAATCAACCCGGATATTTTAACCCTGGACATAGAAATGCCGGAAATGGACGGCCTGCAAACGCTGGTGGAAGTCCGAAAATTATACCCGCTGCTTCCGGTCATCATGTTCAGTACGCTGACGGAGCGAGGCGGAGCCAAAACCCTCGAAGCGCTTTCCTTAGGCGCCACGGATTACGTAACCAAGCCGGCCAATGTCGGCAGTGTCTCGGTCGCCATGCAAAGGGTCCGGGATGAGCTCATTCCAAAAATCAAACTGTTCTGCGCGGAAAAGGCAGGACTGAAACCGCACCCGACAGCCAAACCGCCCCCGACAGCCAAACCGGCCCCGGCAGCCAAAATTATTCCAAAAGTAAAGAAAATTTTCAAACCCCGCTCCGATACGCCCGCCAACACGAAAATAGATATCGTTGCCATCGGCGTGTCCACCGGGGGGCCCAATGCCTTGGCGGAACTGTTTCCGGTTTTTCCAAAAAATTTTCCGGTTCCGATCGTGCTGGTTCAGCACATGCCTCCCTTTTTCACCAAACTGCTGGCGGAAAGGTTATCCTCAAAATCTGAAGTTGACGTTGTTGAAGGCGCTCCCGGACAGGTTCTGGAAAACGGAAAAGCGTGGATCGCCCCCGGCGACTACCACATGGTACTGCAAAAAAATGGAACCCATGTCAAAATTGAAACCAATCAGGACCCACCGGAAAACTCCTGCCGCCCAGCGGTGGATGTCCTTTTTAAGTCCGTGGCCAGCCTTTATGGGCCCAACATTCTCGGAGTCATCTTGACGGGAATGGGTCAGGATGGGATGATAGGGTGTGAACACATCAAAGACGCCGGTGGACAGGTGATTGTCCAGGATGAGGAAAGTTGTGTCGTCTGGGGAATGCCGGGATTTGTCGCCAAGGCAAATCTGGCGGACAAGATATTGCCCTTAAATCAAATCGGTCAGGAAATCATCAGAATCGCCAACGTGGGGCGCTAGTCTCCTCCCTTCTTCCTGTTTTCCACACCCGGAGACGGGAGAGACAAGGACGCGACCCGTTTTAGTGGGCCCCCGCCAGGTTCGCTTCAGAACCGATATGAACGGTTTTTTTCGTATCCAGAATCAGCAACAGCTTGTCTTCCAGTTTGTAAACGCCGAGCACCAACTCTCGAGTAACTTCATCAATGGTGTCCGGGGAACGTTCAAAACTTTCTTCGGGAACCTCAAGAACATCCGCAATCTCGTCGACCAGAAGACTGACGACCCCCTCCTCGGTCCGGACAACCACGTTCATGGGAAGCTTGTCCTCGGCCCAGTCCTCCATACGAAGCCGGCACCGCAGGTCGATCGCCGTGATGATCTGCCCCCTGAGATTGA
>Ga0114931_10010820_pt1 | contig 10827 bp, 8 predicted proteins | sample 2SBtaG_FD_89579 | JGI IMG/M metagenome (GOLD analysis project Ga0114931, IMG submission 89579) | Deep subsurface microbial communities from Kolumbo volcano to uncover new lineages of life (NeLLi) - 2SBTROV14_V59a metaG | ecosystem: Environmental > Aquatic > Marine > Volcanic | place: Kolumbo...
GCCGATACGCCGGGGCACGAGCAATACACGCGCAATATGGCGACCGGCGCATCCACCGCCGATCTCGCCATCATTCTGATCGACGCGCGCAACGGCGTGCTCACGCAAACCAAACGCCATTCGTTTATCACCTCGCTGCTTGGCATCCAGCACGTGTTGGTCGCGGTGAACAAGATGGACCTGGTGGACTACCGGCGCGCGGTATTCGAGGAGATTCGCCTTGCCTATAAAGAGTTCGCATCGCGTCTGGAATTGCCCGACTTGCATTTCATGCCGATTTCAGCGCTTCAGGGCGACAACGTCGTCGAGGCCAGCGACCGGATGCCATGGTATCAAGGCCCCACGTTGATGCACTTTCTCGAGTCGGTCTACATTGGGTCGGATCGGAATCTGCAGGACTTTCGGTTTCCGGTCCAGTACGTGAATCGGCCCCACCTCGATTTTCGCGGCTACTGTGGTACGATCGCGTCGGGAATCGTGCGCAAAGGCGACGAAGTCATGGCACTTCCTTCACGGAAGGTCAGCCGAGTGGTATCGATCGTGACGTTTGATTGCGAACTGGATGAGGCGTTCGCGCCGCAAGCCGTGACATTGACTCTCGAGGACGAAATTGATGTCAGTCGGGGGGATATGCTTGTGCGGCCTGGAAATGTGCCGCGGCTGGAATCCAGGTTCGATGCCATGCTGGTCTGGATGGCGGAGCAACCGATGGCGGTTGGCAGGACCTACATCGTGAAACAAGCGACGAATATGGTCACCGGGGCGATTAGCGCTTTGCGGTACCGTGTCGATGTGAACACGCTCCATCGAGTGGACGCCGAGGCGTTGCAGCTGAACGAAATCGGCCGGTGTCGCATTAGTCTGAGCCAGCCGATCGCATACGACAGCTATCGGCGCAATCGAGCGACCGGGGCATTGATTGTCATTGATCGCATTACCAATGCGACGGTGGCCGCCGGGATGATCATGGATCGGACGCAGGGGGAGGACCGATGGGATCACTGGGACGATGAACCGGCCGCGACCCTGGAACCGACCGAGCCAAGTCACGTGACGGGCGCGGAGCGAATGGCCCGCTATAGCCAACGCCCCGTCACCATTTTGCTGACCGGGCTGACGGCTTCCGGCAAAACGACCACGGCCTATGCCTTGGAACGGCGTCTGTTTGACATCGGCAAGACGTGCACTGTTCTGGATGGCCAAAATATGCGCCGTGGCATCAGCCGCGATTTGGGTTTTACCGCCGAGCAACGGTCGGAGAACCTGCGGCGCAGCGCGGAAGTTGCCAAGCTGATCAATGATGCCGGACTGATCTGCATCGCCGCGTTCGTCGCGCCTAATGAGGACGTGCGGCAGAAGGCCGCCGAAGTGATCGGACACGATCGATTCCTGCTCGTCCATCTCGCGACGCCACTCGATGTCTGTCGACAACGCGACGACGAAGGACACTATCAACTGGCGGACTCGGGAGAAATCGCGAACTTCCCCGGCGTGTCCGCACCGTACGAAGCGCCTGCGCAACCCAACCTGAAACTCTCGACCGAACAGCTCACGGTCGATCAGTGCGTCGATCAGATCATGGCACTGTTGCAAAGCAATGACGTGATTTGAACCCGAGCTAAATGTAGTACATGTTACAGCTCTCCGCCGATGCCTGCTCGACCAATCGTGCGAACGTGATCGACTCGAGCCTCTGGCGTTCAGCATCCGCAACATCGTTCCAGACGGTTAAAAGAGCGCGGGATATGCTGGTTTCGAGCTCCGTGTTCGTGGTCTGTCTGTCCGTATCTCGCGCAAAAATACGCACGACTTGCCACAACGTGATATCCCGCGGATGCCGCGCGAGTTGATACCCGCCAAATGCGCCACGCGTGCTGGTTACCAGTCCCGCCCCCTTCAGCTGCAGGAGAATTTGCACCAGAAAACGGGCCGGGATACCCTCACGTTCGGCAATCGTCCCGACCCGTATCGGTTTTCCCGAATCGTGGTGGATGGCCAATACCATTGTAGCGCGGCATGCATACTCGGTTTTCGCGGAAATGTGCACGGTTGCTCGACTATCACAGTTGATGGCTGATGGACCCGAGTTCTATCGTCGCCCGCTCCGCATATGTCACTCATCCGGCAAGACAATTATATGGTATTGGCATTTTGGCTGGCTAGACGGGTTCACCATGCGTTCCAGTCGGGCGCGGTTCAGGGATCCCGCGAATGCAATCCGCACTCCGTCTTGACGAAACCACTCCAACGGCCCGCCCGCTCGTCTTCGCCAAACAGCACCGCACGCGTACATGGCCAACAGCCTACGCTCGGGTAACCCTGATCATGCAGGGGATTGTACGGAATGTCTTGCTCGTTGATCAGATCCCACACGTCTTGTTTCGTCCAATTGGCTAGGGGACTGACTTTGACAAGTTGGAATTTCTTGTCCCAGGCGACGATTGGCACGCATGCTCGATCCGGACTCTGATCACGCCGAATGGCACTGGCCCATGCATGCATGCCCTGGACCGCTTCATGCAGCAGGCTGATCTTGCGGTCGTGACAGCATCGATCTGGGTTGGTGCCATGCAGCGGCCCGCCGTGAAGCTTCTCGTATGCGGCAACGGATAGAGCCGGCCGCCGTAGTTCGACCTCGATCCCGTACCGGTGTGCGACCCGATCCCGAAGCTGCAACGTCTCTGGGAACTGGTATCCCGTGTCGAGATTGAAAATAGGTGTGGCGGGCGCGATCCGTGCCAGCATGTGGATAAGCGTCATTCCTTCCGGACCAAATGCGGTCGCCATGGTGAACCGTGGCGCGAAGCGCTCGACCGTCCACCCCAAGATGTCCTCCGGACTTGCGGCTTCGAGTCGGCGACTTGCTTCCGCCAATTCGGCGAGAAGTTCTGGTGATGGCGTTAGTTGTTCGGTCACTGGCTGTGTTCCCTGTTGGCGCGTCACGGCCGCGGGCGTTGGCGCGACGACACGCAGGGCTGGCCGCTGCTGGTCGCCAGTCACGGGGTACTTGATCGCGGCACTCATTTCTCGCGCACTCCTTGGTTTCCGTCTATCGGCCGTGCCGAGTCGAACGCTAGGCACGGCCCGGTGTCGCCTTCGCGCGACCGAATAGACCACCGTTAATAATTAGTATGTTGATCATATCGATAATATATAAAATTGCAATAGCTAGCATCGGCAACTTCACAACAGAACTTTGGCACGACCGCGCCGGACTGACCGCTTTTGTGCCACCACGCTCAATTCACCCATCCAATGGGTGGCCTTATGCCCCAGTACTCACCCAATCCCCATCCAATCGGTTCCACCAATCGGTTCCAGGTCACGTCCGATCACGTCCGGTCTCGGCACGATCTCGCCAAACTGACCGCAGTTCCAATCGGTTCCAGGTCACGTCTGAACGTCTGACGCCCAATCGCCAAACTGACCGCTGTTGCGCCGCCACGCGCAGTTTACCCATCCAATGGGTGGACTAATACCCCAATCGGTTCCAATCGGTTCCAGGTCACGTCTGACGCCTGAACGTCTGACGCCCAATCGGTTCCAGGTCACGTCCGATCACGTCCGATCGGTTCCCCGGAGCAATACTCAGCCATCGCTCCCCAATCGCGTGGGACCACGGAACTCGACACCACCTGGTTGCTGGTCGGGACCCACAAGTGGCCTGGCGATGGCAGCGGCCGCCGTTTGGCCGGCACGTTCGGGCTGCGTGAAATCCTGCGTCGCCACGTCGGCACGCTCCTCCTGGTACAGGTGCACGGTCCGCGTGGGGAATGCAAACGAGACGTTAAGGGCCGCAGCCAGCCTGATAATGTCAAGAAACAGGCGATGTTTTTCGCGTAGTTCCACGGACCAGTCCGGGCACTCGACGAAACAATACAGCATGATATCCAAGGAACTTCCGCTGAACCCGTTCAGGTAGACGTGGTAATAATCCTTACGTGTGTAGGGATGGCGCCGAATGATCTCACGAACCCCTTCACAAAACGCGTCAATTTGCTCGGGACGCGTATCATATTGGACGCCCAATGTGGCTGTGATGCGCCGGTACCGGCGCCGGCCCATGTTGTCCACGATCGCCGTCGTCAGTCGACTGTTTGGCAACGTAATCAATGAATTGTAGAATGTGCGAATGCGTGAACTGCGAAATCCCACGGATTCCACCGTCCCTTCAGCGCCCTCGGTCTTGATCCAGTCGCCGATTTCGAAAGGCCTGTCCGTCAGGACCGTTATCGATCCGAACAAGTTGGCGATCGCGTCCTTCGATGCAAATGCGATCGCCGCACCACCAACTCCGAGCCCACCAATCAGACCTGCCAGCGGCAGACTGAATGTCTGCGCGGCGGTAATCGCGGCCATGCAAACGACGAACACTTTGAGTGACTTGGAAACCAGTGGGACCAACAGATCATCGAACTTCGTGTCCGTCCCTCGTGCCTTCCGGGCGAGGAACGTCGCGATCAGATCAATTGCCAAGAACGCGGTCCAAGCAGCCGTGATGATCGTGAACACTTTCAGACCGTACAGCAACACCAACTGGACAGGTTCCGGAAGTCCCAGCAATGCCGTCGTACCGTACCAGATCAGCGCCTGCGTCAGCAAACCGAGAGGCTTCCAGAGTTTCCATTGGGCAGTCTCGACGCGTTTGCCACCAACCAATTTCAACCAGGCTGCGGTCAAACTGCCTAATACCCAACGCACGAGTCGGTCGGCGATGAGCCCAAGAAAGATCAACACGAGCAAGCAAATCCACTGGTAGTCGTACAGAACAAAATGGTGCTGTCGGCGAAACTCCTCCGGAAACAGCAAGCCGAGGTCGATTTGGTTTCGTGCCAATTGAGTCCCCGTGGAATCCGTTTCTTGAGAGACTCCGAGCGCGGCGGTCGGCGTGCCATTCCGGGCATCGGCCGAGGGTCCGCCGCTGCCCGGACTCCCGGGCGGTTGCGCCGCGATTGGCGATACCAGCATCGGCATGATAATGAAAGCGAGTGCGAGCCCGTGGATCGCGTATCGACGAGTGGTTGACATATTTTCTTTCCCAAAGCCGCGATTTCGATCGTGGAGACAATTGAGTGGAGTGCTCCAGTTTGTCAAAAGCGGCAGCCCGTGAGAAGCCCAAATCGGCGGCGGCCGCGGAAGAAATGTCCGCAATCGTTCAGGAATGCAGCAGTTCCTCCCAGCAGATCCTGACTGCCATCGATCGAATTGCGGTGGGAGTGGAACAGTCCGCCGCCGCCGCGGAACAAGGCGCCGTCGCCTGCCAGCAAACGGATCGGGTCGCCCGACTTTGTCAGGACGCAGCCGCAGCCGCACAACAGCAGAACACCCGGTTGACCAAACTCCTATCCGACAATAGCCACGCGGCAAGCGAAGTCGTCGAGGGTATTTCGCGCGCCGCCAGTGAATCATATGCCGCGGCCAAGAACACGAGACTCCTGGAGGAGCGCACGCGGCAGATCGAGAAAATTATCGACACGATTGTCAATGTGACGATCCAGACCAACCTCTTGGCTGTCAACGGCAGTATCGAGGCGGCCCAGGCCGGTGAGTATGGCCGGGGATTCGCCGTGGTCTCCGCCGACGTCCGCAACCTGGCTTGCGAGTCGGGTGAAAACGCGGAGAAGGCCAAGGACCTTGTGCGCAACATCCAACAACGCATTACCACGGTGGCAGCGGATATCGATCGGGCGGGGCACGCCGCCGCCATGAAAGCGGAGAAAGGCACCGCGATCGTCGCGGCTTTCGACGTGATCGGTCGTGAAATGGAGGAAGTGGAGCACGGCGTGGAAGCGATCAAAGTCGCGGCGGAAGGAGTCGCGGCCGGCACCCAGGAAGCGACCGTCGCGGCAAGAGAGATCGCGGACGCCGCGGCGAATAGCCGGAACGACAGCGCGCAGGCCGCCGCCGCTGCCCAGCAAGGCACCCGCGGCATGCAGGAGTTGGCCAGCGCCATCGAACCGGTCCCGGAAATCGTGGCCGGCCGTGGCCCGAGTCGGCATCGAATTCGTGGCGTGGCCAAGCTGGACAAGGGCCGACGGCTTATCATGAGTCTCGACACGCAGCGGTTGATCACCCGCGCCGACCTGGACGCAATCGAGTCCGTGGTCCGTGACCATGGGGCCCCGCATAGCTTTGGACAAGGAGAATCCGCCATGGCTACCCGTGCCGAGACGGATGTACGTCAGTTGGTCAGCTTTCGCATCGGTAGCGAGGAATTCGCGACCGATATCATGCAAGTGCAGGAGATTATTCGTCTGGAAAAAGTGACGGCGGTTCCCCATACGCCGGCATTTGTCGAAGGCGTGGTCAATCTGCTTGGCGAGGTCTTGCCGGTCCTGGATCTACGGCGCCGATTCGGCATGGAAGCACGCCCGTACGATGATGCCACTCGAGTCGTGGTTGTCGATATAAACAATCGCAAGACGGTCATTATCGTTGACACGGTTTCCGAAGTCTTGGCTGCCATTCCAATCGATCGAGTCTGCTCTCGCGATCACGAGGGTGGGCCATGGCAACGATTTCATTGCGGGAGTCGGCAAGCTCGACGGCGGCGACCGCATGATCCTGATTCTGAATACGGATCGGTTACTGAGTGATGAAGAACTCTCCGCGCTGGACGAATCGGTGGCCGGTGAACGTGCGGACGACGCTTCCGCCACCGGTCCTGACTCCACGGCGGCACTTGAAAGCGGCTGGCGACCCGAGTCGGCCGCGGCAGTGCCGCTGACCGAAGACAGAGCCCCCTTCCATGGGACGATTCCGTGACCGACTCCGCCTGCCAAGCGACGTCGCGCACGATGTGAGTGGCCGTTTTGCGCCGCACTGGGATTTTCCACTTTAAGAAACAACGTTACGCCTGACACGAACAGCCATGCGAAGTCCAACCACCGTACTCGTTGCCGATGATTCCGCACTGATGCGGCGCGAGATCAAGAACATCATTGAGAGCGACCCCGACCTGCGGGTCGTGGCATGTGCGCGGAACGGCCAGGACGCGGTGGCACGCGTGCGCGAGCACAACCCGGACGTCGTCACGCTTGATATCGACATGCCGGTAATGGATGGTATCACAGCGCTGCAAACGATCATGATGGAAGCACCGCGGCCCGTGGTCATGCTTAGCTCGTTGACCCCGGAGGGCGCCCGGACGACGTTTGAGTGTTTGGAACTTGGCGCGGTCGATTTTGTCGGCAAGCCGTCGGGCACGATCTCGAAGGACATTGACCGCCAGGCGGCGGAAATCGTGGCCAAGGTCAAGACGGCCGCCGGCGCGCGCGCCGGTAAGTATCGGCGCGTCCCGCGACCGGCGGCCCGGCCCGGCGTGCCAAACACGGTGCACCGAGCCGCACGGCGCGTGGTGGCCATGGGCGTATCGACCGGTGGTCCCAAGACACTGATGGAAATCGTTCCCTATCTGACCGGCGATCTGGACGCCGCCGTCGTCATCGTGCAGCATATGCCCGTCACATTCACGGGCCCATTCGCGGCACGGATCAACGCGGCCAGCGCGCTGGACGTAAAGGAAGCGTGCGCGGGCGATATCCTCATGTCGGGACACGGGTATGTTGCCCGCGGCGACAAACACATGATCTTCACCAGACCGACACCGACGCACGGCGCGATGGTCCGCTACGTGAGCCAACCGAGCGACGCGCCAAACATGCCCTCGGTAGACGTCATGATGCACTCGGCGGTGGACGCGTTCGGCGACGAAGTGGTCGGTGTTCTCTTGACCGGCATGGGCGCGGACGGCGCCGACGGGATGGTTCGCATTCGCGCGGCCGGTGGATCGACGATCGCCGAGGACGAGAGCACCCGCGTCGTGTTTGGAATGCCGGCCCAGGCGATCGCCCGCGGCGGCGCCGACTTCCTCCTTCCGTGTGATGAAATCGCGCCGATAATCACGGCATTACTTGGCTGCTTTGTTTAATAGATCGAGGACGCTCTCCATGGAACTCGAACAACCTGACTTCGAACTGATCCGCGGCCATGAAAACACGCCCGTGATCGTCGTGTCAACGGAATCGGAAGCAGCCGACAAAGCCAAATGGTTCGAGGCCGGCGCCAATGTCTACGTGGTCAAGCCGGCCACCGCCGACACGCTCGTCATGAACGCCCAAATGCGCGTCGGACAGTAATTCTCACACTGATTTACAGTGGGTCAGAACCGTGAGTGAAATGCATGATCCCAGCCAGTTATTTCCCGATGTGGAGCAAATCAACACGGCCTTTCGCGCTATCCATGGTGTGAAGGGAACGGCCGATTACATCGGCTTGGTACAACACACGACTTTGAGCCACCATTTGGAGAGTGTCTTTCAACTCATACGCGCCAACCGGCTCGCCATCAATCCGGAGATCGATGACCTCATCCCGCAGGCAACCGATGCCCTGCGGTCCATGATCACTCAGCTGCGACCGGATAGGGAGACCGATCACGACGTGAAGGATCTCGTCGTTCGCCTGCTGGCCGTCACGAACGCCGCCCAAGGTGCCGAGCAGCCCGTTGCGCGAACGCCGATCGTCAGCGGTCGGCCGGCAACACGACTCGGGATTTTCCTGGCGAGCGCCGAGCAACATGTTAAGAGCATTGAACGGCAGGCCGCGGACTCGGCGACGGCTTCCGCGCACCCGGTCGCTCATTCTAGCGGGTCGACACCGACCGCCTTGCCGCTGATCCGGTTATCCGCGACACCGACCAGCACGTGCCGCGTGCTATCGACAAGAATCGAATGCGCATCCCCTTGTTTGCCGGCACGCGATTCAAATACGTGCCCCATCGACTCGAGACGCGTCACGAGTTTGCGGTAGGGCGCTTCGCGCCATGCCGCGAAGCGTACCTTGTCGGGTAACCACTGGTGGTGCAGGCGTGGCGCGGCAATGGCAGCGGGCAAATCCATCTCGAATTCAAGCGTGTTCAGAATGACGCACAGGACCGTGTTGATGATCGTGCGCCCGCCAGGACTTCCGGTCACGAGATACGGGTTTCCATGGTGCAAGACCAGTACCGGCGTTTGCGAGCTGAGCATCCGCTTGCCAGGCGCTATCCGGTTCGGTTGCGTGCCGATCCGTCCCCGTCGGTCCGTGTGGCCCGGCGTCCAATTGAAATCGCCCATCTCATTGTTAAGCAGGAACCCGGCCCCCCGGACCATGATGCGCGAACCGTAGCTCTGCTCCAACGTGAAAGTGTTCGCCACGGCCATGCCGTGCGCGTCGACGATCGAAAAATGGGTCGTGCTCGATTCTCCGTCGGCCAGAGAAATCTCCGGTGCCAGAGATGTGCTGGGCGTCGCCCGCCGCCGGTCGATACGCGCGCCAAGGCGCGCCGCGTAATCCTTGGTTGTCAGCCGTGTTGGAATCGTCACGAAGTCCCGATCACCCAGGTACCGCGCGCGATCCAGATACGCGCGCCGCATCACCTCGATCATCAGATGGACCGTATCGGGTGCCCAACGACCATATTCGCGCAACTTGAACGGCTCGAGCATATTCAACATCTCGATCAACACGATGCCCCCGGAACTGGGTGGTGGCGGGCCATAAATGTCGAAACCGCGATACGTACCGTGAATCGGCGCGCGGACCTTCGCGCGGTATCGATCCAGGTCCTCCAGCGTGATGATACCGCCACCCGCCTTCATCTCGGCGACGATTTTTCTGGCGGTTGTGCCTCGGTAAAACCCGTTCGGCCCTTGGTTCGCGATGCGCTCCAGCGTCGCGGCCAGATCAGGTTGCCGCAAGCGATCGCCGCGTTCCCATGTCGTACTGTGTGGTGCCCTGTAGACGCGAAGCATTTCCGTGCATCGGCGCGATTTCTTGTCGGCCAGTACGTGGTTCAGTGAACGGGCCAGCGCCGCATCGACCGCGAACCCGTCGCGCGCCAGGCCTATCGCCGGTTGGAGCAGGACATTCCACGGCAGGCGACCGTATTTCCGGTGCGCCAGTGCCAGGCCGTGCACCGTTCCCGGGACGCCCACCGCCTTCGCGCTGAGATGCGTTTCGCCGAGCGTGAACATCGTCTCGGTCGCGGCGGCCGGCGCCGTTTCCCGGTACTCGATACAGACCGGCTCCACGCCGGGCGCCGGCAGTACGAGCATGAACCCGCCGCCACCAATGTTACCGGCCGGCGGGTACGTAACGGCCAAAGCCATCGCCGTGGCGACTGCGGCGTCCACGGCGTTACCACCAGCGCGCAAGATCGACGCGCCCACCGCACTGGCCGATGGCGAAACGGAGAAGACCATCCCACGCGTCGCCGTGACCGGCTTGATTTCCGCCGCGTTGACACCGGCTGCGATAACGTAAGTCGATAACGCGAAAAACACGAGACCGATGAAATCGGGTCGATTCGCACGGCGTACCATTGGGGAACCTCTCACACGGTGATCAGTCGTCTCTTCGCAAACACCGGCATTGCGGGCTATTTCATCCTAACGCGGGTGACCCGCAACCCACAAGGGAGTACGCCCTCCTTCGGTCGCGCTCCCGCCCGTCGCTTGGAAACATGCGCGCACGGTGCGCGCATGTGGCAGCCTAAGAATCTAACTCTTAATTGGACAACGCCACTTTGTCTGTCATGAATGGCGAAGTCGCTACAATCGAGGGAGTCACGCCCCCGCCCACCTTGTCTGGGTGGAGCGCATGATTATGCACTACAGCAGCGCGCAAATAAATACCCCTCTTCTCCCCGCCCGCCGCGCAGCGACGGGCGGGGAGAAGAGGGGGTCCGCCAAAGGCGGATGACCGCAAAACCACCGGCTCCACCCAGACAAGCTGGGTGGGGGCCCCGATACCGACAAGCCAAGCATTGACAAACCAATCGCGAAA
>Ga0114931_10010821_pt1 | contig 10826 bp, 8 predicted proteins | sample 2SBtaG_FD_89579 | JGI IMG/M metagenome (GOLD analysis project Ga0114931, IMG submission 89579) | Deep subsurface microbial communities from Kolumbo volcano to uncover new lineages of life (NeLLi) - 2SBTROV14_V59a metaG | ecosystem: Environmental > Aquatic > Marine > Volcanic | place: Kolumbo...
AGGCCTCTTCGTAGCGTCGTCCCCCCGTGGGCGACGTAGAATGGCGACGGCTCTCGCCGCGACTACGTCCGCCACGGGGGGCGGACGCTACCTCTTCCGCGGCAGACCCATTCCGCCGATCGTGTCACGCACCCTCCGCACTCCCGCTTGCCGCGAATCACATGCCGCGTGGCCGATTGTGTGCTATGATCGCCGCTGGCGAGTCGACGGAACAACTTGGGACACTCGACTGGTTCCCTTCTGGAGGACAGTGCATGTTTGTGCAGACGAACAGGTTTTCATGGATCATTACCGTCGTGGTTTGTGCGACGCTCGGCGCGCGTACGGCGCGCTGCGACGAGTTGCACTTCGCCGCGGACCGCCCCGCTGATATTCAGCACATCAAGCTGAATCTGAGCGTCGACCTCGAACACGAGCACATCGACGCGACCGCTACGTTGACGATCAGCCCGCTGCGTGCGGTGCGCTCGATCAAGCTCGACGCGGTCGGGCTTGACGTAAGCAGTGTCTCCGGCGAGCTCGACGGCGCGACGCGCGACTTGCGCTACGCCAACGACGGGCGAAATCTGGAGGTCTACTTCGACAAGCCGCTCGCGATCGGCAGCGAGCTGGTCCTCCGCATCAAGTACGCGGTGGACCACCCCGCCGACGGACTGCACTTTTTCGCCCCGAGCGACGGCAATCCGGATGCGCCCTATCAGGTGTGGTCGCAGGGTGAGTCGATCGCCAACCGCTATTGGATCCCCTGTTTTGATCACACCAACGAGATGCAGACCACCGAGATCATCGCCACGGTTGACAGTAAGTACGAAGTGCTCTCGAACGGGCGGCTGCTCTCGAAGAAGGCCGATCCGTCAACGGGCAAGACTACGTTTCACTGGCTTCAGGATCAGCCGCACGTCGCGTATCTGATCACGCTGGTTGTCGGTGAGTTCGCGGTCGAGCGCGACGAATGGCGCGGCAAGCCGTTGCTCTACTATGTCCCGAAAGACCGCGTCGACGAGGTCGCGACGACGTTCGGCAACACCAAACGCATGCTCGATTTTTTCAGCGACCACATCGGCGTCGAGTACGCCTGGGACAAGTACGCGCAGGTGACGTGTTACCAATACGGCGGGGGGATGGAGAACACGTCGGCGACGACCATGGGCGAGAACATGCTGCACGACGCGCGCTCACGGATTGACGGCGACTCGGAGGGGCTGATCTCGCACGAAATGGCGCACCAGTGGTTCGGCGATCTGCTGACCTGCAACGAATGGACGCACATCTGGCTCAACGAAGGCTTCGCAAGTTACTTCGAAGCGCTCTGGGAAGAAGAAAGCAAAGGCCCCGAAAACTTCGCGTACAACATGTACCAGAAAGCGAGCAGCGCCCGCAGCGGCGGCAAGGAGCACCCGATTGTTTATCGCGGCTATTCAAGCCCCGATCAGCAGTTCGATTCGCGCGCCTATCCCAAGGGAGCGTGGGTGCTGCACATGCTTCGACGTCGCGTCGGCGATGCGACGTTCTGGAAGATCATCAATCAATACGTCTCGCAGCACCGTCACCAGACGGTCGAGACAAGCGACTTCCGCGAGGTGATCGAAGCCGTCACCGGGACCAGCTTTGAGCGCTTCTTCTACGACTGGACCGAGCGGCCCGGCCACCCGGTTGTCAAGGTTTCGCTCAAATGGAACAACGACGAGCGCATGGCAGAAGTCCGCGTCGAACAGACGCAAAAGGCGGACGCGTTTCATCTTCCGCTCGAGATCGAGCTGCGCGATGCCGACGGCTCGCAAACGGCTGTACGCCGCAACGTCACCGAAAAATCGAGCACGTTTCTGATTCCGCTGGCTTCGCGACCTGCACTGATGCGCGTCGATCCGCGCCAGGCGGTGCTGATGGAGCTGACCGTCGATCAGGGACGTGATCTGTGGCTGACGCAGCTCAGCGACGACCCGAGCCCGGTCGCGCGGCTGCAAGCGATCGAGCATCTCGAGAAGAAAAAGAACGACGTAACGCGCGCCGCGCTGGCCGATGCCTTGAAGAACGACGGCTTCTGGGCCGTGCGGCAGGACGCCGCCGACGCGCTCGGAAAGGTCGGCGGCGACGCGGCCCGCGATGCGTTGCTGGCCGGGTTGGGGTCCGACGATCCACGCGTGCGGCGATCGTGTGCGAGTGCGTTGGGCAAGTTCAAGGATAAGCCCACGGTTGCCGCCGCACTTGCGAAGCTGCTCGACAAAGGCGATGAGAGTTTCCGTGTCGAATCCGCGGCCGCCGCGGCTTATGTCAAGCTCGGCGCGGATAATGCGGTCGAACGCGTTCGCGGATTCGTGGAGCGTGACAAGAAGGGGCGTTACACGGCTATCCTTCGAGCGCTGGGTGAGCGTGGAGATGCGGCGTCGGTCGATCTCTTGCTTGGCGCGGCCAAGCCCGGCGGCGCGATGCGCGTGCGCGGATCCGCTCTGTCGGCACTCGGGGCGGCGGCAGCGAAGGCGGGCGACGACGACGCGCTGCGTGGGAAGATCCTCGCGGCGCTGAGCAGCGCGTTGCGATCGAAGTCAAATCGCGACCGCGGCGCCGCGGCCCGCGCACTGCGGGCGATGGGCGGTTCTGCGTCGGAGAAACTCGGCGAGTTGCGAGAATTGGCGGCAAGCGAGACCGACACGCGCGTACGCGACGCGCTCAAGGGCGCGATCAAACGCATCGAAGAGGATCAGCCGAATCGAAAACAAGTGGCGGATCTCGGGAAGCGGCTGGACACGCTCATGGCCGAGAACAAGACGCTGCGCGAGCGGATCGAGACGCTCGAAGCCAGGGAGCGGTCGCGCGGGGACGTGCGGCACGCGTCCGGCGACGCCCGTGGTGCTCCAGTGTCGGGCAACGGTGCGAACAAGAAGTGAAGCGGCGTGAACCCGTCCGCGCTGACGGCGTGCGATCAAGCGGTCTCGTGGTCAGTCGGGCTCGGTGTCCGTTCGCGCCTCGCTGAGCATCTCGGCATACTTTTCGAGCATGCTCGCCGCGAGCGTCTTGGCCGTGGAGATGCCGTGCAGATACGCGAGCCCGGCGGAGAGTGCCGTAGTGGAAAAGATCACAGCCCAGAGCATCATGACGGTGGACTCCCGAAGGCAAACGTCGGGAGGAATATCGGCCGGCCGGTGTGATCGCTTGAAAAGCGCGGTTGCGAATCGCGATCGGCGGCACTAGGATGCGGTGGTTCGAGGTGAAGTCTGCGGAGCACCCCAGCGAGCAACGAGCGAGATGGTGACGGGTACCCAGCAACTGCAATATCCAAGTGAAACGCGTCTGCGGGGCCTCATCCGCGACATCCCGGATTTTCCGAAGCCGGGCATCGTTTTCAAAGACATCACGCCGCTCCTGGCCGATGCCGCCGGACTCGCGATGGCCGTCGAGTTGATGTCGCAGCCGTTTCGAGGGGCGCGGATCGACGTGGTGGTCGGTGCCGAGTCGCGCGGGTTCATCTTCGGGACCGCGGTCGCCAAGGCGCTTTCGGCCGGGTTTGTCCCGGTGCGAAAGCCTGGGAAGCTTCCCGCGGCGACGCTGAAGCACGAATACACACTCGAGTACGGCGTCGATACGCTCGAGATTCACAAGGATGCGCTTCGTGAGAAGCAACGTGTCCTGATCGTGGACGATCTGCTGGCGACCGGCGGCACGTTGTCGGCGTGCTGCGATCTGGTCGGGCAGAGTGCGGCCACAATCTGTGGGGTGGTCGTGCTGATTGAATTGTGCGAATTGCGCGGCCGAGAAAAACTGCACGGGCAGGATCTGGCGAGCGTGCTGCGGTATTGACGCGTCCGCCCGGACGTCATAAACGATGCGTTGGGCTGCGCTTACGAGAGTTTGTGTCACTGATTCGCCGGCGAATGACTTCGGGACACTATGGAGTCTTGGCGTGCGTGCCACAATAGGGGTATACGAGATCTCGCGGCCCTGCGCAGCCCGCACCAGGCGGGACGTGTGGCGTTCGTGATCTTCAGGCCCGGAAACGCGACGAAGAGCGAATGGCACCCAGAGAGACGTCGGAGGAAAACATGACCAACCGAGTGCTCAAAGCGCTGTCCGCAGCCGCGTTGCTGCTCCTGCCGATCGGGGGCTGTGTGGTTGCAACCGATTTGTTGAATCCCGGGGTGCTCACCGCGTTCGGGCTCGACCCGGCCACCGTGATTCGCCCGGCGGGACGCACACTGGTGACGTTTAACAACACGTCCGGTTTCGACGCGAGTTTTGAGGTCGCCGTCTCCGACGATCCCGCGGACCCGACCGCGAACGCGACTTTCTTCTTCTCAGAGTTCTTGCGGCCCAACCAGACGCAGACCGCCGCGTTCGACTGTCCGATCGGCGTCCTGACGCCGGGCACTCCGTCCGCGGACTTCTCGACCGACACGGTCGCCGTCAGCGTGGTTACCGCCGCCGGTCTGGTGACTGTGAACTACACCGGCGCGCCGCTGGTCGCGGGCGTGGATTTTCTGTGCGGCGATCTGGTTGAGATGCGATTGGTGCAGACCGGCGTCGACGCGATGGGCGTCGCGAGTTTTGGAATCCAGATGCGCGTGGTGCCGGGCCGTTGAACACACGAACAAGCACAAGCAGGGAGTTGAGCGTGGCATTCGGACTGGCGGGACAACGCCTGGGTCTTGGCGGACTGGTCGCTGTGCTGGCGCTGTGCGGGGGGTGCTCGCTGTCGAGCGTCTTGAATCCCGATTTTCTCGCCTCGGTCGGACTGGCGGAGAGCGCTGCGAATCTTCCAGGTGAAGCGCCCGCGATGGTGATTGAGGTCCAGAATGAGACGAATCAGATCGTCGAGTTTCGCCTGACGTGGCGCGACGGGAATGGGGACATCCAGCTTCGCTCGCGGCGGCTGCTGATCGGTGAGAAGTTCTCCGAGGTCGCGATCTGTCCCATTTCTGAAGTGACGATCGGCGATGTCAGCGACCTCACCGCCACCGGTGCGATCGTCAGGCTCGGCAACGGCGACGCCGCCGATCCGTTCATCGAGGTCGAGCCGTTCGGCGTATTGCTCCAGGATCAGATCAACTACAACTGCGGCGACAGTGTGACGTTTTCGGTCCGCAGTTCCGGCGAGACAAATTCGGGCTTTCGGCTGTTCGCGTTCATCGAACGCAGCGGGGCGACTTTGCCGACCACGCCGTAACGAGGCGGCAGTAGCGGAAATACATCGGGCTCCACAAAGGTGCACGCAAGTATGAGAACGATTCGGGCAATTATGTTGGCGTCGGTTGGCGCGCTTCTCTCGCTGCAATTCGCGGGCTGTCCGCAGCCGGTCGAATTCGTCGCCGGAGGCGTCGGGGCGGCTACGCGACTGGGAACGACGGCGAGCGTGCGCGTGCTGTCGCCGACGACAAACCTGGCGTTGCGCGGCGGGACGCCTGTGGAATTGAACTGGAGCGCGATCGCGACCACGAATTTCGCGACGATTGACGTCATCTTCGACGTCGACCAGGATCCGACCAACGGCAACGAGATTTTTGCTGAACAAGCCCTCGAGCTGCGTCAAACCTCCACCCTGCTAGACACCACCGCGCTCGAGGCGGGCGAGTTCTTCGTCGGTGTGTTGCTCAACGAGCGTAACGAACTGGCCGCGTTCGACTACGCCCCCGGGCGGCTGGTCGTCAACCAGGCGGCGCAGTTCTTCTTCAACGCACCGCGTGACAATGTCCGTCTGGACCGCACCGAGCGGATCGTCCCGCGCTTCGACGTCGACTGGCAGTTGCTCGACCCGGACAGCCAGGTGACCGTCCAGATCTTCCTCGACCCCGACTCCACGCCGAACGGCAACGAGTTCCTCCTGTTCGAGAGCAGCAACCAGACCGGCGACAGCTTCAGCTTCAACTTTCCGACGGCGAACTTCGACCCTGGGCTCTATCGCATTCTTGCGATCGTCTCGGACGGGCTCGAACAGACCGCGTTCTTCGCTCCGGGTACGATCCAGCTATTGGGCCGTTTGGCGGGCGTGGTCGACCTGCGCAAGCTCGACGACCCGCAGAGTACCTTGCCGGGAGCGATCTTCGAAGGCTTCAACCCGCGAGACAACACCGGCAGTTTTCTCGCGAACATGCGTGACCTCGACGGCGACGGGTTCGCCGACTTCATGATGCTCGCTCAGTTCGGAAAGCCGCAGTTCCAATCGAACCGGCAGCGAACCGGCGTGGGCGAGGCGTACCTTGTTTATGGGCGACAGCGCCGCTTTACCGGGCGGATCAATCTGAACTCGACCGGGACGCTTTTCCGCGGCGAGATTTTCGCGGGTGTGCCGGAGGCGGTCGACCCCATTCGTCCCAGCCGCGGGATCACGAGTTTCACGGCGCTCAGCGATTGGGATCGCGACGGGTTGCGCGAGCTCGCCTTCGGGATGCCGTTTACTGACTCATTGACGGTCGGCAACCTCGGCTTCGGGACCGACGCGGTCGCGCCGCTCGATGTGCCTGGTTACTTTCGCACCGGTGCGGTGGTCGTCGCGTCGAGCTTCAGCCTGCGCCCCGACCTCGGACACCCGGGCCGCAATGTCTTCAACCTGGCCGAATTCGGAACATTGGCACACACCCCCATCGCAACAGCGGTCTGCCCCGAGGGCACGGTCGGTCCCAAAGCGCCATTCTCGGTCGGTTCGATTGGAGTCTATCACCGCCATACGGCTGATGTGAGGGGCACGGGGAACCCAGGCACCACACGTCTCGGCTGTCGCCTGTCCAGCAATGAGCTGTTTGATTTCTTCGGCGAGACTGTGGCGGCGGGAGATTTCGACTCGATCATTATCTCCGCACCCAACCGCGACCCCGGCATCGCGTCGTTCACGGGATTTGGAGCCTCCGTTCCGGGTGCCGGCGTGGTGAGCGTGTACTATTGCAACGTGATCAATGGTTTCTTCCCGTGGACGACGACCAGCGCGCCCGGAGGCAACGCGTTGTGGGCCGGGTTCCCCTCCGAGGGACCAACGACAACCATCCCGCATCGCGGGCCGTACCATTACATTGTGGACGATTTCCGCGTGCTTCCCGGCCCGGGGGGGGCGTTCCTACCCGGCAGTCCTGGGTACTCCGTCGATGTTGACGACACCATGCCCTGTGGGCGCACGGTGGATCTTAACGCGCCCGGTCCGGAGCGGACGGTGCGGATCTTCGGCGGGTTTGCCGGCGCACGGCTCGGTGGGGCGACTTCGGTTCCCGACTTCAACGCCGATGGATTGCAGGATTTGTTGATCGGCAGCCCGCTCAGCGGCGACGGTCGCGGAGCGGCGTTTGTGGTCTTCGGCCGCTTGCGCGACCTGGTCATTTCCGGAGAACTGCCGATCGAAGAATTGGGGCTGCCACTCAATTCGTCGGACCCGGCCTCGCGGCGTATTTTTGACGGCATTCGCATCATCGGCGCACCCGGCGAGCGACTCGGCCAGTCGCAGGCCAGCGCCGGCGACTTCAACAACGACGGCATCTCGGACATCCTGATCGGTTCGCCTTTGCTTAACGACCGCAGCGGCGGCGTGGCGGTGTTCTTCGGATCACGCGACGTCATCAACCTCACCTCCGAGGAGATCGCATTTGAGGACATCACCACTCGCGAGCTGGGAGTCGTATTCGTCGGCGAGGGCGAAGGTGACTTGGCCGGGGCGCGCGTCGCCGGCGTCGGTGACGTCGATGGCGATGGCAACGACGATATTCTGATCGCCGCCCCCAATCGCAGCGTCCGGCTCGACGTGGACCAGGATGGAACGCTCGAGATCGACCGCACGAATTGCGGCGTGGTGTACCTGATCTACGGTTCGCCGCGCCTCAAGGGGCAACTGAGCCTGGGCGACATCGGCACGGAGCGGCTTCCCGGGGCGGTGTTCGTCGGCGCGAGCAGCAACGACTTCCTCGGCGCGGGACTCGGTGAGCAGGGTGATCGCGCCCATGGCATCTCGACCGCCGGCGACGTCGACGGCGACGGCTTCATCGACCTGCTGCTCGGATCGGTCAACGCGTCGCCGCGAGATCGAACCAGCGCCGGCGAGGCGTACCTGATCTACGGTGCTGGAAACTAGACGCCTGCGACATGAGGAATCGAAATATGACGCGTTTGGGTTGGGTGATTCTGGCGGCGGCGGCTGTGACGATGGGAGGCTGCCCGTTTGGCTCGGGCCAGCGAAATCCGTTCATCCCGCTGACCGAAGAGTTCGGGGCGCGCTCGCTGACGACCGCTGATACCGGGACGACCACCGGCCGCCGCGGAAACGCCGCGACGGAGCAATTCCGTGCGACGATGTCGGTGACGCTGGCGAATCTGCATCCCGATGACGAGGTGAACACTTCGTTCATGGCGTGGGTGTTGCCCAGCAGCATCCGCTCGGCCGATCAACAGGACGCGCTGCTCAACAGCAACTACGTGCAGTTGTCAAGTGAGGTCAAGATCGGAACGGTGTTCACGCTGCCTCCGGGGACTTTCGTATTCAACGGGCCCGGTGTGGGGGGCGCGACGTCGATCCGGCTCGCGCCGACGCGCGACGCCGCCGTGTCAACGCAGCTCGGCGACCCGACCGTTACCACGGTGACGACGACTCCGGGGACCGCGGTCGAGCGGCGCTTCGACCTGGTTACGCCTGACGCGTTCCTCGTGTTTTCCCAGCCGCCGGTCTCGTGCGAGAGCGTCGCGTTCGCCTTCACGATCGACGGGGATCCGGTGACCAGCACCGGGTTCGGCGGAACGAACATATTCGGCGGACCGGACACGACCCTGACCGGCCTCAAGACGCTCTCCCAGGTGGACGCGTACCAATGCGCGCCGTTCAAGCCGGGCATGTTCCTGCGAATCGGCGGCGGGCAGGCGGGTGACAACGAATTCTTCGAGGGACAAGGCGTGCGATTCGATTTTCTTCCCGCACCGTTGCAAGACACACGCTTCTTCGTCCAGGTGACCAAGGATCCGCTTTAGGAGCGACCGAATAACAGAGTCGACCGACGCGCGAGCCGATAGAATTGTATTGAGCGCATTGGCGCCTTCTGAACGAGGTGGAACATCATGCGAATAGTTGGAATCATCAGTTTTCTGGCGGCGACGTACGTCGTGGCGACGCCGGTCGCGGGGCAGGGCACGACCACCAACAACACGCCTCCAACAATTGACAGCGTGACGTTTGAGATTGCGCGTAATCTGACCGGCGATCCGTCCGGCCCCTTCGCCGCTTTCGTCCCGTTCGACCCGGTTACGGAAAACGCGGCCGAGTTGGACTTGCTTCGAGTCACCTTCGTCGTCAGCGACCCGGACTTCAACGGCATGGACGGCGACGGCATCTTCTTCCTGAACCAGATGGTGTTCACGCCGGTGGTGGGGTTCCCGTCGCCGGAGCCGCCGCCTGTCATCGGCGACCGGAATACATTCTTTCCGGAGCAGGATGGGCTCAAGCCGCCTTCCGGAACGATGCTCACGTCTGAGGTCAACATTCAGATTCCGTCGTTCTCGGGTAAGAATCAGGCTCGGCTGCGCGGGCTGATCAATTTCGATGTCGCGTGGGTCTTCAATCTCTGGGTTTCAAACAGCCAAAACCCCAACTGCGCCGTGGCGAACCGCGGCGTCGTGACGGGCCCCTGTCAAATGCCGACCGCTCTCGCCTCCATCCGTATCTTCGCCGTCGAAAACCCGGCCCTGGCCCCGGCCAATCCGCCGGCGTTCGCCGATGCCGGCGCGAATCAGATCGTCAAGGCCGGACGCGAAGTCACGCTCGACGGCAGCCGCACATTTGACAGCTTCAATCTCGGCTTCAATCCGGACGACGTGAATGTGTTCGACAAAGACGTGCTGTCGTTCACGTGGGAGTGGATTTCCGGTCCGGCCCGGGTCGATCCCGTGCAGACATCGGAGAGCGACTCTCAGGCGGCGGTGACGCTCGATCAGGTCGGCACCTACGTCTACCGCTTGTTCGTCGATGACAATTTCAGCGCCCTTCCCAATTCGGACACGGTGACGATCGACGTGGTCGCCGATCTTCCGACCAATGCGCCGCCGACCGCCGTCATCGTCGGCCCGGCCCGGGCGCGGACCGTCGGCTCGACGATCACGCTTGACGGGTCGCAGTCGAGCGATCCGGACGGCGACACGCTCGGCTTCCGCTGGCGTCAGACGAACATTCTCGGCGAGCCGCTCGACCCGGCCGACCTGCGCGACCAGTTTCAGCCGCTGAGCGGGCTCGATGAACCCGTCACAACCTGGCAGGCGGCGGTACCCGGAAAGTATTTCTTCCGCCTGCTGATCGACGACGGCGAGTTCCAATCCACCACGACTTTCGAAGTCGACGTCATCGAAGCGACCACCGACACGAGCGCCGGGACGAACACCACCACGGATACCGCTGCCGGCGCCAACCCCGCGGGTGACGCGAACTCGGGTGCGGCGGCGAGCGATGGCGCCAACACCACGGCGGCCCCGCAACTTCCGAACCTGTGCGGCGCGGGGATGATGCCGGTGGCGCTACTCCCGCTGATGCTGTTCCTCGTGCGGCGGCGTATTCGTTAGCGCAGCCACGCCCGATCAGAGCCGCGACCGTAAGGGAGTCGGTATCCGAGCTGGCGACGTCCTTCGAGAAACCGCTTCCTGACGGGCGCGGCTCTGTTCAGAAAACGCTTTGGTCAGAGCCGCGACCGTGAGGGAGTCGGTATCCGAGTTGGCGACGTCCTTCGAGAAACCGCTTCCTCACGGGCGCGGCTCTGTTCAGAAACCGCTTCGGTCAGAGCCGCGACCGTGAGGGAGTCGGTATCCGAGTTGGCGACGTCCTTCGAGAAACCGCTTCCTCACGGGCGCGGCTCTGTTCAGAAAACGCTTTGGTCAGAGCCGCG
>Ga0114931_10010822_pt1 | contig 10826 bp, 7 predicted proteins | sample 2SBtaG_FD_89579 | JGI IMG/M metagenome (GOLD analysis project Ga0114931, IMG submission 89579) | Deep subsurface microbial communities from Kolumbo volcano to uncover new lineages of life (NeLLi) - 2SBTROV14_V59a metaG | ecosystem: Environmental > Aquatic > Marine > Volcanic | place: Kolumbo...
CAACACCCTGGACACCGTGGGACGGACCATGACCAGCCTGCAGGAAAAGGCCAAGGTCATCGACCGGCTGATGAACGATTACGACGAGATCCGCCAGGGGACCGACAAGGCGTTGCGCAAGCTCTCCTCCTCCTCAATGACCCATTTCTTCATCGCCACCTTAGGCCTGTTCATCGCCATCGGCGGCGCGGTGGTCAACTTCAACCTGGTCGCCCTGCCGATGAGCGAGATGTTCGGCGGCGCAACATACATCGCCGGATTCCCCGCCTCGCAGGTGGGGGCCCTGTTCCTGATCCTCCTTGAGACCCTGACCGGGATCTTTTTCATGGAGGCGGTCGGCTTCACCAAGCTCTTCCCCTTTATCGCCAGTTATGACGACAAACGGCGCCATCACTGGGCGATAATCATGCTGGTCTTCCTCTTTATCTTCGCCGGGATGGAAAGCGCCCTGGCCTTTATGCGCGATATCATCGCGGCCCAGAACGAGGCCCTTCTCCAATCGCTCTCCGGGGCCGAGGGAACGGTCAGCGCCCACGCAAGCTTCATCCCCACCGCGACCCAGATGGTCATGGGCTTTATCCTCCCCTTCATCCTGGCCATGGCCGCTATTCCCCTTGAGTCCTTTGTCCACGCCTCCCGCACCGTTATCGGGGTGAGCCTGGTCGGCCTCCTTCGCTTCATCGCCAGCCTGCTACGGATCCTGGGGTCGACCTTCTACTATCTTGGCTCATTTTTAATCGGCATCTACGACTTCCTGATCTTCCCGCCGCTGTGGGCGGAAGAAAAATTACGCTCATCCGGAAGCCGTGAAAAAAAGGCAAAAAAAGGCAAAAAAGAAAAGGAAGGCGCGGGTAAAGAAAAAAACGTCGAAACCAAGACGGAGAATTAAGGAGATGACGATGAGAAAAACAATCCTGACCATAATGATACCGGCCCTTCTCCTTGCGGCGCTACCCCTTTCCGGCTGCGCCGACACCAAGAGCCACAGCCGGGGGGTGTACATGCTCCTCGACACCTCCGGCACCTACTCCACGGAGCTGAAAAAGGCCCAGAAAATCATCAATTACCTCCTCGCCACCCTCCAGCCGGGGGATTCCCTCGCCGTGGCCCGGATCGACTCAGGGAGTTTCAGCGAAAAGGATATCGTCTCCAAGGTCACCTTTGACAGACGTCCTTCGGTAACCAACAGCCAGAAAAGGGTCTTTGCCGAGAGAATCGACAAATTCGTCAAATCGGTGAAGAGCAGCCCCTATACCGATATCAGCGGCGGACTCCTCCAGGCCATAGAGTTTCTCAACGAGTCAGGGGCAAACAGCAAGACCGTCCTGATCTTCTCCGACATGGAGGAGGATCTGGTAAAGGGACACGTCCGCGACTTCCAGCTTCAGATGGACGGCTTTAAAGTGGTTGCCTTAAACGTCACCAAGCTCCGGGCCGACATCGTCGATCCCCGCGAGTACCTGAACCGGCTTGACAAATGGCGTCAGAAGGTGGAGTCAGGCGGTGGTCAGTGGCAGGTAATCAACGACCTCGATCACCTGGACGCCATCCTGGGTCATTAAGCTCCGGGGTATGGGCCGCGGCAAGATTTGAAAATCAGGAATTGATGCAATACCTCAATTCCTGACCAGGCTGACCACTGTTTCCAGGTGGCGAGTCTGGGGAAACATGTCCACCGCGGCGATCTTCTCAAACCGGTAGCCCCGCTCTTTTAAGATGGCAAGGTCGCGGGCCAGGGTGGCCGGATCGCAGGAGATGTAGATTATCTCCTCCGCCCCGGTCAGGGTGAGATCATCGAGGAGTTCTTGACAGCCGCTCCGGGGAGGATCGAGGATTACCAGATCGAATCTTTCACCCTTGCCGGTCAGTCGCGCAAGCCCCTGGGCCGCGGAACTCCTGAAGAAATCGACCTCCACCCTGTTCTTGTCCCCATTAAAATCCGCGGCCCGGATTGCCGCCCGCTGCAGGTCGCATCCGGTCACCCTATTGCCCGCGGCAAGGGGGATCGAAAAATTTCCCGCCCCGCAAAAGAGATCAAGCACCCTCTTACCCCTGCCTGTCCAGGAGCAGACCAGCTCAACCAGGTTTAAGTTCTGGGCCTGGTTTACCTGGCAGAAGCCCCCGGGCTCGACAAAGAGCGCAAACATCCCTCGCGAGGTGGGCAGGGAGATATTCAGGAGCGGCCGGGGGGTACTAGAGAGGGATATTCGGCTGAAATCCCGGCCCTCGATCAAGATCTCGGTAATGCCGGATTCCCCGGCGACCCCCCTGATCCACTCAATTTCCCGGGGCCGGGGGGGCCTTTGGCTTAAGATGGTCATCACGATCAACTCGTCGGCCGGACTCTCTTCAATGAGGATCTGCTCGGCAAAACCGTTTATTGCCCGGGCCAGTTCAAGCTCATTAATTGCCCTTAAGGCCCGGTCAACCGTGGGCCGGGCTATCATGCAGGAGTCGACCCCCACCACCTGGTGGCTCGCCTGCCTCCTGAAGCCGACCTCGCCGCGACCGCCGACAAAGAGCCTGATCCGCTGGCGATAGGCGAAACAATCCGGGGCGGCAAGGATTTCAATCGGGGATGAATCAAGGGTTTGCCGACTGACGGCCCCGGAGCGGATCAGGGTCTCGGCAAGAAAATCCGCCTTGCACCGAACCTGGTAAGGATAGACGATATGCTGCAATTGACAGCCGCCGCAATTGGCAAAATAGGGGCATGGCGGTTCGGTCCGATGGGGGGAGGCCTGGATAATCCCGGTCAACCGTCCTTCGAGATGGCCGTGATGGCTCTTCTTGACCGCGCAGCGGACGAGCTCGCCGGGTACAACCCCGGAAATCATCCAGGCCCGGCCATCAGGGCCCCGGCCGATTCCCCGGCCGTCATTGATGAGTTTTTCTATTCTTATCTCGCACATTGGCGGTAACCTGGATCCGTGACGGCTTTATGCCGCAACGAGAGGCAAACGATTGTAGATACTGGCATAGGCAGATTTTAACTTCCACGCTAGAGCATCACCCCGCCGCCCTGTGGGGCGTCCGAGAAGGGCGCATCTGCCGCGTTGGCAACTCGTTGATATACCTAAGTACTACAAGAATAGTTGCCGCCTTGCATCTGCACCCTTCTCGAACGCTCACGGATCCAGGGGTAGGATAAAGGTTAACGGTTGAACTCAAAAGCGTTTTTTGCAGGCGGAAAGATGAAAATACTCATCAGCGGCGGCACCGGTTTCATTGGCAAGAGCCTTACCGAATATCTCATAAACCGGGGGGATCAGGTCACTATCATCAGCCGGAAGTCCCCGGCAAAGGCGCCTTTAGAGGTTAGATACATCATTGCCGACCCCAACCGGGAAGGGGCCTGGCAGGAAGAGATCGCCGCCCATGACGCGGTGATCAACCTGGCCGGGGCCTCCATCTTCCGGCGCTGGAACCGGTCAGGCAAAAAACTGATTCTTGAAAGCAGGATCGACAGCACCAGAAACCTGGTCCGGGCCATCAATCTCCACGGCAAGAAGGACATGGTCCTGGTCAATGGCTCGGCGGTAGGATATTACGGTAATACCGAGACCGCCCCGGCAACTGAGGATACCTCACAGGGAGAAGACTTCCTCGCGAAAGTCGCCTCGGCCTGGGAAGCGGAGGCAAAAAAGGCCGCCTGCCGAGTGGTTTGCTGCCGTTTTGGGGTGGTCTTGGGCCACGGCGGCGCCCTGGCCAGGATGCTCCCGGTCTTCAGGGCCGGGTTAGGATCCCCCTTTGGCTGGGGGAAGCAACCCTTTGCCTGGATCCACATAAAAGACCTGATGAATATCATCGCCCTGGCCCTTGACGAAAAAAAAATCACCGGGCCGATAAACTGCGTCGCACCGGTTGCGGTCGATAACCGGGCCTTCAGCCGCGCCCTGCTCGCGGCCCTGGGCCGACCGGCGGTCCTGCCGCCGCTACCGGCCTTTATCGCAAGACTGTTCGCTGGCGAGATGTCCGACCTGGTTCTAAAAGGAAGGAGGGTAATACCGAAAAAGCTGAATCAATTCGGCTATAAATTCGCCTATCCAGATATCGAGGCGGCACTTGCCGATCTCCTCGCCCGGAAAAGGCCTCATTGACTTGGCCCGGCTCATGGGTTTAAATAGTGTCCATTCGGTGGGTTCGTGGTAACGCCAAATGAACAAAACAAATGAACGAAAAAAGCTCCCACCGCCTTCTTGATTAAAAAATGATAAATTTTCTCATCGCGTTTCTCGTTATCATCGGCATCGCCGGTCTCATGGCCTCAATCATCCCCGTGCGCAAAATCGCGGCCAGTGATTCGCTCAACCGTCGGCACTGGCAGGTACTCGGGGGGCTGATCATCTTCTTTGTCTGCGGCTACCTTGTCTTCGTAGTCAATATATTTTCCCGGCCGGTGGCAAGCCTGGACCTTGTCGTGGCCCTGATCCTTGCCGGCGGCGGGATATTCGTGGTCATGGTGACCAGGATCAGTTACCTGACCATCGGAGACGTAAAAAAGATCACCGCCCTTGAACGCCATCGCGCCCTGCACGACCCCTTAACCGACCTGCCAAACCGCAGCCTGCTCCTTGAACATATCGACAATGCCATCAACACGGCCGACCGGGACTCATCATCATTTGCCCTGATCAACCTCGATCTCGACCGTTTCAAAGAGATAAACGACGCCCTGGGTCCCCACTACGGCGACTATCTCCTCCAGCTCATCACCTCACGGCTCTGCCGGACGGTACGTGGTTCGGATACCGTGGCCAGGATAGGCGGCGACGAATTCGCCATCCTTCTCTCCGATGTGGACCGGGAGGGGCTGATCGAGACCTGCCGCAAGCTCCGCCATGCCTTTGAACGCCCCTTCACCATCGAAGGGCAGAGTATCACCATCAACGTCAGCATGGGGGCCTCCTTCTACCCGGAAAACGGCAGGGACGGAGAACTCCTCATGCAGCGGGCTGAAATCGCCATGTACTCCTGCAAGGAGAGCGGCCAGGCCTTTGTCATTTACAGCGGCCGCCATGACGCCTTCACCTTCGACAACCTGATGATGGTCAATCGTCTCCGGGAAGACATGGAACGCAACAAGTCCTTTGAGGTGTATTACCAGCCCAAGGTGAGGATAAGCGACCATACCCTGGTCGGGGTCGAGGCCCTGATCCGCTGGCAGATGAGCGGAAAAAACCGGCTGCTTTTGCCGGGTGAATTCATAGACCTTGCCGAACAGAGCGGTCTGATCTGTAATTTAAGCCAGCTGGTCATCGAGAAGACCTTTTCCCAGGAGGCCGCCTGGCAGGAACAGGGCATTGATCTGCCCATATCGATAAACCTGTCGGCCCGGGATCTTAGAAACAGCGAGCTTGTCGTTCTGGTCAGGCAGCTCCTGGAACAGTCGGACCTGAGCCCCGACCGTTTTCTCTTCGAGATCACCGAACGGAGCATGATCCAGGACAGCGACAATACCCACCGGATCATCTACGAACTGCACAACCTGGGGATAAACTTCTCCATTGACGACTTCGGCACCGGTTATTCATCCCTATCCGTCTTAAAGCAATTGCCGGTAAAAGAGATAAAGATAGACAAATCATTCGTCATCGACATGCTGGTCGACAATGATGACGCGGCCATCGTCAAATCGACCATAAACCTTGCCGCGAATCTGGGTCTGCAGGTGGTGGCCGAGGGAGTCGAGAGCGCCGGCCTTGCCGAATCTCTTGAAAAATCCGGCTGCGAGATCCTCCAGGGGCATTTCCTCTGCCCTCCCCTTCCTGCCGATGAAATGATCGCCCATTGCCGCGAAAAATCGATATTGCTCCCGGCTGCATAGTACCTCGTAACCTTTTAAATAACGTAAGATTGCGAAGGAATTTTTCGGGACGACAAGGCATGGCTGACGGCGCATAGCAACGCTATGTAACAGAAGCCATAACGCAGCCGGCGCGGGAAATAACCAGCAAGATACGTCATTTAAAAGGTTACGAGGTACTAACTTCCCTCCCGCTTTTTCTTCTTTCTCGCGCCTTGCACTCGAACGAAATTGCTCGTTTCCAGATTGGACACTAAATACCTGTCCGCTCCCGGCTTAGACTGTTTTCCCTTTATTTAATCAGTGCAACCATTAAGATATCAGCCTTGTGGTATTTCACAGGCTTGGGACAACTTCATCTCATGAAAGCAATCGCTCACAGAATCGTTGACCTGCTGCGGCCACCGCTCGCGGTACGTCTTGCCGCAATCATGGTCATTCTGGTCTGCGGCGCCATGGCCGCTCTCGGCTGGATATTGTCGAGCAGCCTGAGCAATAACCAGCGCCGGCAGGCCGATGACCTTTGCACGACCATGACCCGTTACCTCGCCCGGATTGCCCGTGAGGCGACCATGGCCGATGACCGTCTGAGCATGAAGATCATGGTCACCGGGCTTGTGACCGGCGACTCAGTGGTCGGCGCGGAGATCCTCTCCCCCAACGGAGAACCACTGGTGAACACGGGCCTGGTATACTCCGAGGTAAACAGTTCAATCTCCAAGGGGATCAAGGGCCGTTTTACAGAGGGTAAGGTCATAGCCCAGTGGCCCTGGCAGTTTCAGGGGGTAAGGCACATAAGCTACGCCGCACCGATAAGATTCAAATCAATTATCGCGGGCTACGCGGTGGTCACCTTCAACCGAAACTACCTGGACAGAAACTATCAGCTGACGATCGATATCATCCTCTACGCGACCCTGATCACCATGGCCCTGGCCTCTTTCCCGGCCTATATCATAAGCCGGCGGATCTCGGACCCGGTCCGCAAGATCATGCATGGGCTGGAGGCCTATCAGGAGGGGGATTTCAAGTTCCGCTTCCATGATCGCCGCCGTGATGAGTACGGCCAATTGATGGAAGCCCTAAATCAGATGGCGGCCGGTATAGTCCGCAAGGGCCAGTTAGAGGAGATGCTCAACCGCTATCTCTCCCCGCAGGTGGTCGGCAGGATCATGGGCGACGTCGAGAATATCACCCTTGGCGGCCGCAGGATAAGGGGATCGGTGATCTTTGCCGATGTGGTCGGTTTCACCGCCCTTTCGGAGAATATGGAGCCAGAAGGGGTGGCGGTCATCCTTAATCATTATTTCGGCCTGATCAGCCGGGCCTGCGAGATATGTCACGGGATGGTCGACAAGTACATGGGGGATTGCGCCATGCTGGTCTTCGGCGCCCTGGAAGATGACCCCGACCACTGTTTTCACGCAGTCTTCTGTTCGGTCCTGATCAACCTGATCATTGCCGAGGAAAACCTTCGCAGAAAACAGGAAGGGCTGATCACCATAGAGTTCCGCCTGGGGATCAACACCGGAACCATGCTGGCTGGAAACATGGGCTCGAAAAACCGGATGGACTACACGGTGGTCGGCGACGCAGTCAACCTCGCATCCCGACTTTGCGGGGTATCGGGGCCGGGCATGATAATCATCTCAGAAGAAATATACCATCGCCCCAACATTCAGCAGCGTTTCAAGGTAGTCAAGCACCAGTCCATCCGCTTAAGGGGGATCGAGGATGAGGTCCCCACCTTCAAGGTCCTCGGCATTGCCGAATATTACAAGGACCGCCTGCTTGAGAAATTTCAGGTAGTCACCGGCTACAACCCAAAAGAGGTCAGCCTGTGAAACCGATATCCAACCTCTGCCTGCTCCTCTTTCTTGCCGTGCTCACTTCCTGTGCGCCGATATTCAAGCAGGCGAGCGAATGCGGGAAAAATGCGGCGACGGTGGCCGGCACCCTTCATCGCCTTGACCTTAATCGTGCCATTTACCTGAAAAACGAGATCAGCATCCTTAAAGGAAACAGGCAGGGCGCAATCTCACCGGCAACGGCATGGAAGATCAACCGTAACAGACGAGAATTGATGACCATTGCCAACGACCTGGTCCAATGCGGCAGGTGGGGTATGGTCAACAGTGATCTCTCCCTTGCCGACCAATGTCTTAAACTTGCGGCCGAGATAAAGCCGACAAAAGAGAACGCAGAGCTCATGAAAGAACTTGCCGCGGCCAGGGGAGCAAGACCTGCCAAAGCAAGCGGCCGGATCTCCGGCAGGGCCCAATCCGGGGCAAGCAACCAGGCCATTGCCGAAGCCATTACCCGGGGAGACCTGAAGACAGCGGCCAGATGCGCGGCGAGCCGTAGGGCCATGGGGCTTGTTATCGATAAAGAGATTAGCGATAGACTCAGCCGGGAAGTGACAACAAGGGCCTCAGCCTTGCTTAAAAAGGCAAGGGACCTCTACTCGGGCGGTTCCATTGACCAGGCGGGAGAACTATGGCGCCGGATTATCGAACTCGATCCGGCCAATCAGGAGGCGAAAAACGGCATCTCCCGCTTAAACCAGCTCAAAAGACGGATGAGTGAGCTGAAAGGAGAAGGTCCCGCTGGGGGAGAATAGTACCTCCAGCCGTTAAACCGGCTCATTTCGCGGGACTTCTTGTCATGTATGCGGCAATGATTTAGAATTTTTGTGTCTACTCACAGACCACCGAATCTGCCTCGGAAGGGATTTAAATCTAAAAACAAGAGAAACCGCTTATGCATAATATCCTGATCGTGGATGATGAAGAGACCATCCGGATAACCCTGTTTGAGTGGTTTGCCAGCGCTCTTGCCGGAGAGGCCAACATATTGATGGCCGAACACGGCGCCGACGCGGTCCGGGTGATGAAGGAATCGCCGGTCAATCTGCTCATAACCGACCTTAACATGCCCAAGATGGACGGTTTTGAACTGATCGCCCATATGAACAACAATCATCCATCCACCCCGGTGATTGTGATGAGCGCCTTTGCCACCCCGGATATCAAAAAGAAGGTCGCCGAAATGGGGGCCATCACCTTTCTGGCCAAGCCCCTTAATTTCGAAGACCTTGAGGCAATAGACTTTCCCAAGCTCCTGGCCGGGAACCGCGGCCACGTAAACGGCATATCCCTGCAATCCTTCATGCAGCTGATTGATATGGAGGGCAAGACCTGTACCCTGATCATCGAGTCACAGGGCCGCCAGGCCGTCATCTACATCGACAAGGGCGAATTGATCGACGCCAGGACTGGAAATATGAGCGGCGAAGAGGCCGCCTACGAGATCCTCACCTGGAGCGTTGACGAAGAGCTGACCATCGAGATAGACAACAGCTGCCCCAAGATGGAGCGCAAGATAGAGTTTACGATCATGCACCTGCTGATGGAGTCAGCCAGGTTGATCGATGAACGAAAAAACGCGGCAGAGGTTGACCAGCAAGCGAAAGCCGCCGATCAACAGCCCAAGGCCGGGGCCGAGCAGCAAGTCCCGGAACCCCAACCTGAACCCTCCCCACCCCCGCCAACGCAAGAGGAACCCGAAGCGCCCACGGCAACAGAGGCGCCACCACCGGAAAGTACCCTGCCCGATGAACCAGCAGCCCCCGCGACCAATGGCGCAAAGGTAAAGGTCAATACCTCGGCGGCCGCCTTGGTCGAGATACAAAAACGGTTGAAGGAATTCTCCGGGCTTGACGGTTTCAGCGGGGTGGCCCTGATCAGCCACAGCGGAGAGACCATGTGCAAGGTCTCCGGCGGAAACGGCCTGAACGCGGAAAAGGCCGCGGTAATGGCCAATAACGTCATGATCCAGGCCAAGAGGACCGCAACCGGCATGGGTGACGCCGACTGCGTATTCATCCACCTCGAGACCACCGGCGGCCACGCCCTGGTCAGCTGTCTTGAAAGGAACAACGAGCATCCTGACCTGCGCCTGATCCTTTTTTTGAAAAACGACGACGCCATGGGGCTTGCCAAGATGATGCTCCGCACCACCCTGGAAGAGATAATGAGCATCCTGGTCGGCTGAAGCGAATCGCGACCAATTCACAATATTACCCGGATTCAGGTATTACCCGTTCAGCCGCCCCTCACAGTGACTTTTGGCCTGACGGACTCATGACGCGACGCAAGCCTCCACCAAGGGCAGTAGTTTTTCAACGGGATCCTTTACCCCATGCCTTTATGATGATACGGCTACCGGTAATTCCCCGGATTGTAAACTTCCTGGAGATGGGTAGTTTTATCCCCCCCCAATATAAAGAGGTCATAAGATGACGGAAGATAATAACGAGAAAAACCTGGTCCGGGCGGCACGGGGAAAATTTATCGCCATGGCAGCCACCTATTGTCTGGGGGTCTTTAACGATAATTACTTCAAGCAGGCGGCTTTGCTTATTGCCGTTTCGGCGGGTCTCAGCACCCTGCAGGGCCCGGCCACTGTTCTCTTTGCCCTGCCATTTCTGCTCTTTTCGGCCTACGCCGGTTGGCTGGCCGACCGTTTTTCCAAAAAAAACGTGGTTATTGGCGCCAAGGGTCTGGAGCTTGTTGCCATGATCATTGGCGCGGCCGGCATTATTAGCGGCAACTGGTTCTGTATCCTCGGCATGTTATTTTTAATGGGCCTGCAATCCTCGCTCTTCAGTCCAGCCCTAAACGGTTCCATCCCCGAGCTTTATCCGGGCAGTTATGTGCCCCGGGCCAATGCTATCCTGAAACTGGCAACCACCCTGGCCATCCTGGCCGGTATCGCCACGGCCGGTATATCTCTGGACCAGAACTGGCTGCAACTGGATATCCCCTTTGGCAAGGCCCTGGTCGCGGCGATGGTTATTCTGGTGTCAGGCCTGGGTTTTCTCGCCAGTTTCGGAGTCCATAGGCGTCCGGCCGCCAACCCCCAAAAAACGTTCCCCTGGCTCGGCCCGATCCGTTCTGTACAAAATTTTATCAAGACCCGTAGCGACCGCCAGCTTTATTGGGCCATTATCGCCGATACC
>Ga0114931_10010823_pt1 | contig 10825 bp, 13 predicted proteins | sample 2SBtaG_FD_89579 | JGI IMG/M metagenome (GOLD analysis project Ga0114931, IMG submission 89579) | Deep subsurface microbial communities from Kolumbo volcano to uncover new lineages of life (NeLLi) - 2SBTROV14_V59a metaG | ecosystem: Environmental > Aquatic > Marine > Volcanic | place: Kolumbo...
CGTGGGCGTACATCTGCTCCATCGCATGAATGGCTACCTCTTCACGCTGACACTGGCGATGACCTGCGTGGCAGCGCGCTGGGTCGCGGGACTCGGGAGGATTCTCGGCGTGGCGTTGACCCTCGCCCTGTGCCAGGTGGCCGTCGGCATAGCCAACGTGCGGCTGGGGCTGCCGGTAGAAGTGACCGGGCTCCACTCCGCTCTGGCGGCCGGCCTGGTCCTTGCGCTCGCCGCCGCGACGCGCCGGGCGTGGGCGATCCCCCGGACATCATCCGGCGTGGACGCTGTGCTACACACCGGAGCCGTGAAGGAGCCGCACGGATGAAGGCATACGAAGTCTTCGCCAGGATGGCGCCGGAGGGCGCTACCCGGCTGTTGGTCGCCCTCCAGAGCCAAGCGCCCGCGGTCTATACCCAGGCGGTGGCCGCCGCCAGCTCGGTCTTCAAGGCACGCCCGCGTTTCATGATGAAGCAGCCCCAGGACAAGCGCGCCCAGATGGTGCGGCGCGCGCTCTCCCGCGTGGCCGCCAGCCCTCTCGCGGAAGAAGTGCTGGCCGCCTACTTCCTGGAGGTGCGCCGGCCCCTGCTGGTGGAGTGGCTGGACCGTGTCGGCGTGGAGCACGAGGACGGCACGCTCAAGAGCGACGTCCCCCCCTGCCCCGAGCGCCCCGCCCTCGAGAAGGCCGTGGCCTCCTTTCGAAAGGACGAAGACGCCGGCGACCGCGAGCTGCTGCTCCAGGCCTTTGCTGCCCAGAGCGCGGTCGAGTGGCCGGCCCTCGAGGAGCTTCTGAAGCGCTAGTCCCGCAAGGTGATCGCCGCATTCGAGAGAACGGCGGCGCCTCGCTCCTTGCTCTTCGAGGCCAGGATCAGCTTGCCGTCCTGCTTCCAGATCGACGTGACCATGGTCTCGCCGGGAAAGAACACGCCGCGGAAGCGCGCCTGGTAGCGAGCCACCTGCGTGACATCGCCGCCCAGGGCCGCGTCCACCGCCGCCTTGCAGACGATCCCGAAGGAGCACAGGCCGTGCAGGATCGGGGTGTCGAAGCCGGCCATCTTGGCAAAGTCGGGATCGGCGTGAAGGGGGTTCTTGTCTCCGCAGAGGCGATACAGCAGGGCCTGCTGGGGCAGCGTCGAACTCTCTACCGTGAAGTCCGGCTCAGTGGCGGGAGCCTCGTTGCCGGCCGCCGGACCCGACTCGCCGCCGAAACCCCCTTCACCCCGCAGGAAAAGTGAGAAACGGTTGGTGAAGAGCGGCTCGCCGCTCTTCTCCCGGGTCTCCACTTCGATCACGACCAGGGCCGCCTTGCCCTTGTCGTAGACCCCCGCGATTCGCGGCTGGCTCTCCAGGGCGGCGTTCGCGGGCAGGGGACGGTGGATCTCGATGTCCTGCTCACCATGCAGCAGCATCGCCAGGTTGAACTCGAGGCCCGGTACCTTGGCAATGCCCCCCATCGTGGAGAACACCGGGATCACGCCAAAGCTGGGCAGCACCTTCAGCTTCTTCTCGTAGCAGTATTCGAGCTCGGCGGGATCTGTGGCCGGCACGCCGGCACCTACACCCAGGTGGTAGAGAATCACGTCATCGTGGGTATAGCCGCTCTCCGCGGAGGGAAAGGTGTACGCGAGGGCCTTCTGCGGATCGATCGGCATGGCCTGCCCCCCCTACGCGTTCTTGAAGGCTTCCATCACGGCCTTCATCTCGCCAGCGATGGAGTCGGGGATGACGTAGCCATCGGTGTTGCGGATCGTGTCCATGTGCTCCGCAATCTCCTCCACCGTGGCGGGCTGACCGGGGCCCTTGACCCAGCCGGGAGTCATGCCGATGAAGATCCGCGCGTAGCGGCCACCGCCCACATCGAAGATCTCGTGGGTGAGCTCACACTGCTCGGAGACGAGGTAGCAGGAGAGCGGCGTCACGCAATGGGGATCCAGGTGGTCGGCCGCACCGCCGAGCAGCTGCTCGGTCAGGCGGGTCTTTGCGATGGGTGCGATGACATTGCACTTGATGTTGTACTTGCCACCTTCCTGGGCGAGCACGTTCGAGAGGCCCACGAGCCCCATCTTGGCCGCACCGTAGTTGGTCTGGCCGAAGTTTCCGAATACGCCCGCACCGGAGGCAGTGAAGAGGAAGCGGCCGTAGCCGTTCTCCTTCATGATCCGAAACGCCGGTTGCGAGACGAAGAACGCCCCCTTCAGGTGCACGTCGAGGACAATCTGCAGATCCTCCGGCGGCAGCTTGGCAAAGGTCTTGTCCCGCAGGATGCCCGCGTTGTTGATGACGATGTCCACCTTGCCGAAGTTGTCCACGGCGGTCTGGACGATGCTGGCGCCACCCTCGGGCGTTGAGACGGAGTCGTAGTTGGCCACGGCCTTGCCGCCGGCCTCGTTGATCTGCTTCACGACTTCGTCTGCCATGGAGCTGCTGGCACCGTGCCATCGGCGGCACCGCCCAGGTCGTTCACCACCACCGACGCGCCGCGGCGCCCCAGCTCCAAGGCGTAGGTCTTGCCCAGGCCGCCACCGGCCCCGGTCACGATCGCTACCCGACCGTCGTATCGGATCTCAGACATGCGAATCTCCTCTGCCAAAGGGGGTAAGAGAGCGGGGACGTTCTTTGCGTTGTTGCGTTGTTGCTGGCCTGGCTAGCCAGGCCAGCAACAACGCAACAACGCAAAGAACGTCCCCGCTTAAGCTAGCGGACGCGGGAGGGCTGGGGCTAGCCCCGCAAGGCGCGGCTCATCACGCGGCGGCCGGCGTTGATCTCTTTGAGCTCCTGAAGGGCGGCATCAGCCACCTCGATGCCGGCGACCTCGTCGTCCTCGGCCTCGAGCTCCTTCATGTCTACCCAGGCCGCATACACGGGCTTGGTGCGCTCCGTGATGATGCCTGCCTTGAGCAACGTCTTGATGAGCACGCGGAAGATATTGGTGCCTTCGGTCATGGCCCGGCGTCGGTCGGCGTCCGTGAACGCCTCCATGATGGCGCCGCGCACCCACTCCCAGTCGAGGCCGAACTGCGGGTAGATGGCCTGCTTCTGCTCGGCATTCACGAGGTTGAAGAGCAGGGTCTGGAAGCATTTCGCCGCCCAGTCCTCGACCTTCTCGTGCTCCTCCATGGAGAGCTTGGGTACGGTCTTGTCCGCCCAGATCTTGCCGAACCTGTGGTGAAATGCCTCGTCGCTCATCACAAGCTGCACCGTGCGCCGCAGCAGCGGGTCTTCGGTCTTGGAGTGGAGGGTCGCAAAGGCGCCCATGGCGAGGCCCTCGATCAGCATCTGCATGCCGATCAGCTTCTTGTACACCTCGCCGGAGCGCACGATCTCGTCCATCAGACTGGCCAGGGTGGCGCCGCAGGCAATGGGTGTACCCCAGCGCTTCTCGATGTAGCGCGAAAAGCCGGTGACGTGGCGGGCCTCCTCGCGGGTCTGGTTGGCGGCATACTCCTGGGCACCCGGGTCGCGCAAGATGTGGCAGAGACTCGCGGAGAGCGAGAGCGCACCCTGCTCGCCGTGCAGGATCGAAGAGAGGGAGAAGCGCGTGGACTCGTTGGCGAGCTGGATCTGCTGTCCCTCGTCGAGCTTCTCGGCGACCGCGCAGTTGAGCTCCACGGTAAAGTCCCTGGGCATCAGTAGCTGCGACTCGACTTCGAAGGGCGCGGCGTCGAAGTCGACATACGCCGGATCCATGGGATCCCAGAAATGGTCGCGCGTGGCCGAGATGATGCCATCGAAAGCGTCCGTGCGGTCGGCATAGCGCTCCACCTCGATCAGCGACAGGAAGTCGTCGCGGCGAACCGTGTTGTAGATGGGGTCGTGGGTGATGTCGGCCATGGGTCGGGTCACTCTCCGGGGTTGAAGGCGGGGTGGAGTCGGATCAAGGTCTCGACGACCTGGTCGCGCGTGGCGTGGCTGGGATCTTCAGCCCACCAGGCCACGACGCGTGTCAGCTGGGCCGCGTGGGCCTGGGCAGCCACCTCGGGGTCCACGCCCTCGCGGAAGCTGCCGCGCTGAAGGCGCTCCTCGAAGCCCTGCTGCAGCTCGGGGACGATGGCATCCATCACTTCTTCCCCAACACCGGAGTGCTCCGCGCCCCGCGCGAAGACCACGCGAATCAGGTCGCGATTCTCCTCGGTAAAGGACAGCAGCTCGGCTGTGCGCGCGCGCAGCTCCGCGACGGAGCCCGGGACCGCGCCGCCGGCTGCTCGGCTCTGGCGCAGGCGCAGCTCCGCCAGGGCCGCAAAGACGATCTCCCGGAAGAGCGTCTCCTTGTCCTTGAAGTGCAGGTAGAAGGTGCCCGTGGCGACGCCTGCCCGGCGAGCGATGCGCGCACTCGTCACGCCGTGCAGCCCGTGCTGGGCGAAGAGCGCCGTAGCGGCTTCCAGCAGGCGGGCACGGGTCGCCTCGCGGCTTCGCGCCGGTGCGCTGCCCGACATGGATCTCGTTGTTTTGACAGCGACTTCACTAACTGACATTTATTTCAGCTCGGCAGTATAAGCTGCTCCCAAGGCTGGGGCAACCTGGGGCAATCCGGGGCAATCCGGGAGCAGAGCGACGCCCCGGCGGGCCGCCGAGGGCCTAATCGACGATCCGGCGGCGCTGCATTGCGCCGAGCAGGCGTCGCCCGACCCCCCTCGGGGCAACTGCCTGGAGCATTGCCAGCACCTTGTTGCCAGCCCCGGGGATACACAGGGCCTCTCCCCGCTGCAGCGCACGCAGCGAGGCTTCCACCACCGCCTCCGGCTGCATCCAGGCCATGGCGGGCACCGAGGCCGCATCGACCCCGGCCTGCTGCTGAAACTCCGTGCGCGTGAAGCCGGGGAGCAGCGCCTGCACAAGCACCCCGGAGTCCTTCACCTCCTCGTAGACCGCCTCGCTGAGCCGCGTCACGAAGGCCTTGGTCGCAGCGTAGGTGGCGGAATAGGGAGACGCGATTTCGCCGGCCAGGGAAGAGACATTGATGATGGCACCGTGGCCCCGAGCGAGCATTTCCGGAAGTGCCGCGAGGGTGAGCTGGTGAAGGGCGAGCACGTTGAGGCGAATCTCTCGAGCCTCCCGCTGAGCGTCCTGGGCGGCCAGGGGCCCGACCGTGCCGAAGCCGGCATTGTTCACCAGCAGGTCGAGGGCCGGAGTGCTGGCCGTCGCCACCACCTCCGCCAGGCCCTCAGGCGTCGCCAGGTCGGCCGCCTGCACCTGCACGCGGGCGCCGTGGCGCTCTGCAAGCTCCCTGGACAACGCCTCCAAGCGCTCCTTGCGCCGCGCGACGAGCACCAGGTCGTAGGCATCGCGGGCAAGCCGCCTGGCAAAGGCCTCGCCGATGCCGGCCGACGCTCCCGTGACGAGGGCGCGGCGGCGCGGGCCACCTCCCGGGGTGGGCTCCTGGCTCATGACGAGGCCTCCTGCGCGAGATCCCCTGCAAGGTAACACTCACCCGGAAGACAACGTACCTTCCCCACTCCCGCTCCAAGACTGCTTCCAGAAGGAGAGCCATGGCCACGGACCCGGTCTTCGCTGCCCACCTCGCCCGCCAGGGCCTGCCACAGCTGCGCCGGGCCGCTGCCACCACCCTCCAGGTCAACGTCGGGCTGCGCTGCGATCTCGCGTGTCACCATTGCCACGTCGAGGCGGGTCCGAAGCGCAGAGAAGCCATGGACGAGGCCCTGGCCCAGCAGATATTGACGGTGCTGGAAGCGAGCCCGGGCGTTTCCACCCTGGATCTCACCGGCGGCGCTCCGGAGCTGAGTCCCTGGTTTCGCACCTTGGTGAAGGGCGCGCGCGCCTGCGGAAAACGGGTCATCGACCGCTGCAACCTGACGATCCTCTCCCGGCCGGGCCAGGAGGACACCGCCGCCTTCCTGGCGGAGCAAGGCGTCGAGGTGGTGGCCTCCCTGCCCTGCTACACGAAGAAGAATGTCGAGGCACAGCGGGGACGCTTCGTCTTCGACAGGAGCCTGGCGGGGCTGCAGTGCCTGAACGCCCTGGGCTATGGAGCGGGCAGCCTCGCCCTCGATCTGGTCTACAACCCCCAGGGCAACGCGCTGCCCCCGGACCAGGTGGAGCTCGAGGCCCGCTACCGCGCCGAGCTGCGCGAACGCTTTGGTGTGGAGTTTCGACACCTTCTCACTATCACCAACATGCCCATCAAGCGCTTCGCGCGGCAGCTAGAGCGCGAGGGCCAGCTCGAAGCCTACCTTTCCCTGCTCGTGAACCACTTCAACCCGGACACCGTGGAAGCGCTGATGTGCCGCAGCACACTCTCGGTAGGCTTTGACGGACGTCTCTACGACTGCGATTTCAACCAGGCCCTGGAGATTCCCACTTCGGCGGCCGCAAGCCTCTACGAGGTAGGGGACCTGGCGGAGCTTTCCGGGCGGCGGATCGCCACCGGCAGGCATTGCTTTGGCTGCACGGCGGGCGCGGGCTCGAGCTGCGGCGGCGCGCTCGCAGCGTAGCCCGCCAGGCGCTCGGGTGGCGCGCTCCCTGCGTAACCCCCCAGGCGCACCGGCATCGCAACCCGCAGCACAGGAGGCCTGATGAGCCAGACCGCCAACGCCACGACCGCTGCGAAGTGGGGACCGCTGCGCATCGCGCTGCTCCTCCTGGGGATGGCCGGAGTCGTCCTCCTGGGCCGTCTGGCGGGCGGGTACGTGCCGCGCTTCGCGGCGTGGGTCGCGGAACAGGGCTGGCGCGGAGCAGTGATCTTCGCCCTGGGCTACGCGGTGGCGGTGGTCGCCTTCGTGCCCGGCTCCCTGCTCACCCTGGCCGCGGGCGCCATCTTCGGCGTCGCCTATGGAACGGTGCTCGTCTTCGCTGCTGCCACCGCCGGGGCAACGGCCGCCTTCCTGATCGCCCGCCATGGCGGTCGCCGCTGGGTGGAGGCACGCCTTGCTGGCGATGCCCGCTTCGCGGCGGTAGACCGGGCCGTGGCCGCCGAGGGCCGCAAGATCGTCCTGCTCCTGCGGCTCTCACCGATCTTCCCCTTCAACCTGCTGAACTACGCCCTGGGGCTCACCCAGGTGAGCACCCGCGACTACCTGGTGGCATCCATCGGCATGCTCCCGGGCACACTCCTCTACGTCTACTCCGGTGCCGTCGCCGGCCAGGTGGCTGCCGTCGCCGGTGGCGCAGGTGCGACCCGTGGGCCCGCCGAGTGGGCGCTGCTCGCCATCGGTCTCGCGGCCACGGCCGCCGTCACCCTCATCGTCACCCGCATTGCCCGACGCGCACTCCGCGCCGCCGGGGCCGACCGCTAGGAGAGCCGATGCCGCTTCAGGTACTGCCCGACGACCGCCACAACCGCACCCTAGTGGGACACGTCCACCCCCCCGACTGGCGCAACCCGGAGCCCAAGGGCCCCTACGACCTGGTCGTGATCGGTGCCGGCACCGCGGGCCTGATCACCGCCCTGGTCGCGTCGAGCCTCGGTGCCCAGGTCGCGCTGGTCGAACGCCACCTGATGGGGGGGGACTGCCTGAACGTGGGCTGCGTCCCCTCCAAGACGCTGATCCGCTCGGGACGCCTGGTCGCCGAGGCCCGGCGCGCGGCAGCACTGGGCCTGCCCGTGGGAGAAGGATCGTTGGACTTTGGCGCGGCCATGGAGCGGCTGCGGGAGATCCGTGCCCGGCTCTCCCATGAGGATTCGGCCGAGCGCTACCACGAGGAGTTCGGCGTGGCCATCCACTTCGGCGAAGCGTGCTTCACGGGCCCCCGCTCCCTTCAGGTGGACGGCCGGCCCCTGCCCTTCCGGCGCGCCGTCATCGCTACCGGCGCACGCGCCGCCGCGCCGCCGGTGCCCGGTCTCGCCGAGGCGGGCTACCTGGACAACGAGAGCGTCTTCACCCTGACTGAGCGCCCGGCGCGCCTCGCAGTGATTGGTGCGGGGCCCATCGGCTGCGAACTGGCGCAGACCTTCCAACGCCTGGGGTCGCAGGTCACGCTACTGGAGCTCGCCCCTCACATCCTGATCCGCGAGGATGCGGATGCGGCGCGGATCGTAGAGACGGCCCTGCGCCGGGACGGCGTCTCGCTATGCACGGGGATCCGCATCGACAAGGTTGAACACCAGGGCACGGGCAAACGACTCCGCGTGATCGAGGAGGGTGGGCAGGTGCACGAGCTGGCGGTGGACGAGGTGCTGGTCGGCGCCGGACGGGCCCCCAACCTGGACCTCGGCCTGGACGCGGCGGGCGTGGCTCATGACCCGCGTCAGGGGGTGCAGGTGGACGACTTCCTGCGCACCACGAATACCCGCATCTTCGCCGCCGGGGACGTGTGCATGGCCTGGAAGTTCACGCACGCCGCAGATGCCGCGGCAAAGATCGTGGTCCAGAATGCGCTCTTCGCCCTGGGCCCCTTTGGCCGCAAGCGGCTCTCGAAGCTGGTGATGCCCTGGTGCACCTATACCGATCCGGAGATTGCCCACGTGGGCCTCTCGGAGCAGGGGGCCGTGGAGCAGGGGCTCCGCATCGACACCTATCAGGTCCCCATCTCCCGGGCGAACCGCGCCGTCACGGATGGTGAAGAGGCGGGCCTGGTGAAGGTCCACGTGAGGCATGGGAGCGACCGGATCGTCGGCGCCACCGTGGTGGCGAGCCATGCGGGAGAGCTGATCCCACAGCTCTCCCTGGCCATCCAGCACGAGATCGGCCTCGGGGCCTTCAGCGCGCTGATCTACCCCTACCCGACCCAGGGCGAGGCCATCAAAGCCGTAGCGGGCGCCTACACCCGGACGCGGCTCACGCCCTTCGCGTCCCGCCTGCTCGCCACCCTCGTGCGTTTGCGCAGGCTTGGTGGCTAGCTCTGGCGGGAGCTCAGGATGGCCTGAATGAGCGGCTCGGGGACGTCCGCCGGGGCTTCGTCCTCCAGGGCGCAGACGCGCTTGCCCAAAGCTACGGTCTCTTTGTAGGAATCCAGGTACGCGAGGCAGGGCGGACAGTCCCGGATGTGCTCCTCGAAGGAGGCACGCTGGGCCACGGGAAGCTCGCGTTCTAGATAGGCCAGCATGAAGTCGGTGAACTCACGGCAGTTCAAGGGGCCTCCTTCCGAAGCACCGGATCGATCAGCTCACGCAGGGCCAGACGCGCCCGGTGCAGACGTGTCTTGACCGCTCCCGCCGAGATCCCAAGGGCCTGGGCGGCTTCGGCGGTATCCAGGCCTTCGATGTCGCGCAGCAGCAGCACGTTACGATGGCTCTCGGGAAGCCGGTCGATCGCGTCGCGCACTGCCTTGCGGCCCTCATGCCGGGCGAGGAGCGCCTCTCCACTGCAACGCCAGGGCGAAGCCGGGCGTTCCATCTGGCCATCGTCCAAGAACTTCGGCAGCAGCTCGTCGATGGGCTCTTCGGGCTTGCGGCGCCGGCTTCGCAGCTTCATCAGGCAGACATTGACGACGATGCGGTGCAGCCAGGTGGACAGCCGGGAGCCGCCCTGGAAGCGCGGGAGGCCTCGAAATGCCGAGGCGAAGGTATCCTGCACTGCATCCTGAGCATCGTCCTCATTGCGCAGCATGCGTCGCGCTACAGCCAAGAGCCGCGGTGTGCTCTCCCGCACCCAGGCTTCGAAAGCGGCGGGCTCTCCGGCTCGCAGCCGTTCCAGCAGCGCCGCCTCCTCCGCGGGCACCCCTCCAATGCGGGCCGCCTGCTGGGTTGTCACAGCAGCTCGAGCACGGCTTCGGGAGGCCGACCGATCCGGGCGCGCCCACCGCGCACCAGCACCGGCCGCTCCATCAAGATGGGGTGGGCCACCATCGCGTCGAGGAGTTCCCCCTCGGATGCTCCCGCGGCGAGCCCCACCTCCTGATATGCGGCTTCCTTCTTGCGCGTCCATTCTGCAACGGGCTTGCCCAGGCGCTTCCCCAGCAGGACGAGCTCCTCGCGGGTCAGCGGGTCTTCCAGATAGAGACGCACGGCAAAGGCCGTACTGCGCTCCTCGAGCAGCGCCTTGGTCGCTCGGCTCTTGGAGCAGCGCGGGTTGTGGAGGAGCAGGATCTCGTCATCGGAGCTCGGAAGGGCCATGACCGAGAGCGTAGCCCCGGCGGGCGACGTCGCCTAGCTTTCACTCCCGCATCCACACGGGAGGAGACGCGCGTTGTCACTGTTGCGATTCCTGGGCTTGGGAGGTGAAGCGCACTCGGACAGAGGCCGGAGCCCGGCGAAGGCGCCCGGCGAGACGGCCAGTGTGCGCGAGATCGCCTCGCGTCTGGAGCGCCTGGACGCCGATCTCGCCAAGTACCTGGCAGCCTTCGCCTATGTGCTCGCGCGCGTGGCCCAGGCCGACCTCGAGATCGCCGAGGAGGAGGCGGAGGAGATGCGGCGCAGCGTCCGGCAGCTCGCCGAACTCTCCAGCGACGAGGCTGACCTGGTGGTAGAGATCGCCAAGAGCCAGGCCCGGCTACTCGGCGGAACGGAGAACTACGTGGTCACCCGCGAGTTCAAGAACATCTCGAGCCGCGCACAACGCGGCCAGCTGCTGGCCTGCCTCTATGCCGTCGCGGCGGCGGACGGCACCATCTCCGGGCCTGAGAGCGCGGAGATCGTGGCCATCGGCGAGGAGCTGGGCTTTACCCGGGCGCAGGCCAACAGCCTACGCGCCCAGTACCGGAGAAGCTCTCGGAGTTCCAGCAGAGGTGACTGCTTCCCCGGAAGAGCCGGGGGCAGCATGGGAGCCGCCCAAAGCTGCTGCAAGGGCCCCGGACTCTTCGCCGTGGACGAGACGATCCGCGAGCGCGCGCAGTGCGAGCACCTGGGCGCAGGCCAGCCTCCGCGCGCCTTTCGGGCCCGGCCGACCCGTGAGAATCGTGCGCACCTCCAGCATGAAGGCAAATTCCCTCTCCC
>Ga0114931_10010824_pt1 | contig 10824 bp, 14 predicted proteins | sample 2SBtaG_FD_89579 | JGI IMG/M metagenome (GOLD analysis project Ga0114931, IMG submission 89579) | Deep subsurface microbial communities from Kolumbo volcano to uncover new lineages of life (NeLLi) - 2SBTROV14_V59a metaG | ecosystem: Environmental > Aquatic > Marine > Volcanic | place: Kolumbo...
CAAAACTATGAGAATAGAAAAACAGAAGCTAAATCATCACAATTCTTAGATGAACTAAACTTCAAAGAAAATGAATTAATTGATTTTGAGAAATTTGAATCAAGCACTGATGTACAGCTTGCACAAGGTGAACATCTAGAACAGCTAAAACAAGAACATCAAGAAATTGCAGTAAATTCAATTCATCAAATGAATCTAAAAACTGCTCTTCAAAAAATTATTGATTTGGCAAAAATCAAACATTTTGAGGAATTCAAGAGTTTAGATGGTTTTGATCCTGCCAAAATCCTAAAAATCACGCCTGAAGAGTCTCATATTGACTCTGAATTGTATCAGAAATCTATTCCTCTGATCAAAAAAGAAAACTTTCGACTCAGTCCATCAAAAATTCAAACTTATGAGGATTGTCCATTACAATTCAAATTTCAATATGTGTTGAGAGTACCAACTCCTTCCAAGACTTACTTTGGAATGGGTACTGCAATTCATGCAGTAGCTGAAAATATGACCAAGCTTCAAAAAGATGGAAAAGAACCTACAGAAGAATTGGCACTTGAGATTTTAGACAAACAATGGGATACATCCTCATATAGAAATCAGAGAACTAAAGAAAATCAAGATAAAGACAAATCAAAAGAGATGGTAAAAACATACTTGGAATGGGCAGAGAAAAACCCCAACACTCCAGTTGATGTAGAGCCCAAATTCAAAATCAAACTAAATGATGTAACAATTTCAGGAAAAATTGACCGAGTTGAGATGACCCCTAATGGGGAATACGAAGTAATTGATTTTAAAACAGGTTACGCATACAAGACAAAAAACACAATCAAAGAAGATGTTCAGATGAATATCTATGCTTTAGGAACTGAGAAATTATATGGTAAACTTCCAAAGAAGACATCATTGTTTTACATAAAGCACAACAAAATAGTTTCACACTTTATTGAAGAAGAAAAATTAAATGAATTCAAAGAAAATTTAATTGAAAAGATAGATTCTATATTTAATGAAGAGTTTGATGCAAAACCGGAATATAGAAAATGTTCTAGATGTGACTATGCAAATATTTGTGATGTAAAGGAGAATATCTCATGAGTAGAATGGATATTGAACAAGCAGTTTCCTTAACAAAACAAGAATGGGATACAGATCCTGAACTAAAAAAGAATAGAGACGAAGTATTAGAAAAATTTGGAGAAATATTCAAACTAGAAAACATAGACAATCTAACTGCAGAACAACTCCAAAAATTTCTTAGATATAGTAAGAATCATCATTGGGGTAATATTCATAGACCAGGAGGTTTTCTGATTCGAGACATGCCTACATTGAAAAAAGGATTGAAAATGTTACTTGATGAATCACGACCAATTTCTGAAAGAATAAAAAATATTCGTGAAAAAGACACAGGATACACTACAAAATACTTAGGAGTTGCAATTTACACCCCAATTCTCTTTATTGCATATCCTGAAAAATATCCAGTAATCAATGAACCAGTCGCTGAAGCATTAAATGAACTTGGTTTGTATGACATTAAAAAATGGGAAAATGAAGAAGAATGGATTTCGATTCCGGAAATGCAAGAGATTGTTCGTTCTATTGCTAAAAAATACGATTTAGATTTTTGGCAAGTGGATTTGTTATGGTGGAAAATAGCTAAAGATGAAAATTCAATTGTTGAAGGGGTAAAAGATCAACTTTTAGAATATCTAAAGAAAACGCCTATGAATGCAAATTTCAAACCAATTGTCATCAAAACATTGCTTGAAAAAGGCTCTGAAGAAAATTTTACTGCCACATTAGATGAAATTAAAGAAAATTTAACGCTGTTAAATTTTGAAAGAAAAGATTTTGAAATTAATCAAGCAATAAAATCTGTCTCTGATGCATTAAAGAAATTTGTCACTTTTGATAATAATGTATCTCCAGTGAATTTAGACATATTTGCAACTACAGATGTTTCAAAATGTTTGAAAGTGTGCGGACAAAAAATTGCACAATGGCATATAGATGAAATTACAAAATCTGAATATGAAATGTGGAACATCAAGCCTGGTAGTAGAGATGAAGATTTTATGTATCTTGATGAATTTTTTAAAACAAATTCTATAGGGGTTGGATGGGATAAAGTTAGAGATATTTCTAATCTATCTGAACCTGAAATAAAACAAAAATTTGATGAACAATATGACGAAGGCTGGACACCATTTCAAAATTTTATGAAAATCAAACCAAAAGATATTGTAGTTTTAACTAAAGGCCAAGAGGAAGTTTGTGATTTTGGAATAGTTGTAAGTAATTATGAATTTAAAGATACAAAAAATCCTTCATATCCACACAGAAAAAATATTGTATGGTTAAATCGAGGTCAAATTCGTCCAGAGGAATTACCAAATCCAAACTTACATGGAATGGTTGGAGCTTGCGGAAAAATTGTACAACGAAAACAAGAATTTGTTGATGTATTATTAGAAAATCAAAATTTAACATCATCAGGAAACTATTTCATAATTACATCTTATACTGGTAGTAAATATGATGACAAAGAAGGGGAACAATACCACTTTCCATCTTACATTAAGAAAGCTAAAGAATTTGTTGAAGGAACAAATTTTATCGTACAAACAAAAATTGATAAAAAAAATTATTTTGTAGGTTACGGTAGAGTTGGAAAAATTGAGGAATTTGATGATACAAACGAAAAGGGTAAACCAATTAAAATGCGTGTGGCAAAATTCTCACAATATACGAAGTTTGAGGAACCCAAAGAAAGAACAGATGAAATTAATGATAAAATGCTATGGATTGCATTTCCAAATAAGGGGAAGGGTTCACCGCCACCTTCAATGTTAAAAATTGAGCCATCTTTTTACAGAGAGATAATGGGAGAAAATTTAGGCAAGGATATGGGACGTAAAGAAATGGACGATAATATTTCTGAAATCATCGATCTTCTAAACTGGAAGAAAAATGTAATTTTGTATGGTCCTCCAGGCACGGGAAAAACACACACTTGTGAACAAATTCAAGAATTTTATGAAAACTCAAAAACTGAAACAGAACGTAAAATCGCATTATGTTTTCCAAGCAACGGAGGAATTGAAAAAATTGAACAGCATCAAAAAGATATTTCTGATGATGGTTATTTGTATTGGGGAATTTCAGATATTAAAAAAATTGAAAAAAAAGATTTACCAATTACAGGTTACATATGTGAAAAACAAAAGATCATTGCAAAAGCAATAATTACAGATATTATAAAAACTGAAAATTCAAACTATGAAGAAATAAAAAGTTTTAATCGACACAAAGTTGTTTTGAAAATAGAAAATATTATTTTGTATGAACCATCTTTTGATGATAAAAAATTATTGAAATGGGAGGATCAAAGCATTATAGATACAAGGAATATGAGTAATTTTACATATGTCGAAGAATTAGACGATAAATTAACTCATTCTAAAAAAGTAAAATTAGTCACATTCCATCCTTCATACTCATACGAAGATTTTATTGAAGGCATTAGACCTGTAGTGTTAGAATCAAATCCAAGTGGTAAAAATCAGAATGATCCTGAAAATAATATTTCTGATAAAATTGCATATGAACTTCAAAATGGTATTTTTAAGATAATTTGTGATGCTGCTGAAAAAGATCCTAAGAGTAAATATTTGTTAATCATCGATGAAGTAAATCGAGGAAATATTCCGAAGATTTTTGGAGAGTTAATTACGCTAGTTGAAGATGACAAGAGACAAAAACTTTCAATTAATTTAGCATATTCGAAAAAATCTTTTACTGTTCCAGAAAATCTCTATATTCTTGGTACAATGAATACTGCAGACAAAAGTCTAATTGAGATTGATGCTGCGTTGAGAAGAAGATTTGCATTTTATGAATTAATGCCAAAACCCAAACTAAAACAACTAGATACAAAAGTAGGTGCAGTACATCTTGGAGACTTGTTAATTGGTTTGAACAAAAAAATTAGGGATAAAGATTTACGAGATAAACAAATCGGCCACTCTTATTTTATGGGAAAAGATGGAGTAAAAATTACTCAAGAAGATTTACAGCGAATTTTCAAATATAATATAATACCGTTATTGTATGATTATTTTTATGGTGATTTTGAATTACTTGAGCACGTTTTAGGTGGAAAATTAGTTTCTAAAAAGAAAATGATCATAAATTATGATAAAATTCAACATTGGGATACTTTTGAAGCTGAATTGATAAAAATCATTGGAGAGAAACAGGAAGCAGAAAAAGATGAGGAATCTCAATCAGAAATCCCTGAAACTAGTGAAGAATGATGGAAACAATATCTGTTTTTGAGTATGCTACATGGCCTGATCCAAATAATCTCAAAGAGAAACAAACGGCTCAAAATATTAAAAATAACCTTACCCCTTCTGATGATCATATAATCAAATTTCTTCAAGATGAAAATATTGTGGAGTTTGATAAAATAGAAAATCAAGGTGTAAGGATTAAGGCTAAAAATATGATAGGTGCAGTAAATTTTTCAAAATTTAAACTACAAATAATTCCTAAAATTTACAAAAAAGAAAAAAAAGACAAATGGAAAAATATTGCTCAATGCATTCATTTTGCAAGAAACTATTCTATTGAAAAAATTTTCAAATATGATAAAAGACTAGTTGCAAAAGAAGATTTTATTTTACCTGATTTTTTAATAAAGACTTTGGTTATAGAATGTCAAGAATTACTCAAAAGAGGATTACTAAAATCATATGTAACTCACGAGGAAAATATGCCATATATTAGAGGGAAGTTAATATTAAAAAATCAATTTCAAAACGATGTTAGAAAAAAAGTGATGTTTTTTAATGAATTTGATGAATTAGAATTTGATAATATAGAAAATCGCATAATATTTCAAACAATAATTCAATGTAGACGTATTGTGGTAAATTCTAAACTAAAAAAAGAGGTAATGAAATTAATTCAACAATTTTCAGGCATTGTACAAAATGTTCCTATAAAAGTTTCAGATATCACGCAAATGGAAAAAAAATACACTCGACAAAATTCTCACTATGAAGATGCTCATATTGTCTGTAAGACAATATTGGAAAATAAGGGCATTTCAGATTTTTATGAACATGATAAAAAATCCTCTTTATCAATACCTTTTTTTGTGGATATGAATAAAATTTTTGAGGATTTTATCACCCGAATATTCCAGGATTATCATGGTGTAGGAATAAGCGTGAGGAATCAGGCACGACAAAGAGCATGGATTGTGTCGGGCAGTAAGATATCTGGAAGAGAAATGAGGCCAGACATAGTGCTTGATGATTCAATAAAGAAAAAGACCACCATTATAGATGTAAAATACAAAATCAATGAAAAGTTCTCCATGAGTGATCTTTATCAGATTGGGTTTTACATTCATGAATACAAAGGTCATGGGGGAGAACAGATTAAAGAAGCATTTGCAATTCTTCCTAAATCCTCTGAAAAATTAAATCATCAAAATACATTTGAAGCAGAAAAAAGTAAAATAAAAATATATTTGAAATATGTGTCTATGGATGAATTTCTTAGATTAATAAAAAGAAAGGAATGTGATAGAGGTTTAAAAGAAAAAATTCTGGAATTAACAGTGCCAACATTAAATTAAAAATTCAAAAGTCATTGATATTTTTATTTTATTATTGGTTTTAAATAAAATATATACACTCTTCTATTTTTTCCAGTATTGTCTGGTTGTGTGCTAGAAATAATTTTTTCAACTTGCACTTGACCCACATATTGATGTTTTTGATCAACATGAAATTGTCTAAAAAAATGAATTTGTGTATTATTTTGTTCAGCATTTACTAACCACCCATTTTCTCTGTCTAGTGTTTGAGGTCCCGTTTGCCCTGCTCCTGTATATTGATACAATCCAGTTGTTTCATCATAGGTATCGTGGTAAATGTTACTTCCTTGACTCTGTTTTCGATATAATTCAGGGGCATCCATAAAAATGACTAACCAATTTTCATCTTTGTTAAATCGGATACCACCTTGATTACTTAGATTCAATTCTTGCCATACTTCTTTTTTTGAATAAAATTCATTTTTCTCAAATGGGAATGAGATTTGTGAATTTGAATTCAGAACTAATTCCTCTTGATTTCTTTCCCAAATTATTATATCTTCTTCTTTAACTTGTTCTGTAATGTCACATTTTGGACACAAATATCCTTCTTGTGTTTTTATTTTTTTTGTTTCACACTCACAAAATTCCAATAATCTTTTTTTAATTCACTTGTATTTTAGATGTTGTTAAAATTTAGAAATCTCCATTTCTAGATAAAGATAAAACATCGTATCTTGTAAGATGATTGAAATTTATGAAAATACTTGAGGAGGATTGGGAAAATGTGGCAAATCATGCCTGGAAATTCAGAGAAAATGCTCGAATTTTAGGAAAAACCAAGGTAGGTGCAGCCGTTTTATCGAAAGGTAAAATCTTTGGAGGGTGTAATATCGAACATAAATTCAGATCACATGACATTCATGCTGAAATATCTGCAATTTCAGGCATGATTTCTGCTGGTAAAACAAAACTAAATGCAATACTAATTGTAGCTCAAAGAACAAAATTTACTCCATGCGGTGGATGCCTTGATTGGATTTTTGAGTTTGGTGGTCCTAATTGTTTAGTGGGTTATCAAACAAAAAAAGAAGGAAAAATTACAATATTTCAAGCTAAAGAATTGATGCCGCACTATCCATCATAATATTAAATTAAAAATTCTGTGGCATTCTGTCCTTCTTCAGTAATTTTTATCCAACGATTTCTTCCTATTTTTTCAATCTCTACAAAATTCCATTCATCAACTAATGGCTGTATGATATTTTTATCAAGACTTGCAAATCTTGCTTGTGAATGATTTTTTTCTTCTGAATTTATTGTGATTATTTCTTGCTCTTCTGCAATTTCTGCCATCTCTTTTTTTGTAATTTTTTGATTCTTCGCATCGTGTACAATTTTTAATGCTTGTAACAATTTTGGTTTTGGTGTTTGGATTTCATAAATTGGCAGCGGTATTGTATCTTTGATTCCAAATGATTGTTGTTTTCCTTCAAATGCTGCATATTTTTCAGGTTCAGCATAGAATGGTTGAATGTTTTTACATTCCTTTAAGATCATACATGCCATCATACATGCAATTGCTTGAATTTTAGAGCCTGATGCCACATTAACATAGATATAGTTTTTTTCTTCTTGTGTAATAATCTCTTTAACTGATTTTATTACTTTGAATATACTCAATCTATCTGCATAAGAAATTTTTAATTCTACTCCTAACTTTTTGCATTCTTTTTTTATTTTCTCGAGATATGGTCCAGATTTGTCTTCAGCAGTTTTTTCATGAACTAATAACCATAACTTGTCTGCTTTGGTTTCTTTTAGAGGGAGAATTATTCTGTCTACTTCAAACCCTAATGGTGCAATGTGTACTCGAAACGTGGCTAATTTACTCATTATAGTATCTACAGTATGCATACTATTGTGATGTTATATAATAATTTCTGAGCCTAAATTAACTCATGAAACAAACACAAATACAAAAAATAGCACTTGATTCGTGCGTAGTAATTGATCTGATTGAAAAACTAGGTGTTGCCTCTGGACTCAAAGCCCGTCTTAGAGGAAAATCATTCAAAATAGTTCTCTGTGATGTAGTATTACAGGAAGTACAAAGAGTTAGGGGATTATCTTTTAAGGTAATCATTGGGAAAATCTCAAAAATTTTTGGAAGACTTGTAGAAATCTCGAGGATTGATGAATCACAAAAAAAGACTGCAAATGAAATCTCAAACCAATTCCAAATTTGTCACAACGGTGATAACAAAATCCTCAGTTTATGTCAAGCAAAAGACTTTGTTCTAGTAACATTTGATAGAATGTTACTAAAGACATGTGACTTTCTTGGAGTTGTAGCATTTCACCCATCAATGGTGAGGGGGATTTAAAATGAAATCTACAATGTATCCTAGAATCATTAGAGAGTTTGATGACCATGATGAACCATTAATTTATGGAGATATCTCATGACTATTTTATTTAGACAAAAGAATTATTCATGTGAAGATAGTATTGCAATGTCATTTGCAAATATCAAAGAAAAATTAAAAGAACAAAAGGAGAAAGAGAATTGAAACTCACCAGAATACTTCCAAAGTTTCTTGCAAAGTCATATCAAGCAGAAGATTTGAGGCGAGCAGAAATTCAATTACAATACTATCAAGGAATGGTTAGAGTTTTAGAAGAAAGAATTTCTGAAGGTAAAGAAGAACTTGGGAGATTGAAAAAATGAAATTAAATAAAATTTTTGAAATAATCAATATCAAAAACATTGATCAAGGAATTGGTACATTCAACAAGGCAGTTCAGGACTTTGGGAATTCTATGGATAAGATTACTGGTGAATTATCATCAGATATTGAGAAATCAAACAGGGATTCTGAGGCTAGAGATAAAAGAAATCAAGAAAATTTAGACAAAATTTGGGGTAAGAAAAAATGAGATGTAAAATTTGTCAAATTGCTCACAAGAATACTGGTCGATTTGAATCATGGGAGGAGCAAGTTTGTAGGTATTGCGGTATAATTTGTGACTATTTTTCATGGAATGGTAATAATTTGCATGAATACTGGAGGACTGGAAATTGAATTGTCCTAACTGTGGCAAAAAATGGATTGCTGAGATTCTTTGGGGTTATCCTGCAGACATGGAATCACTTGAGGAGCAATTAAGCAAAAAGGAAATCGTTCTAGGAGGATGTTTGATTACTGATCATGATCCAAAATGGGAGTGTAATGATTGTAATCACAGATGGGGAGATGCAGAACATAATGAAACAGACAAAACAGATTCTTTTGATTATGATCAAGGATTCAACATTGAGGAGGTATATGATCAATGAATCTTTTATCAAAAATATTGTTTTGGACATTTACCATCCTACTAGGATTTGTCAATCCTTTGATCAGTGTTGCATTAGTGATACTATATTATTTACCAAAAATAATTTCAGATATTTGTCAACCATGTAATGATATTCAAGATGATTCTCAAGATTCTGGAATAAAATCATACTCTGAGGATATTTTGGAGGATATGAAATGAAAAAACAACAAAAAAGTAATTCGGCATCTCTTTCAAGAAAAAGAAATGCTGCGAGAGAAAAACTATACACAGTCATGACTGAAAATGAACATGAGTGGCAATTTGCAAGAAAAATGTTAAAAAGTTATGAAAGTCAATTTATCAAACTATGGGAAGCATATAAAACAGATAGAAATTACATAGAAGACAAATTTTTTGAGTGTTGTAATAACTTACATTATTTTATTTATCAGGAACGTAAAATGGATAAAGAATTTAAAAAAATCTATAAACCATATTATGACAAATTCCAAAAATTAAACAAAGAATACAGTCAATTAAAAAATCAACAGAAGAAAGGAAAAAAATTCTAAATGTCTGAAATCACTCCTAAAGATTCTCACAAAAAGAGCTTATCTGAAGCATTTGTCAATTCATTTGGAGGATACCCAATAGGGTATGGGTTGGGGATTGTCATACTACCACTATCTATGGGATGGATTCAAGAAGATCCACTAACTGCAAATTTGGCAATTACATTTGTTTATGCTACAGTTTCATTTGCAAGATCATATGTTTTGAGGCGAGTTTTTGAGCGATTTAGAATTGATGATAATTTTATCAAACTAGGCATAAAACTAGTCAAAAAAGGGTTAAGAAAAAAAAGTAATTTTCAAGGAAGATGAGGCAATGAAACTCTCATATTCATCAAAAATCAATTTTGTAAAAGGTAACATAGTTTGAAGCGAAATTTAATTTTAGCAGATTTAGTGAACCTCCATTACACTGATAGATTCGGTGTGAAAACTAAACTACATCAACTTGATTTTAATTCTAAAGAATCATTAGATAATTTACTAAAGGCATATGAGATAATCACTAGTCAGCACTCTAAAGGACTAACTATATTAAAGTCACTCAAATCTAAAATTTCAATTTTTGATCATCAGATAATGGCAGCTAAACGTGTCAAAAATGATCTTAATGGACGAGCATTATTGGCAGATGAAGTAGGTTTAGGAAAAACAATAGAGGCAGGAATACTACTCAAGGAATACTATACAACAGGTTTGATAAAAACTGCACTTGTACTAGTTCCACCATCTTTAGTAGGACAATGGAAAGATGAAATGGAATCAAAGTTTGATTTAGATTTTGTTGCAAGTAAAGATGATTCACGGTTTAAAGGATATGGCAGACATAGTATGTTAATTGCATCATTATCTTCAGCATACATGGAAAAAAATGCACCAGAGTTGAATTCTATTGATTGGGACATAGTAATAATAGATGAAGCACATAGATTAAAAAATTCAAAGACTAAAGCGCATCAATTTGTCAAAGAATTACCCAAGAAATTTTTGTTATTGTTATCTGCAACTCCAGTGCAAAATAATTTAAAAGAACTATACAACATGATAGAGCTGATCAGGCCAGGACAACTTGGCACATGGAATAATTTTGCTGGAAGATATCTGCAAGAAGAGAAAGGTAGAGATCTTAGGATGGAAAATAGGGATGAGTTACAAAACTCATTATCAAGTGTAATTATTAGAACAACTAGAGACGAAGTAAAAAGTTACATTGAATTTACAGATAGAATTCCAAAAACATACATTTTGGATGCAACTCCAGAAGAAAAAGAACTGTATTCATCTACGACTGAATATGTGCGAGAATTATGG
>Ga0114931_10010825_pt1 | contig 10824 bp, 7 predicted proteins | sample 2SBtaG_FD_89579 | JGI IMG/M metagenome (GOLD analysis project Ga0114931, IMG submission 89579) | Deep subsurface microbial communities from Kolumbo volcano to uncover new lineages of life (NeLLi) - 2SBTROV14_V59a metaG | ecosystem: Environmental > Aquatic > Marine > Volcanic | place: Kolumbo...
CTCGGCGGCGTAATCGAGTAGTTGACGCATGGATATCAGGGCCATGATGGTCTCCTCGGAGTTTTGGGTAAGTGAATGTTTTCGCTATTCTAGTGGCCGTGCGGCCGATCATTCCATGGTATGAATTTCATCGCCGACACGAATAATTTTCATGGCATTGGTGCCACCATGCACTCCGGTCAGATCACCCTTGGTGATAATGACCAGATCGCCGTCGCGCACTGCGCCTCGCCGCCGCAGTTCGTCGATCGCTTCGCGATTCAACTGCGGATGGTCGGTCGTGGTGACGTCGAAACTCACGGGGTAAACCCCGCGGTAAAGTGTTACCTTTCTACGCGTCTCCACATGGCGCGTCAAGGCGTAGATGGGGATACCCGAACTAATACGCGACATCCACAACGGTGTGGCACCCGACTCCGTCAAGGCGGCTATAGCCTTAACGCCCGTATGGTTTGCGGTATACATCGCGGCTTTGGCAATCGCCTCGTCGACCTGCCGGAATTGCATGGCGCTGCGCCGCTCCTGAGCCAGATCCAGGCGTTGGCGTTCGGCGCCGCGGCAGATCCGGTCCATGGCCTCAATCACCTTGGCGACATGTTTACCGGTGGCGGTTTCCGCCGATAGCATGACGGCGTCGGTACCGTCGAGAACAGCGTTGGCGACGTCGAAAACCTCGGCACGTGTGGGGATTGGACTCTCGATCATGGACTGCATCATCTGCGTGGCGGTGATTGCCACGCGGTCCATGGAACGCGCAATCTGGATAATGCGTTTCTGCACCGCCGGTAGTTCGGCATCTCCAATTTCCACGCCAAGATCACCACGCGCGATCATCACCACGTCGGTGGCTTCGATAATCTCTTCCAGCGCTTCCATCGCTTCGGCGCGTTCAATTTTGGCGACAATACCGCCGTGACCGCCGGCGGCGCGCAACAACTCGCGCGCCTCGTTGATGTCCGCGGCATGGCGCGGGAACGACACGGCAACGTAATCGGCCTGCATTTCGGCGGCCACCTTGATATCGGCGCGGTCTTTTTCGGTAATCGCCTGGGCCGACAAACCGCCACCCTGACGGTTGATGCCTTTGTTGTTTGACAACGGGCCGCCCACTACCACGCGGGTCACAATCTCGTGACCGCTGACTTCCTCGACCCAGAGCACCACAGCGCCGTCATCCAACAACAGCGTATCACCACGGCTGACATCATCGACCAGTGCCTTGTAGACGATGCCGACACGTTCTCCGGTGCCGGCATCCGCCGGCAACGCCGAGTCCAGCACGAAACGCGCGCCTTCCTGCAATTCGACCTTGCCTTCCTTGAACTTGTCGATGCGAATTTTCGGCCCTTGCAGATCGGCGAACACGCCCACTTGCCGACCATGTGCGCGTGCCCGATTACGCACCTGCTCGGCGCGCCGCAGGTGTTCTTCCGCACTGCCGTGCGAGAAGTTCACGCGCACCACGTCCACGCCGGCCTGGATCATTTCATCCAGCACCTTCGGGTCGTCGGTGGACGGCCCAAGCGTGGCGACAATTTTTGTTCTACGCTGCATAGTCTGTTATTTCCAAAATTTTTATTTGGCCCGCTCTTCTAGCATCACAACCGCCGGCAAGGGTTTGCCTTCCAGGTATTCCAGGAAGGCGCCACCAGCGGTGGAGATATAAGAGACCTTATCGTAGATATCGTACTTTTGGATCGCTGCGATGGTGTCACCGCCACCGGCCAGTGAAAAGCCATCGGCATCGGCGATGGCCATCGAAACCGTCTTGGTGCCCTCGCCAAACTGGTCGAATTCGAACACGCCCACCGGGCCGTTCCAAACGATCGTGCCGGCTTTACTGATAATTTCAGCCAACTCCCTGGCGGAATCGGGACCGATATCGAAAATCATTTCGTCGTCAGCTACCGCATCGGCCTTTTTCAGCACGGCTGGTTCATTCTCGTCAAATTTCTTGCCGACGACCACGTCGGTCGCAATGGGGATACTGGCGCCGCGCGCCTGCATCTTTTCAATCAAAGTCTTGGCGGTATCCACCAGGTCATCTTCACACAGTGACTTACCCACATTGTGGCCGGTAGCTTTGAGGAAGGTATTGGCGATACCGCCACCAACCACTAGCTGATCCACCTTCTCGGACAGGGCTTCGAGCACCGTCAGCTTGGTCGAAACCTTGGAGCCACCGACGATGGCCACCATAGGACGAGCCGGGTTGGCCAGGGCTTTAGCCAGGTTATCCAGTTCACCGGCCAGCAACAGGCCGGCGCAGGCGGTGGGCGCGAACTTGCCCACGCCGTGGGTCGAAGCCTGGGCGCGGTGCGCTGTGCCGAAAGCATCCATGACAAACACATCACACAGCGCCGCATATTTTTTGGCCAGCGCCTCGTCGTCCTTTTTTTCCCCGGCGTTGAAACGCACATTTTCCAGCAGCACCACTTCCCCTGCGGCGATGTCGAAACCACCGTCAAGGTAATCCTTGATCAGGCGCACGTCCTTACCCAGTTTAGCGGACATATCGGCAGCAATCGGCGCCATAGAGTTTTCTTCGTCGGCCTTGCCCTCTTCCGGGCGGCCGCGGTGCGACATCACCATGACCTTGGCGCCGGCTTTTATGCAGTGTTCGATCGTGGGCATGGAGGCCGTGATACGGGCATCGGACGTCACCTTACCGTCCTTGACAGGCACGTTAAGGTCGGCGCGGATCAGCACGCGCTTGCCGGCCAAATCGAGATCAGTCAGCTTGATGAAAGACATTACACACTCCAGTTCGTATTCAAAGATTTTTGCTAAACGCGGCGCTTAGCAAAAATCTCTGCAACCACCCGGTAAACAGGCGGGGCAGGTCGCGCAACAGCACAACCCGCCCCACTGCTCAGAGCCGATTAGTTGGCGGCCACGTGCTGCACAAAGCGCAGCATGTTACAGGTATAACCGTACTCATTGTCGTACCAGGAGACGAGCTTCACGAAAGTGCCGTCCAAGGCGATGCCCGCTTCGGAATCGAAAATGGATGAGAAACCGCATCCGCGGAAATCCGTGGAAACAACTTTCTCGTCGGTGTAACCCAGAGTCTTACTCATGTCGCCGCTTTCGGAAGCCGCTTTCATCGCCGCGCAGATGTCTTCGTACGAGGCATCTTTTTCCAGCTCGACGGTCAGGTCGACCACGGACACGTCGGAGGTCGGCACACGGAAAGCCATACCGGTCAGCTTTCCGTTCAGTTCGGGCAGCACGACGCCCACGGCTTTGGCCGCGCCCGTCGAAGACGGAATAATGTTTTCCAGGATGCCACGACCACCGCGCCAGTCTTTCATGGACGGGCCGTCGACCGTTTTCTGAGTGGCGGTAGCCGCGTGCACGGTAGTCATCAGGCCGCGCTTGATGCCCCACTTGTCGTTCAGCACCTTGGCGACAGGTGCCAGACAGTTGGTAGTACAAGACGCGGCGGATACGATGGCCTGACCGGCATAGGTTTCGTTGTTGACGCCATAGACGAACATCGGTGTGCCGTCTTTGGAAGGCGCACTCTGCACAACCTTCTTGGCGCCGGCATCGATGTGCTTCTGGCAGGTCTCTTCGGTCAGGAAGAAACCGGTGGATTCGATCACCAGTTCGGCGCCGATGTCGCCCCACTTCAGATTGGCCGGATCACGTTCGGCGGTCAGACGGATGGTTTTGCCGTTAACCACCAGGTTGTTACCGTCGACGGCGATGTCGCCGTTGAAGTTACCGTGCACCGAATCGTACTTCAGCATGTAGGCCAGGTAGTCCGCGTCCAGCAGGTCGTTGATGCCGACTACTTCGATGTCGCTGAAGTCTTTGGCGATGGCGCGAAACGCCATGCGACCGATGCGGCCGAAGCCATTGATACCGACTTTAATTGCCATAGTTCTTTCTCCGTAATGCTCTTAGTGTGAACTGAAACAGAAATCTAAACGTTGCCGTCATTGCGAGCAAAGCGCGGCAATCTCTTTGGGCCGACGCCCTACTGAAAGAGAGTGCTTCGCTTTGCTCGCAATGACGGGCATTTCCAAAACAGGGGGCCTATTGCACGGCTTCCACGGCCGCGACCACGTTTTCAACCGTGAAGCCGAAATGCTTGAACAGGTCTTTGTCCGGCGCGGATTCGCCAAAGGTGTTAATACCGATCACCTTGCCGTTTAAGCCGACATACTTCCGCCAGAAGTCGGTAACGCCGGCCTCGACGGCCACGCGGGCGGTTACTGACGAAGGCAGCACCGCTTCGCGATAAGCCTCGTCCTGCGCATCGAACACATTGGTTGACGGCATGGACACCACACGGACATTCTTGCCACTCTTGTCAGCCGCCTGCATGGCCAGCCCTACTTCGGAGCCGGTGGCGATAATGATGACGTCCGGCGTGCCATCGCTGTCCTTGAGGATGTATCCGCCGCGCTCGATGTTGGCGATCTGTTGCGCCGAGCGGTTCTGGTGGGCCAGACCCTGGCGCGAAAAAATCAGACAGCTGGGGCCGGTGCTGCGTTCAATCGCCGCTTTCCAGCAAACTGCCGATTCGACCGTGTCGCAGGGGCGCCAAACGGACATATTGGGAATCATGCGTAGCGTCGCCGTCTGCTCGACCGGCTGGTGAGTCGGGCCGTCTTCGCCCAGACCGATGGAATCATGCGTATAGACGAAAATACTCCGAATTTTCATCAGTGCCGCCATGCGCAGCGCATTGCGGGCGTATTCGGAAAACATCAGGAAGGTGGCGCCGTAGGGAATAAAACCACCGTGCAGGGCGATGCCGTTCATAATGGCGGACATGCCGAACTCGCGCACACCATAGTAAATGTAGTTGCCGTCAGAGACGGTGTTACTGATCCCCTTGGAACCCGACCAGATGGTCAGGTTGGAACCCGCCAGGTCGGCGGAACCGCCGAGGAATTCCGGCAACACCGGGCCGAAACCGTTGAGGGTATTCTGTGACGCCTTGCGCGAGGCAATGGTTTCGGCCTTGTCGTTCACCGCCGCAATAAACTTGGCGGCTTCGTCGCCCCAGTTTGCCGGCAGCCCACCGGTCACACGGCGCTCGAATTCGGCCGCCAGTTCGGGGTGTGCCGCTTTGTAGGCCGCGAACTTTTCGTTCCAGTGGCTTTCGGCCGCGGCACCCTTGTCCTTGGCGTTCCAACCGCCGTAGATGTCGTCCGGCACTTCGAACGGGGCATACGTCCAGCCCAGGTTTTCGCGGGTAGCTTTAATTTCATCGTCGCCCAGCGGCGCACCGTGGCAGTCGTGGCTGCCGCACAGATTGGGTGCTCCGTAACCGATGACGGTCTTGGTGCAGATCAGGGTCGGTTTGTCGTTGACAGACTTGGCTTCGTGGATCGCCTTGTCGACCGCCGCCGGGTCGTGGCCGTCCACGCCGCGGATCACATGCCAGCCATAGGCCTCGAAACGGCCGGGGGTGTCGTCGGTGAACCAACCTTCGACGTGGCCGTCGATGGAAATGCCGTTATCGTCCCAGAAGGCGATCAGCTTGCCCAGGCCCAGGGTGCCCGCCAGGGAACAGGATTCGTGCGAAATGCCTTCCATCATGCAACCATCGCCCATGAACACGTAGGTGTAGTGGTCGACAATGTGGTGGCCGTCGCGGTTGAACTGGCCGCCCAGCACCTTTTCGGCGATCGCCATGCCGACGGCATTGGTGATGCCCTGACCCAGCGGACCGGTGGTCGTCTCGACGCCCGGCGCATAGCCGTACTCGGGGTGACCCGGCGTCTTGGAATGCAGTTGGCGGAAGTTTTTCAGATCGTCGATCGACAGGTCGTAGCCGGTCAGGTGCAGCAGCGAATAAATCAGCATCGAGCCGTGGCCGTTGGACAGCACGAAGCGATCGCGGTCGGCCCACTTGGGATTGCCGGGGTTGTGTTTCAGGTGGTCGTTCCAGAGCACCTCAGCGATGTCCGCCATCCCCATGGGGGCGCCCGGGTGACCGGACTTGGCTTTCTGAACGGCATCCATACTCAGCGCACGGATGGCATTGGCAAGGTCTTTACGAGAGGCCATTGCTGTCTCCTGTCAGTGTTTTAAATCTGTTTATGGCCGCCTGACGACGGCAAAAGCGGGCCCATTCCGCAACCGGTATGCGACCACTTGAGAATTCAGTTGTGTTTGCACCGAACCCGGGCGAACCGGCGCCCAGCCACTTCTCCACCGGTACCCCGCGACCCCTGCGAGCGGCGGTTCGCCGATCCGGCCAAATTTGAGCGCGCCATTCTCTACCAGATGACTGGCGGGAGCAACTGTTGTTTTCAATCGACGACAAGGAATTGACGGGCGCACTCATTTGGCGCAAGCGAAGTGGGGCCGGCGCTGAACAGCCCTAAGCACACCTTATATATGGATAGAAAAAAGTATCAGGCTGCCTCGCCCTTCCATTTGATCGAGCACCCCATACTGGGAATCTGCTCGCGGGGCCCCGCGCCGGTACGCGCCACCTGCTGCATCGCCTCGAACAGGTCACGGCGGACATCGGCGGCCGCGGCTTCTTTACGGCTGGCGTCCAACCGCCCGCGATACTGCAGCTGCATATCGGCGTTGTAGCCGAAAAAGTCCGGCGTACACACCGCCCCATAAGCCTTGGCGATCGCCTGGCTTGCGTCGAGCAGGTAGGGGAAGGGGAAATTCTCCTGTTTAGCCACTTTCTGCATATTTTCAAAGGTGTCTTCGGGATATTCCGTAGGGTCGTTGGCCATGATAGCGACGCTGTTGATGCCGCAGGCCATCAATTCGCGGGTGTCGCGCACCAGGCGGTCCCGAATCGCTTTTACATAGGGGCAGTGGTTACAAATAAACATCACCAGCAAGCCTTTCTCACCGCGGCACTGGGCCAGTGTCCAGACCTTGCCATCCACCCCCGGCAGCTCGAAATCGATCGCCGGGGCGCCAAAATCACATACGGGTGTTTCCAGGGAAACCATATAAAATACATCCTCAATTCATGGGCTTAGGGAGACGCCAATGAATTCCTTCCGCCGGCCTGTGGCGCCAGAGGCAAACTGAATCGATCAGCGCTTTATTCAGGCCGCACAGTTTACACCTGACTTTTGACTTCTGAAACGCTATTCCTCTAGAATGCCCGGGCAGCGCCGATTTGAGTTCAGATTGCGGGCGCTTAACAAATGCGGCTAAAGCGAGGTATTGAGAATTCCCGACCCGCTTGAACTTGGTTTAAGCGGGTTTTTTGTTTTCAGGAGCAGTACTATGAGCAACGAACATCTATTTACCTCGGAATCGGTCTCTGAAGGCCATCCTGACAAAATGGCCGACCAGGTGTCGGATGCCATCCTCGACGCCATCCTCGCCGAAGACAAGCACGCCCGCGTCGCCTGCGAAACCCTGTTCAAGACCGGCATGGTGATGATCGCCGGTGAAATCACCACCACCGCCAAGCCCGACTATGAGAAGATCATGCGCGATACCGTCAAGGATATCGGCTACAGCAGTTCCGAAATGGGGTTTGACTACGAGACCTGCGCTGTAATGACCGCGCTGGGCGTCCAGTCACCCGATATCAATCAGGGTGTGGATCGCGCCAAGCCCGAAGACCAGGGTGCGGGCGACCAGGGCCTGATGTTCGGCTACGCTACCAATGAAACCGACGTACTGATGCCGGCGCCGATCACTTACGCCCACCGCCTGGTACACCGCCAGTCGGAGATGCGCCGCAAAGGTGTGCTCAACTGGCTGCGCCCGGACGCCAAGAGCCAGGTCACCTTCCATTACCAGGACGGCAAGCCGGTGGGTATCGACGCGGTGGTCCTGTCGACCCAGCACGCGCCCGACATTGACCACAAGGAATTGGAAGAGGCGGTGATGGAAAATATTATCAAGCCGGTGCTGCCCAGCGAATGGCTGAATAGCCGGACCAAATACCACATCAATCCCACCGGCGCCTTTGTCATCGGCGGGCCGATGGGCGACGCCGGCCTCACCGGCCGTAAGATTATTGTCGACACGTACGGCGGCGCCGCACGTCACGGCGGCGGCGCTTTTTCGGGCAAAGACCCCTCCAAAGTCGACCGCTCAGCCGCCTATGCAGGCCGTTACGTCGCCAAAAATGTTGTCGCCGCCGGGCTGGCCGAACGCTTCGAGATTCAGGTCTCCTACGCCATCGGCGTCGCCGAACCGACCTCGATCATGGTCGATACCTTCGGCACCGGCAAAATCAGCGACGATCGCATTACCGATCTGGTGCGACAGCATTTCGACCTGCGGCCCTATGGCATCCTAAAAATGCTGGACTTGCTCAACGCCGACCAGATAAAGTATGTAAAAACAGCCGCTTATGGCCACTTCGGCCGTGAACACGAAGGATTCACCTGGGAGAAGACCGACAAGGCCGAAGCGCTGCGGGCGGACGCAGGGTTGTAGTTTTAAGATTTAAATCCCTATCCGGCGGTACTATAATTGGCCGCCAGCACGATGGCTGTGTTTCCTGAGGGGCGCTGCAGCGGGGCAACCCCGTCAGGCTCAGGGAAACCAGCGTTTCTAAACAACGGCGCTCATCTTTGTTTTACCGGAGATGAACCATGAGCGCCGTTTTAAATTCCACGTCCGACTACAAAGTCGCCGACATCAGCCTGGCCGACTGGGGCCGTAAGGAAATCGCCATCGCCGAGAGCGAAATGCCCGGCCTGATGGCGCTGCGCGACGAATTCGGCGCCCAGCAACCACTCAAGGGTGCCCGCATCACCGGCAGCCTGCACATGACCATTCAAACCGCGGTACTCATCGAGACGCTGGTGGCGCTGGGCGCCGCAGTGCGCTGGGCTTCGTGCAACATTTTCTCCACCCAGGACCACGCTGCCGCCGCCATCGCCGCCGACGGCGTTCCCGTGTTCGCCTGGAAGGGCGAAAGCATCGAGGAATACTGGTGGTGTACCGAGCAGGCGCTCACCTGGCCCGACGGCGACATGCCGAATATGATTCTCGACGACGGCGGCGACGCCACTCTATTACTGCACAAAGGCGCCGAATTCGAAAAAGCGGGTGCCGTACCGGAACCCCAGGCCGGTGACAACGAGGAATGGGTCGCCATTCTTGATGTACTGAAGCGCACCCTGGCAGCCAAACCCGGCTTCTGGCAGCAGATGGCCGACAGCGTCAAGGGCGTCACCGAGGAAACCACCACCGGCGTGCACCGCTTATACCAGATGCAGGAAGCCGGCGAACTGCTGTTCCCCGCCATGAACGTCAACGATTCGGTAACCAAGTCCAAGTTCGACAACCTCTACGGCTGCCGCGAATCGCTGCTCGACGGCATAAAGCGCGCCACCGACGTCATGGTGGTCGGCAAGATTTGTGTGGTGCTGGGATACGGCGACGTCGGCAAGGGCTGTGCGCAGGCCTACCGCGGCATGGGTGCCACCGTGCTGGTGACCGAAATCGACCCCATCTGCGCACTGCAGGCGGCGATGGAAGGTTACCGCGTAGTCACCATGGAAGAAGCGGCCAGCCTTGGCGATATTTTCGTCACCACCACCGGTAACGTGCACGTTATCAAGCATGACCACATGGCGGCCATGAAAAACGAAGCCATTGTCTGCAACATCGGTCACTTCGATTCCGAAATCGACATCGCCTCACTGGAGAAATACCAGTGGGAAGAAATCAAACCCCAGGTCGACCACGTCGTTTTCCCGGACGGTAAGAAAATCATTGTGCTGGCCAAGGGCCGCCTGGTGAACCTGGGTTGCGCCACCGGCCATCCGAGCTTTGTGATGTCGGCGTCTTTCACCAACCAGGTGATGGCGCAAATGGAGCTGTTCAATAACACCGACGCCTACAAGCACGAAGTCTATGTACTGCCGAAAAACCTGGACGAAAAGGTCGCACGCCTGCACTTGCAGAAAATCGGCGCCCACCTGACGACGTTAACGCAGGAACAGGCCGATTATCTGGGATTGAAGGTCGAGGGGCCGTACAAAGCGGAGCATTATCGCTACTGACAAGGAACCTCTACTTACCGTCATTCCGGCGGATGCCGGAATGACGGTAAGACCGGAGTTATCACAGGGTTGAAAACGGGCTGCGCTGTCCAGCAGGGACAGCGCTCCGACCCGTTACGGCGGGGAATAGATTTTCTATGGAATCACAAAAGAGACACGCGCGTGTCTACAGCTTCGAGTTCTTTCCACCTAAAACCGATCAGGGGGTGGAGAAGCTGCGCGCCACGCGCACGGAACTGGCCGAACTGAAACCGCGCTTTTTTTCTGTCACCTTCGGCGCCGGTGGTTCGACACGCGAGCGCACCTTCGACGCGGTCCGCGAAATTCAGCGCGAATCCGGTATTGAAGCCGCACCGCACCTGTCGTGTGTCGGTTCGACTAAAGACAACATCCGCGACATTCTCCATCTCTACCAGTCGGAAAACATTCACCACATCGTCGCACTGCGCGGCGACCTGCCATCCGGCATGGGGCTGCCCGGCGAGTTTCGCTACGCCAATGAATTGGTGGCTTTTATCCGCGCGGAAACCGGCGATCATTTTCATATCGAAGTAGCCGCCTACCCCGAGTTCCACCCGCAGGCGGCCAGCGCCGAGCAGGATCTGGAAAACTTCAAGCGCAAGGTCGAAGCTGGCGCCGATAGCGCTATTACACAGTACTTCTTCAATCCGGACGCGTATTTCCAGTTTGTGGAACAATGCGAAAAACGCGACGTGGACCTGCCGATCGTGCCCGGTATTATGCCGATCACCAATTACACCCAGCTGGCACGCTTTTCCGATATGTGTGGTGCCGAGATACCGCGCTGGATTCGCAAACGCCTGGAAGGCTTCGGTGACGACCGTGCCTC
>Ga0114931_10010826_pt1 | contig 10822 bp, 8 predicted proteins | sample 2SBtaG_FD_89579 | JGI IMG/M metagenome (GOLD analysis project Ga0114931, IMG submission 89579) | Deep subsurface microbial communities from Kolumbo volcano to uncover new lineages of life (NeLLi) - 2SBTROV14_V59a metaG | ecosystem: Environmental > Aquatic > Marine > Volcanic | place: Kolumbo...
ACCGGGCCGTGTCCAGAGGGTCTTGCCACTCACCGAACCGAAGGCGCGCACGTAGCCACCGTTCCCGAGAGGGAGGCTGTCCGTCTGGGGTGCCCCCACGACGAAGTCTGCAATCTTGTCGCCGTCCATGTCGGGGACGCAGGCCACCGATCGCGCGAAGTGATCGGCATCCTTGTCGCCAAAGTGCGTGCGCAGGATCTTGCCGGACTTGCCGGAGTAGATCCGGACATAGCCCTTTCGCCCGGATCTCGACTGGGGTGCGGCCACGAGGAACTCGCCCACTCCATCCTTGTCCAGATCCTCCAGGCCACAGAGGGCATGGCCGAAGCCATCGCCGGCGAGGCTACCTGCCAGATCCCGGATCTTCTTGCCGGTCTTGCCCGAAAAGACGAAGGCACGACCGGTCTGGACCTTCTTGGTCTGGACGGTCACGTCGGCCAGGGGAGCGCCCACCAGGATGTCGGGAATCCCATCTGCGTCCACATCCGCGATCGAAGCCAGGCTCGCTCCGAAGTCGCTCTTCTTGAGCGTGCTGTCCGCCTTGATCTCCACGCGCAGCACACCGGTCTTGCCCGAGTAGACATAGACCGATCCCTGATTGGATCCGAGGAAGGTACGCGAAGCGGAGATGGCGTACTCGTCGACGCCATCGCCGTCCAGATCGCCCAACCGGGCCACGGCTGTACCAAAGTAGTCGTACGACGCACCGCCCTTGTGCGTCCGCAGGATCTTGCCTGTCCGCCCCGAGATCAGCAACGCAACGCCGTGGTCGGTTGCGCCAGAAAAGCCATTGCTGGGTCCACCTACCAGGTAGTCCTCGAACTTGTCCCCATCGATGTCGTCGATCTGGGCGATCGACGAGGCCAGTCGCTCGGACGCTCGGGTCCCGTCCATCCGCCAGAGCTCGCTGGGACGGGCCTGGGCGACCAGCACCGGAGTCGCCAGGACAGGGACAACCACGGCGAGACACAGACAGCGGAGCGAGAGATTGTTCATGGTGGAAGATCTGGGGGTGGGGATCAGAGGAGAACCCGACGGGACCGCGATTGTAGCAAGAAGCGGGCTCTCTGGGCCCGCTTTCTTCCCATGGAGGCAAAGATCCCATTGCATCGGCCATTCCCCCGACCCGTCTTGAGGAGCTACTCCCTCTGAGGTCTCTCAGTGCCTGCCTTCGAGGAGCGGCGTGAAGTACCGGTAGTAGACCTCGAGACTCAACACACACATGGCGGTCGTGTACGATTGGCCCACGCAGACGCTTGTCCTTGCAGAGGGCATAGCACTCGGCGAGGGCATAGGTCGAAATGCCGTGGCTGTATGCGGAGCTGAGTCCAAAGTGCCCTTCTTTCCGCTCTGTCCTGCATCGAAGCCATCCCTGTCGAGGGCAAACGGACCGATAGAGCCCGCCTCTCCGAGGACTCGGCTCGCGACTCCGAAGGCCCAATCCGGGGTGCTGCACGGGAGGCGACTGGATCTGCTTGCCTCTTGAGTTTGCCGGGAGTCTCCTGCACAGGTAGTATAGGCTTCGGCGCATCGATCGAGTCGCTCGACAGAGCCACCTCACGCATCGACACATCGGAATCCGGGAGAACCACCAGGACCTCCCCCCTCCGCGTGCATTTCTGGCGAGCCGGTCGGGACTCGCCCTGGCTCGTTAGTGGATGTCGATGTCCTTGAACCAGGCGATCCCGTCGTAGACGCCGAGGCCAACACGACTTCCGACCAGATCCAAGTTCCCCGGCAAAGCGAAGCTGGCCGTGCGATCCTTGCCGATCACGAGATCGACTCTCCGCCCCTTGGAATCCAGGTCGACCCGGAATCCGTGCCAGGCACGCTCCTGGGCCGTACCCACCTCGAGATTCGTGTCGTAGTCCTGGATGGCGACGCGAAACCACGTGCCCGCACGATAGGAGAAGAGGACGACCCGGCCCGGCATGAGGGCCAGCTTGAGGAACTCGGCCGAGGAGAGTCCCCGCCGATAGCCGAGGTAGAGATCGACCTGCCTGGCACCGAGAGGAAACCACGAGAACGAGCCCTTGAGGTGCAGGCTGTCCTTGGAGGCCGTCTTGGGAAGGAGCAAGCGGCCTTGACTCTCCTCGGAGCTGATGAGGCGCAGGCCTTGCGGTGCGATGTCGTAGTCGCCAAAGATGCGAAGTGGGAGCTTTGACTGCCCCAAGGACAGAGCCTTGGCGTAGGCGGCGGCATCGAAGCCATGATCCCTCAGCACGAAGAGAGCGTCGTGGGGGAACCCCGCGTCGGCGATCCGGGTCAACAGCGCGGGAAGCTCCTTCGGGCGCTTCTGAACACCACGATAGGAATAGACGTAGGCCGCCGAGTAGAAAGCGCCTAGCTGGCTCCCGGTCTTCCAGTCGAGCAGATCCTGGTAGGTAGGTGGAATGGTGTCTGCCCGCGCGTCGCCAGAAGCCAGAGTTCGTAGTGGTTCTCTCCTGGCGGGATGCCGAAGAAGCTCTCGCTCCCCTTCATGGCCTTGTCCAGCCAGGCGGCCAGATCCCGGATCTGACGATGACAGGTCAGGTCGCTACGAATCGTCACCCGTCCCTTGCGGTAGACCTGGAGCCGTCGGGCCAGCAAGAGGTGGGCTGCCTCGGGCACGAAGCGGTAGGCCAATGCAATGTTGTCGAACCGGATCGTGAGGACGCTGGCGGCTTTGCGTTTCTGGATCTCGCCCTTGGGCTGCGCCGGAACCTCGCCTTCGAACCAGAACGGGCTCTGGCCGATCTCGCTGCCGCCTTTGCGAAGTGTCAACATTGGCTGACCATGTCCAAGGCCCAGGCCGATCTCGTACTTCCCTTTTTCGACCTTGGTCTTGAAGAACCAACCCGGCTTGCGGAACTCGATCCTGGCCCAGGTCGAAAAGGCCTGCCGCGTCTTCTCCGGCAAGTCCTCGAGATGGGCCAGGGCGTTTCGCATGGCGGGCGTGCAGACGGGTGCGAGTCGGACGCTGAATCCGAGATCGTCGGTGGACACACCCCCGCTCCAGCCGGCACGGACCAGGGCTCCGGCCGCCTGCCTCCCTTCCTGACTGAGTCCCTCTTGCGCAGGAAGGGCGAGAGTGGGGAGAACGCAACAGAACAACAGGTGCGGAAGGATGCTCATTCGCGAAGCATAGTGTCCGCAGCGAATTCTGTCCTCCCTCTGGCTCCGCCGTGCGCCTCCGCCCTCCAAGGTCTGGTTGCGAATAGGATCCTATGCAGAGGCCATGGGGGCATGTCCGCGGAGACCGCAGAGACCGCCACCCCCACGGAAGGCCAGGAAACTCCTCGGCTCCAGCGCGATGCCAAGTGCGCCACTCTGGAAATGTGCGGCTACACGGGTACGATCACCACCATGCGTTGTGCATCCCACCCGGGTACGCTCGTGACCCGGGAGTCGATCTTGTCCCTACCGAGGAAGAAGCAGAACCATGTCACCCCTGATCCAGCGCACCGTCCGCACCTACGCCATCCGTTCTTCATGGCTGCTGCCCATGGCAACGGCCTGTCTTCTCTTCTCGTGTCAAACACCTTCCAACAGTGACAGCAAGGACACGGTCAAGACCGAGCCCAAGCACGAAGTGGAACGGGGTGAGATGCAGGTCAAGGTCGAGGGAGCCAATGCCACCCGCGAGGGCGACACGCTCAAGATCGAGTACCCGGTGCTCAAGGACAGGAACGACCGTATCCCCGACTGGGTGATCAATCCTGGCCTGGGCGGTGTGACCGGCGCCGTTGGCGTCGCTTCTCCCAAGGGTATGGGCACCAAGGAGCAACTGGACGAAGCGCGCCTCAACGCCAGACTCGAGCTTGCGGCCATGCTCGAAGCTCGCGTCCAGAACGCCGGACGAGGCGAGCTCGAGGAGAACACGAGCGTCGCAGGTGACGACAAGAGCGAACAGTCCCGGAAGAGCCGACTCAAGATCGAGCGCGACATCCTGGACTCGGTCCTCGCGGGAACCCGTCAGAGAGCCCTCTGGTTCGACCCGGAGAATGGCGAGGCCTACATGTGGATCGTCCTGGACGGACGTCTCCGAGACGTGGTGGATCAGCACATCGTCGAGGGTGTCTCGGTCTTCGTCGCCAACACACCGGTGGCGACAGAGTACAAGCCCCAACGCCGCAAGGCCCCCGTGCCCAAGGTCTACGTCCAGCAGGCCCAACCGCAGCCCGAAGCCAAGCCGGAGCCCAAACCGGAACCCGAAAAGACACAGAAGGAGAAGCTCGAGGACACGCTGAAGCCCATCGAGACCATCCCCAGCAAGGATGACGGCAACAAGAAGAAAGGGCGCAGGTAGTCCTTCCTGATCCCACACCACATCGAGGCGTCACCATGACCACCAGACCCAGAATCATCCTCGTCGCAGGCCTCCTCGCGCTAGCACTCATGTCGAGCTGCCAGTCCGCCCAGAAGTCGGAGAAGGAGAACCAGAAGGGCAAGTCCACGGCTGCGCCTGCTAGCAGGACCACAGCCGAGACGAAAGTGGTCCTGACGCCCAGTTCGGTCGAGTCGAAGCCATCGACGAAGCCATCGAAGAAGGCATCGACGCAGAAGAAGACCGGCGGCGCGACGACGATGCCGGTCTCCTCGCCTTCGAGTCCATACACCGAAGATCGCTTGCACGACCTCGAAAAGGGTCTCCGCCGTCTGCAATCCCTTCCCTCGATGACCCAGCCTGCCAAGACCGGGACCCGGTCCAGGAAGCAAAGACTCTAGTCTGATCTGTCAGAAAGGGCTCCAGCGTGAGTCTCGGCTCTCGACGATTGCTGAACACTCGACCTCGATGAGCCAGCCCGGACGACAGACCGGGGCATGCACGAGTACACAGGGAACCTCTGGGAAGTGCTCCTCGAGCCAGGCCTGGACGACCGGCTGATCACTGGGGTCGCGTAGGTACACGATCATCTGCGCCAGATCCTCGAACCCGGCGCCTGCCTCATGGAGAAGTGCCTCGACATTGGCGAAGGCACGCCGGGTCTGCGCCATGACGTCGCGCAGGTGGCAGATCCTCCCCTGCGGGTCGATGCTCGCCGTTCCCGAGATCAGGACGTGACGTCGGTCGCCGTACTGGATGCTGACGCCACGCTCGAAAGTGACCCCATAGACCTGGGTCGGCCCGAGGTGATCGGGTGCCGTCAGGTACCGTACTTGCTCCGGGTGGATACCGGCAATCGCGTAGCCCTCCAGAATCACATCCTGCTGACACTCGGAGTGACGTCCCGCAATCCCGGTGCTGGCCAGATAGTGGCTCTCGGGGCTGAGCCCTTCATCCAGGAAGAGCTCTCGTCGGGCTGCCGTCATCGCACCGTAGTCCCGATCGATGGAGGGAACGAAGATCCATGTCCGCTGAACATGATCCCGCAGCGTTGCACCCTGTCGCCCCAGTTCCGCGATGTAGGCTTGGAAGGCGGCATGGGTCTGTCCTGCCACATCCAGATGCAGGGCCTCGGCCTCCAGCTTTCCTCGGGTGGACCAGAGATGTCGGAGAGGGCCCCTGGAGAGCGAGATACCCGACGAGGTCTCCTGCCGTTCCAGGTCCAAACCCTGGTCGTCGAGATGCCAGGCCCAAAGGGCGATCTTGCCGCCAGGCAAGGGACATTGCTCGATCAGGGAGACCGCAACCGGTGCAGACCCTGTGCAGCAGGCCAGGCTGGAATCCCCCACGGCAGCCTCCTGGTTGGCCACGTCGCTGACGAAGATCCTGCGGAACAACGCGGATTCCCATGCGAGCCCCATGCCCTGCAAGGTCTCTCGATAGGCAGCTTCGAGTTTCGCAAGCTGTTCGGAGAAACTCCCAGACCCGTCGAGCTGAATCGACAGATGCGCCTCGATCGGCCCATCATCCGTGGCGAACGTGGACTGTCGGATCCGACACCCGGTTCCGCTTCTAAGCTTGGAGCTCTTCATGGCCTTGCAGAGCAGCCGTATCGTTGCCCCGGTCTCGCGAAGGTTTCTCCAGATCGAGTTCTTCCATCGGATGCAGGCTGTCCGTCTCGCACACCACTCCTGGAGCCACCCAACGCCCCATGGCTGGCGCGAGCAAACGCAGTCGATTCATCAGATGAGAGAAGCCTTCGAGAGTGAGTGATTGGGGACCGTCCACCCAGGCCCTGTCAGGTTCGTGGTGTACCTCGATCAAGAGACCGTCGGCACCTGCCACCAAGGCTGCTGCCGACATGGCAGGCACGAGATCCCTGTGCCCTGCTGCGTGGCTCGGATCCACGAGGATCGGCAGATGCGTCAAGCGTCGCAAGGCAGGGATATCGGCGACATTGAGCGAAGAGCGACTGTGCTTGGAGAAATCGACCGTGCCCCGCAGGCAGAGAATCACGTTGGGATTGCCACCGGCGAGGATGTAGTCGGCCGCTGCCAGGAATTCGTCGATCGTCGATCCGATCCCCCTCTTGAGCAGGACCGCCGGCTGGTCCGGATGCCTACCGATCGCCTCCAACAGAGAATAGTTGAGCCCATTGCGCATGCCGACCTGGAGGATGTCGACTGCCGAGGCCACATCGCCGACCTCCTCTTCGCACATGGCCTCCGAGACCTGGAGCAGGCCCGCCTTTCGGCCTGCGTGGCTCAGGATGTCCAAGCCCTCGAGACCGCGCCCTTGAAAGCTGAACGGAGAGGTCCTGGGCTTGAAGGCACCACCGCGGAGGACTCGTGCACCCGAGGCTCGCACAGAATGGGCGATCGTGGCCACCTGTGTCTCGGTCTCCACCGTGCAGGGCCCTGCCATGACGACGAACTCCTCGCTACCGATCACGACATCCTTGCCGATGTCGAGCCGCGTCCGCTGGTCACGGATCACGCGAGAAGAGAGCACATAGGGCGTGTCTACCGAATGGACTGAATCCACTGCCGGCAAGGAGGACAGACGGTCGCGCCATCGATCCGGGGCTTCCTCGGATCGGAAGAGGACGAAGGTGTCATCAGCCAGACGGACAGTGCGAACGATCTCTGCATGCGGAGCCGCCTCGGCCTCGAGAGTCTCGAGATGCTCACTCGAAGGATCCTTCAATCGGACAACGAACATTCTGGTCAACCTCTCAATGGTGTCATGGACCCAGGGCAATCACGAATCCAACTCTACTGTGACACATGGATCACCAGGAGCGAACCACTACTCGGTATCAATCCTGCATCATCTCTTCTGAACACTCTTGTTGTGAGACGGTCGCAATTTCGCACATCGCAAACGCGACATACCCAGTTGTGCGTAGTGCTTCGCGCATGCAAACACGTCGGTACTCTCTTCTTGCAGCCCTGTCCTTTTCAGCAAGCATCGATGGATGTGTAATTGGACGAAGATCCCTTTGAAGCAAAGGTTGTCGACCAAGCGATGAGAACCTCCATGGCACTCCCACCTATCGCGCTGTCCATGATGGCAGTCTTCGCGATCACCAACTCGAATCTCTCATCCCAGGTTTCTCGTTCGCCACGAGCATCAACGCGAGTGGTGAGTGCAAGGATCGATCGCGCCGTCTTCACACGACTGAAGAAGCTGGGCCTGCAGCCCGCCGCGCGATGTAGCGATGCGGTTTTTCTGCGTCGTGTCTACCTCGATCTTGCTGGCCGCCTCCCGAGTGTGGAGGCGTGCCGGAGCTTCCTTCGCAGTCAGGATCCCTCCAAGCGCTCGGCCTTGATCGATGCCTTGCTGGAGAGCCGTGGCTATGCCGACCTGATGGCCATGCGCTGGAGCGACCTCCTCCGCATCAAGTCCGAGTTCCCGATCAATCTCTGGCCCAACGCCTCCCAGGCCTACTATCAGTGGGTCTGGCAGAGCTTTCGCGACAACAAGCCCCATGACCGTTTCGTCCGCGAACTGCTGGTGTCCAACGGCAGCAATTTCCGGGTCGCCCCGGTCAACTTCTACAGAGCGCTCCAGAACAAGAAGCCAGCGACGATCGCAGGGGCCGTGGCCCTCACCTTCATGGGAGTGCGGGCCGACAAGTGGCCGGCCGCGAAGCTGGCCTCCATGGCGGCCTTCTTCGACAAGATCCACTACAAGCCCAGCCGTGAGTGGAAGGAGGAGATCGTTTTCCACGATCCATCGCTGGGATCCAAGAAGAGCCTGGCCGAGGGCCCCCGCACCCTGCAGCTACCCGATGGCAAGGAGGTCCAGGTCGCTGCAGAGCAGGACCCCCGTGCCGTCTTCGCGGACTGGCTCATCAAATCCACGAATCCTTGGTTCACCAAGAGCGCGGTCAATCGTGCGTGGGCCTGGCTCTTCGGCTGTGGGATCATCGACGAAGTGGATGACATCTGCCCGGACAACCCACCGGTCCATCCCGAACTCCTGAAGCTCCTGCAATCCGAGTTCGTGACCTCCCACTACGACTGGAAGCATCTCTTCCGGATCATCATGAACTCCCGCGTCTACCAACAGGACTCCAAACCAGCGTCCCAGGATGCGCGCGCGCGCAGTCATTTTGCCTGCTATCCGACGCGGAGGCTCCCGGCCGAGGTGTTGATCGACACGGTCAATGAGATCACGGGGACGACCGAGAGCTATACGAGCATGATCCCCGAGCCCTTCACTTTCATTCCCGCCGAGACACCCGCCATCCGTCTCCCGGACGGCAGCATCTCGAGCGCTTCTCTCGAGATGTTCGGCCGACCCTCACGCGACACGGGTTTCGTCTCCGAGCGAAACAACCGTCCAACGCCGACGCAGAGGCTGTACCTGCTCAATAGTACGCAGGTACAGAACAAGATCACACGCGGCACATTGCTGCGTCGGATCCAGAGAAAGAAGAGGGGCAAGCTCGAGGACATCGTCGACGAGCTCTATCTGCGGATCCTGTCCCGTCATCCCACCACCGAGGAGCTGGGCATCCTCTACGGCATGGCGAAGAACAAGCGTCTCCAGGGGCGCAACGCCCTGATCGACATCGCCTGGGCATTGCTGAACACCGCCGAATTCCAATATCGCCATTGAGTAGAATCATGAAGAAACCAGAACCAATCTCGCGTCGCCAGCTCCTGCGGAGTGGCTTCTACAGCGCGGCCGGTCTCTGGCTGGCATCCCAACAGGCCCTGCGAGGCATCGCTCCGATGGACCTGCGAGCTCTCCAGCCAGTTCTTCCACGAGCCGCCAAGGCCAAGGCCGTGATCCAGATCTGGATGTGGGGAGGCCCCTGCCACATCGACACCTTCGACCCCAAGCCCGACGCGGGGCATGACTACACGGGCCCTCTCGACAAGCCGATCCCGACCAACGTCGACGGACTCCGTATCGGACAGTTGCTGCCCAACCTGGCCAAACATGCCGACAAGTACTCGGTCATCCGCTCCATGACGCATGGAGTCCAAAGTCATGAAACGGCGTCCTACATCACGCAGACCGGGTGGAAGTCCGGCGGGCGCGTCGTGCATCCGTCCTTTGGCGCCGTGGTCTCCAGGTTTCTCGGACGCGATGCCGGCTACAAGGGACTCATCCCTCCCTACATCGTCCTCACACGACCCCAGGGACGCTTCTCGGAGGCGGGATTCCTGGGCTCGGCCTACAAACACTTTGCCACGGGCGGCGATCCCGGACGGGGCCAGTTCCTGGTGGAGGGAATCGCGGCGCCTGGCGTGACACGCAAGCGCCAGGAGACGCGACGTCAGCTGCTCGACCGGCTCAACACCTTTGCTCGGGACCGCAAGGGGGATCCCGAGCTGGCCCGCTTCTTCGAGAGTCAGGAACAGGCCTACGATCTGATCCTGGGAGAAGCCGGCAAGGTCTTCGAACTCTCCGAGGAAAAGGACGAGATGCGGGATCGCTATGGGCGGAACACCTTTGGTCAGTCTTGCCTCGTGGCACGCCGACTTGTGGAGAAGGGTGTGCCCTACATCACGATCAACTACCGCGGCTGGGACACGCACAAGCGCCACTTCGAGAGCATGCAGCGCATGCTGCCGCAGATGGACCAGGGTCTGGCCACACTACTGGAGGATCTCTCGCAACGCGGCTTGTTGGACAGCACGATCATCTGGTGGGGTGGTGAATTCGGGCGGACTCCCAAGGTCCTCTGGAACGCTCCCTGGAACGGTGGGCGTAGCCATCACGGGCATTGTTTCTCGACGCTGATCGCCGGAGGTGGCTTCCGTGGTGGGCAGGTCGTCGGCAAGTCGGACGAGAAGGGCATGTTCCCCGCGGACCGCCCGGTCTACCCCTGGGATCTGCACTCGGCGATGTACGAGCTCTTGGGCATCGACCCACTGGCGAAGCTCCGCCACCCACAGGGACAGATGATCCCCTTGCTGCTCGGCAATTCCGATGGCTACGAGAGCGGTGGCCCGCTGAAGGAACTCCTTTGATGCAGGAGAAACACAGGATGCGCTTTTTCCCCCCGCAGATTCTCTGTCTCCTCGGCTCGATCTTGCTGGTCTCACCCTCTCCTGCCCAACAAGGTGTTCCACATCTGGGATACTCCTTCTCCGCCGGTGGACAGAAGGGTACGAGTTTCGAAGTTCGCCTCGGCGGCCAGTTCCTCAAAGGAGCGCGCGCCGTTCTCGTCTCCGGTCAGGGAGTCCAGGCTCGCGTCCTGCGCTACACCAAGCCGCCCAACCGAGGGCAAGCCAACAAGATCCGCATGAAGCTTCGCGAGATGTGGAAGCTCGAGCAGCAGAAGCGCAAGAAGGAGGGCAAGCCCCCTCGCCGCAAGAATGGACGTCCGGTACGCGGCTACCCGATCGCGGAGCTCGATCCTGGGACCTGGAAGGAGCTGGCTGCCTTGGCGCGGCTCACCGATTGCACGCTGGAGGAATTCCTGGCCTGGGTCAAGAGCTCGCGCAATCCCAAACGCCAACCCAATGCCCAGCTCGAGGAGAGCGTCCGAATCGG
>Ga0114931_10010827_pt1 | contig 10822 bp, 10 predicted proteins | sample 2SBtaG_FD_89579 | JGI IMG/M metagenome (GOLD analysis project Ga0114931, IMG submission 89579) | Deep subsurface microbial communities from Kolumbo volcano to uncover new lineages of life (NeLLi) - 2SBTROV14_V59a metaG | ecosystem: Environmental > Aquatic > Marine > Volcanic | place: Kolumbo...
CGGCGCCATGGTTGGGTCGTGGTTGGCTTCGCCAACCATGGCCCTGGCCCGACGGAGCAGCACAGGTTGCCATACGTAAGTGTGGCGTTCTGGGCTGTGGAGTAGCTTACTTTCTACTAAGCCTATCCGGACGACCGCGATGAACATCTCGCTGTCGCTCGGGTTGCCTCCTTCGAGGCGCGTCGCCGGTCCGCTCGAAGGGCCTCGTCCCCGGAAGGACCAACCCCCCCACTCGGCCTTGGCTATTCTCATCGCCGCGCCCCAACCTGAGGCCGGCAACCTACAATTGTCATCGCGGCCACCAGCAGCAAAAAGAATATAAGCGAGGACCCCGGGACGCATCCTGTGCAGGAGCCGCTCGAAGCGTATCGGCCGCGCGTCATAGAGGCGACAAGACGCAAGATACTCTCAGAAATCTCGCTCGAAGAGCATATCGAGAGCGGGGGGACGCTTGCAGGCAGAATCCTCGTCCTTCCCGACACGCCACTGGTGCGAGGAAGATACAGGGCAATCCCTCGGGAAGAAGGGCGGCGCCTCGACAGTCTCGACCCGCCACTCCTCATCTACGAGGAGGACGAAGCATTCGAGTCTCTCTTCCGGTTCTCCGACTTCCTCGTCTACCGCAATTACTTTGAGGCATTCCACCCCATCAAGCCGCGGCGGCGCAGCGCAAGACCGTCAGATAGCAGGAGAGCGCTCGAAGGCATCCTGCGCGAGATGATTGGACGCCACGAGATCAGTCGTCGGTTGAGGACGGCTGACGAGCACGGCGAGTTCTTCGACGAATATCAAGGCCGAGACCTTATCCTGAAGGAAGAAAAAGGACGTATCCTCAAACGGCAAGCGAGAGGTAACGTCGTCATCCTGCAGCCAGACGTGAGAGACGAAGCGAAGTTCGGCTACGCCCCGATTGCAGAACTCGACGGACTCCTGAGATACTCGAACCATTCCCCGCACATCTATGTCATCGAGACCAAGCAAGGACGGCTCACCCTCAAGACAGCACACCTGACGAAGACGATCATACCGACGCTGAAGCAGTTCTTCCCCGATCATCACATCCATTACCTCATGCTCTCACACCATCGCCACAAGGTCGCCGGCGGCAACCGGAGCCATCGGTTCACCGCCGGATATCGGGGGAACACCAAAGAGGCGGAGATCGCCCTCGCAACCATCACAGCAGGGGCGACGCCGGTACTCCTCGATTTTGGAATCACGAGAGAGCGCTTTTCGGCGATGACGGAGCACCTCATCCGTGAATACCACGCACTCAAGCATCTTGACTATGCGCATGAGGCGCGTGCCAGTCTCAGCCGAAACCTGCTCGTTGTGCACGACGCGAGCGGACGGCCGCTGATCGAACTGCGCAAGAACGGCAAAGGGAGCTGGATCGAGACGACCGGACCGTGCACAAAATAATGTCCCCACTTGAAGATAGAAATAAATATATAGTCGATTGGAGCGGCGCCATGCAGGGGTCACGTTGGGAAAGCGACAGCAGGAAAACGGCCAGTACCTCCTCGAGAAGATTCTCGAGGATTCTCGCATCGAGTTGGATGAGACGCTGCGCCGACTGGCGCGGACGAACTTCGCCCAGGCGAACGATGCTGCCGCAGCCATCTATGACTTCGCGTTCTTGCCTGCCTTCCGCGAGCGCCACCCCTTGTGGCGCAAAGACCGCCAGATCATCGCTGTTTCGCACAACGCGGACGGCGACGGCGCCTCCGGTGACGCGGTGGAGCATGGCATGGCCGCGCTCGGCGCAATCTGCTCGCCAGAGATCAGCAAGTATGTTCACTGGAGCTTCGAGCGCGTCATGCGCCTGAGCAGCGAGCCAAATGATCCTGAGAGCGTGCAGCAGATCGTCGCCCGCACGAGGAACCGGCCGACACTCTATCTCTTCAGCGACGTGGGAAGCAGCGAGCTCGATGCGATCAAGGCGCATACGCGCCGCGCGATCGTAATGGACCACCACCCGCTCAGAGGCACGCCCGGCAAGCAAGTCCTCGTTGTCAACCCGTACAGGCAGGGACTCGAGGGCAACCAGCTGAGCGGCGGCGAGGAAACATTCATCGTCTTCCACTATCTCATGTGGACGGCGCTGCGCAACAACCCGTTCCGCCTCGACCAGGGGAAGAAGAAGCAAGTCAAGATCCTCGAGCGGAGCCTCCTCCTAACCGCGCTCGGCGGCGCGAACGCCGACCAGATTGGGAGCGATGGCATGAACCAGGTGCTCTACCGCTACGCGGAGAACCTCGGCCTCCTGACCAGGTGCGAGATCGGCGGATTCGGCCATTCGACCAAGGACGTCGCGAAGATGGTGGCGCAGACCCTGCCGTTCGTCAACTGTAAGTACCCGGTCAACCGGCTCAAGCAGTTTCGCCGCGCACTCGCCGGCTCGATCACAAATGGGCGAAACCTGAGCCTCTCACCCCAGGCGCAGGAGATCGCCGACCGGCTCTACGACACGTACCGTGGAGTCTTCATGCTTCAGTTCAAACGGCCGGAAGCGGGCCACTATTCCGGCCTGAACGACCGTCGTCTCTTCTTCAACATGCAGAACATCCAGTTCCTTGATGATGAGGAGCTGGCTGACATCAATGGGGCGCTGAACCGGCTCGGCATCACGGAATCACCGCTGTCACGGATCGAAGAATGGGATGACGAAGGGAAGAAGGATCGCGTGGTCATCTCACCAGACTCATCGGTCCACCCTTCAGAGTTCTACCACTACAGCGACGATTTTCGCGGCAACATGGCGAAGCGAGAGGAGATTATCACCCAGCGATTACCGGTCATGGTAGACGAGCTCCTCAACGAGATGCGCAACCGGGAAAATACCTTCCCACTTATCAAGTCGCTCGCACCCCCGAAAGGAAAAAAGAGTGTCTACGAACGGAAACCGCGTGCCGCAGATTTCACGGAGGGAGAGCTCGAAGTCATCAAGCGACTTTGCAGCGAGATTGTCGTCCAGTACGGAGATCCATTCCAACAACAGGAATACCTGGACGCAATCCAAGGACCGAACTTCATTATCAAAGAACGACGAAGCGACGTGCCGTTGGCATACTGGGGAAAAACGGTGGCTGAGGTCGGCAACCTCCTAACAGCCATGTCAAAGCTGCGCCAGCGCGAAGCTCTTCTCCAAGCACTCCCCTGGACCAGGGCGCCGAAAGAGGAACGTGTGCAGATCCTCGAGCACATCCATAAGATCTATCGCCGGATCATCGCATTCTCCTCGTCCCGGTTTGAGAGCCTGGTCGAACGCATCGCGCAGCCCATCGGCGAGGGTATCTACTACGTCCCGCTCGAACAAGTGATGGCCGCGAAGTACAAGGTCGCAACAATGTGTGAGAGGGAGCATGATTATGCCGGCGCCGACCTTGCGCGCAATCTGCCGGACGCGGCGATGAACGGTGTCATCCTCGGTGTGGGAATCGAGGCGGGACTCTTTCCCGAGATCTACGCGATGGTCTTCGGCTCCGTCCCGATATCGCTCGAAGGGAAAGCCGCCAAAAAGACGAGTGTGCGTGTCCATAGATTCGCCGGCGAAAAGTACCAGGGACACATGGGCAACATCCTCTATCGTGTGACCCGCCGGGTCGGCGGCCACGCGACCGCAGCCAGCATGCGCTACTGGTCCCAAGAAGAGCCAGAGATACTAGAAGAGATCACCCGGCGCGTCGCGGTGTATGACCACGAGGAGCATGAGCTCCAACGCCGTGTGCCAGCCGACCGTCTGCCAAAGGGGCTCGGAGGCAACGATGCGTGAGGACTGGTTCGAACGGACGCTCCGGGACGAGTCGCCGGAAACAGAGGAACCGCCGCTAGTCCTTCCGCCCAGCACGCCGAGAGAGCGGTTCACCTTCGGCATCCCGGCGCCTTGGGCGACGGAGTTCGACCTCGAGGTCGCGACCGCCCTCGCCAGCCAGAACCTCCGCGCCTGGATCACGGACGACAGAAGCCATAAACCGAGTGTCCAGATTGTCGAGCCACTCGCCAGGAAGGCCGACGAATTGGCCGCACTCGACCGCTTCCGCAAAGGTGTCATCATCCCCATCGATCTCCTGCCTCGCGCATATATCAGGGAAGGACTCGGCACTCACTTGGCCGCGCCGGATCTCGCGTGGGTCGGCCAAGGGCAGAACTGTGTGGCCGAGGCGATGCCTATCGAGATCAAGCAAACTCGCTCTCAACAGCCAAAGGACGCGTCGAGCCTCCTTGAGTATCAGGTGAGTGGCTTCAAGCTGCGGACGCTGATGGAACGAAACCCGTTGCTGCGACGCACCCTAGATGCGGCTGTTGCCACGCTCAGGTGCGAGAACGTCATCTTCCGGGATGGCGTCCTCATCACCGACGAACAGAAACGGCCCGATCAGGAGTTCAGCGGTTTCCTGCGCGAGACCGGCACGGTGCGCCGTGCTCGCATCCTAGAGCTCAGCGAGAAGGGCGCCGAGGTGGTCAGCGTCCGGCAGAAGGAACGAGGCTATGCCTACAGGAGCCGACACGATCCGAACAGCGGCATCCATCTGTTCCGGTATTCACATGACCTGTTCACCGAGGAGCGCCGCCAGTTCTTCAACCAGCCCTGTGAGCGAAGGATTATTCCTCCGGCAACGGTCAGCATCATCCATGGCTTCGACGCGCGGGGGAAGCCGATCGTCTCGCTGAAGTATACGCCCAAGAATGGCATCATCGAGTACGATGATCTTCGCCTCAAGAAGGAGTACGAACAGCTCGCCACGCTTAACGGCTTTTTCGCCACCGAGAAGATGATGCACGAGATCTCGCGGACGCTCCGCGAGCAGCTCTTGGCGACGAACACGCGTCTGGAGAAGCTCCGGCGGCAGCTCGGCGACCTGAAGGACGGCTACCGCTCGTGGCAGATCACCTATGCGTCCAGGAGACGAGACCTAGAAGAGCGGCTGGCTTTGAAGCTGGGACCGAACACGCTCGTACACATCAAGGCAAAGAAGGCGCCGACGCTGAACAAGAGATTCCTGCATGCGCAGAGAGAGGCAGTCGAGCGACTACACAGACGGTTCGGCAAGACGACCGTGCCAGCCGCGGAAACAATCGCTGATCTCGTCCGTGAACTCGAGAAGAGCGGCTTCGCAGCCGCTCCGAATAATGACCAATGGCTGCGGGAGGTCGGATCATATGTCCGCACACAGTACTCTGACAATCCGAGGAAGAAACTCGTCAACGAGGTCTCGCGGCTGCGGTTCGCGAAGGAGTGCCGTCGCCATCTCCAGCGCATGGTAGCGGACGCGCGACGGATCGCCGAAGGATGGGCGCTCGCGAACTCCGGAGGAGCAAGCGCCGTCCGTGCGTTCGGTTACGAACAGCTCGCGGCCTCGGCACTCTTGCCGAACGTCCAAGAAGCACCATTCACGCTCGGATACTCCGTCTCGACGGTGGAAGGCCTCGCCCGTTTCGCGCAGACCGTGACGGCGAACATGGACAGCCACCGTGCACGCATACGGGAGGTGACAAGGACTCGTGGCGCGAATGGCGCCTACGACCGGCTTCCCGGCTGGCTGAAATCATACGCCGCATGCTGCATGGAATTCATCGGCGAGCCTCCGCCGAAAGGAACACCGACGCCACGGTTCTATCTGGCCGACGAACGGAACGGGCGCCTGGTCACGGAGCGTCTTGCGGCGGAGGCAAAAACGCTTCATCATGCTTGCAACACATATCTCAACGCCGTAAGAAAGCTCGAGCACGAGGACAAGGAGCAGGAGAGACGGCAGACAGAACTGAGCGCGCTCTATAAGGCGACAAAAGCGGAAGCGGAGCACGATCAGGCGCGTTTCGAAGAGGTGGCGAGGATGGAAGAGGCCGCGCTCAGGTACCGTCCGATCGCCACGACACGTCTCCAGGAGGCGTTCCCCAACGAGAGGATGATCGAGAGCATCAGGAAGACCCTTGTGAAGGAGATAACGCACATCATCGACCGACGCGAGAAGCGCATCCGGAAGCGGACACGGCGCTTCATGACGCCGTTCGAGAAGATTCGGCACGAGTTTGAGTTCACAGCGATGAACGACAAGGTCCGCGTATATTTCCTGGACATCGGTCCGGAGATGTATAAGCCGGTAATCTACAAGGTACTCCTCGTCCCCACCATCCGGATCACTTCTTGACCGCCTTCGGGCTGATGATGGCGCTGTTCCCCGTCGGGTCGCTGAGCGTGATTTTCAGGGGCTCCTGCCCCCAGAGGATACGGACGAGCTTCTTCAGGTGGTTCTTGCACTTCTTGGCAGTCTCCTTGTCATCGTCGTCCTCGGCCGCCTTCTTGAGGTGCTCCACCTGGTTCTTGAACCGGTTGAGGATGCCCTCGACGTTGGTGATGTAGCCGTTCGCCACCTCCCCCGGCTCGATCGACCCCAGGGCGCCGAGCTTGACCGTCGCATTGGCCGACTTGATGACCCGAACCTTGAGGTCCTCTTCCGACTCGCAGGTGAACTCATACTTCGCCGGCGGCCGTTCCTCCTCGGACTCGACGTCGGCCTTGTGGTAGCCGCAGCCGGAACAGTCCATGGAGAAGAAGTAGCACATCCCGAAGTAGGGGATATCGCGCCGCGCCTCAGTGAGGGTCAGCTTCTTCTCGTGGCAGATCGGGCACGTCTCGCCCGTCACCTGCTCATAATCCGTCTCGTCTGCCATAGTCCTTCCGACCCCATCTTCGTTTATAAACATTCCTGAACGAAAATCTATAGGATAAGGAGATGCGGAAAAGAATGAGACGGAACCGTTCCTCACATACCGCGCAGTGGAGAAGGTCATAAGCAGAGACAGAATGAAAAAGAGAAAGAGGAATTGAAGGGGTTTTACTCGAGCTCGTCCGAGCCCGCCGCGCGGTAGATTGCTGCGAACGATGGCGTGATGACGATGTAGTCGTCACCGAACCCGGCGATGTCGCCCTCGATGGCCTCGCACGTCTTCTTGAGCTTGTTGATTGCGCGCTTCAGCTCGACGAGGTCCTTCTCCTTGAGCGGCTTGATGTTGACGAGGCAGATCGTATAGCCCTCGCGCAGCACGTCAAGGATTGGCTTGATATCACTGAAGTCCTCCATGTTGAAACTGCGGACGATGACCTTGCTGCCCTTGGCGTCGAAACCCGCATCGGTGTTGAGCTCGACATACTCGTCCTGCGAGTCGACGAGGTCGTCATCGTCGTAGTTGGTTTTCCTGAACCGCTTGAAGGAAAAGAGACGCTTCATGATTATCCCTCCGAGGCAATAGGGCGACTGACAGCGCAGGGATATTTAAATCTTGCGATTGTCTCGAGAGGAAAACGCGGCGGGAGAGAATGCGGCTGGAGAGAATGGGATGGGGAAAAAAGGCAATCACTGTTTCCCATGACAGAGAGAGAACGACAGAGAAGGGATGACAGAGAAGGGATGACAGAGAGAAGGAGGTGGAGAGGAGGAGACGCAGGGGGCTTCGAAGAACGTATGTAAGACGATATCATATTTTTCGAAAAGATTATAAGCGGCTGTGCCGCCCCAGCTAGAAAAGGGAGGGTGGATCATGAAGGAACGCGTCACGCTCACGATTGACAAGGACCTCTTGGCCGAGCTGGACGGCAAGGTAGACGGCATCACGGTCAAGAATCGGAGCCACGCCGCCGAGCTCTATCTGCGACGCGCACTCAAGGGGCGCGTGCCCAAGACAGCGTTCATTCTCGCAGGCGGCAAGGGGACGCGCATGCTCCCGCTGACCAAGGAGACGCCGAAGCCGCTCCTCAAGGTCCGGGGGAAGCCGATCCTCGAGCACAATCTCGAGCTGCTGCGCCGCTTCGGCGTCCAGAAGGCAATCATCAGCGTCAGCTACCTGAAGGAGCAGATCAAGGAGTACTTCGGCGACGGCGATCAGTTCGGCCTGCACATCACGTACGTAGACGAGAATCCCGAGCATCCGCTCGGCACCGCAGGCCCGCTGAACAAGGCGAAGGAGCTCCTCAAAGAAGGCAGCTTTCTCGTGCTGAACGCAGACGAGTTGAAGGATGTGAACCTCGAGCGGATGTTCCGCGAGCACCTCCGGACGCAGGCCGCGGCGACAATCGCGCTCACCACGGTCAAGGATCCCTCGTTATTCGGCGTCGCGATGCTGGACGGCGAGCGCATCATCAGGTTCGTCGAGAAGCCCGCGCCTGGGACCGCCCCCTCAAAGCTGATCAGCGCAGGGCTCTACATCTTCGAGCCCGACGTGCTTGCGGTCATCCCGGACGGGTACGCGATGCTCGAGACGGATGTCTTCCCCAAACTCGCGCGCGAGGGAAAGCTCGTCGGCTACCCATTCGCCGGCCAGTGGTTCAGCCCTGAGACTCCGGAGTACCTGCCCAAGGTCGAGAAGGAGTGGGAGGGCTTCAAGGCATAGGAGGAGAGAGCATGGACGTCACGGAGGAAGCACTCCTGGAACCGGAGAACACCGTCGAGAAACCATGGGGCCACGAGGAATGGCTCTCGGTCACCGGCAAGTATGTGCTCAAGAAGCTCGTCATCCGGAAGGGAGCGCGACTCAGCCTCCAGTACCACGAGAAGAAGGAGGAGAGCCAACATCTCCTTAGCGGCCGCATCAGGCTCACGTTGGGCAGCAAGGACGACCCTGAACACCTAACGGAACACGAGTTTCTCCCTGGAGAGACGATCCACATAATGCCGGGCACGATCCACCGTGAGGAGGCGCTTGAGGACAGCGTCATCATCGAGGCCTCGACGACCGAACTGCTCGACGTGGTGCGACTCAAGGACGATTACAAGCGGGAAGGGACAAACAAGCCTTGACCGCAAGCGATACGAAAGGTGACGACATGGCAGGGATCTTCAAGGCATACGATATCAGGGGCATCGCTGCTACCGAACTGAGTGAGGAGCTCGCCTACGATGTCGGCCGGTCCTTTGCAATCGTGACGAAGGCGAAGGGAAAGACGCTGATTGTCGGCCACGATATGCGTCCGACGTCGCAGCCGTTCTCGCACAAGGTCATCCAGGGCTTGCGGGACGAAGGCGTCGATGTCGTCGACGCGGGCCTCGTGAGCACGCCGCTCTTCTACTTCGCCGCGCAGAAATACGATGGCGGCTGCATGGTGACCGCATCCCACAATCCGCCAGAGTACAACGGCTTCAAGTTCGTCTCAGAGAACCTCCCGGTGAGCTACGCCACCGGCATCGAGGATATGGAGCGGCTCATCACGCACGGCATGCCGCCGGTCGCAGCCGACGCCGCCAAGGGCTCGCTCAAGGAGCAGGCGTTCCTCAAGGAGTTCCTCGCCTTCAACCTCAAGTTCCTCAAGACCGCGCGGAAGCACACGATTATTATCGACGCCGGGAACGGGATGGGTGGCTACACCTACACCAAGCTGCTTCCGCTCCTGGAAACGCGCGGCATCACGGTCAAGCAGCTCTACTTCGAGCTGGACGGCACGTTCCCGAACCACGAGGCGAACCCGCTCAAGCTCGAGACGCTCGAGGACCTCAAGAAGGCGGTCAAGACGACCGAGGGCATCACGCTCGGCCTCGCGCTGGATGGCGACGGCGACCGGTGCGTCTTCATCGACGAGAAGGGCGAGCACATCACCTCGGACCTGACCCTCGGCCTCATCAGCGAGCGCCTCCTCAAGGAACGGGGGAAAGGCACAGTCGTCCTTGACCTTCGGTGCAGCAAGGCGGTACGGGAGCTCGTCTAGGAGAGCGGCGGAACCGCGGTCCCCGCGCCCGTGGGGTACGCAAACATCAAGCCCATCTGCAACGACCAGAAGGCAATCATGGGCGGCGAGATCAGCGGACACTTCTTCCCTGAACCGACGGGATACAACGAGAACACAATGTTCATGCTGTTCGAGATGCTCAACCTCCTCGAGGAGAAGAACGTCACGCTCAGCGCGGCGGTCGCCCCGCTCCGGAAATACGCGAATAGCGGCGAAATCAACAGCAAGGTCAAGAACGCGGACGCAATCCTCGCCGCCGTGGAGGAGGAGTACGGATCGCTCCCGGACAGGATGGACCTGAGCCATCTCGATGGCGTACGCGTCGAGTACCCAACGTGGTGGTTCTCAGTCCGCAAGTCGAACACCGAGCCCGTCGTCCGGCTCATCGTCGAGGCCGACACCCGCGAGGAGATGGAGCGGCGCCGCGACGCGCTGCTCGCGCTCATCCGGGGCTAAGCGTCCGTCAACAAGCAAAGGGAACCAATCTAACTCTGTAGAACGTAATACCCTGGCGATTGACCTTTCATCGCGGCCTGACCAACCCAAACCTTTTTAAACGACTCGGGGTTCTTCCGTGCCTGACAGAGAGACGCAGGCGAGCTGGACCCCGGGGGGCCGTTCTCACCATGAAGCCATTGCTGCCCACTTTGAAGGAGCGGAAACGGTACGTCGTGTACGAGCTAGTCAGCGCGAAGCCCCTCGCCAAGAGCGCCGAACGGGAAGTGCTCACGCATCTCCAGGCAACCTTAGGGCTGTTCGACGGCGCCAGAGCAGGCATCCTGCCGGTGCGGTATGACACCAAGCTCCAGACAGGCGTGCTCAGGGTGAGCAATGCCGCGACGGACAAGGTAAAGGCCGCGCTGCTCCTCTTGCGGACGGCAGGGGGCCAACGGGTCGTGCCGCGCGTCCGCGGCGTCTCGGGAATCCTCAACAAGACGGACAGGTTCCTCCCTGAGGAACGGACAATCAACGCCGATTTGAAAATCAGTGAGGTGTAGAACATGCAACCGATGCAAGCGAAAATCAGAGATTTTCGGGCATCGGCCGCAAGTCCACAAGAGAATCAGTGAGGTAGAGAACATGCAACCGATGCAAGCGAAA
>Ga0114931_10010828_pt1 | contig 10822 bp, 9 predicted proteins | sample 2SBtaG_FD_89579 | JGI IMG/M metagenome (GOLD analysis project Ga0114931, IMG submission 89579) | Deep subsurface microbial communities from Kolumbo volcano to uncover new lineages of life (NeLLi) - 2SBTROV14_V59a metaG | ecosystem: Environmental > Aquatic > Marine > Volcanic | place: Kolumbo...
AGGCCCAGTTCCAGTTTCACTTCATCACTGAGCAGATCCGGCGACCAGGGTGGCGACCAGACCAGCTCCACATGCACGGTGCTGATCCCATCGACCTGGGATTTGAGACTGGTTTCTACCATCCCCGGAAAGGTTTGTGCGACGGGGCAACCGGGGCTGGTCAGGGTCATCTGGATATTGACCATGCCCTCCGGCCCGCAGTCGATGCCGTAAATCAGGCCCAGATCATAGATGTTGACGGGCAGTTCGGGATCATAAATCTCCCGCAAGGCGCTGATGACGCGTTCCTTGAGAAGTTCCGGGTCCTGCGGCTCGGCATTTTGTACCCGGCCAATCCAGTCGATGAGGGAAGTCATGGTCTCGAGATCCGCTAACAGGCAAACATCTGGCGGGTTTTTTCGAGCGCCCGGGCGAGGGCGTCCACTTCCCCACGAGTGTTGTAAAAGGCGAACGAGGCACGGGCGGTGGCGCTCAGGCCGAGGTGTTCGTGCAAGGGCATGGTGCAGTGGTGGCCGACCCGGATCGCCACGCCCTGGCTGTCGACGATGGTGCCGATGTCGTGCGCGTGAATATCATCCATGATAAAGCTCAGGATCGCGGATTTATGCAGCGCGGTGCCCACCAGGCGTACCCCGGGGATCGACCCGATGACCTGGGTGGCATAATCGAGCAGGTCGTCTTCATGGGCGGCGATGGCGGTCCTGTCAAAACCCATCAGGTACTCCATGGCCACTCCCAGTGCGATGGTGTCGGCAATGTTCGGGGTACCCGCCTCGAAGCGGTGGGGAACGGTGTTCCAGGTGCTGCCCGCGAAACTCACGGTGCGGATCATCTCACCGCCCCCCTGATAGGGTGGCATGGCCTCGAGTATGTCGCGGCGGCTCCAGAGGATGCCGATGCCGGTGGGGCCGAACAGTTTATGCCCTGAAAACGCATAGAAGTCACAACCGAGCGCCTGCACGTCAACCGGCATATGCGGCGCCGCCTGGGCGCCGTCGACCAGTATTCTGGCCCCGGCCCGGTGGGCGGCCTCGGCCATCTCGCGGATCGGATTGATGGTGCCCAGGGCATTGGACAGCTGGACCACCGCCACCAGCCGGGTGCGTTCGTTGAGCAGTTCGTGGTAGATCTTCAGATCCAGCTCTCCGGCAGCGTTGATGGGCACCACTTTCAGCTGTGCACCGGTCTGCTGGCAGACCAGTTGCCAGGGAATAATATTGGAGTGGTGCTCCATGGTGGTGATGAGTATTTCATCGCCGGCTTTGAGCTGCGGCCGCGCCCAGGCCTGGGCGACCAGGTTGATGGCCTCGGTGGTGCCGCGCACGAACACGATCTCGTGAGGATCCGGGGCCTTGAGAAAACGCTGGGCGATGTCCCGGACATTCTCATAGGCGCTGGTGGCCCGTTCACTGAGTGCGTGCAGGCCGCGGTGCACGTTGGCATTGTCATGCTGGTAGTAATCCCGCAGGGCGTCGATCACCACTTGTGGTTTCTGACTGGTGGCACCGTTATCCAGATACACCAGGGGTTTGCCATGCACCTGCTCAGCGAGGATTGGGAAATCCCGGCGCACGGCATCAACGTCGAACAGGTTATGGCCGCGCAGATCCGCTGCGGATCCGGCCTGGCCCGGGGATGTGTTCATGTCATCATGCTCCTCAAATCTTCACTCACCGGCATGCCGTCGAGCAGGGCGGTGGCCACGGCCTCACGCAGGGACTGCACGTCGATCCGATCGACGCTGTCCCGGGCAAAGCCATAAGTCAGCAAGGCCCGGGCGCTACCCTCGGCGATGCCCCTGGAGCGAAGGTAAAAAACCATCTGTTCATCCAGTTGCCCGGTGGTGGCACCGTGGGCGCATTTTACATCGTCGGCATAAATTTCCAGTTGCGGCTTGGTGTCCACTTCAGCCGTTGGCGACAGTAACAGGTTGCGATTGGACTGACGGGCATCGGTTTTCTGGGCATGGGGATGAACATAGACCCGGCCGTTGAACACCCCCTGGGCGCGGTCACCGAGCACCCCCTTGTAGTCTTCGGTACTGGTGCAGTGGGGTTTGAGGTGATCGATACGGGTATGGTAATCCACGTATTGCCGATCCTTGCCCAGGTACAGGCCGTTGAGCAGGCATTCGGCTCCCGGGCCGTCCAGGGCGATGTTGATTTCATGGCGTGATATGGCCGCACCCAGGCTGGCGGAATGGGAGACAAAATAGCTGTCGGGACCCTGGTGCACATCCAGGCTTGAAATATGAAAAGCCGCGCCGGCCTCACATTGGAGTTTGTAGTGGTCGAGCCGGGCGCCGGTCTCCAGCCTGGACACGGTGGCGCAATTATTGAGGTATACCCCCGGGCCCTGGCCGCCATGGGTTTCGATCAGCCGCAGGTGGCTGTTGGCGGCCAGTGACACCAGTACCCGCGGGTGCAGCATCGGAGGCTCTTGCCGGGGGCCGGCGGGACGGCTGAAAAACAGCAATTGCAGGGGCTGATCCAGACTCTCGCCGGGGTCGAGTTCGATCACGGCCCCGTCACCGGCGAAGGCGGTATTCAGGGCGTTGAAGCCGTGGCGGTGAATCTCAGGACCCTGCTCGATGAGGGTGTGCAGGCGTTGCGGGGAATCGTTCAGCATTCGCTCCAGGCTCTGGATGCGGATCCCGCCGGTGTTCCCGGGCGGGCGGCTCAAGTCCTCGCGGTAGTGCCCGTCGACAAACACCATCTGCCAGGTCCCGGCCACCCGCAGGTGATCGGGGATGGCGACGGCACTGTCGGCAGCGCCGCTCAGGGTGTTCTGGAAAGGCTGTTTGGTGATGGGCGCAAGGCGTGTGTACTTCCAATCTTCCAGGCGTGGACTCGGGTAGCCCTGGCCGGCGAACTGTTCGATGGCCTCGCGGCGCGAGGCCGCCAGCCACTCGAGCCCCGCCCCGGGCAATTGCCCGGCGATGCCTTCGAACTGGTGGCGAAAATATTCGGCCGGCTCGATCATGCGGCGCTGTCCTGATCAATCCAGCTGTAACCTTTCGCTTCCAGTTCCAGGGCCAGCTCCGGGCCTCCGGAGCGGATGATCTGGCCCTTGCTGAGAACATGCACCCGGTCCGGGTGGATGTAGTTGAGCAGGCGCTGGTAGTGGGTGACGAGGAGGAAGGCGCGTTCGGGGCCGCGCAGGGAGTTGACGCCTTCGGAGACATCCTTGAGGGCGTCGATATCCAGTCCCGAGTCGGTTTCATCGAGGATCGCCAGGGCCGGCTCCAGTACCGCCATCTGAAATATTTCGTTGCGCTTTTTTTCGCCGCCGGAAAAGCCGGTGTTGACGCCGCGCTTCATGAGGGCGTTGTCCATGTGCAGGAGTTTGAGTTTCTCGCGCACGAGTTTCATGAACTGCATGGCGTCGAGTTCTTCTTCGCCGTGGTACTTGCGGATGGAGTTCAGAGCGGCCTTGAGGAAGTAGGTGTTATTGACGCCGGGTATTTCCACCGGATACTGAAAGGCGAGGAAGATCCCTTCACAGGCCCGCTCGTCGGCGGACAATTCCAGTAGATCCCGGCCTTTGTAGAGGACCTGGCCGGCGCTGACCTGGTAGCCGCTGCGCCCTGCAAGGACATGGGCGAGGGTGCTCTTGCCGGATCCGTTGGGACCCATGATGGCGTGGACTTCGCCGGCCTGGATTTCGAGATTCAGGCCTTTGAGTATTTCCTTGTCCTCTACATTGACGTGTAGATCCCTGATTGTGAGCATGTCTTTGAACTTCTTCTGTGACAGGTTTGAATACTGTTGCTGTGGGGTTTGTGCGGCGTTGCTGGTTTCGTTCGGGCAAGAGCCTTCAGGATAACCGGCAGGAGGAGACGTCAGGTCCGAAACAAGACCTTGAGCAGCATGGATGCTGCGACCGAGCCTACAGGTGCCGCTCTTTCGCATCCATGCGACCGCGGCATTCGTGCATCCATGCACATCACGGATTCACAGCGTGTCTTGTTCGGACCTGACGCCTCCTCCTGCCTGCGAGGAGACTGATGCATGTGTTGTCTTTACCCCACTGCGCCCTCCAGGCTGACGGCCAGCAGTTTCTGGGCTTCCACGGCGAATTCCATGGGCAGTTCCTTGAGAACTTCCTTGCAGAAGCCGTTGACGATCATGGATACGGCGTCTTCTTCCGAGAGTCCCCGCTGGCGGCAGTAAAACATCTGGTCGTCGCTGATTTTGGAAGTGGTGGCTTCGTGTTCGACGGTGGCGGTGGGATTTTTGACTTCCATGTAGGGGAAGGTGTGGGCGCCGCAGCGATCCCCGAGCAGTAACGAATCGCACTGGGTGTAGTTGCGGGCGCCTTCGGCCTTGCGGCCGATGCGCACCAGGCCCCGGTAGGCGTTCTGGCCACGGGCGGCGGAGATCCCCTTGGCGATGATGGTGCTGTTGGTGTGGGCGCCCAGGTGAATCATCTTGGTGCCGGTGTCGGCCTGTTGACACAGGCTGGACAGGGCCACGGAGTAGAACTCGCCGCGGGAATGATCGCCTTTGAGGATGCAACTGGGGTATTTCCAGGTGATGGCCGATCCGGTCTCCACCTGGGTCCAGGAGATCTTGGCCCGATCCCCCCGGCACTCGCCGCGTTTGGTGACGAAGTTGTAGATGCCACCGACGCCGTTTTCATCGCCGGGATACCAGTTCTGGACAGTGGAGTACTTGATCTGTGCGTCTTTTTCCGCGACCAGTTCCACCACCGCGGCATGCAGCTGGTTTTCATCGCGCATGGGTGCGGTGCAGCCTTCCAGGTAGCTGACATAGGCGCCTTCATCGGCGATGATCAGGGTGCGCTCAAACTGTCCGGTGTTGGCTGCGTTGATGCGAAAATAGGTGGACAACTCCATGGGACAGCGCACGCCCTTGGGGATGTAGACAAAAGAACCGTCGGTGAACACCGCGCAATTGAGGGTGGCGAAATAGTTGTCTGTGTACGGCACCACGGATCCGAGGTAGCGCTGGATCAAGTCCGGGTGGTTTTGGACCGCTTCGGAGAATGAGCAGAAGATGATGCCGTGTTTGGCCAGTTCGTCCTTGAAGGTGGTCGCCACCGAGACGCTGTCGAACACCGCGTCCACCGCGACCCCGGCCAACGCCGCGCGTTCGTGGAGGGGAATGCCGAGTTTCTCGTAGGTCTCCAGCAGTTTCGGATCCACCTCCTCGAGGCTCTTGGGGCCGTCTTTTTTCGCCCCGGGGCTGGAGTAATAGGAGATGGCCTGGTAATCAATAGGATCGTGGTGCAGGTTCGCCCAGTTGGGCTCGCGCATGTTCAGCCACTGCCGGTAGGCGCGCAGGCGCCACTCGAGCATGAATTCGGGCTCGTTCTTTTTCGCGGATATATGCCGGATGACATCTTCATCGAGCCCCGGCGGCAGGGTGTCGGACTCGATATCGGTCACAAAACCGTGCTCGTATTCCTTTTCGACAAGCCGTTCCATTTCTGGCTGGGTTGCGGGCATCTGAAAACCTTAGAGTTCGCGAGGTTAATACCTGACTAGTTTACTTGGTTATTTTAGATCAGTCTGGACATTCTGGCTACTGATTCCAGCCGTGGCCCTTCACAGGCACTAATCTGCCACCGCAGCGGCGAATTTGACGTCAGTGATCTGCACTGTGGTGTGCGGATTGTGCCTCACGGTACTTGGTGCGATTTCGGGCCCGCCTGCCGGACCGTCAGCAGAGGTTACGGTCCGGCAACCTGCTAAACTTCAGCGCTAAACTGCTGTCCACAGGTTGCCGTTGCAGCGCACAATTACAGCCGTGGGCCTGGCTTGTTCCGGAACCCACGGCGATAGCTTTGGATCGACCCGCATTTGCGAAGTAGTGCCGGTCCCTGGTCTGTAGACGGTGGGAACACAACCGATTCCCACGGGTCGCCTTCGCAGGTTTTATAATCGTGCGCCATGCTGACCCAGGCTTTATTGCGCCAGTGTGACGATTGCGTCGCCTAGAAACGGTTTTCGCTAATTTGACAGGAGTCAACATGAAATCTCTTACTGGTAAGACCGCCCTGATCACAGGGTCCACCAGCGGTATTGGCGCTGGTATCGCCACAGTCCTGGCAGCCCGGGGCGCCACTATCGTCCTTAATGGCTTTGGTGATGCGGCAGAAATAGAAGCCCAGCGGGCTGGGCTGGCCGCGGAGCATGGCGTCGAGGTTGTCTACGATGGCAGCAATCTGCTGCAGCCCGATCAAATCAAGACCCTGCTGGAAATGGCCATAGATCGCTTCGGTGCCGTGGACATCCTGGTCAACAACGCCGGCATCCAGCACGTCGCGCCCATCGATGAGTTCCCCATCGAAAAATGGGACGCCATCATCGCTCTCAATCTGAGCGCTGCTTTTCACACCATCCGCCTGGCCCTGCCGGCCATGAAAGCGAAACAGTGGGGACGGATCATCAACATCGCCTCGGCTCATGCACTGGTGGCTTCTCCCTACAAATCCGCTTATGTCTCGGCCAAGCACGGGATTGCAGGGCTCACCAAAACAGTGGCCCTGGAAGTGGCCGAGCAGGGCATCACCGTAAACGCCATCTGCCCAGGCTACGTATGGACCCCGTTGGTGGCAAAACAAATCCCGGATACGGCCAAAGCCCGGGGGATCAGTGAAGAGCAGGTCATTAAGGAAGTCATGTTGTCCGGCCAGCCCACCCGCAAGTTCGTGACCATCCCTGAGGTGGCCTCCCTGTGTGCTTACCTGGCCAGTGACGAGGCCGCTTCGATTACCGGTTCCCTGCAGTCCATCGATGGCGGCTGGGTAGCCGAGTAGCCGAGGGCATCGTTCATGAACGCCAAAAGTAAATTCAAGGCCCCGGGTCAGGTGGTGCTGGTGTTTCAGGGCGGCGGTGCTCTCGGCGCCTATCAAGCCGGAGTCTTCGAGGCCATCGAAGAGGCCGGGATCGAGCCGGACTGGGTGGTCGGCACCTCGATTGGTGCCATCAATGCCGCGATCATCTCCGGTAACAAGCCGTCCGAGCGCCTGGCACGCCTGCGGGAGTTCTAGCGGCGGGTGGAACTGCCCGGATCGGCGTTGTTGCCCCCCGCTGGGAGCCTGAACTCACTGGCGAGCAACTGGAACACTCTGCTCATGGGTGTTCCCGGATTTTTCAGACCCAATCCAGTGGCCCTGGCGGGTCCCCATGCGAATCTGGGTGTTGAGCGTGCCGCCTTCTACGATACCGGGGCCCTGCGCAAGACCCTCGATGAGCTGATCGATTATCCAGCCATCAGCGACGAGTGCACGCGCCTGACCATGGGCGCGGTGAATGTGCGCAGCGGCCGCCTGCGCTACTTCGACAGCAGCGAGGAAACCCTGAGAGTGGATCACATTATGGCTTCCGGAGCCTTGCCACCGGCGTTTCCCGCGGTGCGGGTGGACGCGGACTGGTACTGGGATGGCGGGATCTATTCCAACACCCCCATCGAGGTGGTCTTCGATGCCTGGCCGCGCCACGATTCGCTGATTTTTGTGGTCAACCTCTGGCATCTCAGCGGGCCGGCCCCGGACAGTCTGTGGGAAGTCGCCAGCCGCCAGAAAGACATCCAGTATTCCAGCCGTGCCGAGCACCACATCGAGGATGAGCGCAACCTCCATCACCTGCGCCATATCATCCATCGCCTCGCGGATCATTTGCCCCCCACAGCCCTTGAAGATGAGCAGGTGCGGGAAATGCTGGCCTGGGGCTGCCGTACCCATATGCACCTGGTGCGCCTGTTCGCCCCGCGCCTCAATGGCGAGGATCAAAGCAAGGACATTGATTTCACGGCCGGCGGCATCCAGGCCCGCTGGCAGGCGGGCTACCAACATACCCGGGAGATGATTGCCCGCAGCCCCTGGCGCGATGCAACCGACCCACTGGAAGGGATCCATCTGTACGATGGGCCGGGCGGCCCGGACCCGTCCCCGAAGCCATGAGCGATTGCACCTTACTGGTGTGCATCAATTCGCGTCTTACGGGTGACAAGCCGAGTTGCGCCGGGCGCGGATCGGAAGCGCTGGCACAGGCCCTGGAACGAGCACTGGTGGAGCGGCAGGTGCCGGTGTCTTTGCGGCGGATCAAATGTTTCGGCCGTTGTTATGAAGGCCCGAATGTTCGTCTGGCCCCCGGCGGATGGTTCTGGCGCGGTGCGAGTCTCGATGATGTCCCGGCCATTATTGACCATGTGCAAACCTCGATCATGGATACTCAATGAGCTTGCGATCGTTGTGTCCCAGCGGGGGTAGTGGGGGACAGGGGTCAAGTGTGTTATTTATCATTTCCGACAAAGTATTCCGGTGAAGAACGAAGGTGGGGGAAATGATAAATAACACACCTGACCCCTGCCCAGGCGGCCATCATCGACCATGTGCAGGCCGTGATCGTGCAAGCGTGAATTGCCTCAGGTCCTGACACTGCCATCCTCGATGGCCCGCAGATTGAATGCGGCGGCCATCAATGCCTGGGTATAGGCTTGCCGGGGGGCGCTGAAAATCTGCTCACCCGGTCCCTGTTCGACCACCACTCCGTCGTGCATGACCAGTACCGTGCTGGCCAGGGCCCGCACGACTTTGAGATCGTGGCTGATGAACAGGTAGGCGAGCCTGTGGCGTTGTTGCAATTCCCGCAGCAGGTCCACGATCTGAGCCTGCACCGACATATCCAGTGCCGAGGTGGGCTCATCGAGAACCACGAAGCGCGGTTTCAACACCATGGCCCGGGCAATGGCGACCCGCTGGCGCTGACCGCCGGAAAATTCATGGGGATAGCGGTGGCGGCTGTCCGGATCCAGGTCCACTTCCCGCAGGGCCTCGATGATGGTGTGTTCACGTTCTCCGGAGCCAAGGTCCGGGCGGTGGATCCCCAGGCCTTCGCCGACGATCTGACCGATGGACATCCGTGGGCTCAAGGAACCGTAAGGGTCCTGGAATACCACCTGCATTTCCCGGCGCAGGGGCCGCAGGGCCGCGCTGCTCAAGCCCTGCAGGGAGCGATCACCGAAGACAATGGCGCCACGGCTTTTGATCAGACGCAGCAGCGCCAGACCGAGGGTGGTTTTGCCGGATCCGCTTTCCCCCACCACCCCCACGGTTTCACCTTCATGGACCTTCAGTGAAATGCCGTCGACGGCCTTGATCGCATCGACGGTTCGCCGGAACAACCCGGCTTTGACCGGGAACCACACTTTGACATCCTCGGCTTTCAGCACCACCGTAGCATCGGCGTGCGGCCGGGGTGGTTGGCCACCGGGCTCCGAGGCCAGCAGATGGCGGGTGTAGTCATGTGCCGGCTTGTCAAAGACCTGCTGCATCGGGCCGTGTTCAACAATTTCACCCTGGTTCATTACATAGACCCGTTCGACCATGCGCCGCACGATCCCCAGATCATGGGTGATCAGCAGCAGCGCCATGCCCAGGCGCTTTTGCAGGTCTTTCAGCAACTCCAGCACCTGGGCCTGGATGGTCACATCCAGGGCCGTGGTCGGCTCATCCGCGATCAGCAGATCCGGTTCGTTGGCCAGGGCCATGGCGATCATGACCCGCTGGCGTTGGCCTCCCGAGAGTTGGTGCGGGTAGGCATCCAGGCGGTTGCCGGGGTCCCGGATCCCCACCAGTTCCAGGAGTTCAATGACCCGGCCGCGGGCTTTGGCACCGCGAAGGCCCTGATGCAGGGTCAGGACTTCCGCCACCTGGCGCTCGATGGTGTGCAGGGGATTGAGTGAGGTCATGGGCTCCTGGAAGATGATCCCAACCTGATCCCCCCGGGCGTGACGCAGTACCCGGCGCCCCGCACCAATCATCTGTTCCCCGGCGAGGCTGATACTGCCGCCTGGATGATGGGCCAGCGGATAGGGCAATAACTGCAGCACCGACAGGGCGGTGACGGACTTCCCGGAACCGCTTTCTCCCACCAGGCCGACACTTTCGCCGCGCTCCAGGTGCAGGTCGACATGGCGCACCGCTGCCACTTCCCGGTCGCCGTGGCCAAAAGATACGCTGAGGTCTTCGATCTGTAACAGGGGTTCAGGACTGGTCATGGCTGCACAGCATACCTTCAGATAAATGTTTTACGCGGATCGAAGGCGTCGCGGACCGCCTCGCCGATGAAAATGAGCAGGCTCAGCATCAGCGCCAGGATAAAGAACGCCGACAGTCCCAGCCAGGGTGCCTGCAGATTGGCCTTGCCCTGGGCGAGCAGTTCCCCCAGGGATGCGGATCCCGGCGGCAGGCCGAAACCGAGAAAATCCAGGGAGGTTAGGGTGGTGATGGAGCCGTTGAGGATGAACGGTAAAAAAGTCAGGGTGGCGACCATGGCATTGGGCAGCAGGTGGCGGGCCATGATCACCCAGTTGCCCACTCCCAGGGCACGGGCGGCGCGAATATACTCAAAATTGCGGGCGCGCAGGAACTCGGCGCGCACCACCCCCACCAGCCCCATCCAGGAAAACAGCAGCATGATCCCCAGCAGCAGCCAGAAATTCGGTTCGACGATGCTCGACATGATGATCAACATGAACAACACCGGCAATCCGGACCACACTTCGATGAAGCGCTGAAAGAGCAGATCGACCCAGCCGCCGAAGTAACCCTGCACGGCACCGGCGGCCACTCCCATGAGCGAACTGATGAGGGTCAGACTGAGGCCGAACAGCACCGAAATGCGAAACCCATAAAGCACTCGCGCCACCACATCCCGGGCGGCATCATCGGTGCCCAGCCAGTTTTTGGTGTCCGGTGGCGAGGGCGCCGGTGACGATAAATCCTGTATATAGGTATCGTAGCGATAGGGAATGGGTGGCCACAGCATCCAGCCATTGGCATTGATGAGTTC
>Ga0114931_10010829_pt1 | contig 10822 bp, 12 predicted proteins | sample 2SBtaG_FD_89579 | JGI IMG/M metagenome (GOLD analysis project Ga0114931, IMG submission 89579) | Deep subsurface microbial communities from Kolumbo volcano to uncover new lineages of life (NeLLi) - 2SBTROV14_V59a metaG | ecosystem: Environmental > Aquatic > Marine > Volcanic | place: Kolumbo...
CTTTCCCCGGGAAGGCTTTTTGCTTGAGGACTTCTTCAATACGGGGTTTTTCTTTTCGCGTTTGTTCGATGGCCTTGTTGATAATTTGCGGGCTGGTCTTGCAGGCAACGACCTGATTTTATTCACGCTCTAAAACTAAACCATCCAGCCGGATTGCCGGCTAACACCATTCCGCTCCGCTATTGCAAGCCGCCGGCGTTGCGAAAATGCCAACGGCAACCTATACTTGGGTTATGAAGATTCTTGCGGTATTCACCCTGGTCATTGTTCTTGCGGGACCGGCATGGGGAGCGGACATATTTATTGAACCATTTGAAGAACCCCCTGAAGTTTATGAATACCTGTACGAAGATGTCCCTGACTCTGAAAACCCACTTTTCAATTTCCGGTTCGATGACTCCCTAACCGGGCAAGCGTGGGAAAAGCAAGCGATAATAGTTAGTTTAAGAATTAAATATACCAACAAATACCTTTCCCACCCCGATGAAGCGTATGCCATTAAAATGTTGAACAAACTTGATGGATGTTATCCCGGTTCCCGTAAGGAAAAAGTCGGGTTCTGCAAACCAGTTAAAACCAACAATAAACGATCATCTGTTCAACAACAGCCTCCTAAGGAATTCAACGGTGCTGTCAAGAAGTCACCCCGGCGCCTTTTTCGGGTCCATACTGTTTAGGATGGTTTGTTCTTCTCTTATATTTTGGATAATATTTTTGGTTCATGACTAGCAGGGTGCTGAAAAAGTCTTCTGAAGGACATAAGGTTGTCACTACCTTGACAGGTACCTTCGGCCTGAGCCTGTCGAAGGGCGGCAAGCCCTTAAAATAAGGCGCATACTTCGCGCCCTATCGGGCACAGGCAGGCTCAGCATGACATTAAAGACAATCGCTTCAATCCGACTTTTTCAGCACCCTGTTAGAATCACGCGTTAGAAAACAAACCCCGGCAACAAGCCGTCACGCGATTTGCAAGTTCGTAATCTCATCCGTGACTTTAAAATCGTATTCGGGGTATTCGTAGATGGGCATTCGCGGCTCCGTGGCGCCCATGGAGTAGCCCCAGATGCTGGCGTACTCGGAGATGTCCTCGCCCATTTCCGCCAGGTGGCGCAGGTATTCGCTGATGGGTTTGGATTCGATGATGACCACCTTGCCCATTTTGTGGATGATCGGGCTGTGGCGGCGGGTGGGGTCGTGGTCGAACTCAAGAATGCGCCGCCCGTAGCGCGTGATGCCGATGACGCGGAACGTCAGGCTCTTGCCGACGCCGGGCAGGTTCAAAATGTTCCGGTCCGTCGCCAGAAACGGCAGGCCGGCCGCTTGCCGGACCTCGCGGATGCTCTCCACCATGGTTTCGGCCTCGAGCGGAAAACGGCGGATTCGCGCATGGTATTTTTCCGGGACGACGCCGAACACCTTTTCTTCCATCTGCTCCTGCACGGCGCGGGCGTTGGTGGCGAAGTTGTGCTGATTTTCCATGTAGCCCTTCACCGTAAACGTGTAATAGCCCAAAACGCCGATCTCGTTCAACACCTGCCGGAGCTTTGCCGTATGCCCGCGGCGCGACGAGGCCGTCGTCAGCACATGCTGATTGGTGATGGTCCAGCCGGCGGCAACGAGTTTGCGAATGCCGTCGCGCGCCTCCGGCGTCACTTCCATCGGCGACTCGAAATGCGTCTGCACCAGGAACTGCCGCACGCCGATCTTCGCGGCGCGCGTCTTGAACTCCGAAAGTATCTTGACCAGGGCGTCGGTGATTCTCTGGGGAATGTATACGGGCAGCCGCGTGCCCAGGCGGACGCGCACCAGATGAGCGTATTTCTCGCCGTCTTTGCGCGACTTGTTCGCCTCGATTTTGCGAACCGCCATTTGATAAATCGCGTCCAGCACTTCCTTCAACGAATGGTCCGAACTCATCAAGGCGTCGCCGCCGGTGATCAGGATGTCGCGCAGTTGCGAGTCGTTTTCAAAATATTCCATCAACCGTTGCAGCTTTTCCGGCCAGGTTTCCTTTGGCTGCAATCGTTCGAGGTCGAAGTTGAGATGACCGCTTTGGAAATCGTACATGCGCTGGCAGGACTGGCACAGCCCGCCGCAGGCCCGCCCCACCGTGTCCGGAATCAGGATGGCGACCTCGGGATAGCGTCGGTGCACGTTGTTGTGGGTCGGCAAAAGCCAGCCCGCGGCGTTGGGCTTGCCCGGCTCCACCTTGTCTTCTTTTTCCCAGGCGACGATGTGGCCGAACTCCTCAATCAGTTGTTTGCTGTAGATGACGTAATCGCGGATGGCCAGGTCGGCGCCGATAGCGAAATAGGGCACCCGCACGTGCAGCAACGACAGGTAATAAGGGTTCACAAAGAAGGGGATGCCCGCCTTTTCGGCGCGGTACAGCATCTTCATGGTATCGGGGTCGAGGGAATGGCCGAGCATTTCATTGACCAGGTCGGGCGAGCGCACGGCAAAGCTCAGATGAAAATGCGAATCGTTCCACCATTCGAGCGCTTGCAGGTATTTCTGTTCCCGCGACAGGCCCGGCGCAAACTTGAAGCTGACGCTGGAGATTTCTTTTTTGTCCATGCGGTCGATGATCACATTTAAAATCCGCTCCTTGTTTTCCTGGCGCAGTTGAATGATGCGCGGGTCCAGGCCGGAGGGCCAGCGCTCCATCCATGCCTCGAGCCGCTCCCTGGAGGGCGGCTTGCGTTCATCGGCGCCGCCCAACTGGCGGAACAGTTGAATCATGTTCTCGAAGAACTCGGGCTTGGCGCCGCCCGTGCCCCGGTGCACCGCCAGCCAGATCATCTTCAAAGGATTACTGATCGCCAGCGCGCCGCGCAGATTCAAATCCTCAAACTCCCGGCCGGCGTTTTTTATGTAGTCCAGAAGCCGGATGGCCGCATAGTCGCGCCATTGCAAACTCTCGAAAGCCTTGCGGCCTTGCCGTTCGTTCTTGTAATAATTCAACGCCTCGGGGCTGTCTTCCAGAAGACCTTCGATCCAGTTTTTCACACCGACCAGCGCTTCCACCTCATTGCTGGAATCGCGCATGATTTCCTCCAGCTTGCCGTTCTCCTTGAGCAGTTGTTTGAGCAGCTTGTGGGCCTTGACGCTGATGCCGATTTTATCCAGCTCATGGGTCCCGGCAACAACGTCATCGTACCTTCTGCGGGGCAGTTCGGTTTCGGTTTTGATTTTGCTTTCCGGCATCGCCAAGTCCCTTTTGGTCGTTACTTCAAGTTGCGGAATCGTGTCCGGCTTTAGCCGCGCCCTTATGTTGCCTCAAACGCGGAATAATAATTATGCCACATTTCAGCCATTGCGTTTTTGAGAAATTCTTGACACCATTTTCGCGAAGGCATATACTCGGTTGTACCCCGAAAAATAAGAAAAAACTATGGATTTCAACGGATTATTTCTCGAACCATATTGTCTTTGAGGGAGAACGCACCGTGAGCAATAAGGACACAGAAGCCACAAAAGAACAGGAGTCGGACGACACCGGAAGCCAGGAAGAAGGCATGGAGTTGCGCGGCGCCGGTGCCGGCGGCGACCTGGCCGATTTAAGCGAGCTGGAAAAAATCAAGAAGGAGCTGGAAAAAGAAAAAATCAAAGCCGCCCAGGAACTGGAAGAAGGCGAAGATGAGGAAGAAGACGCCCGGGAAACCGACCACCTGGAAAAGCTCATCACCCTGTCTGTAAAATTCGACCATCATCTCGGCATGTTCCTCATGCCGGCGTACATCGATTGCGGCTTAAAACACGATTACCGCCTCGTGGAATCCTACGTGACGCAATTCAACACCATACAAACCTTCCTGCGGCTGCTCGAAAAAGTGGACGGCGTGACCCGTGAGCTGGTGGTCAAGGAATGTGTCATCAAGTTGCGCAACGTCATTCAGCAAGTCAGCAAAAACCTGATCAAACCGCTTTTCCGGGAAGTGAAGCTCATGAAGAAAAAGCCCAAAATGGACAACCTGGATGTTTTCAAGGAAAACTGGAACGAGCGGTTGAATGAATTCCAAAAAGTGTGCGACGGCGAATACCAGATACTCGACGTCAAGGGCTTCATAGTGAATTGAGCGCGCGTTTCCCGGAGTGCGGGAAGACCGGGAGGCTCCTTCAGGAGGAGAACGGGGCGGACCGGAAAACCCGCGCCGCCGCTTGCATCCGCGGCGGCCGCACCCCCTTTTTCCCGCAAAACCGTTTTCATCAGACTCAAACACCGGGCGGAGAACAGGCGCGAGCCAAAGCCATCCCCCGTTGAAACCGGAAACCCGACATGGCAGAAGAATCAGCGGACACACAAGCCCTCGCGGCGGCCGACACAGAAGTCGAAGCCTTACCGGAAAAACCGGAAGTCGATCATGCCAAACTCTACGTCTGGGTTGCCGACTCCGGCAACGACCGCATCCAGAAGTTTGACGGCAACGGCCGTCTGCTCATGCAATTCGGCAAATCCGCCGGCTCCCGGCCGCCCTACAACCCGGGCGAATTTAAAACGCCGACCGGCGTCGCCGTGGACGCCGAGGGCAACATCTGGGTGGCCGACACCGGCTGCCACCGGGTGCAAAAATTCGATCCCGAAGGCAACCCGTTGCTCGCCTTCGGGACGGAAGGCTGGGGGCAGGATAAATTTTACTGGCCCGAAGACATCCTCGCCGAATCCACCGGCACCATCCTCGTCGTCGATACCTCCAACCACTGCCTGAAACGCTATGACGACGAAGGCGAATTTTTGTTGAGCTTTGGCTTTGCCGGAGATTTCGACGGGTTTCTCAAGTTCCCCACCGGCGCGGACCTGGATCAGGAAGGCAACGTCTATGTCGCCGACCGCGACAACCAGCGGATTCAGATTTTCAACGGGGACGGCCAGTTCCTCTCCAAGTTCGGCGAGCACGGATTCGAGGAAGGGCTGTTGAACTTTCCCAACGCCTTGATCGTACAAGGCGACGGCACCCTCCTCGTGACCGAAAAGAGCCAGAACCGGCTGCAAACCTTCGACCGGGAAGGCCGTTTCATTTCAAGTTTCGGCGAATTGGGAAAACGCGAAGGACAATTCAACTGCCCCATGGACCTGGCGCAGGACCCGTACGGATTTATTTTCGTGGTGGATACCTTGAACCATCGAATTCAAAAATTCGACCCGCAGTTCAACTGTGTCGGCAAGTGGGGAAGCATCGGCAGGGAAGCCGGGCAAATGAAAAACCCCGGCGGCATCTGCCTTACCTGGGAGCCTGACTGGGCGCCCCTGGAGGCAGGTTGAGTATGCGAACACCCGGCTGGCGGTTGCTCTGGTTTCTCGTTGTAGCCGTCGCGTGGACGCTGTCCGGCACCCCGGCGCTCGGCGCGGCCCCGGACGCACCACGGCAAAACCCACAGCCGCGTTTCATCGACAACCGCGACGGCACCATCACCGATTTGCAAGAAAACCTGATTTGGAAAAAAAAGAACTCCTATCAGGAACTCAAGGAATGGCTCAACTGGGAGCAGGGCCGGAAGTACATCGACGCACTCAACAAAAAACACTTCGCCGGTTACGATGACTGGCGGTTCCCCACACGCCGCGAGCTGCGTTCCCTGTACGACGAAACCAAGAGCGTGGAATGGAAATATTACTGGACAACCAACAGCGTCCATCTCGACCCCATTTTCGGCAACACCGGCTGTTGTTTCTGGACGAGCGAAGAGTACAAGAAAAAATTCGCTTACGGATTCAACTTTATCCGCGGCCAGGCCTATCCCAGCCTCAAGAGCGGCTCGCAGGCGTCGCAATTTTCCCTGACCATGACCTGGCCGGTGCGCAATATCAAAAAACAAGATGAACGCCAAGGAAAATAATAAGGATTCCACGGAACCGGAAGACGGGCGGACGGAAGAACCCGGCGCACCGCCCGAGGACGGCGCACACGAAACCGCCGACCCGCAAAATGCCGTTGACGAAAACGCCGAAGCCGCGGAAAACCCTGCCGCCGAGGAAGAAGCCGACTTCGACCTGGAAGCCCAGATCGAAGTTTTCCGCGGGCAAATCGCCGAGGACCCGGAAAATTGTGTCCACCATTACAACCTGGGCGAGGCGTTGCACGAACTGGGGCACCACGACGCGGCCCGCGAGACGTTCCATCTCGCCTTGCAATACGATCATGACAAGGGGTTCGGCGCCATCATCCATTTCGGACTGGGCAGCCTCTATTACCATCAGTTGATGCGCGGCGCCTCCGCCAATGTGGTGTTGAGTTCCGTCGGCCTGCACTCCGCGCACAGCGACAAGGTCAACATCACCGAAGTCAACGACAGCGAATACCAACTGCCCATCGACGAGTTTGAAGCGGCCATCCGGGACTTGCCGCTCTTGAAGGCGGACGAGGAAATTTATGAGGACATCTCCCGCAACGCACCGTTGAATATCGCCAACACCTATTACAAATGGGGTTCCGACCTCATCGACAAGGCCCGGCAACTGAACCGTTACGGCGGCGAAATCCAGGACACCCGGCAGGCGCAAAAATTCTTGAAAAAGGCCCTGAAAATCGATCCCAACAATTCAGCCGCGGCGCTGCTCGTCAACGTCTCCCAAAAAATGCTGGCCCAGGGCTGGAAAACCTACGACGAATACGGCTTCGAAGCCAAGGACATTCCCGGAACCGGGTAACCCCTTCATGCCGGCGCGGCGGAAAGGAAATTTTATGGCGGATATCGTTGAACTCATACAGGAAAAACTCAGCAAGGACGGGCAAGTGCTCAACCTGAAAGCGCACTACATCCGGGAAGTGGGCGCCCAAAAACTGGCGCAATGCGAACTGCTCAGCAACCTGCGCGCATTGGAACTGTCGCAAAACGACATCGGCGACGAAGGCGCCAGAGCCATCGCCGAGTCCACCTGCTTCCCAAAACTGAGAAGCCTGAACCTGCAATCCAATAAAATCACCGACAAGGGCGCCGCCTACCTGGCCAACTCCACAAACCTCAACAGCCTGAAAATCCTGCAACTGGTCATCAACGACATTACCGAGATCGGGGAAAAGATGCTCATCAATTCCAAAAACCTGACGAACCTCACCTCCTTGAAATTCCGGGTCTAGGAACCCGCTTTTCCTAGCCCGAATGGCCGGAATTCTTATAAGGTAACACATTGTAAATAAATGAGTTGGGTTCTATTTTCCGCATCGTTAAATTTGCGCTTGACTTATAGCCGGGGTTTTGATATTCCACTAATAACCCCGGAGGCTTGCCAACAACCGAATGGCAAAATAAATACCGCCGGGGCCAAAGCGTCTTGAACACAATGATTTTTAGAGGAATCTCTCGTAAGTATAAATTTGAAATATCCACTTTTGAAAGGGGGAGGACATGATTAAAAAAACAGGTACCGTAATTTTTGCGGCATTGGCCCTTTTGGCTTTCTGCACGTCGGCCAGCGCCAACGTGTCCATCATCAAAGCCGGGGGACAAACCACATGCGAAGACGCTTCCTGGGTTGTGTACAACCTCAGTGAAGACTCGGAAACCGCCATTCAGTTCGACATTGGCCCTTACGCCTACGCTTGGGACAAGGTATGGAACCGCACCCTGCCTCCGGGGGGATACCAGACGAACGCCATTGCGATGAAATCCGTCATCAGCAACAAAGGACCGGGAGACATCCAGGTAAACTGCCAGCGGCAGCGGTTTGACCGCCATGACTGGAAAATCGACGCCGGTTCCGGAAAAACCTATCAATCCGACTACCATATGACCCCCGTCAAGCCGGACACCTACATCGAACCCGGGCTGGGTTTGGAGCCGGGTTATGAAAGAGGGATTTTCGGCACCCAGGGGGAAAAACCCGAGTACAAAAGATAAGCCGATTACACACTGAATTCCAAAAGCCGGAGGGTTGCACCCTCCGGCTTTTTTATTTTCCGCGATCTTAAAAAAATTTCATTTGAGCAAACCTGCATGGAGTAAAACGCTGTGCCGGACTTCGAAAAATATTTCAAAGACAACGGCGACGGAACCATTGCCGACCTGGAAGCGGACCTGCTCTGGTGCAAAAAAGATTCGCGGCAGGAACTGGGAAAGTGGTTGAACTGGAACGAAGCCAACGCTTACATGAAAGCTTGCAACGAGCAGAATTATCTGGGGTATAATGATTGGAGATTACCGACGAAAAGCGAATTGCGCGGGCTGTTCAAAATGCAGGAGGCGTTCCGGCAAATTTTCCTGAACCTGCCGGAGCAAGCCGAACGCAAAGTCTCGAACTACCGGCAAGGCGGAGAGCTGAGCTACTGGGCCTGCGAAACCCGGCAAGGTTCCTTCGCCTGGAAATCTTATTTTCCCAAAGCCAGGGAAATCTGCGTCGATCAACAAGTATCGACTACGGGAACCTCCGTCCGGCTGGTGCGGGACCTGTAAAAACCGTGATGCCTTTTGGCGCAAGCCCCCCGGCATTGCCGGCGGCGCACCAAGGAGACTCAACATGTCCACCGACGACCCAAACGAAAAAGAGCCGGAGCCTGTGCAGAAGGAAACCGCGCCCTCTCTCGACGACGCTGACGACGGCCTCGAAACCGAGGAGTGGATCGGCGAGGACTGGGGCGACGAACCGGAAGACGAAGAAACCGCCGTCGAACCGGAAGTCCCGGCGTTCGTGGACAACGGCGACGGCACCATCAGCGACACCCGGCACAAACTCATGTGGGCCAAGACAGATTCCTTTCATGAATTCGGCTATGGCATCAACTGGTTCGAAGCCAATGAGTACTGCGAAAACCTGAACGAGAAATCCTTTGCCGGATTCGACGACTGGCGGCTTCCCGGTTTCGAGGAAGCCAAAATCCTGTTTTCCTTCGACCAGTCGAACCGGGATAAGGATGGGGCGGAAATCCATATCGACCCGTTCTTCGAGCCGGGCGGCGGCCACAACACCTGGACCTATGAGGAAAAACCCGACTACAACCAATACGCCATGAAGTTCAGCTATATCACCGGCAACGAAATCTGGGAAAACAAGGATAACGAATACTCGCATGCGCGCGCCGTGCGCAATGACACCAAGGAAGACTACGAACCCGCATGGCGGCAGGGCACCAAAAAATTCGAGAGCTGAACCGCGCCCGGCTCGCGCAAAAGGAGCGACAGTGAACCATTATATGATCTATGGAAAAAAAGACTGCCCGCACACGCAAAAAGCCCGCGACGACTTTACCCGGCAAGGCAAACCCTTCCTGTTCGTCGATGTCGATAACGTCCCGGGCGCTCTCGAAAAAATGCTGGAATTCTCCAACGGCAAATACGTGGTCCCGGTCATCGTCGATGTCGATGCAGGCAACGCGGAGATCGGCTACACAGGCGAATAGCTCCGCCCCGGAAAACCGCCAAACCGCACTCGAGAAAAGGAAAACCCGTTTATGAGCGAAGTGCCGCAAACCACCGGAGGTCCTTCCGCCCAACCGGAAAAAATCGAAGAGGAGGCGCCCAAACGCTTCGTCCCCCAAGGCCCGCAAGTGCTCCTCGATACACAAACCGGCATCTACTGGCTTAAAAAAGATTCCTGGCAGGATAAAGGCAAGTTTCTCAACTGGCACGAAGCCCGGGATTATGCCGAAACCAAAAACCTGCGGATCGCCGGAGGATTCGACGATTGGCGTCTGCCGACGCCGGACGAAGCGAAAACCCTGTTTGACGAAAGCCGGGAGAACCCCGGCAAAGGCGGCGCGACCCTGCGCTTGGACCCGGCTTTTCCCGAAGGCGCTTTCAAAACCATGTGGACGGCCGGAGACACCTCGACCCGCCGGCCGAGCCTGGATTTAACGGTAGGCAAGGTGTTGATGATCGAGGAATACAGCTTCGGCGCCACCAGGCTGTGCCGCAAGGGACCCAAAACCACTGGCAACCTGGGGAAACGGCGCTGAACAATCCCTGCCGCAAGCCAAAACACCGCAGACATGATGAAACGGGAGAACCCTCCCGCCTGCCCCGCCCCAACGCAAAAAACAAGCGCACCAAAACTGAGGAGCCACCGCGGAGATGACGATCATTCTATCCGGATTGATGTTTTGCGTAGCCATTGTGTTCTCCATGCTGGGACAGGGCGGCGGTGTTCTTTACACGCCCATCCAGGTGTTTTTCGGCATCGACTTTCACGTCGCCGCCACCACCAGCCTGTTCCTGATCATGACGACCTCGCTTTCCGCCACCCTGGTTTTCCGCAAGGCCAAGAAAGTCGACTGGCCCCTGGCGCTGGTTCTGGAAAGCGTCACCGCGCTGGGCGGACTGGCCGGCGGCTTGTATTCGGGATTATTTTCCGGAAAAGCCCTCTCCTGTCTCTTTGCCGGTGTGGTCGCCTTCGCGGCGGTGTTCATGATCCGGGAATTCAAGATGGACCACACCTGCCCTCCGGTAAAGGCGGGGTCGATTTACTGGAAACGGACTTTCGGCGGCCGGGAATATTGCGTGAACATGATGCTCGCCCTGCCCGTCTCTTTCGCCGCAGGGGCCGCCAGCGGCCTGGTCGGGGTCGGCGGCGGCATCCTTAAAGTTCCGTTGATGGTCTTGCTGCTGGGCATCCCCATGGACATCGCCGTCGGCTCCAGCGCCTTCATGGTTGGCGTAACGGCGCTGGGCGGGTTCGGCGGGCACCTGGCCTCCGGGCATTGGGACTGGAAAACCTCCCTCATCCTGGCCGTGGCGGTTTTCCTCGGCGGCCAGATCGGCGCCAGAAAGTCGGTGACCCTCGATAAAAAGAAAATGAAAAAAGCTTTCGGCTGGTTCCTGGCCACAATCGCCGTGGTGATGATCGTCCGCGCCTCGCTCCACTGAGCCGGCAACGGACGCGCTGCGTACA
>Ga0114931_10010830_pt1 | contig 10821 bp, 12 predicted proteins | sample 2SBtaG_FD_89579 | JGI IMG/M metagenome (GOLD analysis project Ga0114931, IMG submission 89579) | Deep subsurface microbial communities from Kolumbo volcano to uncover new lineages of life (NeLLi) - 2SBTROV14_V59a metaG | ecosystem: Environmental > Aquatic > Marine > Volcanic | place: Kolumbo...
ACCTACCATAAACAGAGATTAAGATATATTTATTTTAGTACAAAAGCCTAAAAATAAGTAATTAGTATGATTTTAACTACAAAATTTATTAAGCACGAACGCTTGTTAATTACTGCTATCGCCCTGGCTTTTCTTATAACTCTTCTACTAATAATACCACACCCGCTCGTTTATTGGCTCAAATTCTGGTGGATGTTCCCCGTAGCTTTGCTTATCGCCCTCATAGTCAACACTTTGGGTATCAGCGGCGCTGCTTTGTTTGTACCTTTTTTTATCTTAATTTTTCCACTTTTTACGGCTTCATTAACACCCACCCAGAGTGTCAAGCTCGGCCTCATCACCGAGTCATTCGGCTTATCAAGCTCTGCTCTTGCATTTATCCGCTTTGGCCTGGTAGACAAAAAACTTGCGCTATACTCAATACTCGGGGCGTTACCTCTGGTCATTGCCGGATCACTTTTGACTTCATTTATACCAAAAAGTGTCTTGCTGATTATGATTGCCGCCTTGCTGATTATCGCCATTTTTTTGGTTAAATTTAAAAATAAGCTAAAAGAGCGCCGCCTGCATGAATTATCCAGTAAATCAATAGACTATACGGAACCAATTGGCGAGAAAATTTCAATCACTAGCCGAGATGGCAAGATATACAACTACTGTCGCACTAAAAATGGTTATCGCAAACGTTTCTTGGGCTATGGTGTCGGGGGGTTTTTTCAGGGGGCGTCTGGTTTTGGTATTGGCGAGATGGGTATTATCTCAATGATTCTTTCTAATATCCCTACGCGTATTGCGATTGGCACCAGCCACCTAGTAGTAGCCAGCACAGCCATAGTTGCGTCTATTATTCACATTTCCTTGGCTCCAACCTTGGGCGATACTATCCCCTGGAATCTACCCTTTATGACTGTACCAGCAGTCATAATTGGCGGACAGTTAGCCCCTTATATGGCCGCCAAGCTTCCGACAAAGTTGCTTGAAAAATTTATTTCCTTGCTATTCTTAGTGATAGCGATTGCCCTCATTATCCTGGCCTTGAAAAATTAAAAAATAAAAACCCCTCTAAAAGTGGTATTATTATATCATGAACATATTCTTACTTATCAGTATTGCCCTGTTCTTTACCTTTATTATCGGCAAATGGCTGGAAAAAATACACATACCGTGGATTTTTGCCGCTTTGCTTTTTGGAACGGGCCTGGCATTTTATAATCCGTTCCAAAGTATTACTGGCTCTGATACATTTGACTTCCTGGCCCAGTTGGGGATGTATTTCTTATTGTTTATTGTTGGCTTTGAAATAGACCTGACCAAGCTGAAAAAGAAAAGTGCGTTTCTTTTCAATTCAACTTTTGTAATTATCCTGCTGGAAGCTCTGGTTGGCACCCTGCTGATCCATTTTGTTTTCCATTCTTCGTGGTTTGTCTCAATCCTGGTAGCGCTTTCCTTTGCCACTGTGGGCGAAGAAATCTTGATCCCTATTCTTGATAAATTTGGCATTATCAACACCCGCTTAGGCCAAGCCATTATCGGTATTGGTACGATTGATGATTTGATTGAGATTGCCGTACTTATAGCGGTTACTATTTTTATCGGGACGCAATCACTGAGAGACGTCTTTGTTATTTTAGCCTCTCTGACTGTTCTCTTTTTACTCACTATCACGTTTACCAAGCTTAAACCCAAAAGACACCGTTTTGTCTTTGTTAAACTGGATACCTTATTCCTATTTGCCATGCTTATGCTGCTATTCTTTATCGGTATTGGCGAACTGGCTCACTCGGCAGCCTTAGCCGCGCTGCTGGCTGGTATTTCGCTGCGGACTTTTGTACCACACGAACGTCTGCAGTATATTGAGCAGGAAGTTAAGGCTGTATCATATGGCTTATTTACCCCAATTTTTCTGGTGTGGATTGGCGCCACCATGGACGCGTCTTATCTGACTCAATTTCCGCTCATGATACTTTTGGTGGTAGTGGTTTCCAATGGAATGAAGCTTCTGGGCAGCTATATTATGGCCCATAAAGAATTTAGCACTAGAGAATCACTGCTTTTAGGCTTCGGTCTTTCAGTGCGCTTTAGCACCAGTATGATCATTATTAAAATTTTGTTTGATAATGGCTTTATCGGAACTGATCTGTTTTCAGTGGTTATTGCCTCAAGTATTGTGTTTACGTTCATTATCCCGATAATATTTTCGAATCTGCTGGTCAAATGGGGTCTAACTAAAAACTCGGGTAGCTGACGCAAAAAACTATCCCCTAGCAGGATAGTCTAAGTTTAACTCAGTCGCTTTTACGTTTTTACTGACTTACAATAACTTTTCCGCCTTGATTAGCGCGCAAATGGTCATGATATCTCCACTCGCCAATTTGATCAAAAGTAAACGAATAACTCTCCCCTGGATTGACTGGCCTGCAAGCATCAAAAATATCGCCAGCTTGAGCAGTTTGGCATTTTTTAATGTTTGAACCAGGATAGGCTGTATGCGTTGGATGGACATTGGTAGCCGGCCAAAAAGCACGGCTGCTATTATTGACAAACTTGACTGTATCACCTTTTTTGATAGTAACTGTCTCAGGAGCAAAGCCGCTGTCTGTATAAGTAATGGTAAATTGCTTGTTGTCCGCCAAAGCTTTAGTGTCAGTGGGAGCTTGTCGAATGATCTCGTCCGTCTCATCTGTTTTTACTCCGTCTGTGGTTTCATCTTTATTGCCAACTTTCTCACTGGATGGAGAGATCCCCAGCTCTTTTTCTAATTCTTGATTGACATTACTTTCATTTACTTCGACCTTAGGTTGGCCATTTGACGGAGCGTTGCTAGGGTTAGCAAAAATAAAAGCTAGAAATATTATCACTACTAAAACAGCAACTATAATTAAAGCTCTTTTAATGCCTTTTTGGTTTTTAGTTAGATATTTCATAGGGATAATAATAACAAATTTTATAAAAAAGCGCTATCCACAAAATGAACAGCGCTAAAGTTTAACAATATTTAAGAAAAAACTTCCCTAATAACCATCTGGCCCTCCCAGACAGATTTAGCTATAGAGCCGCGCTTATAAACCGGATCAACACGCAAATCGCCTATCACGTGGATATTGGGCACGCTAGTGGTGCAGCAGCCATCCATAATTTCAGGCAAGCCTTTTTTATTTAAAGCTAAAACCATACCTTGTAAAATATTCAAAGCCGGTTTTTGGCTGCCAATACAAACAAATACTTCTTCGTTTTTATAATAGTCTTGAGTTTCCCAGCCTGGATCGCTTTCTTCGGTTGGAGACAAGATAACAAAATCCTTAGTAATTTTTTTAACTTTACTATTAAAATGGACTGTAATTTTATTATCAACAATAGCCTGCTGGATTAATTGATAATTGCTCGGATGTAACCGCTCTGCCTGAAATTTTGACCGCCGGTAAGACAATCTGACCCTATTATCTTCAGCTAACTTTAAAGCTACTTCTATGGCTGTATCGCCGCCGCCCACGACCAAGATTTCCTGATTTTCATACTGATCTGAGCGTCGTAGATTATAATGCACCTTAGTCAGATCCTCGCCTGGCACGCCGAGTTTATTGGGCTGGGAAATGCGTCCAGCAGCCATAACCACATGGTCAGCTTGCCAACACTTTTCATCTGCAGAACAAATAATAAAACTAGTCTCCTGTCTAGTTATTAAAAAAATCTGCATATTTTCCAAAAGCGACAAGTCAGTGCTTTTAACATAGTTGCGCCACAAGCTCAACAGGTCGGTTTTCGACATATCTCGCATGGGAAACCTGGTCTGCAATTCAATGTCAAACTTAGGATCCCAACCCTTTAACAAGACCAACTTGTCATCCGGATATACATCCTCAATGTTTTGCAAAAACCTGCCTTGCTCAAGCCATAAATAATTCAGGCCTTTTTGATCTGCCTCATCAGCTGCTGCCAAGCCAGCCGGCCCGCCGCCGATAATAATCATGTCGTAAGTCACGTGCCACCTCCTGATATTTATTAAAAAAAACTCAATTTAAATCTTGCTCAAACTTGGCGATTAGTTCAGGATAAGCCTTAGCCAGATCCACCCCCAAATCCTGGGCTATGTCAAGAATGATAAACATCATGGTTGCTAGCTCCTCAGTCGCGTCGTCTGAAATATCCAACTTTTTAAAACCGCGTTTCCTGAGTACTTTACTGGACAAATCCCCGATAATTCTATTTAAATCCACTACTTTAACCTCAACTGGCCAGGGCTTGCTGTCATGCTCAGCCCACTGGCGAGCTACAGCTTGCGAACGGTCTATGGTTTGTTTAAATGAAATTTGAGACATATTTTTCAACTTAACGCGCTTGATCGCTAACATTCTTTAATTGTCTGGCGTATTGTAAATAAAGGAAACGGCCATCTGTTTTTGAGCTGAACAAATCAAAGCGCGGAGCCTCCTCAGGAGAGAATTGATAACCATCGGCCATCGATACTCGGTCATCTTTACCCTTGCTTCTGTCATTGCCAGCAATCATAGGAGCAATACTTTGCAAGTCAAGCTGTATCAAACTGTCTTTATGTAAATTGTTGAAAAATCTAGCGCCGCCTTCTGTTAATAATCTAGTAAAGCCATATTCTTTTCTCAAAATTTCCATGGCTTTGGGTAAGTTAACTGCCCTGCCCTGCCCTACAACAATTACCTGAGGTGGGACATAGCCTTTCTTTAGGTCTTTAGTCCTCTCTTTGACTTCTCTAACTCCGTCACTGGTAGTTAAAACAAAAGTTTCGATCTCTGCACTTTCTTTAAAAACCTCAGCATCAAACTCTAGCCGGCCACTGCCCGTGACAAAAATAAGCGGCGCCTGCTTAAACTGCTGACCAACTTTTTTCTCCAAGTACTCGCGGTATTGCTGCTCAGCATCAGGATAAATGTCAGCTGCGGTCATGATTACGTCTTTTTCAACATTGAGAGTATTGGCGCCGTTCATAATAGCTCCCTTAACTCCATCCTGATCAACACTGGCTAAAGTACGGGTTAATCCCATGATAAAACGATCGCCCGGGTTACTCTCACTAATAAAGCCTGCATGCAGCTTACCAGGGATATTAAATGAAACAAATCCCTCGCGAGTTGTGACAAAATTGCCAATAATTCCGGGTTTGTCTTTAGTGGCCTTGGGCCAATAAAACGACCCGTCATAAAATCTCTGCAACTCTGGGGTGAGTTCAATCTCCTCAAGCTCAAACCAGGTCTTTTGCTTTATACCGCCTGGAATTTCTAAACTACGAATTACTGGTTCCATATATTTTATATTAAACTGCTTACATGTGCTTTATAGCATGCCGATGAACTATCTGTCTGTGAAATAAATTACTCAATTCTATATTTCAAGCTAAGGTAAAATAAAAAGGTATCAAAATTTGATACCTTTTGCGTGTTTAATTAAAGATTTTTTAATTATAAGTTAACCCGGGCAAACTGACGATAGACAAATCCATCACCTTCTGTGCTAATCTGCATACCCAAAGGCAGGTAACGCGGCGCTGTTTCCGGTAAAAATCTGTATCCGCGTGACAAAGGGATACTGTTTTCCCCGTCATCCTGATCACTGCCGATCAGTAAAGGTGCTTGAGTATTGAAATCAATTTGCAAAAGCTTGGCTTCATGTAAGCTAGAATACAACCTAGCCCCACCCTCAGTTAATAACAAATTTATACCCTTTTCCTGGCGTAAATACTGCATAACCAGTTTCAGATCTATCGGCCCTTGCCGGCCAATTACTATAATTTCTGGCTGATTAAATTCTGTTTCAAAATCACTGCCATTTTCCTGTTTATTTTGCGCAATAATATTTTCCAAGGCCTGAGCGCCAGCACTAGAAGTGACAACATGAGTCTTAAAATTATTTATTTTTTTAAAGACTTCTGCTGTTAAGTTAAGCCGGCCTGTACCCGTAATGAAATAAACAGGTGGGTTTTGAAACTCTTGACCCTGACTTTCAAGGTAAGCGCGATAAATATCAGCTGCGGCTGGGTAAATCTCAGCAGCAGAAAGAATTACATCAGACTCATTATTAAGAGTTTGCGCGCCATTCATCAGTGCGCCTTTAATACCTGGGGTATTAAGCGAAACAAAAGTACGCAGTAGACCCATAAGGAACTTATCGCCTTTATTTATACCGGCAATATAGCCGGCATGCATTCTGTTTTTGATGCCAAAGGATATCCTGCCATCAATACTCTGTATAAAGTTTGAAAAAACAGCTGGGTATTCATCTGTCCATTTCGGCAGAATAAATTTTTTTCTGCCGCCAAAAAGCTCCATTAATTCAAATGACAGCTCCATTTCAATTGTTTTAAACGGCAAGCCATTGATATGTGAATTTGCTGCAGTGTGAATGTGTTTCATTAAAGTTTTCATTTACTTTTCCTTTTTTTAGTTTTAGTTTCTAAATTTATTATTTACAGTTAAAGCTATCAATATTAAATAAAACCATTTTTTATTTTGCTCTTTCAATTAAAAGCGAATTCCAATCTTGGCGGGTCATTGGATTATTAAGAAATTCACCACGGACGATATCCACCTCCATCCAAGAAGTCTCGGCTTCTACTCCCCTAACCTGCATACATTGATGCTCACCGCCAGTCCAAACAGCAATACCAGAAGGGTCTAAAATTGCCTCTAAAATATCTGAGATATCATGGACTAAGTCTTCCTGGGATTGCAAAGTCCTCATAACTATATTTACTACTCGTTGAAACTTAGAGGCACCAAGCCTCAAATTCTTTGGAATATAGCTGATTACAAACCTACCGTTAAAATTTAAAATATGATGAGCACACAAAGTCTTAAACGTGCCGCCAAAAGTGATTAGATTATGGCAAGACTCATCTGCCAATCTACAGGACCTAGCAAATAAAGTAACAATCTTATTAATATCCTCATCTTCAGTATCATACCCTGAAGTCAAATAAGTCATAGCTTTTGAATACCTGTTTGGAGTTTCTTTAAGATCATTATCCTCTCTCCACCAAGGGGCTAGTATGTTTAGAAATTCTTCTACGTTTTCTAGAAGCTTTTTATCGTCAATTGGCGGTCTCTTCTTAATAATATCTGGAAGAACTTTTGCTAGCCTAGCTTGCGCTTCTTTAATTTCTTTATCAAGATTTATTCTGCGACTATTATTTTGTCTCATCATCTTTTCTCCTGTTTTATTAAATTTAAAGTGCGTATATTACTTATTTCTTGGTTAATCTACCATTAAAGCCAATTTATTGTCTGTAATTCAGTTTACATAATAAAAAATCCCGACTTATCGGGATTTTATATATTATGACAAAATTTATTTTGCAGTTAACTTAAATATTTCTTTCTTTTTTGCGTCGGTTTGCGTACACACTCGCCCCAAGTTTCTTCTACTTTTCATGATGCTTACTCGGCACATTGGCCCGGCCGTATCTTAGTGTAGTGGCTAGCCAAGCTAGTTCAGTCAGAAATCCTTCGGCTCGCTCTATGTACGCTTCGTCTTTAAGCTGGCCTTGCTCATCGAAAACATCCTGTACCTTGGATACAGTCAAATCACTAAATGTCACAGCCAAACCCAACTCTCTAACCATTGGAACGAGTGCCTCAATCACGCGAGTCCCGCCAAAGCCGCCGGCTGATACGCCGACCAAGCCTACAGCTTTGTGTATATATTCTTTTAATAATAAATCCATAACAGACTTTAATGGGCCTGGATAACCATGATTGTATTCTGGCGAGACAATAATTAAACCATCAGCTTTGATAATAGCGTCCCGCCACTGCGGGAAACTGTCCTTAATCTCCCCGCCATAGCCCATCTCTGGAAACTTAAAATCCTTAACATCAAACAGCTGGGTTTCCATATCTTCTCTTTTCTTAATCTCATCTATTAAAAATTTGGCTACATGCTCGCTCATGCGGCCCTCACGATTGGTACCCAGCAAAACTGGGATAGATAGTTTATTAGACATATGTTTTTCTTATTATTAATTACTTTTGATTGATTTAGCTATTGCTAAAACTGCTTTTTTGTCTGTTACTTTTGGCAAAATTTTATTTCTGGTTGGCTTTTTAACTATGCCAGATAAAGCTTGGGCTACTGCTAACTTCATTTTCATTGTCACTTGTCTTTTTTTAGCATCAAGCAAACCTCTAAATATACCAGGAAAGACTAGGGCGTTATTGATCTGGTTTGGATAATCTGACCGACCCGTACCAACAACTGCCGCTCCGGCAGCAAAAGCTGCTTTTGGTTCAATCTCAGGATTAGGGTTAGCCATAGCAAATATTATTGGTCCAGAGTTCATTGATTTTACCATACTTTCATCAACTAAGTTTGCCTTAGATACACCAATAAATACATCCTGTTTAACCAAAGCCTCTTTTAGACCACCTTTTAATTTCTGTCTATTGGTTTGTTTGGCAATTTGGTTTTTATACCTACCTAAACCTTGACGTCCTTGGTAAATAATTCCTCTACTATCTAAAAGAATAATATTTTTAATTCCGTAAGCTAAGAGTAACTTAGTAATAGCCATACCAGCAGCGCCGGCTCCATTAATAACAACTTTTAATTTTTTAATATCTTGTTTGGTAACTTTTCCTGCGTTAATCAAAGCCGCCAGCACCACTATTGCTGTGCCGTCTTGGTCATCATGGAACACGGGGATGCTTAATTCTTCTTCCAGTTTTTCCAATATTTCAAAACACCGGGGGGCTGAGATGTCTTCCAGATTTATGCCGCCAAAGCTAGGTTCGATTTGCTTAACAAATTTAATTATTTCATCCGTGTCTTGAGTAGCAATGCTCAAAGGCACTGCATCCACCCCGGCAAATTCCTGAAATATGGCAGATTTACCTTCCATAACAGGCGTAGCTGCTTCTGGGCCAATATTACCCAACCCTAAAACAGCCGAGCCGTCTGTCACGATAGCCACCATATTGGCTCTTGCAGTTAACTCCCAGCTTTTCTTTTTATCCTTAGCTACAGCACTAGACACGGCTGCTACCCCTGGCGTATAAGCTATTGACAGGTCATCTTTGGTTTTTAGCGGCAGCTTTGATTTAACCGTAATCTTACCTTGGTGCTTTTTATGCAATTTTAAAGCTTTCTTATTATAATCCATTCTTCTATTTTAAGCTTTATTTGTAATCTTGACAAATTCTACCAGTTTATTTTTCTCAGGTACTCTGCCTTGCGAGACTAATTTATCGTTTACAAAAACGCATGGCGCCTGCCAACAGCCTTTAGCTAAAGCTTGGGGCAGATTAATCCACCAGCCTTTAGTCTTAATCTCAAAATCATATTCATCTTTAAGCTCCCTGGCTATCTGTTCGATAATCCCTACAGTCAAGTCACACTCTTTACATACTTTCGCAGGGACAGTGAACCAGCCTTGCCGGCCAGTAAATTTATAAATTATCACATCAACCTGTTTCATACATATTCAGACTAGCAAATTATGGCAATCTAGCAGTGAAATAGCTCACACCGAAGCATTTACAAGGACAGTCCTTTGACCATCAAAGGACTGTCCTTTATATAACATTAATTTTTGCCTCTTACCCGCTTGCCGCCAAATTGCTCGCGCAGTGACGCTACAATCTTATGGGCAAAATTCTCAGACAATTTTGATGCATCTCGCTCAATCACAGACAAAGTGATAAGCGGGGCTGAGGTTTTGGTTTGCATAGCCAGGTTAGCTGTCCAACGACCTTCACCCAAGTCATCAATATAATCTTCTACTTTAGCAAAGCCTTTATCTTTCAAAGCACTCTCTGTCAGCTCCATCAGCCAAGACCTAATGACTGAGCCATTAGACCAAACTCTGGCCACCCGGGCCAGATCAGCCTGTTTTAAATCATACTCGCAGCTTTTCAGTAAAGCCATACCCTCGCCTATGGCTTGCATGATGGCATACTCTACGCCATTGTGGATCATCTTCACATAGTGCCCAGCACCAGCCTCGCCAAAATAGCCATAGCCGTCATTGGCTGCTAAGGTTTTAAAAATCTTTTCTGTTTTCTTAAAAGCGTTTTTATTACCGCCGACCATTAGAGAAAAACCAATCTCAGCTCCGCTTACACCTCCCGAAGTACCACAATCCAACATAGCCATGCCTTTCTTGGCTAGTTTCTCAGCTCTTTTTTGAGTCATTTCATAATTAGAATTACCACCGTCTATCACAATATCTCCTTTTTGCAACTTGCGTCCCAAATTATTCAAGACCTTATCTGTGATCGGACCAGATGGCACCATAACCCAGATTACACGATTTTTTTTGAGAGACTTAATCAATTCTCCGACACTATTGACTGTAACAGCTCCATTTTTCTCTGCCATGTTTCGTGATTTAACATTGGGGTCAAATCCCACGACTTGAATATTAGAATTTTGTAACCTTTTGACTATAGCCTGACCCATCTTACCCAGGCCAATTAGACCTAATTGTTGTTTTTTCATAAGCGTAAAATAAATTAGTTAATAAGAAATTAGAAATTGTAATTTTGGAATTTACTTCAGCAGCCTAATCGCCATTTGCGTCCATCCCTTTCAATTAGCTCTTTGGCTTCCTTAGGACCCCAGCTGCCTGCTTTATAAGTAGAAATGGGGTCTTTTTCTTTACTCCAAGTATTTAGTATCTTGGTGGTAAAATCCCAAGCTTCATACAAGCCATCTGATCTGACAAAGAGCGTCTTATCTCCTTGAATCCAATCTAGCAAAAGCCGCTCATAAGCCTCGGGCAATTCCTGGTCAAAGGTCTGCTGATAACCCATATCCATTTTAACCTTGGCTAATTTCTGATCAAAACCAGGCTTTTTG
>Ga0114931_10010831_pt1 | contig 10820 bp, 11 predicted proteins | sample 2SBtaG_FD_89579 | JGI IMG/M metagenome (GOLD analysis project Ga0114931, IMG submission 89579) | Deep subsurface microbial communities from Kolumbo volcano to uncover new lineages of life (NeLLi) - 2SBTROV14_V59a metaG | ecosystem: Environmental > Aquatic > Marine > Volcanic | place: Kolumbo...
ATATGTACGATTGCGGTTGGCGCCGGGGTGGGTCTTTCTCGTTGGTTGGGAATTGATGATACTATTACTGGATTATGGATTGGCGGATTTATTGTTTCTCTAATTAGTTGGACGGAAAGTTGGTTAGAAAAGAAAAACATTCGTTTTAGAGGAAGACTCTTTATAGATATTTTAGGATATTATATTTTAATAGTTATTCCACTTTATTACACCGATATTCTTGGTAATCCAATAAATACACTAAGTTTTTGCGGAATAGATAAAATAGATAAACTGATTTTCGGAATAATTATAGGTAGCTTATTTTTTTGGCTGGGCGCTGTCTGGTATTCTTATCTCAAAAAAAAGAACAATGGACAATCCTATTTTCCTTTTCAAAAAGTAATTATGCCAATTTTTCCGCTGATTGTTTTGAGTATAATTTTTTATTTTTTAATCCCATAAAATAAACAGTAAATAATATGAGTAGTATGAATAACGATCCAAACAATAACGCAAGTGATAATAAAGCTCCAATAAAAAATCTTAATGAATTTATCCAAAAAGTGGATGAAATGAAAAAACAGGATAAAATGGATTTATCGTCTGATCAAGACTTATCTATTGCTATTATGAATCTAGTAAGCATTGAGGAGCATTTCTTTTTTACTGGAGCTAAGCTTGGTAAAACCGAATATTATGATATGCTTAAAGATGTTAGAGAAATGAGAAAAGAATTGCTTAAAAAAATTATTAAAGAATATGAAGGCGAAGTTTGGTGTATTTCAAAGCATTTGCTCGCCACCTCAATGCGGCTTATGGAAGTTGGCACAAAACAGTTAGGAATGGATAGAAAAAAAGAAGCCTATGATCTTTTTGAAAAAGCTTATAATCTCTACTCTTTGTTTTGGGGATTAAATATGAAGCTAATAAATGTGGGCGATATTAAAAAAATTGACGACAAAGCCATAAACAAAAACGATACAGAGAAAAAAGGATTTATGGGGAAACTGGGCGTAATAGTGAAGAAAGCCATTGATTGCTGTATTGAATAATTATTAGTAGAGAGAGGAGGTCGAATCGCTACTAAATAATTTATTAAGATATATAATATAAATAAAATTAAAATGCTATGTTAAAAAAAAGTAAGGCAACCATAATTTTAGTTATTGCTTTAGGAGGAATCGCGGTAATTTTTTACTTGATTATTTTAGCTAACAAAAAAGCCGGTAAAAACAGTTCCTTTGTTTCTACTGTTCATGCTCCTGCAACAACTCAATCTAAAACTCCTGCAACAACTCAATCTAAAAATAGCTCAACAACTAGCTTAAATTCGGGTGATAAGACGCAAACACTTATCAAACCCGATGGAAACATAAATAATATTGTTTCTAATATTATAAATAATACCGAGACAGAAAACCAATTAATAACTCAAGATGAAACAGATGCCCAAGCGGCTTCCGATGATTCTCAAGACTTAAATAATTTTAGCCAATCATATGATTTCAATTAATTCTAAGAAAAAAGTTTTAATTTCCGCTGTGGTTATTTTAACTATGTTTTTAGCGGTGAATAAAATATCGGCTAAAGTAGAGCCGATGACAATTCTAAACCAAGCAAAAAAAACAGAAAACCGAACTAATAAAATAGCTAGTTTTTGCAACCGGATTTCTACAGTAGAAGCTAATTTACAACAAAAAATAGCTAATCAAAAAAGTAAAGTTTTAACTAATCAGACCGATCGTTTAGATAAATTAAAGAAAAAACAAGATGATATTGATTCTAAAATAACAGAAGGGAGAAAACAACGAGATGCTAACCTGACGCAAAATTTTCAGATATTAGAAAAAAGAGCTCAAACGGCTGATCGACAAGATGCGGTTAAAAAATTTGAGACAGCTATGCTTAAAGCTATTCAGACGCGCCGTACAGCAACAGATGAAGCCAGAAATACTTTTCGCGAAGCGGTAAAACAATTAATTCAACAAAGGCAAGCTAAAATTAAACAGACTGTATTAAACTTGCAATCATCTAGAGAAGTTGCTTTCAACAAAGCTCAATCTCTTTGCGCGGGAGATAATATTGATGAAAATTCAGTTCGATCAACGCTTAAATCTGATTTATCAAAAACGCTTAAAAGTCAATTTGCAAACAGACAGCAAGACGTAAAAAAAATTGGAACGCAAATAGCCACGCTAGCGCAAACTCGTCGGCAAGCTTTAAAAGCGGCGCAAGACACTTTTCATCTGGATGTTCAAAAAGCTGTAGCTGATTTCAAATCATCTTTTCCGCAAAGTAATGGTTCTTCAGATTCTTCTGATGAGAACAATGACACCGTAGATTCTGCTTCTCCAGCCGTTTCAAACAATTCTTCTAATAGCGGAGTAAAAAATAATCAATAAAACTAAAAAATCAACTCAAGTGTTTGGGTTTTTAAAAACCGTCTTTAACTAAGGCGGTTTTAAAATTAATTGACAAAATTAAAAAAAATTGCTACTATTTGATGTTAATTTATAAATTTAATAAAAAATACTTATGTTAAGCCAAAAAAAGAAAGTTAGTAAGCGATTCAACCTAGTAACTTTTAGTGTTATTGCCTTGCTTTTAATTATTATGCCTATTTTTGCTTTTTCTAGTCACAAAAAAGATTTGTATGTGAATGTTAAAGCAGGAAAAATACAGAATGGCTCTGAAGCGCATCCTTATAAAACTATCGGAAAAGCCTTGGACGAGGCAGACCACAAAACGGAAATCCACGTTGCCAAAGGGGAATACGACGAAAATGTAACACTTAAAAAAGGCATTAAGCTTTTAGGTGATGATAAAGATAATACAATTATCAAAGCCAAGAAAGACAAGTGGGCGACAGTAACCATGGAAGGCGACAGTAAAATTGACGGCTTTACCATCAAAAGAGGCAAGCGAGGCGTTTGGGTGGAAGGCGGTGCCAAGGCGTCTATCATTGATTGCATCGTGGATTACAATAAAAAAGATGGCATTGCCATTAAAGGAAAAGATACAAAAAAATCCCACCAGGTGGTTATTTCCAAATCTGAAGTGCGCGATAATGGGCAAGCTGGGGTTTACAGTACCGGAGCGCGCCGAGTTGTCATAGAGGACAGCGAGATTACAGACAACAAAAGCGACGGAATTGACTTGGCCCGTGGTACTAGCGCTTGGATTTCAAAAAACAAAATAAAAAATAATAAAGGCAGTGGGCTCAAATTAACGATTGATAGATCAAATATTTGGACCAAGAATAACAGTATTCGTGACAACAACCGTGAAGGATTGGAAATTTCTTTTTTTGGCCAGGCGGGCAGAATCAATATAGCTAAATCCAAAATCGTGGATAACGATCTTTACGGAATAGCCCGAATCCAAAGAGCTTCTTTCTCTTCAAGTCTTTGGAGTAAATATTTAACTTTTGACAACCGCATAAAATTTTGGGGAAATAAGCGGGGAAACATTTCCAGAATATTTTTTATGAAATAATTGAATTTAAATAAAACCGCTCCGGTTTAAAACGGAGCGGTTTTTTTAATGTCTCAATAAATGTTAAAATTACTTATATGTTTAACTTTATTTATTTCTATCAGCATGTTCCGTATTATCTGAATCCTGCAATTTTTTCAATCGGTTTTTTTTCCTTAGACTGGTATTCGTTGATGTATTTAATTGGTTTTTTTGTAGTTTATCTTTTATTAAAATATAGAATTAGTCATAATGAATTTCATTTTAAAACTGACGCGTTTTTAATTACTAGAAATCAAAAAAATAGCCATAACTTACTATTAGATTTTTTATTGCATGTGTTTATCGGTCTTATCATCGGAGCGCGCTTGGGCTATGTTTTATTTTATAATCTTTCTTACTATTGGAATAATCCTTTAGCTATCATTTCTCCTTTTGATCCAACCACTCATAAATTAATTGGCATTTATGGTATGAGCTATCATGGCGGGCTGTTAGGTGTTTTAATCGCTGCTTGGATATTTACCAAAATTTACCGGATTAATTTTTGGAAACTGGCTAATTTTGTAGCTCCGGCTGTGCCGGCTGGTTATTTTTTCGGACGGATTGGAAACTTTATGAACGGCGAACTATGGGGTCGCGTTACCCACGTGACCTGGGGGATGTATTTTCCTGCCGATCCTACCAGCCAGTTGCGCCACCCTTCCCAGCTTTATGAAGACGCACTTGAAGGTTTGTTGCTTTTTTTACTTTTATGGACTGTGCGAAATCACAAAAGAGTCAGGGGTCAGCTGATTGGTTGGTATATTTTGGGCTATGCGGCATTCCGCATATTAGTAGAATTTTTTCGCCAGCCGGATGAACAAATCGGCTATATTTGGAACTTTTTAACTATGGGACAGCTTTTAAGTTTTTTTATGTTGATGGCGGGCTTAATTTTAATTTTTTATCTTAGACGAAAATCAAAAAAGATGCTATAATTTTTAAAAGAGATCTAAGTTAAGTGTTTATTTTTTCAAGAAAAATCAAAAAATTAAATCAATAAATGGAAACATTTAGAAAACGAAAATTTGTTGACAGCTTTTGCGCTTATTCAACGGCAAAAGAATATATAGACTGGCCATTAGCGCGCTTCATACAAAAACATAAAAAAAATTCTTTGCTTTTTTCCAAATATGGAAAAATAAAGAATTTTTCTACTCATAATCTTTATATTCACTTTATTAAGAGTGAAAAACAAGCCACCTTTAACAATTTAGACGGCTTTTTAAGTTTTCAAAAAAGAATGCCTATTAGATATGCCACTCAAAATCGGGAAGATATTTATGCATTCATTAAAGAAAAATATGGCAGTTCAAAAAACTATTTTGTAAATATTTTTAAAAATCCTTTTTCGGACATGTCAGTTACTAAAGCGTGGAATATGTCTGTAGTAGGGGCACTTATTTTTGGAATGTTTTTAATGACTTCTATTTATCACTATTTAGGTCAGGGAACTGAAGCGGCGTCAACGCAATTAGTCAGCCAACCATCAATAAAAATAACCCATAATTCCAAAGGTGATGTTTTAGGGGCAAATACCTCTGCTTCCGGAAATGCTCAAGATTATACTACACAAATGATAGAAGATTACCAAAAACAGCAAGAAAAAGATGGCCAAGTTATGCTTCGGAAAGAAATGGAAAAGATGGTGAAAGGTTATCCCATTGAAAAAATGATTCCCTATATTGTCAAACAAGATAAAATTGTGGCCGCTTTTATGATTGGAATTGCCAAACAAGAATCCAATTGGGGCATTCACGTACCACACCATCACGGTCAAGATTGTTATAATTATTGGGGTTATCGCGGGATTAGAAAAAAAATGGGCAGTGGAGGACATACTTGTTTTGACAGTCCTGAAGACGCGGTTAACACTGTGGCTAAAAGATTAAAGTTCTTGGTTTCTCATAAAAAATTAACCACTCCCGGTAAAATGGTAGTGGTGTGGAAATGCGGTTATGATTGTTCTTGGGATAATCCAAAAGCGGTAAGAAGATGGGTAAGCGCTGTAAATAAATATTTTAAAAAGTTTAATAATTTAACCCAATAAGGTTTTGTTTCAACGTCTTTTAAAAAAGAAGCGAAGCTTCCTCTTGGAAGCTTCGCTTTTAAGTTAGTTTAAAATGCAAAAATTATTTTTGGAGGTTTTATTCAAAATAAAGACCCTTATTCAGCAATTACTAAATAAGGGCGATTAGTTTTTGTGGACTAGAGCTAGGATTGCAAGAGAGCTTTGCAACTTGGACTTAACGGCCTAATGTAATCCGTTATAATTGTAAGAGGCTTTTTGAGTTCTTCGAGCTCTTCCACAGATGCTGAGAGTGGTAGGAAACACACGCTTTTCTTCCCCGGAAGTTCAGGAATATTCGTAAGTGTCTCCGGAAAAAGCATAACTTTTTTCCCTGCCCATTTCCATAGTTCGTAATGCGTTGCAATTACTCTATCCATAGAAATCATAGCTTCATACGACGACATAGCTCTCTCCCTTCTAAGTTAAAGAACAAAATCAAAAAAACACCTTCTCACTCCCCCTAATTGGATTACTGTAAATTTTAACGTATCGACGTGTCTCCACCTCCCTTCTTTTTGAGATAACTATCTAAATTATTATACAAAAAATTTAGTTTTGTCAAGTTTTTGTATTGGGTTGACAAAAATACATTGCATGCTAGAATAGGCAAGTTGTTTGAAAAAACTGGATGTGTAAGTTTAAGGGGACATTCCAGGAAAACTGAATTTTAATGTGTGACTATTTTCTGAAAAGAGGGAAAAGAATTATTCTTTTCCTAAATCTGCGAAACTGGAGGGGCAGATTAAGGGGGATAAAAAGAACAAAAAAACGTAATATATTACTTTTGCTTATTCTCATACTATGTATGAGGCTATTTTTTTACGCCTTTTTTAAAAATAATGCTCTAGCTCAAAAACCAGTTCCTTTAGAAAAAATTAATTGGAAAACGCTTGATCCTCTGGAAAAAATAGGCCAAAATTCAGTTAAACAAAAGGAAAATTATTTAAAAAGATGCAGTGAGTATTCTAATTCAAATCAAACAGAAAAAAAGATAAAGCTAAAAGAAGAAAGATATACTAGTTTAGTTGGAGGGTATCCGATAAAAACAATGATTCCAACTATAGCGCGCCAAGATAAGCATGTATCCGCTTTTCTTATTAGTATTGCCAAAAAAGAATCTGATTGGGGAGTTTATTCGCCTCATAAATATGGAAAGGACTGCTACAATTATTGGGGTTATAGAGGCAGTTATAATCCAACTATTTCAGGATATAGTTGTTTTGATACTCCGGAACAAGCGGTGGCAACGGTAGGAGGAAGGATTAAAAAACTTATTAGTAAAAAAATAAATACTCCGAAGCGGATGGTAGTTTGGAAATGTGGCTCATCTTGCGCTAACTTTCCCGCAAATGATGTTCAAAAATGGATTAGCGATGTAAGTTTGTATTACAATCAGTTGAATTCATAGTCGTTTTTTTAAAGTCCTGATAAACAGGGCTTTTTTATATTGGTTAAATGGTGTAAAATAAAAAAGCCACCAGTAAATTAAACCGAAGAATTATTTAGATAATTAAAACAAAAAACAAAATGAATTGGTTATGGATAACTACTCTTGCTTATTTTCTTATTGCGCTTGAATCTATTTTGGATAAATTTTTATTGAGTTCTAGACGCGTTGCTCATCCAGCTACCTATGCTTTTTATGCCGGGCTTCTAAGTATTTCCGCTTTTTTGCTTTTTCCATTCGGTTTTCATTTAATTTCTGTTCAATCTGTTTTTAAAGAAATTTTTTCTGGAGTAATTTTTGTTTATGGTATTTTGTTCCTTTTTTTTGCTATCCGAGATAATGAAGCATCGCAAGTTATTCCGGTGGCAGGAGCTGTTACAGCCATATTTACTTATTTTTTCTCGTTCTTTTTTTTAGGCGAGCATTTATCTGTTTTTAAATTTTGGGGAATTATTGCTCTAATTATTGGCGGACTTTTAATCTCGCTTGACTTTTCTTCAAATCGTTTAAAGCATTTTTTTGATGGTTTTACGTTTTCTGTTTTTTCCGGATTTTTTTTAGCCCTTTCTTTAAGTTGGTTTAAGAAATTTTATCTCGGCGATAATTTTATAAATGTTTATATTTGGACTAGAATTGGCCTTGTGGTGGGAGCGATTAGTTTTTTTATTTATCCTTATTGGCGTCAGATTATTTTAGCTTCATTGTTTCGCTTCAAAAAGCCGCAAAGCCAGGATAAACGTTCTGGAATAATTTTTGTTATGAATAAAGTTCTTGGCGGAGTCGGTTCTTTTCTTCTTAATTATGCGATTAGTTTAAGTAGCGTTACTATTATCAATGCTCTAGTTTCTCTTGAATATCTTTTTATTTTTGGTCTGGCTTATTTGTTTTCAAAATGGGTAGGAAAAATTTTCAAAGAAAAAAATGATTTTTTTACACTTACAAGAAAATTAGCGGCTGTTGGCGTTATTGCGTTCGGAATGTTTTTAATCAGCTTATAACCTTGAATTACAAAATAGCTTCTACTGTGGCTTCCGCTCTGGCGCGATTTCATCTTTCAGGCTCAATTTTGGTAGCTCTGCTACGAAAAACCTCGCCTTCAAGCGAACTCCCGCCAGAGCGAAACCCTCGCTACAAACCCATTTCGTAATTCAAGGTATAATAATAATTTTGAGGTTGAATTTCTAACAGAAGTTTAACCTCCGTTTAAAACATTATGAAAATATTTAAAAAAAGCTTAAAAATTATTGGAATAATTTTTCTAACTTTTCTAGGTCTAGCTTTAGCGCTTTTTATTTACTTTAATATTCCAGTCAGCCGAGAAAATAACCAAGCTCATTTAGGAGTAACTTTTTCTAGTCGGTATGCTTCCGATATCGGTCTAAATTGGAAACAAGCTTATATGGCTACTTTAGATGATCTTAAAGTTCATCGGATTCGCATTCCGGTATATTGGGATCTGGTAGAAAAAACGCCTGGAGTTTACAATTTTTCAGATATAGATTGGCAATTAAATCAAGCTAAAAAAAGAAATGCCCAGGTTATTTTGGTAGTGGGTCAAAAAGTGCCTCGCTGGCCTGAATGCGCTATTCCAAAATGGGCGAAAATTAACGATCAAACTAGAAAAACAGCCTTGTTAAGTTTTGTTAATGTAGTGGTTAATCATTATAAAAATAATCATCCTGAAATAAAATATTGGCAAGTAGAAAATGAGCCTTTTTTGCTTTTTGGAGTTTGTCCTAAACCAGACGCCAATCTTTTAACTAGCGAAGTAGCTGAAGTACACAAAGATGATCCCAGCAGGGAAATTATTGTTACCGATAGCGGAGAGCTAGGGCTTTGGATTCCAGCGGCAAAAAGAGGGGATATTTTTGGTACTACTATGTATCGAACAATTTACAAAAAAGGTATTGGCTATTATAATTATCCAATCGGTCCACGATTTTTCCGTTTTAAATACTGGCTTATTAATCTTTTTGCCGGACAATCCAGAGCTATTGTGGCAGAACTGCAAGCGGAACCATGGGTTTCCGGTTATACTACCAATGCACCTCTTAGCGAACAATTTAAATCTATGAATGTGCAAAAACTAAAAAAGAATGTTAAATATGCGCGAGAAGTTGGCTTTCCAGATATTTATCTTTGGGGAGTGGAATGGTGGTATTGGTTAAAAACGCAGAAAAATCATCCAGAATTATGGAACGAAGCTAGGGTATTATTTAATAGTAATATCTCTAATAAGACTAACTAAATAGTTATTTTTGATAAGCTGATATGTTAAGGCGCTAGGTCGCTATGGATAAAAAATTTATTATATTTATCAAATATTATTTTCCAGCGCTTTTCTTGATGGGGGTTATCTTTTTCTTTTCTAATATCGCAAATTTAAAGTATACATCCGTCGTTCCGGTGGAAATCATTCTCAGAAAGGGCGCTCATTTTACTGAATTTTTTATTTTAGGAATTTTAACCTGGTATTTCTTTTATGTTGGTTATAATTTTTCTTGGAAAAAAACTTTTATTTTTTCTTTTGGGCTGACTGCTCTATATGCAGTTAGCGATGAAATTCATCAGCTATTTATTCCAGGCCGCTCCGGTGAACTAATTGATGTTATTTTTGATTGGATTAGCATTTTTATTAGTATGGAATTTATGAAAGTATGGGTTAAAAGAAAAATGACTAAAAAAACATTAGCTTGGATAATAACCGCTTTTTTAATATTGGCTTTTATAGTCTATTTGATGATAAGCCAACAAACAAAAACAGGTCTATTTAAAGAAAATATTCTACCTTCTCCACAAAACTCCGTTTCACAAAACTCTACTGTGCAAAATTCCGTGCTGAAAAAAATAAACTCTAGCTCTTCTTCCCAAGCACTTTCTCATGCTCCTCTCCCTAAAAGTTTTTTTATTTCAGTCCCATTTACTTCCCAGGCGCCGTTTGGACAATGGGATCAACGGCATGAAGAAGCTTGTGAAGAAGCTTCTCTTATTATGCTCCATCATTATTTTACTAAAACGAAATTAACTCCCCAAATTGCTCAAAATGAAATTCAATCTATGATAAATTTTGAAATAAAGACAGCTGGCGCTTATGCAGATACTAATGCGGCTCAAACAGCTAAACTGTATACCTCTTTTTTCGGACCACTCCCTGAAAATAAAAAAATAAAAGTTATTTATGATTTTGGTAAAGATGATATTAAAAAATACCTAGTTCAAGGTAATCCAATTATTGTTCCAACGGCTGGGCAAATGCTTAAAAATCCTTATTTTACTTTTCCCGGACCGCTTTATCACAATTTAGTTTTAGTGGGCTATAATGGAAATATGATAATTTCTAATGATGCTGGCACTAAAAGAGGAAAAGGATACAAATACGATATTAATACTCTATTTAATGCTATTCACGATTTTCCCGGATCCAAAAAAAATATAAAAACTGGTAGAAAAGCCATGATTGTAGTGGTTAAATAAGCTATTTTTGTTTAATCGGGTCTGTGCTATACTAAAATAGTAAAAGAAGCCACTGAAGAATTAAAATTTTTTCAAAATTAAACTCGAACTATAAATTTTATAACCAAAAAATTTCCCTCAATCAACGGCAACCCATGGAAATTTTTAGATAAAATTTTAGTTCTCAAACAAGAATTTCTCAAAAATTTTAATTCTTCAGTAAGCTATAAAGTATAAAATAGAAAGGAAGGTGGATATATGAATTGTAAAAAAACTAGTGATGTTTTTATGTGGCTTAGCGCAGTGTTGGTAATTATCTCCGGTTTTGTTTCCTTAACTCAAATTAATCTG
>Ga0114931_10010832_pt1 | contig 10818 bp, 9 predicted proteins | sample 2SBtaG_FD_89579 | JGI IMG/M metagenome (GOLD analysis project Ga0114931, IMG submission 89579) | Deep subsurface microbial communities from Kolumbo volcano to uncover new lineages of life (NeLLi) - 2SBTROV14_V59a metaG | ecosystem: Environmental > Aquatic > Marine > Volcanic | place: Kolumbo...
CGACCAGACGAAGCAGTATCAGTGTATGCGTGCCTTCGCGCGCGACGAGTGCTGTCGCCGCCGGGGCATCCGTCATCCACTCGTGGTGTACGAGCTCACAGGTCCCATCGATGGGGCCATGGGGGTGTGGATCTCGCTGTGCGCTGCGGAACACCGGATAGGTGATCGATTTCACTCGGAAAACGGGGGAGTAGGGGAGCCCGAACTTCCTGGGAAGTTCTTCGGCGATATTCTCCTTGATCTGGCCGTGTCGCAGTTCCCGTCGTGTGGCCCAGGAAGTGGACGGCTGAGTGGAAGGAAGGTTGGGCGGAAAAGGAACAGGAGCTCAACACCGAGCCGATGCTCTGCTCAGCCACTTCGCGCAGTCCGCTGTCACTGGCCGGCTGTGGGCAGCCGTCACGGCCTGAATGTCCGGCGTCGCCGCTAGCTGCGCGAGAAAATCACGAACGGCGCGGCGGGAGCGGATCTGCCTGAGCTTGACCATGCGAGGCACACCCGAGCCCCCCGGCGCCCCCATCAGCTTACCGAGGAGGCCCTTGGCCGCGCCCTCCGCGATCGAGAGGCAGCTCTGCACTAACTGCTGGTCCGAAGAAACGGGGCAGGTCACCGCCGCTCCAGAACTCGACGAAGAAGTCCTCACTGCCTTCGAAGCTCCGCTGCCGGTACCAAAACACGATCTCGATTTCGAGTGATGACGACTGCTCCCGTGTCCGTTCGGATCAAGTAACACGGTATCGGATCGTACTCGAAACCGAACTGGCCGGTTGCATCACGGACTTGAATGGAAGTGGGCAAGTGTCCAATACAGACTCGGAGCGTTTCATTGGACGAGGCTCTGTTCGTCGCTACATCGCCAGCGGTCAGTGGCCGTCACCAAGGCGCGCGTCTGCGCCCCGTCATCCAACGAGATCCGCGTCTCCAAGTACTGCCGGTCGTCGCGGTTGCAGAAGAGGCCCGGGCGGATGGTTGCGCCTTCCAGGCTCAGGTCGATCGTCACTTCGTCGTCTTGACGCGTCACAATCGCCTCCACCTCACTACCGTCGCTTGTGCCTCGGTAGGTGACCTGATCATCGCTCGTATGCTCAACGGCGGTTAGGACCATGCCGTTCAACCCGTCGCCAGCGGAGGTCCGGACGAGCTCTTCACCCCACTCGGTCCACAGGACTCGTTCGAGCGTGAGCGTAGCTGAAGGCAATGCGACCTCCAGGGGCTCCTCCAAACTGAGTACCAGCTGTGCGTTCGTCCACGTGCCCTCTCGAGGGATCACGCCGGCATCGATCTGACGCGTGGCGTCGACTCGAGCTTCTTCGCAAGGAACATCGAAGCTTCTCGACCCCCGCGTGACGAAGCCTTGGTCGTCGTGCGCTTCGACGTAGATCCGCTGAGAGCCACACTCCGAGGGCCTGTACGAGATTGAAACCGGCCACCGCTTGTCTTCGGGGATGTAAGGAGCGATCTCTTGGTCGATCGCTTCCCCGATGGCCGGGTCCTTGTCGAAGAACGTGACGGAAACTGTGTTGACAGGACCATCCTGCGCGCGCAGCCTCGCCCGCACCAAGAGTGGTTCCCCGACGCGCCGGACCCCTTCGATGTCCAACTTATCGATCCACAAGCCACCGTGCCGGACTTCATCAGAGGCCAGCGGCTCGGCCGTAGTGCTCGGAAGCACCGTGAACACCTTCCGATAAAGCCCAAGGTTGTTGCTCCAGGTATCGAGCTCGACGTCGGTCATCCAAGTGCACTTGGGCTCTCCGGTTTGCAAATCGATCGGACACGGTGTGCAGCGGGTTCCGGCACCACCGGCACCACCCCCTCCGCTTGGGCACAAGCCGAGACCGGGCAGCTCTCCCACCACGTTTCCACTGCTGTCCTCCGCCCAGGCCAGCATCCAGAACACGTACGTCTTGGGCTCTTGTCCCGCAAAGCCGGCCGTGTCCCAGCTCGTAAAAGCGCCAGACCAATTGAACACCGCGTCGTCGACGTCGCAGCTGTCCTGCACCTCCGACGACGTGGGGAAGCCTTGAATCGGCGCGAGCTCGATGGTGTCGTTGCCGACGAGAAAGCTGTCCACGGGGTTGCCCGTGGCGTCTGTCGCGCGCGCTTCACCGTCCCACTCCTGTCCGTAGATCTGCACCTTGACCGTGTAGTCCTCATCCATGTCCATGAAGCTGGTGTTGTACACGCGGACGCCGAGAAGGACCTCAGTGCCATCGAGGATGGTATCGGCCGTCCCGCCGGGCACCGAGGGTAGCCCGTTGACGAAGGTGACGCAGGTGTTGTTGGCACAGGTCTGTTCGGTAGTGCCGCCGGCGGTGCAGTCCGACGACTGCGTGCATTGACCGCACGTACCGCTCACGCAGGCCTCGCCGTACGGGCAGTCTGATTGCGTCGAGCATGCTTGCATACTGCTGACGGTCGCGGACGGCGCGGGCGTGAAAAAGAAGCCGCGCATGTGGAAGTAGTCTCCGCACACACCCCACACGTCCGAGAACGACGTGTCGACGTACGACATTCGGACGCACTGAAGCTTCTGAGAGCCGCCGTTGTCCATGCACTGCGTCAGCGGTTCATTGCCCTGGCCGGTTTGGGTTCCACCGGGAACGTTCTGTAGGCGGGTCGGAAGAGCCAACGACACATCGATATTCTTCGCGTAGTAGTCCGCCTTGTTGGTGTCGAGCCACCATTCGCTCCCCTCGTCGAACGTGACCGTGTACGCGCTCGAAAAGAAGCCGCCGGTCACGTAGGTGTCTGACGAATCCGCGCCCTGGACGGGATCGGTCGAGATGCTTTGAATCTGCGACGAAGCGAAGTTTGACGAAAGACCGTTCAAAATGAACTGCGTGGAATACGCGAACTGGTCCGGTTGCATCCAGGCGAGCACCTCGGTCCAGGTCGTCTCGACTGCAGACGAACCCGACGTCGTGGTGGTTGAGCTCGTCAACGTGGAACGGTCGCGCGTGTCTTGAAAATTGCCGGTCTCGGTCACCTTGGCACCGGTCCCCTCCGGCTTTTCAACGCATCCAGCGCCGACTGTCACCGAGACGGTGTCGTCGTTGAAGATGCTGTGCCCAGTCGCGGTCTTGGTCGTGTTCCCGGTGCTCGACTTGAATTCTTGAAGGAAGCTGCCATCGCCTCCCGCGATGTCGTTCTCGGGCGTCTTGAGCGGGTTGTCGATGGTCGTTTGCGAACCGTACATGCCCGCAAGCGACGCGCAGTTCGCGGGGTAGGTGAACAGGTTGCCCGGAATCCACGGGGGCTGAAACCATTCCAACACCTTTCCTTGGGACTTGGTGATCGTGGGTTGGTTGGGAATGGACATCGTGTAGTACTGAAGGCCCGTGCGTTCGGCCGTGCAGCCGTTGTTGCCGCCCGAAGGCGAACAAATCTGCCCGAGCATCGGATAGCGGTACACGTTTTCGGTGGCGTTCATGTACACGACCGTGTCATCGAAACCGGTCGAGAAGGTGCTGGTTTGCGTGTTGGAAGAGTACGTCCCGCTGATATTGTCGGTCGCTGATGTGTTGGTTCTCCCAACGGTGACGCTGGCACTTGCATTGGCGTACGACACGAGATCGGACACCTGCCCCTCGACAGACGTCGTCGACGAGCCGCCCCACGAGGTTGCGAAATGATGGTCCGTCGAGCTCATCGAGGCATTGGTCGTCGTTTCCACGAGCGAGCTCTCATATTGCGAGTTCCCGGTGTTTCCGTCGATCGAGAAGTCGAACGTGCACATCGTCTAATCGGTAAGCTCGCTGAAGGTCTGCGTGTCGCAGTCGCTGGCCTCGATCCAAGCCTGATCAAGGGACGGCGTGGTCGAGGCCGTCGGAAAAAGATTCGAGTCGAAATCTGCGACCCGAAGGCGTTCCCCATGTTGCGGGGGGACGGCTAAAATCAGAGTCGGTCGGCTGACGCTCTGGCGCGTGACCGTGGGCGCGCCAAGCAGGACCCCCCGGCCTTGAAAATCGCCCGAAACCACGCCGAGTTCTGGGGGTACGTAGTCCAGAATCGTCTGATTGTTCGTCTGACTCAGGCAGTAGGGGGGGGAGGTGGAGCTGTCACACCCGTTGTCGCCGGCGTTGTCCACGTTCCATATGAAGGCCTCAGACTGATCGTTATCGATAGTCAGAAGGGCCGCGAGCTGAAGGTTCTGATTGCTGTCCGGGCACGACGTGCCCGGGCCACTACAGCTGGTGATCGGAAGGTCGAAATGGCCCAAGGCTAGACCGTACACACCGTCCGCATTGTCGGCTCCAACCAAGTGGAGCGATTGGATTTCCCCCAAATCGTCGTCCCAATAGGCGATGCCAGGCCGCGTGAACCTCTGCGGCTGGATGCCCACAAGCACGAACGCCAACATGTCACCCTGGGCACGACCGGTCTCGACGTTCTGGGTTGCGGTCCAATCAATGGGGCCACCCGTCATTGCGGCGCTAAGAAAGTCTCCACTATCCCCAAACAGCGTACTGGATACCAGGGTTGGCTCGAAACTCGCCGCGGCGAACGAGTATAGGTAGACATCCGCCTGGACGAAATCAAAGTCGTCGCCGTCTACCTTCATCGTCTGGTGCAAGGGCAGGAGGATGGCGATCTCATCGCCGTCTTGCGTACTCTCAAAATCGCCCGCCGCGATTGGAGGCGGGATGAACGCTAGCGACCAGTCCGTCGGCGCGTCGACCGTGATTTCGGCCGTCGCCGGCGCGACGAGGGTCCAACCGCTGTCTGCGGTTGCGCAGGTGGTGTTGGGCACGGGTCCCGGACATACGGTGACCCATTGAAGGACACACGAGTTGTCGCCAAGCTCGGTGGAAGTGGATCTCTTGCAATCGGTAAGGGTGATCACTTCGAGCATGCTATCCCCATTGAGGTCCCCGGTGACCGCGCCTGCGTAGCTATCGAACTGATTCGGGGTCCCCGAGACGTTCGCGAACGTCAGATTCATGCTCGGGTCATCGACATCGGTGGCCGTGGCGATCTGCGTGCCTATCGACGGGCCCGGAGAGAGGAGAATGTCGTCAAGGCCATCTAGATTGAAATCGGCGACAAGCCCGAACAACTCGTCCACGCCCTGCCCAAAAGTGGTCTGTGTGTTGACGGCATTCGTTGTCCCGTCGGCGTCGTCATTCCATTGATAGGTCTCGACCATCGCCGTTTCGCTCCCGTTCCTCGAGAACACGGAGATCATGCGATCTTTCGCCTCATTGTAGAGACGCGCCCGTCCCGCCCAAAAAGCGAGTTGAGTGGAAACGATCGACTTGCTCTCTTCGAAGGCGGGCAAGACGGGCGCCCCATTGCTCGTCGGTATGCCGAACATCGTCGGGGCCGACGGGTCACCCGCCTCCGGCGGAAGCCACAGCATGAGATCGTCTTGCTTCAACAGCGTGCGTTCCCCCTGAAGGGGATCAAAAACGCCCGACATATTGACGGCGCCGCCCCCGCTCACAAGCTCGGGCCCAGCCGGAAACTCACTACCCCCCGAGCCGCCGGCGCCTCCCGAGCCGCCGGCGCCTCCCGAGCCGCCGGCGCCTCCCGAACCGCCGGCGCCTCCCGAACCGCCGGCGCCACCCGAACCGCCGGCGCCACCTGAGCCGCCAGACGAGCTACAAGCGGCAAGAACAACGACGCCAGCAAGGCAGCTCGCCAGCGGGCGGAAGAAACTTCGTGCAAACATCGAGCTCACTCCTCGTTCGGACTCAAGCCGCCCGGCTTGCGGGGGCCACCATCTTCATTGTTTTTGGGGGCTACAGGCGCAATGACGCTACCACAGGATGCACCAGTCGTGAAAGGAGATCCTTCCGAGATTCCCCCACACCGGGCTCGAACCGAAAACGTAGACGTTCGTCTACGCAGCTTGTCGCATGAATTGAAACTCGAAGTCGAGCGGACTGATGCGGCCCACGAACGAGTGACGCCGTCGGGGCGGGCTCGTGGAAAGGCCGCGCAATTCGGTCACGTCTGTGGAAACGAAGAGATTTCGACGCTTGCGGCGACTGGCAGGCTCGGCCCACCGAGGGCGAGCGCAGCCAGGGACTGAAGGCGCCCACACCGCGCATCGCGCCCTCGCGTCACTTGCCAAGCGAGGGGTTCTTCGGGTCGCTTATCGCCGGTCGGATCTTCGTTTGTCGACGCGGACCAGTCAGCCTTGGCGACCTATTCGAACATGCCCACGAGGTCGACCAAGCACGCATCCAAATACTGCTGCGTGAGAGGCTCAGGTGTTGGGCTGGGGCATGGCAATCCCTGAGGAGCGTAGTCGCGCATGTTGGCGGGCGAGGCGGCGTAAGGGTCCTCGGGCGCCTCCGACCATCTTCTGAACCGGAACGGTTCGACGACCGTGCCGTCCGGGGTGGTCTCGAGCGTCGAGTAGCACGGGACGCTCTTTCGGAGATTGCAGTACTCCCCCTCCGCCGGGGTCTGGGTGCGGCAATCGATTCCAGTGTTGGGGTTGTTGCCTTTGTTCCGGTAGATCAAAACCGGGACGAACGCGCTGTCGCCTGTGGAGCTGGGCATGACGTTGAAGTTGTTCGCCTCTGCCCAGTTCGCGATCAATTCTTTGTCGGCTCGATCGGTTGCCGTGTCGCCGAAGAAGATCCTGTCCGGCAACGTGATATACACGGTGCTCAGGTCCCCGGCGTCGGTCGTGTGCAGCGTACCGAAGTCGGGAATCATCGCGTTGTCGTTGATCGTGAGCGTCTTGGCGCCAAATGCTCCGAGCGAGTAGTACAATACGTTTCCTCGTTCGTAGGTCGTCGTGTCGCCCGGCATCAACATGCTGTTGTCGAAGAACGACGGCTGTTTCTTGAACCCGACCATGTTGATCTGCCCCGGCTCGTACAGCCCTGCGGATAGGTACCCTGTGCAGTCGAGAAGCTTGTCGGTGGGGTCCGTGCCATCGGGGGCGGTACCACCCGCGCCCGGGTATTGAATCAGGGGGATGGGCAGTCGGTAGAACGACAACTTTCCCGGCACATTCGGCGGATTTCCAAAGTTGCCGGGATTGAAGGGCTCACCCCCGACCGGATCGTAGAAGCCATCGTCGTCTGCCGTGATGAATTCGCCAAGCGGATCCATCAGGAATGGCTCGGGAGACGCGGTTCCGAAGTTTTGGATGAAGTTGATGAGCTCCTCGAAAGTTTCGTCGGCCGTGACGGGACAGGCCCTCGGTGTCGTCAGGTCCGTAGCGGAAACCGCACGAATCTTTGGAACCTTCACATAACCGCGTCGATCAAAGTCCGAGTCCGTGTTGAACGCGGTTGGATTCGTCGGAGAGCTGTTCGGATCGAACCGCTCCGGTAGGTACGTGCGCCAGACGAAGATCATGAGCTCACCAAAGCGCTCTTCGCCAAGCGTCGGAAGCTCGAAAGAGGGAGGGATGGGAGGAAACGGCGGCGCGACGGCCACAACGTTCTCGAACCCGAGATCCTTGGCGGTCTGATAGTGCTTCTTAGGCGTAACGACGACGGTGACCTTGCGACTGGCAAGCGGCGAGTTCACGACGCTGCCCGTGGTCCAGGGATTGTCTGCCATGTCCCCGGAATCGGGAACCCAGTCGACGCCGTTGAGCGCAGCATACGGTATCCCTTCAAGACCATTCGTATAGGTGCTGACCGCCGCGTACGCCGCGTATGGTATCTCGGCCTCGATGATGAACGCGCGGTCCTCGCGCGCGGGGCCGCCGAACATGAGGTAGTCCGCGTTCATATCCATGCGAATCCTCGGCCAGGTCACCGAGTTCTTGATCTGCTCCTTCACGAACACGCAGTTGGACCCGATGCCGCCTCCACCCCCAACCGCGCCAGTACCGCCAGTGCCAGCGGTTCCTCCAGTGGCTCCAGCGCCCCCATCACCGCCGCCGCCGCCGTCATTACCACAACCGGCGGTAGCAAGAGAAGACGCGAGGCAGACCAAGATCGTCAAGCGGGATATGGACATCGTTGCTTCCTCTACCGGGCCTGATGCCCAAGTGGCGTTGCTTCCACCGCTCCACCAACGAGGAGAAGCGAGCGGGCACGATAACCGGACAGCGAGGCGGTGTCTATCAGGTGAATCCCATAATCTTTAATGCTTGAGCATATTTAGAACCACTCCCGCAAAAAGAGAAAAGTTTACATAAGATAGGTTCTGCGCAATTCGGACTAATTTCGGGCCTAAGCACTTGTTTTTATTGAATTACGGACATTTCTCCCAAGTTGAAATGTCCGTATCGATACGACGCAAAGACAACGCGCAATGCTGGATTTTCACGTGATTTCAGGCGCTTGAGCGCAAACGCGTTACCCATCATGCCGGACTGGTCTCTAGAGCTTGTTTCGAGGCCCCGAAGGAAGCCGCGGCGAAGCGTTTTCGGAGTGTGCCAGCGCAAATCGAGTGCTGGACTCACCTTGCCGACGGAGCGCTTCCTTCGCACGGTCGCTTTGCGCGCTGTTGACGTGGCCGCGGACTGGTTTCCGCAAGGCCTCGGAGTACTGCAAGCGTACGTCGAACGCGAGGGCGACGCACTGGTGCCACTGCGCCACAAGGTCGGCGTCAGTAAGCGCACCGTCGTCAAAGGACCTGGGTACTCATGACAAAAAAGGTACCCAGCCACGAACCGTCTACCAGGTCAATCGCGCGATTCCATGCACCTGAACACCCGCCCCTCCCTGACCGGCGATATAGAATGGAGGAGGGAGCGATCATGGAAGATACGATCTACCAAGGGCGCACGTCTTTGATGAACTACGCAGTGCTCATAGGGTTTGCAGTCATTCTCATCCTGATGAGCGCCCTGCTCTTCATTGCGCCCGACACGAGAGGAGCAGCTACCGGCGGGGTTATGTTCGGGGCCCTCATGATCGGGGTTGCCTACCTTAACGTCTGGGCCACTAGCTTCACCGTCACTTCGGAACGTGTAATCCAGCGGAAAGGTTTGCTCTCGCGGCGTGTCTCCGAGGTCGAAGTTTCGGACATTCGAAATGTCCAAGTCAATCAAGGCATAATCCAGCGCATGTTTGACATTGGAAACGTCGGTGTCTCAACCGCGGGCCAATCTGGAGTAGAAATAGTCTTTTCCGGTATCAAGCGCCCGCAACCAGTGGCTGACATGATTCGCGAACAACGAAAGCGGAGTCCGGAATGACGCGTGCGGCCGTGAATGCCGTCCAACAAGCCGATGAAGCGGACATTGAATCGCTCGGCTCAATTGGGCGCCGTGCAATTTGGCAACAACCTTTTCTGGCTCGGCGACCTCGGCGGAGCGTAGCCGAAACAAAGGCCCTCTCTCCGCGACGCCCCACGCGACATAATATCTAGTACCGCGAAATTCGGCGCTCATAGTCATCCCGATGGGCTAAGAGAGCCGCCATCGATAGAATCATCCCAGCGACGACGCCTATTTTCGCTTTCCCCATGGCAACCCTCCGCCTCCGGCTGTTCGACGCCACCCCCACGCCCGCCTAACCCGTAAACAGCCCGGTAAGCGTCGCGTCCTCCGGAGGCGCGATTTGAAAGTTACTCACATCGGAGAACGCTTTCAAGAAGGCCGGACGCTTGGACAACCTCGACACGTAGCCACGAAAGATCTCGTCCCGACAAAGGCCGTAGCCTCTCGCCCAGGTCACGTTGTGTCCCACGACGCAGTCCGCTGCGGTAAATGCATCGCCGCAGATGAACGGGTGGCGCTCGAAACGCTTGCTGAGTTGTGGTTCGATTTCGGTCGTGAACTTGTCGCGATAGCGTTGGATCGTACGCGGATCTTTGTCTGCATCGGCAAGAAGATGCTCATGGACGCGCACCTGCCACAGCATCATGTCCATCCACGATGCGCCGAAGTAGAGCATTTGCAGATAGTCGGCGCGCTGCAGTGACAGAGGGTTCGGCGGAGGCGCCAAGCCTTTCTCAGGAAACGCGTCCGCCAGGAAAGTGACCATCGCGCCGCTTTCGATCATGTGCATCGACCGCCCATCAGGCATCGTGATCTCCAACGTCGGCACATTGTGGTTCGGGTTTTTGCCCAGGTACTCAGCCTGGTACTGCTTCCCCTCGTACAGCGGCACGATCTCAACCTCGAAATCATCGTCGAGCACTTCATGCAACATCCATTTAACCCGCGCGCTGCGCGTACCCGGGTAGTGATAAAGCTTGAAGCTAGGTGTTTCCATCGATTGATTTGGGAATGTCCCGCCGCATGTTGATCATCGAAGCAGCGGGCTCGTCGTTGAAGCGTAATTGTGCAGCCTGATGTCGCTCCTGGTCAAGGCCTGAGTCGGCGTGTTCGCGCAGAGCGCGCGAATAAGACGCTTCAAGACCGACTCGTCAAGGAGCTGCGGTTGCGTGGCATCTGCACGATCGATGAAGCGAATGCGTACTTGCCGGAATTCATGCAAGACTACAATCGACGCTTCGCGCGGGCGGCCCGAAACGATCACGATGCGCATCGGCCCCTGCTCGAGCCCACCAAACAAGCCAAAGCTGCAGCGCAAAAGCGCGTGAACGTCGTCGAGTACGAGGACGGCCGCGTGTCGATTCGGTTTCAGGGCATCGCGCTTGCCGCGGGCCACTTTCACAAGGATGGCTGCGTGACCCAAGGCGCCATCGTCGAGAACAAGCTCCTAAGTGGCGCCCTCACTGAGATTCGCAAGCGCCAACAACAAAAGGAGCAGGAGCTCGTTCGGTCTACCAAGACCAAGCGCGACAAGCGCATCGTCGCCGACCGCTTTGCCGGCCGGTTGCCGCCTCCGGGGCCCTGAGCCGCCTACCCCATTCGATGCCTACAGACGCGATCTCAAGTCATCCGCCTCTTGCTCCACGGCAACGTTCCCCCAGATGCACCGGGCTCTC